>Ga0209988_10003457_pt1 | contig 10456 bp, 11 predicted proteins | sample N075metaG_FD_183115 | JGI IMG/M metagenome (GOLD analysis project Ga0209988, IMG submission 183115) | Deep subsurface microbial communities from Kermadec Trench to uncover new lineages of life (NeLLi) - N075 metaG (SPAdes) (version 2) | ecosystem: Environmental > Aquatic > Marine > Ocean trench... | reverse complement strand
AACACAGTATGGCAATATTTAAAGTGCTTAGCGCTAGCGTTTGCCGTGCCCGCGTACTCGTTGCCGGCGCCGCATTTGGCGGGGCGTCAGCCGGTTGCGCTTACCTTCATAGGGGTTGCGACTGGTGACCAATTCCAGTCGCATGGGCGTGCCAACCAAACGAAAGGCTTTGCGAAAGCATTTGACGAGATAACGGCGGTAACTGCCGGGAACTCGTGCAGTCTGGTTACCGTGTATCACTACGATAGGCGGATTACGTCCGCCCTGATGGGCGTAACTCAATTTGATTCTGCGTCCGCGCACCACTGGCGGTGGGTGAGCGGCAACCGCATCGGTCAATACCTGGCTCAGTCGACTGGTCGGCATTTGCTTAAATGCGCACTCAGCACCGTCCACCGCACTGGCAAACAACTCATAGATATTGCTGCCATGAAGGGCAGAAATGTAATGCCGGTTAACAAAATCTATGAACGGCAGTTTTCGGTCCAACTCCAGACGTAATTGAGTCTTGTCAGTGCTGGGCAGGCCATCCCATTTATTGATGCCGATAGCTAATGCTCTGCCTCGCTCCAGCACCAGGCCGATCAAAGATACGTCCTGATCGGTGACCCCCTCACGCCCATCGAGCAACACCATGACTGCATCCGCTTCTTCGATCGCTTTCAGCGACTTCACCACGCTGAATTTTTCGACCCCCTCCTCGGTCTTGGCACGCCGCCGAATGCCGGCCGTATCCACGAGTACGTAGTGCTGCCCTTCAAATTCAAATGGCACATATATGCTGTCGCGTGTTGTGCCGGCCTCGTCCAGTGCTACCAGTCGCTCTTCACCTATATAGCGGTTTATCAACGTAGATTTGCCGACGTTCGGTCTGCCAACCACAGCAATGCGGGTACCAGACGGTACCACCGTCGAAGCCGCGCCCTCAACAGCTGCGGGACACAGAGAAAGTGCTGCAGCCAGCAAGTCATTGACACGATCACCACGCACTGCCGACACGACGTGCGGTTCACCCACGCCCAGCGACCAGAAATCGGCAGCTGTTTCAGCTTCGGGCAAGCCTTCAGCCTTGTTAACCGCGAGCAACACTTGCTTGCCGGCACGCCGTAACAGTTGCGCAATGGCTTCGTCGCCAGCGGTTACACCCATAGCCTCGACGAGAAAGATCACCACATCGGCTTCATCAACGGCAAGCTCGACCTGACGTGTTATGAGCCGGCTTACCTCATCCTGAGCATCGCCCAAACCGCCGGTATCAATAATGATCGCTGCATCACCGCCCGTTCGGCAATAACCGTAAAGCCGATCACGGGTCAACCCAGGAAAGTCAGCAACGAGCGCATCGCGGGTGCCTGTCAGGCGGTTAAACAGGGTGGACTTACCTACATTAGGCCGTCCGACCAGAGCAATCGCGGGCAGCACGAGACATCCCTACCGCTTATTTGCCGGTTTAACCCGGAACGCATACATGGAACCGTTGTCACTCATAACATAGAGGATGTCATTAACAACCAGCGGCTGGGAAGTAATGCGCTTAGAACCCGCTCTGACTCTGGCCTGCAGATCACCGGTTTCGATATCAAACCAATGCAAATAACCTTCGAAATCACCTACCACCACCGAACTGCCAAACACAGCGGGGGCGGAAACATCGCGGTTGCGCAGCTCCTTTTTGCGCCACAATTCCCGTCCTGAGCCACGTGATAAAGCAACGAGTTCACTAAACTCATCGGTGACGAAAATAGCACTGACATCAACTGCCAGTCCGCTGTAACTGGAAAGCTCGCGCGTCCAGAGCAATTGTCCGGACTCAATGGCAATCGCGCCAAGGCGCCCCTGATAACTGATGGCGTAGACATCACCACCCGCGACCTGAACTGTCGAGTTAATGTCTGACAGCCTCTCAATTACGGACCGCCCGCTCGGTAATTCGAACAGCACATCCCAAATAATCCCACCGTCATTCAGATCAAATGCGGATACCCGACCATTATCAAAACCGCTGATCGCCAAATTGCGCGCAATAACCGGTGCCGATGTTCCGCGCACAGATAATTTGGGCATTGATTGCTGAACTGACCACAATTGTTCACCGGTTGCATTACTGAAGGCCGCAAGTTTGCCATTAACGGTACGCACAATGACTCTGTCCTGCCCAACTGCAGGTGCTGCCAATACTTCGCTGGTGACACTGATACGCCATAACTCCGCGCCAGTAACGGCATCCAGTGCAATTAAATCACCGTCGCTGGAACCCGCGACGACGATATCCCCATTGGTAGCCGGCCCCCCCGAAAGCGGCAGTTTCGTATCTGTTTTCCAGACTCGCCGCCCTTTTTCAGGCTCCAGTGCGACGATTTTCCCGTCATGGGCTGCCCCATAAATTACGGTTCCATCGGTTGCCGGTCGAAGCCCTAAACGCAAATTCTCAGTGTCGTCACCCACTCCTTTACTCCAAACCTTCTGAATTTTGAACGAGGATTTGAACTTGGCGAGCTCGGCAGGCAGATCATCCGGATCAATATCCTTTGAACTACAGGACGCAAGCACCATTGCCAACAATGCGGGCAACAGGATTTTGTCGCGGCACTGCCAACTATTCATCGCAAGGAGAGATCATCAATAACTATGGATAGTGCCGGTCACTTATCCGCACCGGCATCGGCAGATGCTGCTTGCTGCTCGGAAAACTGTTCAACTGCCATCACCGCAATAGAACCCGCAACATCGTCCAGCTTCATTTGTACGTAGATTCGATCAATGGTTCCAAACTCGTCCTTGTCCAGCGCCAGAAGATATTCATCACGCGCATCCTCCAGCTGCCCCTGAGCGAAATAAACATCGCCACGGAGTTCGTGATACTGGGCGACGAATGGCGATGTCTCGCCGGCGCCGAGAATGGCCAGCGCTTCATCGTAACGCTCCTGGTAAAGGTAAATCTGTGCAATACGCAGTTCCGCCACCCGGCGTATCCCAAGATCTCCAACACCTGCAACCACACTATTGAGCGATTTAATGGCTTCATCAGATAAATTGCGATTCATGTACATGCGCGCAATCGCCAATCTGCCCAGATCCAGATACGGTGTGGATGCATAGTCACTTGCAAGCAATGTCAGCGTTTCATCTGCCTCGTTGAAACGCTCACCCTCAATCGCGGCACGCAGCTGTTCCCAAACGACTGAAGCTTCCCCCGACTGCACAAGCTGATACGCATCCCAGCGTTGCCAGCCAAACAATATGGCCAGTCCGAGCACGACACCCGCCACGACGAACACGCCGTTCTCACGCAACCATCGTTTGGCGCGATCTGCCTGTTCATCGTCTGTCAAAAATTCATCCACTGAAAACCCTCAAAAATAATCCTGTGCCCAGGCTTCCTGAGCATCATCAGCCGCGCATTATTGCACCCTTACGGTGTCGGTGGGTTTATTCAATGGCGGCTATAGCCGCCGCCGCCTGCTCCCAGGCTACCGTGGTCTGTTCCACGTCCTGCCGCAGGGCCTTGACACCCACCTGACGCGACACGGCTTCCTGCTCACCGAGTATCAACGCGACCCGGGCGCCACTTTTATCTGCACGCTTGAACTGAGCCTTGTAACTACCCCCACCACAATTGACCTCGACGGCGAGTCCGGGGACCTCGTTGCGAAGGCCCTCGGCAAACAACAGCGACTGGCCTGCAGCTGCAGCACCGACAACGACCAGATAAACATCTGGCGCGGTTGTCACTTCCACGGAATTGTCCACCCGGCAAAGCTCCACGAGTCGCTCCAGCCCTATGGCCCAGCCAATCGCTGGCGTCGCCTTTCCTCCCAGGTGCTCTACCAGGCCATCGTAGCGGCCTCCTGAGCAAACCGCACCCTGTGCGCCCAGCTTGTCGGTCGACCACTCGAATACCGTGCGGGTATAGTAATCCAACCCTCGCACCAGTCGACTATTGATCCGGAAATGAATACCAGTGCTCGTCAACGACTCCTGCAACCCCTCGAAATGTTCAGCTGATTCGCTATCCAGATGATCTGTAATGCGCGGCGCGGCGGCCACCAGCGCCTGCATATCAGGATGCTTACTGTCGAGCAATCGCATCGGGTTGCGATCCAGACGCACCCGGCTTTCCTCGTCGAAACTGTCTTTGTAAGCCGAAAAATATGCAACCAATTCGTCGCGGTAAGTCTTACGCGATTCTCGCGTACCCAGTGAGTTGAGCTGCAGTTCCAGCGAGTCTAAACCCAGCCGTTTCCATATCCGCGCAGATATCATAATCAGTTCGGCATCGATATCCGGACCCTCGTAACCGAATACCTCTACATCGAACTGGTGAAACTGACGGTATCGGCCTTTCTGCGGTTTCTCGTAACGGAACATCGGCCCCATCGACCACAGTTTCTGCTTCTGGTTGTGTAACAAGCCATGGCTGATCGCCGCACGAACTATGCCGGCCGTAGCTTCGGGTCGCAGTGTCAGACTCTCGTCATTACGATCATTGAAGGTGTACATCTCCTTCTCAACGATGTCAGTCACTTCGCCGATGGAACGTTTGAACAGTTCCGTACGTTCAACGATTGGCACACGCAATTCGTGGTAACCATAACTCTGGACGACAGTTTTTAGCACGCCTTCGACGTGCTGCCAGAGCGGCGTATCCTCCGGCAAGATATCGCTCATGCCACGAATGCCATTCACCTGTTTGCTCATTTACTGAGTTGCCCCCGGCACGTCCGCGGCACTAATGACAAATCGTGCCGTATCGTTGCCCCGTTGCGACGAACGTGGCACATCGAATACTTCGCCTCCCAATTCCAGGGTGACGCTATTTACGTTACCAAGAAACAAACGGAACGGCGGCACACCTTCCACATTGACGGATGTACCCGGCTTCTCAAGTCCATACAGTAACCGGTTGTGCGCATCGGAAACTTCCACCCAGCACTCCTCCGAAAACGTCAGTTTTAACTGCACCAGCAACGGCATTTCGACAACCAACTCCGCAGGCTCATCCACAGCAGTTTCGGGCTCGATCACCACGGCCTCTGATTCCAGCATTTCTTCTGGCGCTATATTCTCTATCACTGTGGAATCAATCGCTGCCGGGGTCGTCGGGGCCACAAACTCTCCCTTATCAATTTCGCTGACCGGCCCCTTGTCATCGCCAACCAACAGGTACACGACTCCGGCCAGCACTACGATCGCCAGCAACACCCACAGTACGAAATTAATCATACTGGCGCCTGGTTTGACCTCGGTACGCGTCGACATAGTACGAAATTCTTCCGGGTCTGGATCCGCTACAGCGATGGCCGCGACAATTTCTTCTTCGGGCAGGCCCAGCAAGTGTGCGTAGCTACGCATGTATCCGCGCACGAAGACTGACGCGCCCAACACTGCGTAATCAGCCGCCTCGAGAGAGAGGATCACCTCGCGGTCAAGATGCAAATCGTGTGCGACTTCATCCACACTGATACCACGTGCTTCACGGGCAGCACGCAACCGCTGATCCGGTACTGGTGCAGCGGCTTCATCGACCACGGTCTCGTCAGGTGCAACCTCAGAGTTGTCTGTCGGCTTATCTTGCATCACGCTGTGAATCGAGCAGCAATCTGGCCTCAACCGATTCCGGGAACTCATTAAGCAGTCGTTTACTTAATCCCTCAGCAGCCACCATATCGTTCATCGCCAGCTCATTGCGATATCCCAGCCACAACACATCTGGTGTCGCAGGCGCCACAGCCAGACATCGCTCAATAAATGCTCTGGCCTGGAGATAGTATTCGCGTCGATATGCGACATCCCCCAACTGGTACAACGTGTCAGGGAAGGTGGCGTCGGCCGCCAAACTCTTGCGCAGATAGTTCTCTGCAAGCTCCAGATCAATCTGCTTCGCGCAGGTACCCGCATTGGTGTAAACGAGATAACGGCTCTGGTACAACGGAATCTCTATGGCACGATCAAAATATTCCAAGCCTTCCTTCACGTCACCTTGCAGACAGACAAAGCTACCCAATTGATTCAACGCATCAGCATCATCCGGCGCCAGCCTGACGGCAAGACGGTATTCTTTTTCAGCCCCTTTAGGATAGCCCAACCCCTCGTAAACCATCCCCAGTGCACCATGCGCCGTGGCGTTGTCCGGATCTCCCATTATGGATTTCTCCAGGTTTCTCATGGCCTGTTCCAAGTCGCCCTTAAGCAGATAACTGATGCCCAGGTCCCTGTTCAACCTCGCAGTTTCTTCTTTTGATGCTGGATTGCCAAAGCCGGTTGTGGTGGTAACACAGCTGACCAGGAACGCGCAGGAAATGGCCAGTAGCAATAACTTGAAGCGATTCATATTTTATTCACCGTATGCAACATCTTTTGCGCCAGCGGGACCCGCACCCTGTTATCCAGATTGCCAGCAAGTTGTCCGCAAGCTGCATTTATATCGTCGCCGCGAGGACGACGGGTAATTGTAATAACACCACTATCCATGAGCACTTTCCGAAACGCATCGACTCGTTGCTGCGGAGTTCGTTCGTAGGGTGTACCCGCCACCGGGTTGAACGGAATCAGGTTCACTTTCGCCGGCCGCCCCCGCAGCAAAGCCGCAAGCTCTATCGAATCCTGCCGAGCATCATTCACGCCATCCAGCATAATGTATTCGAAGGTAATCTGTTTGCTGTTGGTCTGTGCCGCGTAATCCCAGCAAACCCCCAGTAACTCTGCAATCGGATGCTTGCGATTGATCGGCACCAATACATTACGCAGCTCGTCTCTGGCCGCATGCAAAGAAACGGCGAGTGCAACGTTGCTAATCTCTGCCAATCGCTTTATCTGCGGCACCAGCCCAGAAGTGCTTACGGTAACCCTGCGCCGTGACAACCCAAACCCGAGATCATCAGTTAACAGGTCACAGGCGGCTGTTACTTCCCGGAAATTAGCCAGTGGCTCCCCCATGCCCATGAATACCACATTGGTCACAGGTGATTCTTCACCCGTTCCCTTAAGTTCACGCACGGCCAATAACACCTGGCCAATAATCTCAGCCGCCGACAGGTTACGGTTGAATCCCTGCCGCCCCGTCGCACAAAACGGACAGTCCAGCGCGCACCCCACCTGCGAAGATACGCACAAGGTGCCGCGCTCCTTCTCAGGGATGAACACGGTCTCGATACTCTGTCCGTTACCAACATCCAGCAACCATTTGACCGTGCCGTCGACCGACTGTTGCCGGCCTTTTATGGTGGGCAAATCCAGACTGATCTTGCCAGTGAGATGAGTGCGCAACGTCAGGCTAAGATCGGTCATCTCACCCAGGTCCAGTTCCGACCGTCTGTACATCCAGCGCATCAGTTGCCTGGCATGAAATGGCTTCTCGCCTATGGACGAGAAGTACGCCTCAAGGTCAGTCCGAGGCATGCCGAGCAAATTTTGTACGTTCGTGTTCATCATGCAAATCAATCACTGCATCCGTGGTGCCGACGATACCCGGAAGAGTCGCGGATATTCTCCGCGTCAGCGCATACGCGGACAGACGCCATCGTCACCAAAGAAAAACTGAATTTCTTCAGCAGCAGTATCCGGGCCATCCGACCCATGCACCACATTTTCCTCAATGCTGGCCGCGAAATCAGCGCGGATAGTGCCGGCATCAGCATCGGCCGGATTGGTCGCGCCCATCAATGTGCGGTTCTGCTGAATCGCGTTTTCGCCTTCAAGAGTCTGTACCATAACCGGCCCGGAGATCATATAAGCCACCAGATCATAAAAAAAGGGTCGTTCCCGGTGTACTGCGTAGAAACCTTCGGCCTGCTCTTTCGTGAGCTGGATCATTCGAGCTGCGATAATTTGCAACCCGGCATCCTCGAAGCGTTTATAGATTTCACCCAGCAAATTTTTTGCTACGCCATCGGGTTTAATAATGGAAAAAGTACGTTCTATGGCCATGCTGTTCGTCCAATGCCTGCAGTTATGTTGTTTATATAACGCATCTGGCACGCCGCAAATTCGCGAACCTGTTAAATTCGTAAAGCTCTAAATTCCTTAATTTCAGCGCGAACGCGCCACATACGTATGATTAAACGTTGAAGCTTTCTCCGCAGCCACACTCACTGCTGACCAGCGGATTTCTGAACTTGAAGGCTTCGTTGAGTCCGTCCTTGACGAAATCAACTTCGGTGCCATCAATCATCTTCAGACTTTCTGGATCCACCACGATGGATATTCCCGCATCCTCGAATACGATATCGTCCGGCTCGACGGCATCCGCGTAATTAATCACATAAGCAAAGCCCGAACAGCCGGTTTTCTTGACGCCGAGCCGCAGCCCGATGCCTGAACCGCGATTCTTCAGGTAACTCCGCACCCGCTCAGCCGCGCTATCTGTCAATGTAATCGCCATATTTTAATAGTCCCGTAACCGCTTTTACGCCTGTGTTATCCGCAATGGTGCGAATGCATTAAAAAGCGCATCCTTCAAAATCAGTAGTTTACCTGCTTTTTCCACAGGAATCTCGAACTTCTGTTGCAGTTTCTCCAGATTCAGCTCCTGCAAGGCCACTACCGGCGCGCCTTCCAGCAATTCAGCTGCCCGGTTGCAGGCCGCAATTATATGTGGACAGGCGTACACACGAAACCCCACATTTTGCAGTTGCCCGTCCGCCAGATCCGCAGTGACGCAAACCCACGTGCCCTTAGCCACTGAGCCAGCCTCGCCACGTATGGCCGTACCACCCATCTGTACCGGGCGACGGAAGTAGCTAGCCACTGATGACGCGTACCCACTCATCGGCTCGACTTCGTCTTAAATGCCAAGCTCTGCAAATAGTCTACCGCCTCTGTAAACGATCCTATCGCCTGGTCAATCTCTGCTGTCGTGCTGTAGCGACCAAAACTGAAGCGGATAGATGCCTCCGCCAGCTGGGCTGACAGCCCCAAACTGCGCAGCACATAGGATGGTTCGTTGTTGGCTGAATTGCAGGCCGACCCACTCGACACCGCCAGGTCCTCCAGTGCATATCGCAGACTTTCACCTTCCACGCCTGCGACACTCACGTTTAGTATGGAACACAAGCGGCTGGCCCGGTTCCCGTTCAACACCACCCCCGGCAATGCGGCTATGCCCTGCCAAAGCCGGTCACGCAACGCTGCAACACGCTTAACCTCGGCGGCCATTTCCTCACCCAGAATACGCAGGGTCTCGCCCATGCCCACGATCTGATGCACCGGCAATGTGCCGGGGCGTATACCACGTTGCTGACCCCCGCCATACAGCAAGGACTCAACGCGCCGGATTCGTTCCGGGTTCAGATACAGAGCACCCACCCCCATTGGGCCACAGGCCTTGTGTGCGTTTAGCGACAACAGATCAATTTGCTGTTGCTGCACATCGATGCTCAACTTACCGACGCTCTGGGCTGCATCCACGTGATACAAGACATCGTGCTGCCGACACAACGCGCCAATTGCAGCTATATCCTGCACAACGCCGGTCTCATTGTTGGCATGCATGATAGACACAAGCACGGTATCCGGCCGCAGGGCTGCCTCAATTTGTCCTGGTTCGATTACCCCGTCTACGGCAGATCGTAGATAGGTCACGGTAAACCCTTCCCGCTCAAGTTGCGCACAGCTTTCGAGCACGGCCTTATGCTCGGTAACCGCCGTAATGATGTGGCGACCTTTCATGCTGCGGAATTTTGCCGCCCCCAAGATCGCGAGGTTGTCTGATTCAGTCGCACCGGAGGTCCACACCAGTGCGCCTGGATCCGCATTGATTAACCGAGCAACTTCCATCGCTGCCTGCTCAATCGCGGCTTTAGCCCGCTCGCCGTACACGTGGGTCGTTGATGCAGGATTGCCGAAACCGGTGCCGGAGTCGAGGCAAGCCATCATGCGCTCCCGTACCCGCGGGTCTACCGGCGTGGTAGCGGCGTAGTCGAGGTAGACTACTTGGGTTGAACCGTCAGTCATCGGTGACTCCCGATTCTACTGAGGCCAACACGCCACGTAAAATACTGAGTTCATGCTCATCCATCTGCGCGCGGTTAAACAGTCGCCGCAGTTTGCGCATCAGATGCCGCGGGTTATCCGGTTTAAGGAATCCACTACCCACCATGACGCGCTCAAGGTGCGCATAAAACAATTCCATATCGTGGTTGGACGCTGGCGGCCATTCTGGTTCCTGTGGCGGTTCAAACTCAGCCTGTGCGAAGCGCAACTCGTAAGCAATCAATTGCACTGCGGAAGCAAGGTTGAGCGAACTGTAATCCGGATTCGCAGGGATATAGACCAGCGCATTGCATAGGTCCATTTGCTCATTGGAAAGGCCGGCTCGCTCGGTGCCAAACACGACAGCCACCGGTTTGCTGACCGTCATGCCGAGCACCTCGGACGCGCATTCCCGCGGGTTCAGTTCCGGACAATGATGCTTGCGGCGGCGAGCACTCGCGCCCACGACCAAACCACAATCAGCTAT
>Ga0209988_10003453_pt1 | contig 10459 bp, 6 predicted proteins | sample N075metaG_FD_183115 | JGI IMG/M metagenome (GOLD analysis project Ga0209988, IMG submission 183115) | Deep subsurface microbial communities from Kermadec Trench to uncover new lineages of life (NeLLi) - N075 metaG (SPAdes) (version 2) | ecosystem: Environmental > Aquatic > Marine > Ocean trench... | reverse complement strand
AATTTTGATGCTGAAGGTCGCGCAGCCATGAATAAAAGTGCTTTTGATGCGCTGAAGTCAGGTGGTGTATATGCGGTCGTCGACCATACGCGCAGGCATATGGAAGGAGATAGTGATGAAAACCGCCGTCGTATTGATCCGGTGCTGGCTATTCATGAAATTGAAGCAGCGGGCTTTGAATTTGTAGATTACTCGGATTTGCATTTCAGGCTGGATGACGAATTACGTTACGAAGTTGGCCGTAAAACGGTTACGGGAAACACGGATCGTTGGACATTGAAATTCGTCAAGCCGTGAAAATCGGTATCGCCATCCTGACATCAAAGGTTGTCACCCCGGGCTTTACCCGGGGTCCATTTTCCTTGTGTTTATCTCAGTTCACCCGCTACAAAAAAAGTGGATTCCGGATCAAGTCTGGAATGACAATAACTCGCACCGGAATGACGGGGTTTTCCATATTGGCACTTTTGTTGGGCGCTTGTGACTCATCCGGAAAAGCCGTGGGCCAGGCTCCGCCACTCACTGTCCGGGTAACCCAATCCACTGTTCAGGATGTGCCGTTGATTGTGGAAATGGTTGGCACGACCATTGGTAACCAGGATGTTCCGATCCGGACCCGGGTTGAAGGTTTCCTTGAGACCATGGAGTTTGAGGAAGGCACCTTTGTTAAGAAAGGTGACATGCTTTACACCATCGATGCGCAGCCATTCCAGGCCAAGCTGGTGGCCGCACAAAGTGAACTGGCAGCGGCACAGACGACCCGCGCAAAGACACAGGCTGATCTTGCCCGTATCCGTCCATTGGCTGAGATCAAGGCGGTAAGCGAACAGGATCTGGACTCCGCGGTTGCACAGGAAGCCGCAGCCAGGGCCAACGTCAGGGCCAGTGAAGCCTATGTTGACCTGGCGGAAATTGAGCTGAGCTATACCCGAATCAAGGCGCCTATTGACGGGTTGATTGGTCTGACCTTGGCCAAGCCAGGCGAGTTTGTCGGTCGGGAGCCCAATCCCGTGGTGTTAAATACCTTGTCGGATATCGATCCGATCCGTGTCAGGTTCTCAATTTCTGAACGTGAATACCTGGCGGTCGCCCGCCATTACTTGACTCGCCGGGAACGTGGCGAAATCGAAGACAATAGTGACAGACCGGCCAATCTCATTTTGTTATTGGCCGATGGCAAAGAGCATACGGAAAAGGGCTCGATCATTGCCAGTGCCCAGTCTATCAGCACGGAAACCGGCACCTACACGCTTGAGGCCTCTTTTCCTAACCCGGACAAAGTGTTATTACCGGGTCAGTTTGCACGCGTCAGGGCGCAGTACCAGAATCTGCAAGATGCGGTGGTGATTCCACGTAAAGCCGTGATTGAAATGCAGGGCAGGTTCCGGGTGTATGCGGTTAATCAGCAAAACCAGGTTGAAGCCATTGAAATTGAACTGGGCCCCAAGACCGGCAATGATGTAGTGGTCAGCAGCGGCCTTGAGGGTGGCGTGACCATCATCGTTGAAGGCTTGCAAAAAGTCCGCCCGGGTATGCAGGTTGACCCGCAACCTGTCATCACCGAAGCAGGCTAGATCGCCGCAATGGCAGAGTTTTTTGTACGTCGCCCTATCGTTGCGATGGTCATCGCAATCCTTATCGTGCTGGTCGGCCTGGTGGCGCTGGGCGGTTTACCAATATCCCAATATCCCGAAATCACACCGCCTGAAGTCTCGGTTTCAGCAACCTATACCGGAGCCAACGCCGAAGCAGTAGAACAATCGGTGGCTACCCCGCTGGAACAAAAAGTTAACGGCGTGGAGAACATGTTGTATATGAAGTCCGTCAACTCCAACGACGGCACCATGACACTAACCGTTTCATTTGAAGTCGGGTCTGATCTCGACATGTCAAATGTGCTGGTGCAGAACCGTGTATCTGAAGCCACCGCCAGTATTCCTGAAGAGGTAAAACGCCTCGGCGTGACGGTTAAAAAGAAACTGTCATTCCCGTTGTTGCTGGTAAGCCTGTACTCACCCAACGGCAGTTATGATCAAAACTTTCAAAGTAATTATTTGACCATTAACATCCTTGACGCCATCGCGCGTATCAAGGGTGTGGGTCAGGCCAGCGTGTTGGGTGGTAGCGATTACGCGATGCGCATATGGGTCAAGCCGGACCAGCTGGCCAAATTGGGTTTGACCGTGCCTGACATTACCAACGCCATTAGAGAGCAGAACGTCATCGCTCCGGCAGGACAGATCGGCGGGCCACCGGCGGTAGCGGGTACCCAATTTACTTACCAGGTTCGCACCAGGGGGCGCCTGTCGACGGCGGAGGAATTTGGCAACGTGGTGGTGCGATCGAACGCCGATGGCTCGCAGGTGCGTATCAAAGATATCGCTCGGGTCGAGCTCGGCACGCTTTCCTATAACGCGATCAGCCGGCTCAATGGCGGCCCCGCTGCGATCCTGTCTATCTACCAGTTACCGGGTGCGAACGGGCTCGAGGTGGCCGCCGAAATCAAGGCGGTCATGGAAGAGATGGCGCAGGATTTTCCTGATGATCTGGACTACCTGGTGTCGCTGGATACCACCCTGGCGATCAAGGAGGGCATCAACGAAATCGTCACCACACTGTGGCAGGCCATGTTGTTGGTTATCCTGGTGGTTTTCATCTTCCTGCAAAACTGGCGCGCCACTTTAATACCTTCAATCGCCGTACCGGTATCCTTGATTGGTACCTTTGCGGTCTTCCCGCTGCTGGGTTTTTCGATCAATACCTTGTCATTGCTTGGCCTGGTGCTGGCCATCGGTATCGTTGTTGATGATGCGATTGTGGTGGTTGAAGCGGTCACAGCAAAAATGGAGAAAGGTTTAAAACCGGTTGAAGCCACGATAGCAGCGATGAAAGAAGTTTCCGGGCCGATTGTCGCGACGTCTTTATCCCTGATCGCCGTGTTTGTGCCGGTGGCGATGATGGGCGGTATTACCGGCCGTCTTTATCAGCAATTCGCCATTACCATTGCGATTTCTGTGGCTATTTCCTCCATCAATGCCTTGACCCTGAGTCCGGCGTTGTGCGCCTTAATGTTAAGACCGCCATCGGAGAAAAAGGACAGCTGGCTGACACCGTTTTACCGGCGTTTTAACCATATGTTCGAACGCACAACCAGCAATTATATGAAAGTAGCGGAATTGTTCTCGCGCAAGCTAATGGTCAGTGCCGCGGTGCTGCTAGCCATTATTGTTTTGATGAGCAGTTTATTCGGTATGGTGCCGGGTGGCTTTGTACCGGAAGAAGACCAGGGTTATTTCCTGGTTAATGTGCAATTACCGGACGCGGCTTCGCTTGAGCGTACCGATGTAATCACCAGACAGGTTGAAGGCATACTGAGCAATACTGCCGGTGTTGAGTCGGTCACGGCGGTGGCTGGATTCAGCTTATTGACGGCATCGTTATCGCCCAATAACGCTTTTTTCTTTGTTTCCCTGAAACATTGGTCTGAGCGTGGCGGAGACGGCTTGCACGTCAATGATATTATTCGGAAGATCAACGGGCAATTGGCATTCGGGGTTCCCGGGGCGGTTGCATTTGCATTTGGGCCGCCGGCCATCCCCGGTCTGGGTACCGGCTCCGGCTTCAGCCTGATGCTGCAGGATCGCGGCGGCAATACCCCGGCCTACCTGGCAAACCAGGCTGACGGTTTTATCGCGCTGGCCCGTGAGCGGCCGGAAATCGGCACCATTAACTCAATATTCCGCGCCAATGTGCCGCAGATTTTTGCCGAGGTGAACACCGACATGGTGCTCAAACTGGGGGTTTCGCCGGCAGATGTGAATACCGCCCTGGGTTCATTCCTCGGTGGTGCTTATGTTAACGATTTCAATCGTTTTGGGCGTTTGTACAAGGTCTATGTACAGGCCGAACCGGAATATCGAAGCAGCCCGGATGATATCCGTTATTTCTTTGTTCGTGGTGCCAGTGGCAAAGTGGTGCCGTTGTCGACGCTGGTGAACATGTCACGTACCCAGGGCCCGGAATATACCAATCGATTTAACCTGTTCCGCGCAGCTGAAATTTCCGGTTCGCCGGCAGCGGGGTATAGCTCGGACCAGGCACTGGATGCGCTTGAAGAGGTCGCAAATGAGTTTCTGCCGGATGACATGGCGTACTCGTGGAATGCGATGAGTTTCCAGGAAAAAGCAGCGGCCGGTTCCGGCTCGCAGGTTTTTGTATTGGCCTTGTTGTTCGTTTTCCTGATTCTGGCCGCCCAGTATGAAAGCTGGTCATTACCGCTGGGCGTTTTGCTGGGCACACCGATTGCCATTTTCGGCGCGATGCTGGGTTTGTGGTTGAGCGGCCTGTTCCTGCCGGGTTACCAGAACAATGTATTCGCACAAATCGGCCTGGTGATGCTGATTGGCATGTCGGCCAAAAACGCGATCCTGATCGTTGAATTTGCCAAGATGAAAACCGACCAGGGCATGTCTGCACTGGACGCGGCTCTTGCAGCCGCTCGTGATCGATTCCGGCCCATACTGATGACGGCATTTTCCTTCATCCTGGGTGTGGTGCCCTTGTTGGTGGCCACTGGAGCGGGTGCCGAGGCTCGCAAAGTCATGGGTATGACGGTATTTTCCGGAATGTTGGCTGCAACAGTACTGGGTGTGCTGGTGATACCGGCCTTGTTCGTGATGGTCGAGCGTCTTAGCGGCCGTGACAAGAAAAACACACAGGTGCCAGGGGGCGATCAGGCATGAATAAGCGCGTAATGTTGATGGCATTCACTGCACTCATTGCCGCTTGTGCCATGGGTCCGGATTACGAACGTCCCGAGACCGCGATGCCTGAGGCCTTCGGACAAGCCATAGATGACGGCCCCACAATCGCCAACATGAATTGGTGGCAGTTGTTTGGCGATGAACAACTCAATGAACTTATCAGGATTGCCCTGGAGCAGAACAAGGATTTGGCCATTGCCATTTCGCGTATTGAAGAAGCCCGCGCTACACTTGGCTTTGTACGTTCAGATCAATACCCGCAGTTCGAGGTATCGGCCGGCGCCAGTCGCGGCAATTCCATTGCCGGCACTGGCTTGATTTTGCCAATCAGCGATAATTTTGTGCTGGCTGGTAATCTTTCCTTCGAGTTGGATTTATGGGGCAAGCTGCGACGCTCAACCGAAGCTGCCCGGGCCGAACTGCTGGCAACCGTTGATGCCGGCAACAGCGTCATGATTACCCTGATAGCGGATGTGGCTTCGGCTTATTTATTGCTGTTGGATATTGATGAGCGTGTGCATATTGCCGCACGAACCCTGCGTACCCGCAATGAATCACTGGGTATTATTCAGGCCAGGTTTGATCGTGGCACGGTGGCATTGATTGATGTCAACCAGGCAGAAATTGAGATGTATGACGCTGAAGCGCAATTGGTTTCATTGCAACGAGAAGATGTGCGGGCAGAAAACCTGCTGAACATTTTGCTGGGCCAGCATCCGGGTGCAATTATGCACGAACGGCGCGATATCTATTCATTGAAGCCATTAGAAATACCTGCAGGTTTACCATCCGAATTATTGGAACGCCGTCCGGATGTACGGGTCGCGGAGCAGCAACTCGCAGCGCAAACGGCACGTATCGGTGTTGCAGAAGCGATTCGATTTCCATCGCTCAGCCTGACCGGCACCTTGGGGCTGGCCAGCGATGAGCTATCCGGATTTTTCACCAGTGACAACAAAACCTGGGGTTTGAGCGCCGGCTTGATCGCACCGGTGTTTAACGCAGGCCGCAACAAACGCCGGGTCGAAGTTGAAATCGCCCGTACCGAACAGGCTCTGCTTAATTACCAACAGACCGTATTACAGTCCTTGCAAGAGGTTGAGGATTCCCTGGTCAGCGTGAATACTTTTAAGCTTGAAGCGCTGGCCCGCGACAACCAGGAAAAGGCTGCCACCAGCGCCGCCATGCTGTCACGCGCCCGCTATGACGGCGGCGTCACATCCTATCTCGAGGTGCTGGAATCTGAACGTTCGCTGTTCCGCGCAGAATTACTTGCCTCATCGACCCATCGTGAACACCTGGTCGCATATGTCACGCTGTACAAGGCTCTTGGCGGTGGCTGGATAGATTCAAGTCTGGCTGAGCTGGCGGAACGGGATTAGTCCTCCACGGCTTCTGCCAGTGCCGTACACAAGGCGACATTGTCAATTGCAACACGCTCTATGGGTACCGTGCCCTGTTGATCGATCGCGGTGATGTCATATTCAATCAGTCCGCTTGAGCAATCATCAAAAGTCAGGGTAATCACACCATCAGAGCCTGCCGGATCGGTGCGCTGAACGTCTGATGCTGCGTCAAAAACACCTCCGCTGGTGACGGTGATATTCATAACAGCACGATTACCTTCAATTATGCCCCCCGCCGTAATCCAGCGATGACCCGGGTCACCCAGGTTGGCGCTTGCATCTTCGGCCGGCAATTCTGTGTCGTAGGTAAACCAGGCAAGGCTGACAAAATTCAAATCAGGAAAAACGGTGATGAAGAATCCCTGGCCGTCAGTGAGTGGATCAAACCAGGCATCATTCAAACCGGCGTTCATGACGAAAGGCACCGCTTCCCCCTCCTTTTCAGAGACCACTGTCATGACCATGTGTTCTTCAGCAATTGGACGACCGTCGTTGACATAATCGATCATTGGTAATTCGCCAAATGTTCCGCCAAACACGCCCCTGGCGTCCCACGTCGTTAATTGATTAATGGCGTCAACCACGTCCATGCCATCTCCGATTACACGGGCAAATACCGTGAAGGCGCCGTTCTCGATGGGGTCGAGGCTCGAAGAGTTGTCCCCGACGTTTATAAACCACTGGCTGTTGGCGCTATTCGGGTCGCCAGGTAACTTGGCCATAGCCACCGTGCCGCGGGTATTTGAGATTTTGAACTCATTTTCAACGTTGGGAAAAGTTTCCACCGTTGTAACAGTGCCGTCAATATATTTGAAGCCTCCACCCTGAATGACGAACCCGGGCACATTGCGGTGTATGAAGGTCTTGTCGTAACGGTCGTTTTCAACGTAATTCAGAAAATTTGCAACTGTTTTTGGGGCATCTTCTTCCAGTAATTCAATTTCGATATCACCAAGCGGAGTCTCGATCAATACATTTGTTGCCATCGCCAAGACTGGCATCAGCGACCAGATTGATGCGATGAACATAATTCTGAGTGATCGGCTTGCCGCAAATTTGCCGAATAATGTTGCTCTGTGCATATTGTGAGTTCCTGAAATTTCAAGCTTGAATATTAAGGCGAACGAAATATAACAGACCGGCAACAGGGTGCAAGTATTACAGTAAAACTCAATTGGACTATCATCGGTTTTTGAACTGCCGGCAGACCTTCGAGGTCATAATTACCAATTCAACCAGACAGGTCCACGAGGCTCGACAAACATGAAAAAAACCGTTCCCTTCCTGTTACTCATTATCCTGTTCGCCGTCGCTGCCTGGTACTCCTTCATTTCCGAGCCTGATCCGGTTCATGAAATATTACCACCGCAGCTGGCACCGGCCGCCCCCGTGACAAGGAATGAGCCCCAGCCGGCACAGGATGAGGGGGTAGAAGATTACATCGAGCCGGAACCGGTCATTGATCCGGATCCGTTACCACCATTGGATCAGAGTGACGCAGAAATCAGGCAAGCCCTGGCAGATCTGGTAGGAACGGACTCGCTGGCAGAGTACCTGGTCAAGAGCCAGACCATCAGCAGACTGGTGGCCACCATCGACAGCCTGACCAGCCGCCAGATACCGCCGCAGATCAACCCGGTCAAAGCCGCGGGTGGCAAGTTTGTAGTCGATACAGAAGGCGAAACGGTGGTCATGAGCACACAGAATTTTAGCCGTTATGATGGCTATATTGCACTGATGCAGAGCGCAGACACCGATGCATTAATGGCAATTTATCAGCGTTATGCACCGTTGTTTCAAATTGCCTGGGAGGAAAATGGCGGGCAAGGACAGTTTAATGATCGTCTGCACGAAGTTATTGACCACCTGCTAGACACACCGATTGTATCGGATCCGGTTTATCTGACTACATATGAAGCTGTGTACTTGTTTGAAGAACCCGAATTGGAAGCGATGACCGCCGGGCAGAAGATTCTGCTGCGTATGGGAAGCGTCAATGCCGAACTCGTCAAAGAAAAGCTGACTGAAATAAGAGAAAAATTGTAGGGTGGGCAACCTTGCCCACCATTGTGTGGTTTAAGGATCGAAAGGTGGGCAACGGGGTTGCCCACCCTACTGGGTCAGGTAATGTGTTTGCCGCTGATTTGGCTAATGTTTGTACAGCCCAATAAACCCATATCCCTTTCGATTTCAGCCCGCAGCAAAGCCAACGCCTTGGCCACACCGGCCTGGCCGGCGGCGGCCAAACCATACAGATAGGGTCGACCCATTGAGCAGGCCGTGGCACCCCGGGCCAATGCTTTCAACACATGTGTACCGCGGCGGATACCACCGTCGCAGATAATTTCGCACTCCCCACCCACTTCATCAGCGATTGGGCCAAGCGCTTCAAATGCCGACAAAGCACCATCGAGCTGACGTCCACCGTGATTTGAAACCATGATTGCCGAGACGCCGGCATCAACAGCTTTACGGGCATCAGCTGGTGACAGTATTCCCTTAATGGCAAATGGACCGCCCCATTCAGCCATCATCCATTCCATATCATCCCAGGTAACCGATGGATCAAACTGACTGGCGATATATTCTATCAATGAAGTGCTCTTGGAACTTCCTGCCGAAATTTTATGCGCCACGTTTGCCAGCTGTGCAGCCGGGTGTGTCAGTGCACGGTAAACCCACCCGGGTTTTGCGGCGAAACCCGCGATACCCGCGAGATTGAGTTTTGGTGGCATGGTAAAGCCATAACGCAGTTCACGTTCCCTGTTGCCGGCTACCGGTATGTCCACTGTGAGTGCCAGGGAATCAAAATTTGCGTCCTTACAACGCTGGATGAATTCACGCGTCAGACCACGATCCTTCATCACATAAATCTGGAAACATTTTGGACCGCTACAGGCGGCTGCAACATCTTCAATGGTGGTTGAACCCACCGTGGACAGGGAGTAATAGGTGCCCGCATCCGCAGCAGCTTTGGACACAGCGGTTTCGCCATCATGGTGAAATAAACGTGTCATTCCAGTGGGCGCCAGGAACAAGGGCATTGAAATCTCGCGACCGAGAACCCTGGTGGATAAGTCAATGTTCGCCACATCTACCAGGTATTCAGGCACCAGTTTCGCGGCGTCAAATGCATGAACATTGCCGTGAACATTGGATTCATCATCGGAACCGCCCTCAATGTAATTAAACAAAGGCGAAGGCAGTTTTTTACGTGCTATTTTCCGCAGGTCTTCAATATTCAAAACTTTGTCAAGACGGGACATATGTATTGATTCCGTGGCCCGATCAGATGGAAGGCTTATTCAAGCACCTTCTACTTTGCCCAGGTCTCGCACTCCGCCCTTATCAGCGCTGCTGGCAAACACCGCGTAAGCACGCAAGGCTTCGCTGACCCGCCGTCTCCGGGGTGCTGAAGGACGATAGGCACCATTGGCTTCCAGGGCTGCCCGCCGTGCGGTCAGCACTTCAGGCTCAACTTGCAACTCAATGCTTCGTTTGGGTATATCAATTGCGATGGGATCACCCTCTTCCACCAGGGCAATCAGGCCACCGGAGGCGGCTTCGGGTGCGATATGGCCAATAGATAATCCGCCTGTTGCACCGGAAAAACGTCCATCGGTGATCAGGGCACAGGATTCACCGAGTCCCACGGATTTAATCGCGGTAGTCGGCGTCAGCATTTCCTGCATTCCCGGACCGCCGCACGGGCCTTCGTAGCGGATGACGACGACATCACCCGCTTCGATACCACCGGCCAGGATGGTTTCCTGGGCGACTTCCATTTCTTCAAATACCCGTGCCCGCCCGCTAAATTGAAACATGCTTTGTGCCACCGCAGCGGTTTTTACAATGCTGCCCTTTTCAGCAAGGTTGCCATATAAAACCGCCAGGCCTCCTTCGGCGCTGTAGGCATGATCGATATCGCGGATACAACCGCCGCTGCGATCCAGATCAAGTTCCCAGCGCTTGTCCTGGCTGAAGGCCTGAGTGGTGCGTACCCCACCGGGTGCAGCCGAATACAAACGTAAGGCATCGTCTTCAGTACTTCTGCCGATATCCCATTTATCCAGCGCTTCCCCGAGGTTGGCGCTATGCACCATAGACACCTCGCGATTGACCAGCCCGCCCTTGTCCAGTTCACCCATGATCGAGAGCATGCCGCCGGCACGATGTACGTCCTCCATGTAATAATCCGGGCTGGACGGTGAAACCTTGCACAGATGAGGGATGCGTCTTGACATTTCATCTATATGCGACAGCTTGAAATCAACCTTGGCTTCATGCGCG
>Ga0209988_10003452_pt1 | contig 10460 bp, 9 predicted proteins | sample N075metaG_FD_183115 | JGI IMG/M metagenome (GOLD analysis project Ga0209988, IMG submission 183115) | Deep subsurface microbial communities from Kermadec Trench to uncover new lineages of life (NeLLi) - N075 metaG (SPAdes) (version 2) | ecosystem: Environmental > Aquatic > Marine > Ocean trench... | reverse complement strand
CCGTCGGGACAGGTTGATGACTGCATTATTTGTCGGTATTGATGAAGAACGATGCCGTGCACTTTCCGCCTTAAGCTTTTCCCGCATCAGTCAGTGTTCGCATGAGGCAGCTGATTCGCTGCGAGTTCGATTGGCGCACCACCCGCGTTTTTGGACGGATCTGATTCATTTGATCCGCAATGGCAACGGTAGTCAGCAGATCGCTTCCCGAATGTCGGTTATCCAGCTCTCGGTTGCACAGCAATGGCCAGTACGGTCGGCAAGCAGTGAACCGCGTTATTTATGAGCATGGTGGTGCCAGCAATGGGCGAGCTTAGCTGACGGTGTAGCCTTGCACTGTCCGGCCATGCACAATCTGTGGGCATGCACGCGTTGTCCCTCCAGAACCTGACCAAAACTTACGCCAATGGCGTGGTTGCGCTTAAAGGGATTGATCTGAATGTGGAGGAGGGTGATTTCTTCGCGCTGCTGGGCCCGAATGGCGCTGGCAAGACCACAGCGATTGGCATAGTCACTTCCCTGGTTAACAAGACGGGCGGTACCGTCAGTGTCTTTGGGCATGACATCGATACGGAACTGGCAGCAGCCAAGTCGTGTATCGGGGTTGTGCCGCAGGAAATCAATCTAAACCAGTGGGATACGGTGTACAACTGTGTGGTCAACATGGCGGGATTTTACGGCCTGCCACGCAAACAGGCGATGCAGCGCACGGAGATTTGTTTGCGCGAACTCCAGTTGTGGGACCGGCGCGCTGAAACCGCGCGCAACCTGTCCGGCGGTATGAAGCGTCGATTGATGATTGCCCGTGCACTGGTTCACGAGCCTCGATTACTTATTCTGGATGAGCCGACCGCGGGTGTTGATATCGAGATTCGCCGTTCGATGTGGGAATTTCTACGGCGCTTAAATGAGCAGGGCACTACGATTATCCTGACCACGCACTATTTAGAAGAAGCCGAAAATTTGTGTCGGCATGTTGCCATTATTGATGCGGGCGAGATCGTCGAACACGATCGGATGTCGGCGGTGCTGCGTAAGTTGCATCAAGAGGTGTTTGTGCTAAGCCTGACCGATGAACTGCGACCGGGAATCATTGTGAAGGGGTTTGATTACAGAGTAGTCAACGAGCACGAAATAGAGGTTGAAGTATTCAGCGACCAGAATCTCAATCAACTGTTTGCTGCTCTCAGCCAGGCAGGCATTGCTGTAAGCAGCATGCGCAACAAGACGAATCGACTGGAGGAACTCTTCATGCGCTTGGTGGATCGACGTGAAAAGGAACGAACCGAGCAACTCGCCAATCCGGAGCTGAGGGTCTGACATGGATCTTAAGTGCCAGCTTATCGCCCTCTATACCGTTGCTCGCAAGGAAGTCATTCGTATCATGCGGATATGGATACAGACCCTCATGCCACCTGTTATTACGATGACGCTTTATTTTATTATTTTCGGCAATCTCATCGGTCGTCGCATCGGAGAGATGTCGGGTTTCGACTACATGGAATTCATGGCTCCCGGTCTGATCATCATGTCGGTCATTACCAATTCCTACGGCAACGTTGTTTCCTCATTTTTTGCCGCTAAATTCCAGGGGCATCTGCAGGAAATGCTGGTGGCACCCATGCGCAGTTACGTCATTATTCTCGGCCATGTTGCCGGCGGCGTTATGCGGGGACTGGCGGTGGGTGCGGTGGTAACAGTCGTCGCGTTGTTCTTTACTGATCTTCAGGTGCAACATCCGTTTATTGCCATCAGCATACTGATACTGACCGCTATCGTGTTTTCTCTCGGCGGGATGATTAACGCGATTTTTGCGCGCAAATTCGATGATGTGGCGATAATCCCTGCTTTCGTGCTGGCGCCATTGACCTATCTCGGTGGTGTGTTTTACACGACTGCATTACTGCCCGATTTTTGGGCCAATGTATCTGCCTTCAACCCCATCCTCTATATGGTTAACGGTTTTCGTTACGGCATGCTGGGCGTATCCGATATCAATATTACGACTGCCTATATCATCATCCTGGTATTTGTTGTGTTGGCTTTTGGTACATGTTCTTACCTGATATCTCGGGGTATCGGTATCCGGGAATAATGTCTGGGCAGCGATAACATGTGTGGCCGTTTCGCCTTTTTCTCATCCTCTGAGGTCGTCACTGCGGTTTTTGGGCTGAAAAATACACCAGCGCTAAAGCCGCGATTCAACGTAGCCCCCGGACAACAAGTGTTCAGTGTTCGGTTTGAGGGTGGCAAACTAATGGCCGATCAATTCCGCTGGGGGCTGGTGCCGTTTTGGGCCAAGGATCCGACGGTGGGCAACCGGATGATCAACGCCCGTGCCGAGACGGTTGCCGAAAAACCGTCTTACCGCCAGGCCTTAAGGCGCCGCCGTTGTCTTATTCCTGCCGATGGCTTTTATGAGTGGCAGAAAAGGGCGCATGGTAAACAGCCCTGTTTTATCAGTGGCAGCGGTGGTGCGCTGCTGGCTTTTGCCGGTCTCTGGGAGGAATGGCGAGATGCCGACGATAAGCTGCTGCGTACCTGTACGATTATTACGACGGTCGCCAACGACTTCATGAAGGAATTGCACCAGCGTATGCCGGTTATCGTGTCGTCGGACCAGTACGAGACTTGGCTGGATACCGAGGCAAGTAGTACTGATTTCGAACGTGTGCTGACAGCCGGTTCTGAAGTTGAGTTGCAAGCATGGCCGGTTAGCCGGAAGGTCAATAACCCGATTAACGATCAGCCAGAGTTGATTGAAGCTGTTGCGGGTTAATCAGTTCGACGCAGTTTCCCCGACCGGGCGCAGCGCTACGATGAGGGCCTCCATGCCTGCGTGTACCCCAAGTGCCGCTCCGGTAACCGTGGTCCAGGCTAAATAGCTTTCAGGTAGCAGCGTTAGCAATTCCTGGCATAAATGATCGGCGCGTGGTTGGTCGTCGGTACCGTGACAAATAGCGATCTCCCAGCGGTTGTCAGTGCCCACGGCAGCAGCGATTCGTCTTGCGAAGCGGGGAACAAGCCTGTATTTACCAGGAATAAAACTCGTAGTGGCAATACGTCCGTCGTCGGTTTCCGCCAGTATGGGCGTTAATCGTAACCAGTCAGCAATCCACTTGACCACCGGTTTCACCCGGCCGCTGCGTACAGCATTACTGAGGTCAGTGACCAGTGCAAATGAACGGATACTGCTAATCGCCTGCTCAATTTGCTGGTGGAGTTTAGTGCCACTCATGCCCTCTGCGGCCAGCTTGGCTGCGCGGATTACTATCAGGCCTTGGCCTACCGATACCGTGCCCGAGTCCAGTACGGTAATGCGGTCACTTCCTGTACACCGGGCAGCTGCCGCACGTGCGCCCTGATAGGTGCCACTCAGTCCGTTGCTCAGGTTGATCGAAACGACTTCGCCAAAGTGCGCTGACAAAAAGTCAAACATGCGGCGAAAATCACCTGGTGTGGGCTGTGATGTGCCAGGCTGATGCGGGCTCGAATTGAGTAATTCACCAAACTCTTCCGGGCTCAGGCTGATTTTATCGAGATGGCTTTCATCACCAAACACGACTCGTAACGGTACCATGTGTATGCCCAGTTCATTTATTTTCGCCTCAGGAATATCAGCTCCGGAGTCAGTCACGATAGCGACATTACGGTCACTTCTCTGGAGCGCGCGCGCCTGCACGGCCATGTCATCTGCTTTGGTCTTGAGCAATTTGCCGTGGTTTTCAGCTATGTTGAAAACGTGCTCCGGATTGTCGGTATGAATATGAATACGCAGGCGTGTGCTCGAACCTGCAATGACGATACAGTCGCCTAGTCCGGTAAGTTGGTGCCGGACAGCATCTGGCGTAATGTTCTTGCCGGCGATCAGGCATTCGGTGCAGTAACGGTAACGTGGATTGCTTTCATACTCCTCTTGACCGAAAGCGTCCTCCGTACGTTCAGGAGTCGTTACGACGGGCTCGCTACGCAGGGAACCGCTTAGCAGGTAGTGTTTGCAGCCCTGCAGGAAGGCGCAAAAGCCGCGCCCGCCGGCATCGACGACACCCGCCTTGCGCAATTCCGGGAGTTGGCGGGGGGTAATGCTTAAAGCAGCTTCAGCAGCATTAAGCATAAGTGACACAAGTTCTGCAAAATCATGCGTATCTGTACGCACGCACGCAGTACTTGCCGCATCGATTACCGAGATAATAGTGCCCTCGCAGGGAGCTTCCAGTGACGCACGGGTAGCTACTGCTGCCTTGCCCATGGCTTCGGTAAATTGTGAAGTATCGACTCTGACTGCTGAGTGCAGCGTTTCAGCAAGGCCGAAAAAAAATTGCGTCAGTATCACGCCCGAATTTCCCTGTGCTCCATCGAGCATACCGTTGGCAAGCTCAATCAGGGTTGCACCAGCACCCGCATGCGGGCTTGCTGCGATTGCTGCCAAACCCGCGCTGGCCGTTTGCGCGAGATTGTTGCCGGTGTCACCGTCAGCGACTGGAAACACATTGATTCGATTAAGATAGTCGCGCTCGCTAATCAGTTGCTGCAAACCCGCTTGTAAGCAGCGCCGCGTGCGCGGACCATCAAGATAAATAATGCCTTCAGGCATGCGGCGAGTTATTCGCGAGTAACCAGAAACTCATGGCCCTGATGACGCAAGACTACTCCCAATTTATTGATAGCAACAACTGCCGGGCCTTCGCTAAGTTTTTCCCCTTCGTTGTAGCGGTACATGTTAATGAATACAAAGCGCTCTGCTGGCTCAGTGCTGTAAACATGGATGTCCAGGTGCAGTGGCGGAAGACTAATGGCGTTATCGAACATCAATTCGGCCAGGGTGGGTAAATGTTCATGGTCACTATTCGTAGAGATTGGAGGTGGAATGTCCGGCAATGCCGCAGCGCTATCTGTTGCAGAAGACTGTGGCTCAGGCAGACGACGGTTCGAGGGATCGTTGCTGCTGGCAGGCGCATTCGCAGCCAAATTTACTCCGGTCGCAGATAGTGCCGCAGATGGGCCCGTAGAAGGACTGGGGTCGCTCAATACCCACATCACGATAATCAGGCTGAGGTTAATACCTACCAGCAGTGCGACCAGTGGAACCCACACGCTTGAACCCTTCCGCATGCTATTCGTCGGTAGGGCAGCCATGTCAGGCGATTGCTTGCGCTGCCGCTCGTTTTCGGATTTACGTAACGCATCGAGAATAAAAGACATAGTCAGTTCGCCCTCACCAGTCTGGGTGAGCTGACGCCCAGATCAGAATTAATCACGATCTGGGTCTGCTGGCCGACCAGGCCATCCACATTCAGCCGTCGAGCGACCTGGTAATCGCGCACATGTGCTTCCAGATTCTCATCAAAATAATCGGAACCTATAGGGTCGATAGTCTCACCCTGAATTTCAGCCAGACTTTCTCGCAGCCAGGTTATATCCGGGTCGCGCATGCCCGGGTAGAATGATTTGACCGTGCCAATCTGCGGCCTCCACAGCAGCATATATTCGCCATACCACAAAGCATTGATATCAGTGAGCGGCACCTCGTGGGTGATACCGGCCAGGCGAATGCTGGCAGTCGTGTTACTGAGTGCGACCAGCACGATTTGGTGGGCCGTCCCTGCTGTGTCCTGCAGGGTCAGGATGACCGGCCGATTCAGCTGCTGAATCTGTGCCAGCGAACCACGCTGAAACAGGCAGAACAATTGATGCTGTTGAGCCTGCTCGCAGGCTCGGCTGCTGTCCATATCAAAAGTGACTTCCCACAGTTCAAACAAATTGGCGAACGCATTGCGCGTGTCCGTTATGGCTTCATTTCCCTGTATAAGTTCTTCAAGGCGAGCAAGGTTTGATGACGGCGCCGAGTCCTCGACGGTGGGTGCAGGCGGCACATTATCCTGATGGGTCACCGCCCGATCGCTGCTGCCGGGCTCACTGACAACGGGATCGTTCACAGCGAGTGCAGGTTCATACGTGGTGGAGGCTATGAATCGCGTTGCTGTAAATGTCGCTGTTCCGATCAGCAGGACGGCTACCGTTGCGAATGCCGCAACATTCAGCCATGCCTGCTTGTTGCGGCGCAGGTCAGGATCCTCTCCGTAGACTTCTCCAGCGGCTTGTCGGACCAGCCTGGTGCTGATTTCATGTTCATCCTGTGTGTAGGCGCCGAGCATCGCCCTGTCGGCAATCACGTTGATAATTCTTGGCACACCGCCGGACAATCGATAGAGCTCCCGGCAAGTACTCACAGGGAAGATATTGTTGGTTGAACCCGCCACGCGTAATCGGTGACGCACATACTCCTCGGTATCGGCCTGACTCAGCGGTTGCAGGTGATAACGGCCGGTGATGCGCTGAGCGAGTTGGCGCAAATCGCTGCGGGCGAGCATCGAGCGTAATTCGGGTTGGCCGATGAGTGTAATTTGCAGCAGTTTCTGGCGGGTAGTCTCCAGATTGGTTAGCAGCCTGATTTGTTCCAGCACATCAATGGCAAAATTTTGCGCTTCATCAACGATCAGGATCGTGCGCCTGCCATTGCTGTGGTTTTTTAGCAGGAAGCGGTTTAATGCATCGGTCAATGCTTTCAGGCTGTCCGGGTTGTCGGGTTGGGAAACGCCCAGCTCTTCGAGTATTGCCGCCAGAAATTCTGTAGAACTTAGCTGTGGATTCAGAATCAGCGCAACATCGGCATTTTCCGGCAGGCGCTGTAACAGGCTGCGAATCAGCGTAGTTTTGCCGGTGCCCACCTCGCCCGTGAGCTGAATGAAGCCACCCCGATCTTTAATGCCATATATAAGGTGGGCGAGCGCTTCCGTATGGCGCTCACTCATGTAGAGGTAGCGTGGATTCGGTGTTATCGAGAACGGTTCCTCGTGCAGACCGAAAAAACTTGTATACATGGCAGGGATGGCTGTAAAAGTCAGTGCTTACTATAGCCTAGATTGGAAAAGCAGGCGTTTGTGATGCGCAGTACAACCGCGCAGATTGCTCAGAGATCACGTTGAACAATAAAGCGGGCGACCTGTCGCAGTGGCTCGGCAGATGGTCCGAAGCTGTCAATTTCTGCAAGCGACGCATGCAGTAATTCGGCTGTTTTATGCTTGGCGGCATCCATACCGAACAATGCGGGCCAGGTTGCTTTAGAGCGCTGCAAGTCTGCGCCTTGTTGCTTGCCTATAGTCTGCGTTTCGCCCTCGATATCCAGGACGTCGTCACGTATCTGGAAGGCCAGACCAAGGCTGTCGACAAACCGATCAAGGGCTTGTATTACCTTGTTGTCTACCTGTGCGCAATACGCAGCAGAAAGCACGCTCGCATGCAGCAGACGACCGGTTTTCAGCTGATACATATTTTCCAGTTCAGTTTCGTTGAGCTGCTGCCCTTCCGCGCCGAGGTCTATGGATTGACCGCCGGTCATGCCGGTTGAACCACAGGCCTCGGCCAGCAGGCTGATCAGCTGCAGACGCGCAGCAGGCGAACAGCTCATACACTTGTCTGTCGCGAGCACCTGGAATGCCAGTGGTTGCAGCGCATCGGCTGCCAGGATTGCGGTAGCTTCATCAAATTTGATATGGGTGGTTGGTTTGCCGCGGCGTAGTTTGTCGTCGTCCATTGCTGGCAGGTCATCGTGGACCAACGAGAATGCATGCATTAGTTCTATGGCCGCCGCAGGTCCATCCAGCGCTTCCGGCGCAACTCCGAACGACATGCCGGTAGCATAAATCAGCATGGGGCGGATGCGTTTGCCGCCACCAAGCACTGAATAGCGCATGGCCGCATGCAGATGCAGCGGTGGCGTATCGGCTGCCGGCAGTACCTGGTCGAGTTTCAGTTCGACCCGCTGTAACCATTCATTTGTTAGTTTCGCAAAGCTCATCGTAGGTATTAAATGTAGCAGGGAGGGGAGCATAGTGGCTGTTGCGCCTCAGGCCAAACTGCTGCGTGGCTCGTTCTATAATCTATCTTCAGGTAGCATGGAATCCATCATATGCAGGCGACAGCAATTGCGCATCCGAATGTGGCGCTGATCAAATACTGGGGCAAGCAGGACGTTGCCACCAATCTGCCTGCCGTAGGTTCATTGTCCCTGACGCTCGGCGGGCTGGTGACACGTACGACAGTAAGCTTTGCGGCCGAACTTGAAAGGGATGAGCTGGTTATTAATGGCGCGCCCGATGCGGGAGCGCTCAGTCGGGTGACGAGATGCCTCGATATGCTGCGCAAGCGAGCGGGGGTAGAACATCGTGCACGGGTTACCTCGGCTAATGATTTTCCGACCGGGGCGGGCCTTGCATCTTCCGCATCCGGTTACGCCGCACTGGTAACGGCCGCGGCTGCGGCACTGCAAGCAGATATCAGTTCCGATGAACTGGATATGATTGCGCGAATTGGCTCCGGGTCTGCGCCGCGTTCGTTGCATGCCGGCATCGTGCTGTTGGAAAAGACTGCGGACGTGACGGGGATGAAGTGTCGAACGGTAGCTGCACCCGACGACTGGCCTCTGTCGGTGATTGTCGCAGTCACTACGCGCCAGCCGAAAGACGTTAGTTCAACCGGTGGCATGGAATTGAGTCGTAAAACATCGCCCTGTTATCAGGCTTGGGTCGATACGCATCCGGCCGATCTTGCTGCTGCGCTCGATAGGGTAGAACGACGTGATTTCGAGTCGCTGGCTGAAATTTCAGAGCACAATTGCCTGAAAATGCATGCTGTTGCTATGAGTTCGGTGCCGGCGCTGGTGTATTGGTCTGGCGCAACGGTCACTTGTATGCAGCGGATCCGGGAACTGCGTAAGGCCGGGGTGCCGGTATTTTTTACCATTGATGCGGGGCCGCAACTTAAAGCGGTGTGTTTGCCCGAGGCAGCCAGCCAGGTGCACGAAGCACTCGCTGAGCTGCCGGGAGTCGTGGAGGTGCTCAACAGCAATCTGGGTTATGGCGCGCAGGTTGAATCATGACTGCCATCGTGACCGCCAGTGCGCCCGGAAAACTCGTGTTAACGGGTGAATATGCGGTGCTGGAGAATGCGCCTGCTGTATCGGCTGCGACCGATCTGCGAGTGACTGTTGAAATCAGTCAGGTGAGCGGTGAGTACAGCGAACTGTGTGTACTTAATAATGGCAAGCGTTATAGGTTCGTATCCGATGGCGGTGATGAACTCGCATGGATCGATGACCCGGGACCTCATGGCGCGATTGTTGATGCGGCATTCGGTGTGATTAGCGAGCACGGATTGTTTGATAACGCACTACGCACAATCGAACTCAGTATCTGTACGCGGGACTTCTACCAATCATCTGGTGCAGCGAACAACGAACCGTTGAAGAAGGGAATAGGATCCAGTGCCGCAATCGCGGTGGCGCTGGCAGCTGCTTTGCAGACATTTGTGGGTGTAGAGCCGACTTTTGAACTGGCCCTGCAGATACATCGATGTTTTCAGGGCTCGCAGGGTAGCGGCATTGATGTCGCGACCAGCTGGCATGGTGGCCTCATAGTGATGTCGCCCGGCAAGCAGCCGGATGTGCAGAAACTTGCCTGGCCCACGGGGTTGCACGTCCTGCCGATCTGGACCGGTAAGGCGGCCTCGACAACGGTGAAACTCAAACAACTGGACGAATTCAGATCGGGTTCGCCGGAAACTTACAGCCGGGTATTCCAATCTTTGTGTGCAGCGGCAGCAGCTGCCGCGGAAGCTTGGCGAAGTGGACACGTTGCAACATTAATGGAGGATATCAGGTGTTTTGCCGAAACGTTACAGCAGCTGGATGCTGCGGCCTCATTGGGAATTTGGTCCGAACCTCACCGGGAACTGCACGCTCTCACTAATGGGAGTGGTGTGGTTTACAAACCTTCGGGCGCGGGTGGAGGTGATTTTGGACTGGCATTTGCTGCAGATTCTGCACAGCTTGAACAGTATGGTGTACACGCACAGAAACTGGGCTTCGGCATTAACTCCATCGCCTGGAGTGATGCGGGTCTGATTGTTGGTACTCGCTAGTTAATAAAACGGTAATACTCAATACCGCTGTCTTGAAAGCCTTCTTCGTTGGCGGTTCCAATTCGATCAATGACAAATTCATCCTTTGGCACATAACCCGGGTGAGTATCACTGCGGCCTTCGCGCAGAGAGATATACTGTTCGTGGCTGAGGTCTATGGCGTTGGCCATCACTTCCTGCATGTTGATTCGTTGCACGGGCGCTTCCCAGCCCGGCACGATGTGCACAGGGATGGCTTCCGCAGCATCACCACTGCCATAACCCAACAGCAGAATTTCCTTGCCAGCCAAGGCTACAGTTTTCTGTGCCGCTTCTTCCAGACCTGCCGCGAACCAGGCAGGTAAAGCGCCCGTGTACAGGTTGCCGAGCTCCTCCATCACGCCGGTGCCCAGCGATATTTTGTTGCCCACGTGCTGTTGCCACTCGTCACCGCCTCGGGTACTGCGCAGGATTTTGCTCATCAGGGGGAACACTTCGTCACG
>Ga0209988_10003451_pt1 | contig 10461 bp, 9 predicted proteins | sample N075metaG_FD_183115 | JGI IMG/M metagenome (GOLD analysis project Ga0209988, IMG submission 183115) | Deep subsurface microbial communities from Kermadec Trench to uncover new lineages of life (NeLLi) - N075 metaG (SPAdes) (version 2) | ecosystem: Environmental > Aquatic > Marine > Ocean trench... | reverse complement strand
GACAGTGAGAGTAATCTGTAAGGCTCCAAGCCCCCGTATCGTATCCGCGAGGGCACAGTCGAGTATGTGCTCCAGCGCCGTATCATCCAGGGATTTGAGCACCACCACCATAGAGCGCGACAACAACGGGGCAATCACTTCAAAGGAAGGATTCTGAGTCGTGGCACCAATGAGCGTGATATCTCCTCGTTCGACATAGGGCAAAAAGGCATCCTGTTGCGCTTTATTGAACCTATGGATTTCATCAACAAAAAGAAGCGTGCGTTGTCCTGACACTTTTCGGCGTTGTTGGGCAGCTTTGAGAAGTCCACGCAATTCAGGGACACCACTGAGCACTGCTGAGAATGGCACGAAGGTCGCTTGCGTTTTCTTGGCAATCAAATTCGCTAAGGTTGTCTTCCCGGTCCCCGGTGGCCCCCACAGAATCAGTGAGGGCACACAATCCTGTTCAATGGCTATCCGTAGCGGCTGCCCCTCTGCCAAAACATCCTCCTGGCCCACAAAGTCGTTAAAGTCCTGAGGACGCATGCGATCAGCCAAGGGAGCCTGCTGCCTGGATGGAGGAACGGCGTTTGGAAAAAGATCAGCTTGAGATTCTGAATCAAAACTATCCATCGCTCTTACTCTTGAGTGGTTATATTAAAAGCACATTCCTTTGAGCCTAAAATAGGATGAAAAAGGGCAAAGGTCTTTGATGAACAGGCCCTCAGACCTCATCACTCTCTTCTCACATCCACACCAAGACAACATAGCCCCAATACCCCAGATACATGGTAAACATCGATCCCACCATTATTCTTGTTCCCATCCACGTCGCGCCTCGCCAGATCCATAGACCGACCAGCAACACCATCAGAATTTCAATAATCGCAAATATCTCTCCATGAAATCTTGGATCCCAGTAGGACACTGGACTGACAAATTGCCAATCTGACAAAGGGAAGAAATGCCGATGCGCTTCATCATGATGCAAGAATATATCACCCAGACTATGCAAAATCATACTGGCCCAAAACAATGCGAACCCCTTCCACTTCAACCAAAAACTTAGGGCTCCGCCAAGAATCGCCACAGGAAAGGAGTGAAAGAGATCAAAGCCCATCTGCCAGCGTGCATCAAAATACTGTTCCCAGATAACTGATTCAGGTACCGCTCTCCAGATCTTTTCCCAGAAGTAAAAGACAAACATCGGCACATCTGGCAAGACCGCTCCGGCTAGCACGGCTACCTGAGAGCCCGGCGCTTTTCTCCTTCCCAATAGACCGAAGTTGAGCATCAAATGGGCAGGGGTATTCATAGAAATTTATGGTTCACTCGCCGACAAGAAATATGCAGGGATTCCTCTCCACAAGAAAATCGCCCCGAGCACATCGGCTTGAAAATAAAAACCGGGATAGGGAAGAAAGACTCAAAGAAGAGATGTGGATTGATCTCGCTAACAAGCTTTGAAGACCATTCATCACATCAAGAACAAAGACAGGCGGCCTTACAAATAAGAAGAAAGAAAGCTATAAGACCGGCGCCTCCTGCGCTCCTAGCCCATCCGTGGGAATGAAGCACGACAAAAATATTATGAAAGGGATTCTCCCCCGTTTTTTTGGAAATGGTTCAGAAACGATGAGGGAAAACTACCCCGTCCATCGTGGCTAATCAATCAGCATCGCCACCGCGCTAGCGGATAAGCTTGAGAAATTCATCTCGAGTTTGTTGTTGTTTTCTGAACACGCCTAACATCTCACTGGTCACGGCAATGGTGTTCTGCTTTTCAATCCCCCGCATACTCACACAAAGGTGCCGCGCTTCCATGACCACAGCCACCCCATGCGGATTGAGTTTTTCTTGAATGGTATGAGCAATCTGCACAGTTAACCGCTCTTGCACCTGCAAGCGCCGGCTGAACATATCCACAATCCGCGGGACTTTACTCAATCCCAGAACATGTTTTCGAGGGATATAGCCAACATGACATTTGCCAAAAAACGGCAATAAATGGTGTTCGCACAGACTATAAAAATCAATATCTTTCACGATAACCATTTCGTCATATTGAATGGGGAAGAGTGCATCGTTGAGCAACGTATCAATATCTTGATGATACCCCTGCGTTAAATAGATTAAAGCTTTGGCCATCCGCCTGGGGGTCTCCTGCAACCCATTTCGATCAGGATTCTCACCAAGTTGGCTGAGTAATTTACGAACAGTGGGCTCAATATCTTCAATGGCAGCCGGCGCCGTGATCTCCATCTGATTCGAATCCGCAATCTTCCTGATATTCCTTGGCTTCAAAGCTGTTTTGGATTTTGTTGATTGTGATTTCATACCTCTCCATGATTTCTGGTTTGAGGAAACGATTCCATGAAGAATTTACGCCTTCGGATCACCCACATATTCAAAAAAGTTGTCGCGAGTTTCGAGCACTTCGATTTTTTCTAATTCCCCTGTTGGGATCTGATCCACAAGCAATTCCCAAATCAATCGCGCAAGATTTTCTCCTGTGGTCGTGAGATTCGTGAACGCTGGATCGAAGTTCAAATGTTGGTGATCGAAACGAGACACGATTCGTTCCTGCACAACCTGATCGAGTTTCTCAACATTGGCGATGAACCCCGTTTTCATATCCAATGTCCCTTGAACCGTCACCTGGACCGTATAGTTATGACCATGCCCGTTCAGATTATTGCATTTGCCAAAGATTTGCTGGTTGACGTCCTCCGGCAATAGATCAGTATGCAGCCGGTGTGCAGCACAAAATTTATAGGTCCGGGTGATCGAGGCAACAGATGACATCGGAGGTATGATCCTGAAGCTCAAAAGATGGCTAGATGCATGACCGAGGCTGAAAAGCCTATGAGGTCAATTCGTATGTTTTTATTGCGGGGAGGGCGTAATCTCTTCGGATTGCTCAACAGTGCCGTTGTCCCATTTTTCTTCGGGCACCTGAACGATGACATCACCCAAGACCCTGGCCTGGCAGCCCAATCGTCGATAGGGTTCGGTAAGGGCTTCCCGATCCAGTAAATCCTGCTCATCAAAATCAATGTCGGATAAGTTTTCTAACCCCGCCACCACATCGACTCGGCATGTCGTACAGGACGCATTGCCACCACAATCATGATTTAAAGGGAAACCCATTTGCTCCGCCGCCTCCAGAAGAGAAAGATCGGCAGCCACTTCTCCACTCTTACCCTCAGGATGAATAAACGTCACACGAGGCATAGATGCAGTCCCTTATCCAGTCACCACAGGAGCCGGCCTCATCGGACACCGGCCTAATCGAATATGCTCTTCAAACTCGTCCCGGAACAGTCGCAAGCTATTTTGCACGAGTACCGCCGCACCGGTAACCAATGTACAGAATCCTGTACCTTTGACAAACCCGCAAATCTGCAACAACTTGGCTAAATCTTTCTCTTCACCCTGACCTTCTTCAATTTTCCGAACCAGCGTCGCTAATACTCCAGTACCAATTTTGCACGGCGGACATTGGCCACAGCTCTCTTGTTCAAAGAAGTGGGAAAACTTCAGGGTTCGTTCCACCATACAGGTGACATCATCCACCACAATCATGCCGGCAGAGCCAAGTCCCGTTCCAGCCTTTTTTAATGAATCAAAATCCATGGGGAGATCTAGCTGATCCGCGCCGATCATGGAAAAAGAAGGCCCACCAGGAAACACGGCCTTGACACGATGGCCATGAGGCACTCCTTGTCCACACACCTCAATCAAATGACGAATCGACGTTCCCAGCGGCAATTCATACACACCGGAACGATTGACCGCTCCACTCAAAGAAAACAACATCGTGCCAGGCGTCGCGCTCGTCCCGACTTCTCGAAACCATGCGGGGCCATTGCGTAACAGGTTTGGAATATTCGATAGCGTTTCGACGTTATTCACAAGTGTGGGTTTGCCATGCAAACCAAATTCTGTGGGATAAAAAGGCGGCTTTTGTTTCGGGTGCGCCGGACGACCTTGCATGGACTCCAGCATTGCTGTTTCCTCACCAGCCACATAACTGCCATATCCATCAAATACTTCAATATCGAGTGTCAGCCCGGTACCCAAAATATTTTCACCCAGAAAGCCCTTGGCTCGAGCCTCCTCTTTAGCCCGCTCAAAGATCGCTTTCTCTTCTGTGAATTCATGGTTGAGGTAAATATAGGCCTCCTTGGCTCCCACGGTATACGCGGCAATCAGACACCCTTCTAATAATTGATGCGGATGATGTCTGAGCAAATAGCGATCCTTAAATGTGCCAGGTTCATGCTCCCCCGCATTGCACACAAAATAATGTTCCGCGACTCGATGATTGAGGACTTTGCCCCATTTCAAACCGGTGGGGAACCCTGCTCCACCACGCCCGCGCAAGTGCGCCTCCTCCAATTGCGCAATAATGGCTTTCGGGTCACCCTTCGTGACACAGTCCGTCCACGCCTCATAGCCTCCCTCTTGGCAATAGGGTTCAATAGCCCAGGCTTCTCCTGGAATCTTCCGTAACACGCGTGGCGTCATTGTTTCATTCATCGTTTATAGATTTTCTCAGTATCCTGATTCTGCAATTCCATTGAGTGTTTGGCTATCGGGGCTATTCAGAAGACTTTCCTCCCACCCCCATCACCTCCGACATGTCTCACAGTCACCATACGAATGGATCTCCAACGCCGTCAACATCAACGTAGACAACAGCCGTTCTTCACCAAGAACATGTTGATGCAGAAAGGTGGGGAAATTGTGAGTACGTTAGGGGCTCTTTTTTATCATCTGATCTACTTGCTTGCACAATTTCTGAACCGCCTGCGCCGAGATGTCTAACGCCGTTTTTTCATCAGGAGTTAACGTATATTCTATGATAACCTCAGCTCCCTCCAACCCTAATTTCACCGGAACCCCTAAAACCAGATCATGAAATCCATACTCGCCCTCACAGAACACCGCACAAGGAAGAATTTTCTTTTGATCCTTTGTGATCGCTTCGACCATTTCCACGACCGAGGCGGCCGGAGCATAAAACGCGCTGCTCGTCTTCAATAAATTCACGATTTCCGCGCCCCCTTCCCGTGTCCGCGTAATCAAGGCATCCAGCGTTTCAGGTGAAAGCCATTCATGAATGGGACGACCCGCTACGGTGGTATATCGAATCAAGGGCACCATCGAATCGCCATGTCCGCCTAACACCATCGCATGAATATTTTCAACCGACACCTGTAACGCTTCCGCAATAAATGAACGGAACCGTGCGGAGTCCAGCACGCCGGCCATCCCCAACACCCGATTCCTGGGAAATCCACTGACTCGGGAGGCCACATAGGTCATCGCATCGAGGGGATTAGACACAATGATAAGAATGGCATTCGGCGAACACTTGGCGGTTTCGTGAACAACGGAGGAGACAATATTGGTATTGGTCTCAAGCAATTCATCCCGGCTCATTCCCGGTCGACGTGGCACACCGGAAGTAATGATCACCAAATCTGAATCTTTGGTGGCTTCGTAGCTATTTGCGCCGGTTACCGCTGAATCATACGCACACACGGGCCCGGCCTCAACTAAGTCTAGGGCTTTGCCCTGTGGCATCCCTTCGACAATATCCACCAGCACAATATCATAACAATTTTTTTCAGCGAGGCGTTGCGCAATAGTCCCACCCACATTGCCCGCACCCACCACCGTCACTTTCACTCGCCTCATCGCGCCACCTATTTCCTTAGGAAGATTCCAGCCACACCATATTCAACCTAAAAACAGCGTTGGATCACGAAAGTCTGCACAACACCTTGTCGCGCCTAGGAAATGGAAAAATTGACTCATCACCCAAAAGGTGACCACGCAATTTTTTCATTCCCTATGCACATCAATTGCTTGCACAGCTTTTTCTCGCCCAACTGCCGTCTTGAGGTTCAATCATCGTCATGGCTCGCCCAGCCTGCAACTTTAAAATTAATGGTACAGACAAAATTATCCCCATCATAAAAATTCACTTTAATTTTTTTCTTGCCGTATTCCCGTTCGAGAAATTCTTCCGGATGTTCCACAAATTCCTGATAGGATCCTGCCGCATACACATCCAAATCTTTAAACGCGACGATCATGCCGGTTTTTATTTCCTGAAGCATTTTGATCGTACAGCGGGGATAGATTTCCCAAAACTTCTCCAGGATTTCGTCCGGAGTCGGCTCAGGGCGGTCTCCCTCGGGAGGACGTTTCTTATCAAACTTGGCTTGACGCCGGACATAGGGATACTGACGCCCGGCAAAAAGCTTATACAGCCATGGTGCCACATCAGGGTAAGGCGAATGGGTCATCGTCTGATTCAACTCCTTAGGGCTTAAGTGACAATAACTTCAACAGTCGCAGCCAATCTTCGGGCCATCGTTGAACGCACCTCAATCGAACAAACCTCACCATGGCTCTGCTATGCCTCGGGTTTTCCTCAATCGTTCCGTCCAAATCTGACCAAAATCTTGTTGCGAATTTATTCAAGTTATTGTCACTCTAGCCCTTACTGTGCCGTCAGGCGTTGGTAGATCTTGGGTAACCGGGTTGGGAGCGATTCCACGTCATCCACAACCAAAAACCCGATGTCCCCATACATGCGTTTCACATAATCCGTAGCTGCTTGATCGATTGTGATGCAGAAAGGATGAATAGCCTGCCGACGCGCCTCACGCAGTGCCATTTTGGTATCTTCCAACGAATATTCATCCGCATACATATCGTCCAAAGGCTTCCCGTCGCTCATCAGGATTAATAATCGCACCTTCGCAGGCTGTTGCATGAGCCGATGGGTTGCATGGCGAATGGCCGCTCCATCACGATTTTGCTGTCGCGGTTTGACCCCGCTGATTTTCAACCCCACCCGTCCATCAGACGGTTGATCGAAATCCTTCAGAACATGAATATCCACTGATTGCCGGCCCTGCCCGGAAAACCCATAAATCGCATAGTGATCGCCAATCGCCGATAGCGCCTCAGACAGTAATAATAATCCTTCCTTGGCAATGTCAATAACCGGTCGAGCCATGGACCCGATTTGACGGCCGGTCGAACCACTCATGTCCACCAAAAAGACCACTGCGACCTGGCGATCCTGCTTCTGTCGAGTGGAATAGATCTGATCGGAAGGCTCAAGCCCTTGTCGCCGATCCACCATCCAGTCCACCAAGGCATCAAGATCGATATCTTCTCCATCTGTTTGACGTCTTATCCGGCGAAACGCTTCTGGACGAATGGCCTCAAAGTAACGCCGGATCAGACGGACAATGGGGCCGTACGTCTGAAACGTCTTATCAACAAAGTCCGATGAGCCTTCAACGCCCGCTTGCTCCAGGACCCGGCACCATTGAGGCCGATAGTCACGAATACATCCATCCCACTCATCATAGACATATTCCCCCCTACGTAGTGAGCGGCCGGCACGGCCATCTTGTGGATGAAGATTCGGTTGAAACCATTGTTGCAGAGGAGAAGCTCCAAAGAGGGGCTGCTGAGGATCTTGCGGCCTTTGCGCTGGAGAAGTCGTAGGTTGCTGATGACCAACGAGTGATTCGCCTCCGCCCGTGCCTTCCGAAAGACCTCCGCCCTGCTGTTGGCCTCCAGCCCGTTCGTCCATCATCTGATTATCCCCGGCTTGTACCTGATCGGGATTCAAGATTCCCCGGAATTCCCAATTGAGAAGAGGTTGATACTCATTCTCCAAATGTTCCACCGCTTCATGCTGTTGCCCGGCGACTGATTCCGCAACCGTGTCAGAAAACGATTCATGCTGATCCTCATCCGGGTCCTTCGTGAAGGTCCCGATTCTTGATTCTAATTCCTGATAGAGACGATCCGCTAGCTCCACGCCATCATTTGCTGTTGCAGTTGGCCGGAGAATTGTTTGCGCGATCTCCCACACATCATCAAGCACCTCTTGAAGTCCAGGTTGTGAAAAATCATTCTTGGTCAATCCTGAAAAATACAACAGCAACGCATCTAGCACGATTTCCCGCGCTGTCATACCATGCGACAAGGTACGAGTCTGGATGGCTTCCTTTGTGAGAATAGCGAGATCTTTCTGCAAACCCGGATATTCCTGCTTGAGCAAAAAATCAATTCGGGCATCTTCGACTATTTCCCATAAGTCCCGAATAATGCCTGATTGCGGATAGAGGTGGAACAGATCGCCTAACGTGTTCATCGTCTCGACCGGCATGTCCGTCTTTTCCCCATACCTGTCCCGTAGATTCAAAGCCAATCGCTCCAAAATCTGCTTTGAGATACAATACGTTCCAAACTCCACATGGCCAACCTCATGGGCCACCATCACGGTATACCAACGCCGGTTTCCCTCTTGCGTCGATGATCGCTTCATAACCAGCGGAAGATAAATAGTCAGATTCTCAGTCCGCATTTGTGCTCGCGCTGAACCCATGTCCAGCTTTTTTTGACCTGCTGGCGCACCATGCCCTAGATTGTCCGACAACGGCTCCAATGCCACGTCTTCCCCACAGAGCGCCATAGCAAACATTTTCAAGGAACGGGCAACCTGTCGAAGTGACACCCCACTGAGGGCTTCTTCCACCACTACACAAGCTTGTCGTGTCTCCAGCGCAAAGAATGCCAGGCCAGCGTCGACACTGTATTCTAATGCCTCCATCCCCTGTCCAAACCAGGCATCAAAGACTGCTGTCTCTTCAGAGTGGCCCTGCAATTCAAGGACATCGGGAACTCGACGAAAATACATCAGCGCCGTCGCCGGATCCCGATCCACGATCAAAAGCCCGAATTTCAACACCCGGACTTTCCATTCCTGCGAAGGCAGCCGTAACAGCATTGCCGGGACTTCCGCTAAAAATGCAATCGCCTGTTCCGGTGAACGGTCCGCGAGATTCGAACCCAGATCAATAACCCACCGTTTCACATCGGGGTCTGAGATCTCAAGGAATAAACTGGGGCTGGTGCGAAAAAACTCTAACGTGCCCACATAATCAGGTTTTCCCAAGCTGTTTTGGACCATCAGCTTCATACCAAACCCAATCCAAGCCTTCGCAGCTTCAAGCGGAATCGCGTGAGCAATAGCCGGGCTCTCACGAAAAAACTCATGTCCCAAAACATAATTCCACCCGGCCAACTCCATCCCCAGTAAAGCCCACTGCTGCATCTCTTCCAGGGAATGCTCTTGAGCCAACTGTGGCAAGACCTTCAACCACTCATAGGCACATTGCGGAGCAGAATCTAAGGGCCCATCTGCTAATTCCAAGACATGAGCCAAAAGCTCATCTCTTGAATGTGCCTCATCGAAAAGGCCAAGAATCAAAGGGCTCTCTTTGAAATATCGAAGACCCAACGCGCCTGATGCCTGGGCAAACGTGATGCCGAGATCAAGCCAGGGGACAACGCTGGCAAGACACCCCCGCCGCCAGACCTCTCCTAATGACGAAACCGCCACACCTTGTACTTTGCCTGAAATCTCCCGAAGCTCATCCAATAGTTCCAACACAAGGCTCTGAGTGCGTGCTTCAGTCAATTGGTTGAAAAGACCCTCAGCGGTCGTCGCATCAAGCTGATCGAGCAAGAGCTCTTGAAGCCTATGTGGTTGGGTTAATCGGGACATCACAAATTGTTATCAACGATTGTCTTTATGACACGTCAAAAAGATTTCTTCCATGAACATTCACTGATCAAGAGATCTAAGATCATTGTTTTTATCGGGATGGCATTATAAAAGTGGCCTCGAGTCTTGTAAACCAAACCGAAAGTGAGATGAGTGAGATCCCATCGTTCATGATTAGAGCATGCCCATCATCATCAACATGCCCATTTTAAGGCCTCCCTCAAAGAAAATCTCTACATTTCTGTTCCAACAAGCACAAGGCGACTCAGAATTTCTTTCACCGTTTTCCCTTTGATCAACACACGCTTCTGTCTCGCACCTTTTCCCGATAGAATTTCGACTTCTTGTCGTAGAACACCAAAGAATTTTGACAAAAATTGGCATAGCTTCGTATTGGCTTGACCTTCAACCGGCGGAGCCGCAAGACGAACTTTAATCGCATCGCCGTGCAGACCAACGATCTCAGTTTTAGACGCTCGTGGTTGGCAGTAAATACGAAGCTCCACGCTCCCATCCCGGTCTTTCACGCAAGATTCAAGGCTCACTCAAGACACCCCGCCACTTTTTTCATGAAAGTCCATCAACTCCCAACAACAAGAAGAATGAATAGCAAAAATAACAGATACCGAATACCTGCCTTTACATCTAAAATTTTACTGTCATTTCAATGACTTGGATATATTCAACCCACTCTTGACAGGGCAAAGACTTCATAGTAAACTCATTTAAAGTTGAGATCTATTATCATTATCGAATTACACGCCAACAAGCTACTCACTCATGTATATCTGCATCTGTAAAGGCATTCGGGAATCTGATGTTCAAAAACTAGGAAAAGCCGGTGTCACCTGCCCAAAAAAACTTGCTTT
>Ga0209988_10003450_pt1 | contig 10463 bp, 7 predicted proteins | sample N075metaG_FD_183115 | JGI IMG/M metagenome (GOLD analysis project Ga0209988, IMG submission 183115) | Deep subsurface microbial communities from Kermadec Trench to uncover new lineages of life (NeLLi) - N075 metaG (SPAdes) (version 2) | ecosystem: Environmental > Aquatic > Marine > Ocean trench... | reverse complement strand
GGAAATCCTCCACTGGCCAACGCGACGGTGGTTGTTGAAGGGGATCGGATTCGATCGATCTTCTCCGGGCAAGATCCAACCTACCCCACGGATGCGACCGTGATCGACCTATCCGGTACGTTCATGATTCCGGGATTTGTGGACACCCACGTCCACTGGGAAGGCTGGATGGGCGAAATCTTTGTCAATCACGGGATCACCTCGGTCCTGGCCCAGGCGGATATTTCCAAGATGGAGAAGGCTCTTCCCGATCGCTTTCGCATGGCGGGACCAGATACCAAGGTGGGTGTCTTTGGGGATCGATCCCTCTCCATTTCCGTCTTGAATCCGCCTCCCAGCGGCGGGCTCTCCAACAGTGTCTCCTTGATGATTCAGGCCGAGTGGCGCGTCCAATAGCCCGGATGATGCATCAATTCTCGACTGCAACGCCGGCAGGCCGGATCGGTTCGCTGCTGCGTAGAAAATTTATAAATGGTCCCGGCTATGTACCGATGGATTAAGCATTTGACCCCCTATTCGCTCCCCGATAGACTAGCCACCTCTCAGATTCTCATGTAGACGGGGAATGACGAGGAGTCACCTCATAAAGATGAAAAAAGTAACGATTTTACCTCTTGCAACTCTGGCTATCCTGTTGATTTCGCACGGGATGTTGTGGGCCGTTCAGGACCTTCCAGCACCGGACGACGTGGTCGCTCCCCCGAAGGATGCGCAAAGGTCAAGCTCGGGATTGGCCTCCAAGGTGCTGGTCAAGGGGACCGGGAGCGAGCACCCCAGCGCCACCAGTACGGTCACGGTGCATTACACGGGCTGGTCGACGGACGGCACCATGTTCGACAGTTCAGTGGTGCGCGGGCAAACCTCCACCTTTCCGCTCAACCGGGTGATCAAGGGTTGGACAGAGGGGCTGCAGCTGATGGTGGTGGGCGAGAAACGTCGGTTTTGGATTCCCGCCGACCTAGCCTATGGTGAGAACGGTCGAGTGCCCGGCATGCTGGTCTTCGACATCGAGCTGTTCGAGTTCCAGTAGCCGGGATTATCCATAGGTTCTGGTTACGAAGCGGGGAAAGCGCCAGTCTGGCTGTGCGCCCACAAACCTCGCTTTATCAACGGTTTATAGGGCGCACAGTCGAGACTGTCTGGAAACCCCGCTTGATTTCGATTAAGGCCTGTAGGGGCGCACGGCTGTGCGCCCACAAACCCCTCTTTATCAACAGCTTATAGGAGAGTTTAGGGACTGCCCCAAGAATTCTCCCAGAATTCGGGGACAGTCCCTAAACTCTCCCTACCCAAGAAACCTGGTTCAGCCGAAGTTTGTGACGCCCTCTTTAGCCCACGGTTCCGATTTCCCCCTATCCCCCTTCGTGACCAGAATCTATGCATAATCCGGGCTAGTGATTGTAGTCACCTCCTGAGCGTGGAGGAGGTGACAATAATAATCACAGTTTTCGGGTATCCATGTGAATGGGTTCACATATTTCTGAGAACAACGAACGTAGGGCTCATCTGTCAGGAGAGAGACTCCTGTGCTTGAGTAGCGTTCCTGGCTGGAAGGAGAAGTCGTAGCAATGACGAAATCAACTCACTCAGGTATCGTTCGACTCAGCCGAATCGTCGTCAAGGGCCATATCAACATTGAGGTCAACGGCGGTCAAGGCTGGAAAGAATACACAACCCTGCCCCATGCTGACATTGACCTCAGCTTGGGCGGCATGTTCATCTCCTGCAATCAGCCTCCTCCAAGCGGGGAAAAGGTGCGGATCACATGGACGGATCCCCCTTTTTCAAGAAAAACGTTTAAAACGACGGCCACTTTGGTCGAAACCGCCGGAGGGATTCGCCTGAAGTTTGACCAGTTGTCCCATGCCGATCAACACAGCCTCTATGATTGGATGGCTCATCTGGAGGCTCGTTTGGGGCACACACCTGAAGACACGGATCCCGCCATCCGCAGTTCTGTCTGGTATACGGCTGCGGCAGCTGTTTCCGCGGGTGGACTCTTCCTGGGTGCTTTTGCCGTACTTTTACAGTTTGTAGTCGGGGATCGTGTCAACCCTCTTCCGTTAATCATGCTGGCGGTGATGGTGTTCACCATATTGCTGTTCACCGTCTTTCGAGTGCTGGGCGGCAAATGGGAACGGAAGGCCATCCAGCAGGAAATACATACATATACTTAAGGAAGAAGCTTCATGAATCCTTACCTTGCCCGAGCTTCCGGCTACGATTTTGCGAACTTATGGATGAACCTGGCCAAAGTCCTGATCATCTTCTTGTTCGTGTACCAGCAGGTCTTGGAAACTCAATTGGGGATCAATTTGTTTCAGGCAGGATTCTATATTTTTGACTCCAATGACGCCGACGACCAGGAGAATCGGCCCATCCAGGTCGTCACCCACGACGACCCGTTATTCTCCATCAATTTCTTTCCCCTTTCTACGATCAGTTCTTACGACCATGTTCGGTTGAAAGTCTACCAGGTCGCCGGTCAGAAGGGTCCCCTTCCCTTGAACGAGGGAAAACTATTTTCCGCTGCCTTTCCCTCGGTAACAGGAGGCCAGGTGAACCCCATCAGAAAGGCGGAGTTTAATATCAGGGAAATCATTCAACCCCAGGCAGAACTCTCAGCGGGTCTTTACACGATCCATTACGGTTATCAGTTCTTGAGCAAACCGGGAGAGGTGCTTAACGAAGAGTGGGGTGAAGGCGGCAGACAGTACCAACTATCTGTCAAGTATTCGATCCCGGCGGCACTGCGCTTCGGAGATTTTCCAGTGGTTCAAGGCCAGTGGTTTGATGTGCCCGCCGCCGTGAAGGGTGCAGATATTACCTGGACACACTGGACCTCCCGCTCGTTGCTGAAAGACCAGTGGAACGAGCCTACACAAGGTGAAATAGTGAGCCGAAGAAGCGACTCACTCTATCCTGCCAGCAAGCTCCGTCCGGGTCGAATTTACCGACAGAGTGGCTATTACCTCAAGAGCAACAGCATGGTCGAAGTGGAAATCACCTTCAATCTTTTGAAGAACAGGCCTCCCCAGTCCACCTACGTCGGATCAGGCGAGGATGCGGATTTCATAAGGCTTTACTCGGATCGCCGCTGGGACAATCCTGATCCTTACTTTCAATACTTCAACCTCTCCGAGCTCATCATTGACCCGGATGGAAAGGACAGAGAAACTGGAAAGCACAAACTTCATGTTCGATCCATGAGCCTGCGCCGACCTGAGGATGACTTCGAAGTGATTCGATCCCCCGAGAATCGGCGTGATTTCTGGTTGAAGGTGAACGGCAATGTCGAAGAGATTTTACGTCGTGAGGCCGGGCAAAAAGAAATACAGATTGTGACGAAAGACGATTTCTCCTCGCAAGTAATAACGGTTGAGCTGGTTCTGACAAATCTACGGGTGAACTAGCTCACTATAGAAATCTTGGGATCTTTTTAACATGTATAAGCTTGGCATCAATCGTCTGATATTTGGAATTCTTCTACTCCAGCTCGCACCCTGGACTTATAGTTTCTCGGCCCCTTCTCCACCCGCTAACGACAAAGCCGACTGTAACAATCCCGCCGCCCCGGGTCCGGAGATGATCAGGTCGAACACTTCCCTGTTGAAGGACCCAGAGAGCGAAGAGTACTCAACCGAATGGGTGGCCTATGAGCAGCTCAAGAATCTATTGAAAGCCAAGACATCCTGCCAGTTTCCGAACGAACAGGTGGCCCAGACCAGTCTCTATGTCGATCCTACGCTCAAAGGTGGACCCCTTCTTCCCGATACCCGTGTTCAAATATTTGGTGTCGGGATATTGCGCACGGCTCGTCGGGGGCAAAGTCCCAGACGGGTAGTCGCTTATCCTGCCTTCGGACCCACCACTCTCTCCGAATACATTGAGAGTGAGGAAGAGCTGGCCACGATGCTCAAAGTCCTGACTCAACTCGAGTTTGTTTACGTTCCCTATATCGAACAGATTTCCCCTGAGCAGAGTTGTTACAAGCTGAGCAGCACGACGCTGGTTCCGAGCAGAGTTTTCGATGAAACCTTGCCCTGGTCACAGGGAGACATCAATCGTTCTCCCCACTTGCTGCCCTCAAAGATCAGTCTGGAGGTCCAGAGACAGACACTGGAAAGGTTAGCCGCGGAAGCCAAATGGATCGAGATCCTGAGCACTTATGAGCCATCCAATCGATGCGAAACCAGGGATAGGAATGGACAAATTGAGCAGCATTATCACGAGATGCAAGTGCGTTCACTGGATGTGGCCGTGAACCAGTTACTCCCTGAAAGAGAATACTTGAGGCTTTCCGCTGAATTCTGGCATGAAGTCAAAAAGCGAATTCATCAGCTAAGAGCCTTAGACGCAAGCAAAATGAAAAAGGTTTACTGAGACGATGAAACCTCTTCTTTGTGCGGCCACTCTTTCTCTAATGTTTTGTATCCCAGGGGGACTTCGTTCTTCCCTTTGGGCTCAATGCGATGTGCGCTTCGCCATCCAGGAAGCACGTGACCTTCAATGCCTCAGTGGACCGGAAATGCGGACCTTGGAACAGGTGCTCTCCGGGTCGGAAACCTCTCTTGGCTATGAATCGTTTGTGAAAGGATCGAAGGTCGCTTCGCGGGCCTATCATTGTCTCCTGAGCGGGAGCCGGGTGGCCCAGAACTACCGCTGTTTCAGCGAAGTTCTTCACCAAAGACTCTACAGTCGCCTGGAACAGAGAGATTTATGTTTTAACGAGCGGCTCACGCGCTCTCTGGCCGCTCTGAACTATCTTTTGCAGCGAAAACTTCCCGTCGATGAACCGATACATCAGGCGGTTTTAGAGAGGGCTTTGAGTGACTTCAGGGTCGTTTACGGGGTGATCCGTCAAGTCCAGGAAGAGCCTGAGGACCCGGTTAGCCTTCATCTGGCGGCCAGGTCGTGCGTGGATATGTCCGATCCGTCCCTTTCTCCTGCTTATGTTCAAGAATTTGTGAGGTTAACCGTAGCCATTGCCTTGGAGTATCCCCAGCTCACTCAACATCTGAGTGCCGTGCTGGAAGCTACTTTGCGAGATGCCGTTGAAGTCCACCGGGCTACCGCGTCCGAGGAATCCCTGAGAGAGGTGCATGAACTGTTGACTGATTTTGGAGCTGCCTTCAGTGACTTTTACGCCTTCAGAGAAGAATTGGAAAGGCTTTTGCCCCAGGACCAACCCTCACTTGCGGATCTTGAAGAGCTGCTGGATAGCTCAGACAAACTCAGAGGCCATCTTGAGAAGGGAGCGAGCAAGCCGAAGTATGTGGCCAGCTTGTACGAGCCCTTTGAGGAGTATAGCGATGTTCTTCACGGCATCGTGGAGCGGTTCCACCTTCCGGAAGCACCCTGGGACTTAAAAGACCGTTTGATGTGGGAGTCCTGTACCGTCCTGGCAACAGGCATTGAACTCTCTACCCCATACGAAACGACGGAAGAGCTGGAAAGGGTCCGCACAAAATTGATCGACCGGGTCCGGAACTATGGGAGTGAGCTGGCCAGAGAGCTGAAATATTCTGAATTGATCACCTTCGAATCGCAATTCTTGGATCAATCAGAACGGGTCTTAACCTCCAGCCAGCAATGTCACATTCATGCTCATCTGGCCCAGGCCTTCTATGTCTTGGAGCAAAACCGAGAAGCACTCCAACAGCTGGAGGCAAGCTGTGGCTTGGTTTCACAATCCGACCTCAGGGACTTGCGGGAAGTGATCGAGCCCTGGCTCAACTAGGCATTCCCCTACATTTCATAAGAGATATAACAAGTGCTCAAATTTTCAAGATTTACACGCGTTCTCTGGTTTGTAGGATGGCTTGGGATGTTGGGCTCAGGTGTGCTCAACGCCGCCCCTGCCCTTGAGGTGCATCTTGCCCAGGTCAAGAGTTTGTATTCCGACCTGAAGGAACCGGCCTTCTTTTTTGTTGATGAGAACTACGACACCGTCAAGGCCATGCAGGATGCCGTGAATGAGGCGGAGCGACACTATGCTCTGGACTATGCTGGAAGTGAACTGGGTACGGTGGTCGATGCCGCCATGGAAATGCACATTCTCATGGCGGCAGCGGCCACCTATGTTGTCTATGAGGATCTCTACGAATATCATCTCGAAATCGCCTGCAGCAGGTATCGGGAACACTACGGTTACTACGGCGGACAGTGTCAGCAAGTCCTCCTGGAGCTGATGGAAGCGGATGCCCTGAACATCGGGGCCACCGTGAAAGAGATTTTTCTTCGACGGTCCGCGGAATATGAGGCCTACAGAAATACAGGTGCTCGCGTTCAGTTTACTTTCGATCGTTCAGAATTTCTTTTCGGTCTCGATCAATTCTCCATTCTGGCGGTTCCCGCAGGAAATGCGCCTCCTCGTTCACAGCTCTTCGCACGAGCCTTCGATCGCCAGCTTGCCGACCCGATTATCGAGCATTGGTACATTGAGTTTTCTCTTGAGCAGGCCCGTGAGGAACAACTTGAGATCGAGGCTACGGATTATTTCGAAACCGCTCCCAATCAAAGGGGGAAATCCAATTGGGTCAGGCAGCGCGCTGCTCCTCGATACCAGGCCATGAAGACCATTCCGGTTTCACTGATTATTCCCGAGGGGGTCTACTATGTTCACCCACGGGATGCCAAAGTGAACCGTCCTCAACCCAATCTGGTGATCAGCGACCTGACGCGGAGCAGGCGCAGCCCTCCCGAGTACAGGCTGAGAATGCTGAAATCGGGTGCTCGGGTCGAGGTCCTGCCCATAGGTGGAGAGTTCGAGCGGGAACTGAGCCTTTTCCCCGATTTTCAATCCTTCGGGTTTAACCTAGCCGCAAACCCACAGGCAGAGAGCCTTGAAGGCACAGCGGCCGGGCGCTTCTTCCATCGCCTCGGAGAACATGTGGGACTTCAGACTCAGGGCGAACTGGCCTTTCGTTCCCATCATGACTATGTTGAGCTGGATCAAGTTCCTTTGTCTCAGGGGTTCGTGGACCGTGAAGACAGAGGTCTTACCGATTACAAGAGTACGGAATTCCAGCTGGATATTGGTCCGGTGATACACTTCGGAAATTTCCAGGTTGCCGCCATGGAGAGCTTCCGTTTTATCAATCGGGAGGAGTTTGACGGTTCGGGTACTCTCGGCCAGTTCTTTTTCAGTTTAGGCTACGACTTTCAGCGGGGGCAAGTAGGACTATATTTTACCCAAGGCAACATTGATAGGGTCGTGGTCAAGACCGTGCAGGTGGATCAGACCTTAGTCGAAGAAACTCTTCTGAAGGTCGTCAACCAAATCGGTGTCAATTTCCGAGTGGGTCTTACTGAAGATTCTTCCCTGGAGGGGGCTGTGGGCTATTTGAATTCAGCCGTTCGTAACAGCGTTCCAGGGGGCGTTATTCGTTACGCCGCCCCACCGTTGTGGAGGAGGCTGCAAGTGGTCGCGGAGTTTGGGTATAACGAGAGCTTTGTGGGTCCCGAGAATTCCTGGCGATTCGGCGTGGGTTTTCGGTTCGATAACTGGATGGGTGGGCTGCTCCCCTATAGGGCCGACGAGAGGCCGGTACCTGTATTCGTCCCTCGGGTTCGATATGAGTCGGTAACGCGGATCGTTCGAAGTGGCAATCGGGGCCCCATCGCAAATGCAGGCCCGGATCGAACAGGTGTCGCACCCGGGGATCAAGTGGTTCTTGACGGAACAGGCTCCTCGGATCCTGAAGGAGACTCAATCGTTGTTTACCGATGGACACAGCTGGCAGGGGATCCCGTCGTTCTGGCAAACGCGAACACGGCAACTCCTACGTTCGTCGCTGAAAATGATCAGACCTATGTTTTCCAACTCATCGTTGAAGACAGCCTGGGAGTGGCGAGTGCACCGGATATCGTCACCATTGTCACTTTAGATGTTCAACAACCCACCATTGTTTCCTTCACGGTGGATCAGTCCCAGATCCGGGTGGGAGAGTCCACCACGCTGCGATGGGAAACGAATGATGCGGTAAGAATTCAAATTACAAACGTTAACTCCAGCAGTTCGCTCAATCCAGACCAGGGGGCGGTGACCGTTTCGCCGACCAGTACCACGACTTATACCCTGGTTGCCTCCAACGTTGTCGGTGAGAGTGTCATTGCCAGCGTGACGGTGACGGTCAATCCCTTGATTCCGGTGATCAACACTTTTACGGCCACCCCAACAGGCGTTCCGGCAGGTCAACTGTCCTGTCTTGCCTGGGACATTCAAAACGCCTCTAGCGTTACTTTGACTAATTCAACCAACGGTCAACAGCAGCCCGTTCCCAGTCAGACCAGCAGTTTCTGTGTCCAGGTGTTCTCGAATACCACCTTCACACTGACCGCATTCAACAGCATCGGGGAAAGTTCTTCAGCCAACCTGCGGGTCACCGTGACCAACTTTTGATCTAGCAGCTGCCCTGCCGGGAACTGTGTGCCTGGTGTCTCCACCCACCCGTCAATTCGTTCGCATCTATGGGTAATTTGTCCCCATTGCTTCTTGTACGAGAGTGTGCCACACTCGGTCCAAACACTCAGGAGGTTACAAATATGCCAACCCTTCGTCTATCCGTCAATGGTCAGGAGCACTCGGTTGAGGAGGTCGACCCGCTGACCCCGCTGCTGTGGGTTCTGCGTGACAGTCTCGGTCTCAGCGGCACCAAATTTGGCTGCGGTGGAGGTTTCTGCGGGGCCTGCACCGTGCATCTTGATGGCAGTCCTGTTCGCTCCTGCTCGATTCTAGCGACCTCTGCAGTCGGCCGGAAAATCACCACCATCGAAGGCCTGGCCGGTGATGACGGGACCCTGCATCCGCTTCAGGAGGCATGGATCGAGCACGATGTTCCTCAATGTGGCTACTGCCAGGCGGGTCAGATTATGTCTGCAGCCGCCTTGTTGGAGAGCAATCCAGTGCCGAGCGACGCCGAGATCGACGCAGCCATGACAGGACTGTGCCGGTGCGGAACCTACAACCGCATTCGGCAAGCCATAAACAGTGCTGTCCAAAAAATGAGTAACACATCCGCAAGGAAAGAGGGTGGGGCATGAACGACCAATATCTTCATGACGTGATCCGCGATGCGGAAGCCGCATTTGAGGCCAGTCCTGAAACCAGGACTCAGACCCTCGGCCGACGCTCGTTTCTAAAGCTTACCGGGCTGGCCGGTGGGGGACTGGCACTTGCCTTTTACCTGGAGGGGGGAACTCAATCCTTGGCTGCTCAGGCAAGCGGGGAATTCGCTCCCAATGGCTTCATCCACATCTCTCCGGACGGCTCGATCCTGATCTACTCGAAGAACCCCGAGATTGGTCAGGGCATCAAGACGGCCTTTCCCATGATCATTGCCGAGGAGCTCGACGCCGACTGGGAGGACGTGCGTGTGGAACAGGCACCGATTGATCAGGCGGTGTATGGCCGCCAGGCTGCGGGTGGTTCCCGATCCATTCCCTCCAGCTGGGATCAATTACGCCAGGCCGGGGCCGTAGCCCGCGCCATGCTAGTTGCAGCCGCTGCACAGGAGTGGGGGGTTCCCGCGAGCCAGTGCCAGACGGACAAAAGTACGGTCATCCATAGTCGCAGCGGACGACGGCTGGGGTATGGCGAACTGGCCAACAAGGCGGCGGCGCTTCCTGTTCCAGACCCCAAATCTCTCACCCTGAAGAAGCGCGCAGACTATAAACTGCTGGGCACGAGGGTCACCGGTGTCGATAATTACAAGCTGGTCACGGGACAACCGCTTTTTGGTATCGATCAGGTCGTGCCCGACATGCTCTATGCCACCTACACCAAGTGCCCGGCCCCCGGTGGCCGCGTTGGCCAGGCGAATCTGGACGAAATCCGTTCGCTTCCCGGCGTGAAGCACGCCTTTATTCTCCAAGGCAACGGACAGCTTGCCGAGCTCAGGCCCGGTGTGGCCATCGTGGCAAATTCCACTTGGGCCGCCATCAGCGCCAAAGGCAAGCTTCGCGTGACCTGGGACGAGAGCGAGGCCGCCAAGGATAGCTGGAGCGGCGCCGTAAAAAGAGCACGGGAACTGGCCAAGCAGAGCGGCAGTGAGACCCTGGGGGAGAAGGGCGACACGGCTAAAGCGTTCAGCAGCGCCGCTAAAACGGTGGAAGCTTTCTATACCTATCCCTTTCTCTCCCACGCGCCGCTGGAGCCCCAAAACTGCACGGCCTGGTACCGTGATGGGGTCATGGACATCTGGGCTCCCACCCAAACGCCCCAACGAGGTCTGACCAGTATCGCCAAGATGCTCGATATTCCCGAGGATCGCATCACCATTCACCAGACCCGAGTGGGAGGTGGTTTCGGCCGCCGTTTAATGAATGACTCCATGTGTGAAGCAGCGACCATTTCCAAGCAGATAGGCGCTCCGGTAAAACTGCAGTGGACACGTGAGGACGACATGGCCCACGACTTTTACCGTGTCGGAGGCTTTCATTCCTTCAAGGGTGCCGTGGAT
>Ga0209988_10003448_pt1 | contig 10467 bp, 5 predicted proteins | sample N075metaG_FD_183115 | JGI IMG/M metagenome (GOLD analysis project Ga0209988, IMG submission 183115) | Deep subsurface microbial communities from Kermadec Trench to uncover new lineages of life (NeLLi) - N075 metaG (SPAdes) (version 2) | ecosystem: Environmental > Aquatic > Marine > Ocean trench... | reverse complement strand
GAACACCGGCAACTCGGTCTACAAGCGACTTCAGGTGAAGATCCACGATCTCGATCAGAAGACGTTCGCCCGCGCACAGTATTTCGTCGAGGCGCAGTACGTGCACCGTGACGACGCATCGCTGGGGAACGACGACAACAGCGTGTCGTGGCGCCATGTGCAGATCTCCGAGTCGGCCGGCCCGGAGTTCTCGCTGAGCATCTCGCCCGAGCATCCGACGCGGCGCGAACAGGCAGCGATCTTCGCGTGGAAGAATCTCGACCCCACGGTGAACATCCACACGATCGACGTGCCTTTCGGCGGGCGCTATCACATCGGGTGGAAGGCGACCGAACTGGGCGGTGGGCAGTGGGGCTACGAGTTCGCCGTGCACAACAACACCTCGCATCGCAGCGCCGGCGCTGTGAAAATCGGGTTCCAGGTGCCGACGACAATCACGAACACCGGATTCCACGACGTCGACTACCACAGCGGCGAGCCGGTGCTTCGCCTGATCAACAGGGCGCCCAACGATTGGCTGCCGACCACCGCCCTCGACGCTGTGTCGTGGACCTACCCGGCGCCCTCAGGCGGCTTCGCCGACGCCGACAAGCAGGCGAACGCGCTTCGCTGGGCGACGATGTACAACTTCCGTTTCGAAGCGGATCAACCGCCGCACCAGCTCGACCAACTCGTGATCTCGCTGTTCCGCGAAGGGGTGCCGGCCACCGTCTCGGTCGATCTTGAGCCAAAGCCACTGGAGAACGACGCATGCGCCGACGCGCTGGCGATCTCCGAGGGCACGGTCGGTTTCACGACCATCGGCGCGACGACCGATGGTCCCGACGACGTCGGCTGCACGCCCACCGTGAAGGATGTCTGGTTCCGATTCACGGCGGAGGGATCGGGCATGTACACCGTCGACACATGCGGCGCCACGTTCGACACGGTGCTCTCGGTCTACGCCAGGTGCCCGGCTGGTCCGAACGACGAGCTCATCGCCTGTGACGATGGCTGTACCGACGGGGCGGGGCCGGGCTCGACCGTGACGTTCCCCTCGATCGGCGGCGCGCACTACTGGATTCGAGTCGGCGGCGCGGCGCGTCCGCTCGAAGGTCTTGCCGATGAAGGCACCGGCCCGCTCGTCCTGTCGTTTGAGCTGACGAACGACTCGTGCGAGACGCCGGCTGCGACCGGCGAAGCGCTCATTCTGTTCGACACGACGGATGCGACAACGGATGGCCCCGGATTCCCGTCAGGCCAATGCGGCACCGGTGCGACCCAGGCGTACAACGACCTCTGGTTCGCCTACGCCCCGGCCTGCGACGGCCTGCTCACGGTGAGCACGTGCGACGATGTGCACGGCGGAGGCGTTCCCTCGTTCGACACCGTGCTTGTCGTCTACGGACCGTACGACACGGCGGACGACATCGACTGCGACGATCTGGACCTGTTGGCGTGCAACGACGATGATCCCGCGCACGCATGCGGCGGGGTTCCGAGCTACTCAAGTCATCTCGAAGTGGTGGCGATACCGGGCAAGACGTATCTCGTTCGCGTCGGCGGCTACAGCGACAACTCGCCCGGGGCGGGAGCGCTGCTCATCGACTGCACGTGCCGCGGCAGCGTCGGTGACATCGACTGCGATGGCCTCGTGGGAATCGTTGACTTCCTGATGCTGCTCGCAGTCTGGGGGCCGTGCGATGCGCCGTGCCCACCAAGTTGCCCAGCTGACTTTGATGGCGATTGCGAGGTCGGCATCGGCGATTTTCTAACGCTTCTCGGCAACTGGGGTTGAAGATTGATATGTTCGGGGCATGAGAAGCCACACGAATCAAGAGCGGCCTAGCTTGCTGCGGTGAGAACACCGTTGACTTCCCCCACTGGCGTCGGTGACAATGAAATCGGGGAGGTGCAGCACCGCTCGGCATCGGTCAGCACGGCTCGGAAGACGCCAAGTACCGAGAGGGGGCGACCAACGAAGAAACCCCCGCCGGATGGCGGGGGTTTCAGGTGTCGATCGATCAACGTATTGCGTTCAAGGGCTTTTCCGCCGTTGCGTCCGCGAACGGCTGGGCAACGAGGCGGACGGGACTCGAACCCGCAACCACCGGATCGACAGTCCGGGACTCTATCCAATTGAGCTACCGCCCCAATGGGCTTGACTCAACCGATCGACACCCGGTGTCCTGCAAGGGCCCGACATGATATGACCTCGCCGGTAACCCCGCAACCGATCCAAAATTGGTCCCGCGGGACCATTCGCCCGGAGAAGGCGTCCGGTATGGAGGGGCGATCGACCTCCGAATCCGTCGTCGGGCATCTGCATCGAGCCAGATCCTGTCGATAGAGCCCGAGGCACGAGGAGCAGATCGGAATGGGCAAGCGTAAATCCTGTCCGGGCAGGCGGGGCGTGGTCGCCGTCGCCATGGTGGTCATGCTGCTGATTCTCAGCGTCATCGTCATCTCATTTACCGTCAGCGCGTCTCATGAGCACGATCTGACCATCCAGCGCCTGGCCGCTGTCGAGTCGATCTACAGCACGGAGGCCGGCATCAACATGGCCTTCCGGGAACTGACACTCCAGAAGGACGAAGACGGCGACGGCGCCATCGGCACCATCTCCGATGACGGCAACGACGGCACCGACCCGGTCCTGGGCAACGCGCAGTTCGTCGTGACCGCCGCGGTCGCCGTGCAACGGACGCTCATCACCAGCGTGGGGCGATCCAACGTCACGCGGCGGACCGCCACGCTGCTTGCCGACGGCAATGTCTCCGAGTCCGCTCCCTGGTGGAACGGTTCGTGGCTGCGGCGGAGAAAGCTGCCCATCGACAACGCTTCACAGGCGGAGACCTTCGCGGACTTCCCCATCCTCGTCGCGCTCAACAGCGACCGGATCGACTACGCCGACACACAGGACGCCGGCGAAGACATCCGCTTCATCGACAGCGACGGCCTCACCGAACTCAAGTACGAGATCGAGACCTGGGACGAGACGGGGACCTCCTACGTGTGGGTGAAGGTGCCGCAGATCGACGGGGCATCGAACAAAGACCACATCTGGCTCTACTACGACAACATCGGAGCCGCGGACAACCAGGATGCCGCCAGCGTCTGGACCAACGGCTACTCCGGCGTCTGGCACCTCAACGACAATCCGGGCGGCGCCCCGGCGTGGCTGTACCGCAAGAAGATCACGATCGACAGCACAAAGGTCACCGCGACGTTGACGGACTTCCCCGTCCTGGTCTCGATCACCGACGCCGACATCAGTGCCGCCGCCCGTGCCGACGGTTTCGACATCTACTTCACCGACGACGACGGCAGCACGAAGCTCGACCACGAACTTGAACGGTGGGACAACGGCACCGGCGAGTTGATCGCCTGGGTGAAGGTCCCCAGCCTGCCGAACGCGGTCGACAAGGACCTCTACGTCTACTACGGCAACTCCGGCGCCGCCGATCAGCAGAACGCGCCAGGCGTCTGGAGCAACGGCTACGTGGGTGTATGGCACCTCAGGGAGGACCCCGGACCCGGCGGGTCCGGGGACATGAAGGACTCCAGGGCCGTACACGACGCAACGGCCGAATCCGACATGACGACCTCGGACCAGGTCGCCGGGCAGATCGGCTATGGCGTGGACTTTGACGGCAGTGACGACGAAGTGGAAGCCGGGGACACAGCGGCGTTGTCCGTCACCGGGGCCCTGACCGTCTCTGCGTGGGTCAACCCGACTGACCTGTCCACGGGAGGGACGTATCCCAACGCAGGCATTGTCAGCAAATACCTGGGTGCGGGCAACGAACGGTCGTATGCGCTCTTTGTTGACGAGGAAGACGACTGGGCGAAGTTCATCGTCAATTCGACCGGAACGACCAGTGGCAATACGAAAGTCGAGTCCATCGCAACGCTGAGCGTGTCGACGTGGTATTACCTGACGGGCGTGTACGAGCCATCCAGTTCGTTGAGGATCTACATTGATGGCACCGTCGACAACACCAACTCGACGTCGATACCCGCGTCGATCTACGACTCGACCGCGGATATGTGGATCGGCCGGCAGTACAGCTCGCAAACGAAGAAGCACTTCAACGGCATCATCGACGAGGCCAGAATCTCGAACACCGCTCGCTCCGCCGACTGGATCCTGACCGAGTACAACAACCAGTTTGATCCGGCGACCTTCCTCTCGGTGGGCGCCGAGGAGGCGAACGGCGCACCCTCCGCGAGCACCGACAGCACGGCCGCCGGCAACGACGGGGTACTGGGCGGGTCCATGGACGCGGCCGACCAGGTGCCCGGACAGGTCGGCGGCAGCCTGGATTACGAGGGAACCGACGACTTCGTCGGCATCGCGGGCTTCAATGCCACCCTTTTGCCGGCGACGCTGACGGCGTGGGTCAACGCCGACGTCTCGATGGCGTGCTCGGGCGTGGTGTTCTCGCGGGGCACGGCGGTCTCCGGCATGAACGTGGGCGGCTGCTCGAACGCCTTCGCCCTGGGCTACACCTGGAACGACGCGGCGAACACATCCACCTGGGCCGGCGGACCATCCCTGCCCGTGAACGAGTGGTCGCTCGCCGTTCTTGTGGTGGAGGCGGCACAGGCGACCGCGTACGTGTACGGGCCAAGCGGATCGGCCGCGGCGGTCAACGCCGTCGCGCACGCGTCGTCGCTCATCGACGACCTGAAGATCGCCCAGGACGACCTGGGTGGAAGGTTCTTCGACGGTCGCATCGACGAGGTCCGCGTCTCCAGCGTGGCGCGCAGCTCGGACTGGAACAGGGCCCAGTACAAGTCCATGGCGGACGACTTCATCCTGTGGGCCCTGCCGGTCCTCGCCTGGCAGGAATCGGAGCCGTAAGAGCGCTCACTTGACGTCGATCCAGGTCGTGCCGAACGCCGACTGGACGGTCAGCGGCACGGCGAGTTCCATGGCGTGCTCCATGCGTTCGGCGACGAAGATGCGGACCGCCTCGGCCTGCGACTCCGGGGCCTCGAAGACCAGTTCGTCGTGGATCTGCAGGAGCATCCGGACCTCGGGGTGTCGGTCGGGCAGTGCCCGGTGCAGGTCGATCATCGCCACCTTGATCAGGTCGGCCGCGCTGCCCTGCACGACGCTGTTGATCGCCATCCGCTCGCCGAGGGCGCGGCGCTGGGGGTTGCGTTCGAGGATCTGCGGGATCGGGCGGCGGCGGCCGAGGATCGTCTCGACGTAGCCCCGCGTCACGGCCGATTCGATGCAGGCTTCGAGGAACTCGTCGATCCGGGGATACCGGGACTTGTACTGGTTGATGTACTGCTGGGCCTGCTCGCGCGACACGTCGGGTCCGAGCCGCCGCGCGAGCCCGTACGCAGTGATCCCGTAGATGATCCCGAAGTTGACCATCTTGGCGGCGCCGCGCTGCTCGGCCGTGACGTCGGCCGGCGCGACGCCGAAGACGTCGGCCGCGGCCGCAACGTGAATGTCGGCGCCCTGCTTGAACGCCTCGATGAGACCGGCGTCCCCGGAAAGGTGCGCCAGCAGACGCAGTTCGATCTGCGAGTAATCGGCGCTGACCAGCACGTTGCCGGGCTCGGCGACGAACGCGCGGCGGATCTCCCGACCCACTTCCGTGCGAATCGGTATGTTCTGCAGGTTCGGGTCCGACGAGCTCAGCCGCCCCGTCGCCGCGACCACCTGGTTGAACGAGGCGTGCACGCGGTGCGTGTCGGGATGCACCGCGTCCTTGAGCGCGACGAGGTACGTGTTGACGAGCTTTGTCAGCCGGCGGTGCTCGACGATCAGGCCGGGCACCGGCGACTCGACGGCCGGGTCGCCGGCGAGACGCTCGAGCACTTCCACGTCGGTGGACGGGCCGGTCTTGCCGCGCTTGGTCGCGCGAAGACCCAGCCCCGGCGGGTCCTGGTCCGGCCGGTTGTAGAGCGCGGCGGCCAGCTGCTTCGGCGAATCGGGGTTGAACGGGTGCGGCGCCGCGTCACCGATGGACTTGCGCAGTTCGTCGATCCGCCCGGCGAGCCGGATCCGCTGACGGTCGAGCTCGTCGGGGTCGATCCGGATGCCGTTGAACTCAAGGGCGGCAAGCACCTCGACCAACGGCATCTCGACGTCGTCGAACAGTTTCCGGAGCCCGTCGGCTTCGAGCTGCGGCGCCAGCACGGCCTCCAGCCGCAGCGTGACGTCGGCGTCCTCGGCGGCGTACTCGACCGCGCGGTCCAGCGGCACCTCGTCGAACCCCCTGGCCGTGCGTCCGGTGCCGATCAGCGACGAGATCGGGATGCACGCGTGTCCGAGGAACGCCAGCGACAGGACGTCGAGCCGGTGGCTGGAACGCGACGCATCCAGCACGTAGCTGGCGATCATCGTGTCGAAGGCGATCCCGGCCAGGCGCACGCCGTGCCGCAGCAGCACGTTGACGTCGTACTTGAGGTTCTGGCCGATCTTCGCGATCGACGGGTCTTCGAGCACCGGCCGCAGCCGGCCGAGGACCGCGTCGGCGTCGAGGTGCGTGTCCGGGGCCGGCGACAGTATGGGCACGTACACGCCGGTCCGCGGCGCGACGGACAGGGAGATCCCGCACAACCTCGCGCGCATGGCGATCACGCTGTCGGTCTCGGTGTCCACCGCGACGCGGCCCGCGGCGCGGATCGACTCGACGACCGCGTCGAGTTGCTCCACGGTCGTGATCAAGCGGTAGTCGCCCGGATCGGTCGGCGGCGGCTGGGCCGCCGCTTCGGGGAACAGGCTCGCCTGTCCGTCGGACGGCGCGGCCGTGGGACGCGGTGCCCCGCGCGCCAGCTCGCGCAGCTCTTCGACGCGACGCCCGAAGCCCAGTTGCCGGAAGATCGCCTCGACCTGGCCGACCGGGAACACAGACGGGTCGCACACCGCGGCGGCGAGGTCCAGCTCGACGTCGAGATCGTCCTTGAGCGTGACCAGCTTGCGGCTGAGCTCCAGCACGTCGCGGGACGCCTCGATGTTCTCGCGTCGCTTGCCCTTGATCTCGTCGATGTGTTCGAGAAGTCCGTCGAGCGACCCGTACTGCAGGATGAGCTGCGCCGCGGTCTTCGGGCCGATCCCGGGCACGCCGGGGATGTTGTCGGTCGTGTCGCCCATCAGGGCCAGGATGTCGCGGACGTGGCCCGGCGCCACGCCTTCGGTGCCGAAGAGCGCTTCGGGCCGGACCGCTTCGTCCTTGTAGATGTCCAGCAGTTCGACTCGATCGGTAATGAGCTGCGCCAGGTCCTTGTCGCGCGACACGATGCGGATCGACAGTTCCGGGTGCTCGGCCTCCAAGCGGCGGACGATCGTGGCGATCACGTCGTCGGCCTCGACGCCGGCCTCGCCGAACACGGGGATCCGCATGGCTCCGAGGATCTCCAGGCAGCGTTCGACCTGCACCGGGAAGTCCTCGGGCGTGGGGCTCCGGTTTGCCTTGTACTGCGGGTACAACTCGGAACGGAACGATTCCCGGTCGCCGCTGACGTCGATGACGACGGCGAGGTAGTCGGGCCGGTAGTCGCGGATGAGCTTGAGCAGGATCCCGGTGAAACCGAACGTCATGTTCGTCGGTTCGCGGGTCACGGGGCTCGTCATACCCGTTCGAATCGCGTGGTAGGCGCGGAAGAACTGGCCGTGGCCGTCGATCAGATACAGCGTCCTGGCCCGCTGGGCGGTGGTCATGCCGGGTCATTCGCTGAAGCGTGGAGAGCCTTCAGGGCGTCGATGTAGGCGTCGCCGGGCACCTGGTTGCGACGGACCATCATCCGCGCCGCCGTGTCGATGAATTTGTCGAGACGGAACGCCTGCTCGCCGCGATCGGTGAGCCAGGCGAACCGGCGCACCGTGGCCGGCGGCGCCGCGGTGGTGGCGATCATCGCCCCGGTGCCGATCACCGCCCCGGTCATGAGCCGCGTCCCGATCGCGAACTTGACGTGGTCGCCCACGATCGCGCCCTGGAACGTCAGCCCGGTCCGGTACCGCCGCCCCTGGGGCTCAAGCCGCATGATGATCTCGCCGTAGGTGTTCAACAGGTTCGAATTGGTCGTCCCGGCCCCGAAGTTGACCCACTCGCCCACCCAGGAATCACCGAGGTGGCCGTCGTGGGCCTTGTTCGAGTTGCCCTGGAAGATGGTGCCGCCCACCTCGCCGCCGATCTTGCACACGGGGCCGATCACGGTGTTGGGTTTCACCAGCGCGTGGTCCACGACGACCGACTCGCGGCCGACCGAGCACGGGCCGCAGATCACCGCACCGGGCCGGATCACGGCACGATCGTGCACGACGATCGGTCCCTGCTCGGCATCGAGCACCGCGTTGGGGTACAGCCGCGCCGATTCGTGCACCTCAATCGGATAGGCGCCGACGACGTTGGCCAGCCCCGCGGGCACCTTGGCATCGAGCATCCGGACGGCCTCGATGTCCTGGACGATCGCCTCCGAGAGCATCGCCATGACATCCCACGGGTAGGCATAGAGCGCCGCGCCGCTCGTGTCCGAGGTCGCCACGTCCGCCGGAAGTTCGCCGGACCCCAGGAACGCCTCCGCATGCTCGCGCGATAGCAGGGCCGCCACGACGTGGCCGGTGTCCCGCTCGACGACGGCCTCACCGGCCGCCAGCTTCAACTGCCGGTCGGGCATCTTCCACCGCCCGTTGACGCACAGGAACACCTTGCCGGCCGGCAGATCGTTGACCGGGACGTCGGACCGCTCGCCGACCAGGGCCGCCAGCCGAGGCGGGACCCAGTACCCCCCAAGCGACTCGCCACGGCGAGCCGCGATCCGCTCACCGGTCGTGAGCATGCCTGTTCGAACCTCGAAAGCCGCGCGGAGGTCCGTCATCGGCCCCAGCTCGCCGAGCCCGTCGTCGAAGATGATCATCGCGGTCGAGCCGAACATGGACCGCGTACGTTACCGCATCGCGACCGTCCGGTGGACGCCCGTCTGAAACCGCCACAGCGGCAGCGTCCGCACGAGCAGCCAGCCACAGGGCACGGCGACGATGCCGGAATAGACGGCGATCAGGATCCGGCGGAGCAGCTCGATGCCCACGGCGTTGTCCGGCCAGTGGATTGGCCCACCCGGATACCACGACCGCGAACGAAGCACCAGAAGTATCACGATGATCGTCTGCGCGGCCAGCAGGGATATCAGCGTCATCACTCCGAACGTCAGGGCCCGCCGCCGGAACACGATCGTCCGGCCTCGCAGGACCAGCCAGCCGCCGGCCAGCAGCCCCAGCGCATAAGGACCGACCAGGTACACGCCGCGGTTGCCGCCGGTGGTGTACTCGATGCTCAGGTCAAGCAGCAAGCCGATCACGAAACAGCCCCACAACGCGGTGACCCGCGGCGCCGACAACGCCACGAACACGGCGAGCACGCCACAGAAGTTTGGCCGGATCTCCCAGAGCGACTCGATGCGGAGCAGATCCGAGAGCCCCGCGTCGATCGACAGAGCGAGCAGCGTGAAGATGCCGAAGATCCCCCACCTCACGGGCCGCCTCCGGCCGGCTCCGTAAAACGCTCGATGAGCACGGTGACGGAGGCCACCAGATGCGCGCGGAACTTCGGCCGTACGGTCACCGTGTTCAGGAGCGGTTGGAGGTCCTTTGGTTCGACCGACGTCACGTACCCGATGATCAGGCCCTGGGCGCTGTCGGGCCACGAGAAATCGGACAGCCGCACGGTATCGTCGACGTGGATGACGACCTCCCGGTCGAGGTCGCCGGCAAGCCCGCCGCGCCCGTCGGCGACGAACTGGATGTGCGGGCCGTTTTGGTCGTCGGCCGCCGGATCGTCCTTGGTCTGCACGAAGCCCTCGATGAGCCCGATCGAGCCGTCCGTGATCGGTACGACGCCGCTGCTGAGCCGTGACACGCCGTCGGCCACCCGGCCGACAAGGTGCCCGCCGCGATACACGACGACGGTCCCTGCGACAACACCGTGGCGTGTACCGGCGTTGATCCGCACCGGACCACCGACCCTGTCGGGCGAACGGCCCGTCACCCGCGCGACGATCGGCGTGATCTCGACGCCCGGCCGCAGAAAGACGCTGACCCCCTGCAGCACCGCGATCTCCTCCAGCAGCGCGTCGATCTGTAACCGTGCCCCGTGCAGCAGCGCCCGCGTCGTCTCCAACTGGATCGACCGCTCGCGGAGGGCGTCGGACTCACCGGCAACGTCGGCGGCCGGACGCAGCCAATGGCTGATCTGCACGCCGGCCTCCGCCAGCGGCTGCACCGGCACTCTCACGACGGTCGCGAACCCCTGCGTCCAGCCCAGCCAACTGACCGGCATGAGCGACGCGACGATCGCCAAGGCTGACGCCACGGCCAACGCTCGTTGTGAACGGAAGTCGATCCTGGCCACGGAGCGCTCAAACTAATAGTCGTCGAGGTCCGACTCCATGGTCGCCTTCCACTCGGAGAGGTTCTCCAGGTAGATGCTGGTTCCGCGGGCGACTGCCGTCATCGGATCGTCGGCG
>Ga0209988_10003447_pt1 | contig 10469 bp, 13 predicted proteins | sample N075metaG_FD_183115 | JGI IMG/M metagenome (GOLD analysis project Ga0209988, IMG submission 183115) | Deep subsurface microbial communities from Kermadec Trench to uncover new lineages of life (NeLLi) - N075 metaG (SPAdes) (version 2) | ecosystem: Environmental > Aquatic > Marine > Ocean trench... | reverse complement strand
TAATTACAAATGTTTTTCTAGTCATCATATTCTACTTATGTGGAATTAATGTATCAGCACAGAACCAAGTTTATCAACCGAATATATTCCATTCACACCAAAACTACCCAAACCCGTTTAACCCAAGTACAAGTATTTAGTATGCAATAAGCAGCCTGCCTATCGGACAGGCAGGTAGGCAATTTGTGAGTTTAAAGATTTATGATGTTTTAGGAAACGAAGTTGCAACTCTCGTTAACGAAGAAAAGTCTGCAGGTACGTATGAAGTTGAGTTCGATGGGGCTGGATTGCCAAGCGGGATTTATTTTTATCAGCTAAAAGCTGATTCATACATTGAGACAAAGAAAATGGTTTTATTAAAATGAGGAAACAATAGATTTATGAAAATTTTATTGAAATTTTTTTGATAGCAAATTAGTAAAAACAAATTTATCAGAAGGTAAGTATGAAATCGTTCGTAAACTTTTTAATTGTTCTGCTACTTTTTTCCAGTAATATTACAGCTCAATGGTTCCAGCAAAACAGCGGGACTTCAGCAAATCTCGGATCCGTCTATTTTATTGATGCAAATATTGGTTGGGCTTGTGGTATTGGCGGCAAAATTATTAAAACCACAAATGGCGGATTGGACTGGTTCGATCAAAATTCAAATACAACTGTTTGGCTTAATGCCATCCAGTTCATTGATGCTAGTAATGGGTGGGCTTGCGGCAGTAATCAGATTTTAAAAACAACTGATGGCGGATTAATATGGAGTGTTCAAAACTTTCCTTCTTCAACCAATATATATGCAATCCAATTTGTCAATACTAATATCGGTTGGATAATCTCTCACTTCGCAGACTCTGCATACATTCATAAATCTACCGACGGCGGAGTCTCATGGACGATACAACATCAAGCTCAAAATGAATATTACGAATCAATGCAATTCTTAGATGAAAATACCGGATGGGTGACTTTTTGTTCTGGTTCGAGTGGAGTCTTAAAGACAACAGATGGAGGTAATTTCTGGACACAGTATAACGCTAATTTTTCATGTTCTCCAATGTATATATGGTTTGTAGATAATCTGACAGGCTGGGTAAGCCACAACACTCTCGGAAGCTATGGAATATCAAAATCCACTGATGGCGGGGTTACATGGTTCATACAAATTCAGGAAAGTGCTAAATTTATTCATTCAATCAACTTTCCAAATTCAAACATTGGTTATGCTGTTGGCTGGCAAATGTATATTCCTCCCAATCCGGATCAGGAATTTATAATGAAAACCTCTGACGGTGGTTCAAACTGGTTTGAACAATATAGAGGTGTCGGCGTTTTAAATTCTATATTCTTTGTCAGTGACCAATTGGGTTGGGCTGTTGGCAATAATGGGAAAATACTTTATACACCAAACGGCGGATTACCTGTTGAATTTATAAACTTTACTACAGATATAATTGATAATGAATTGATCCTTAACTGGACTACCGCAACTGAAACAAACAATCTGGGATTTGCAATAGAAAGAAAACACAATAATGCAGATTGGGAAAAGATTGGTTTTGTCCCCGGACATGGAACAACTACAGAACAACAACATTATTCTTTTATTGATGGATCAGTTTCTTCAGGAAAATATCAATATAGATTAAAACAAATTGATTATGATGGCACATTTGAATACTCAGATACTGTTGAAGTGGAAGTTGGTCTGCCAAAAGAATTTTCGTTATCTCAAAACTACCCAAACCCGTTTAACCCAAGTACAAAAATAAAATTCACAATTCCTTTCGTAGAGAAACGCGATCGCGTGTCTGTACAGTTGAAGGTTTATGATGTATTAGGAAACGAAGTTGCTACACATGTTACCGAAGAAAAACCAGCAGGTACTTATGAGGTTGAGTTCGATGGGGCTGGATTACCAAGTGGAATATATTTTTACAGGTTGCAAGCAGGAAGTTTTATCGAATCTAGGAAGATGATTCTAATAAAATGATAATTGTGTGAGCGAATGCTGTTTTAACAAATGGATAATAGCAGTAAGGGGATGTTCTAATACAATAATTTTAGGACATCCCCCTTAATATTTTTTTAAGAAGCAGATTAACTTTTATTATCTGTTTTTTTGTCTTCCGTTTTATCAGCATCCTTTATTTCATTTTCTACTTCTTTCAATCCTTTTTTGAATTCGCTCATTCCTTTACCCAGCCCTTTTGCAAGTTCCGGTATTTTCTTTGCTCCGAAAAGGATTAAGACAACAAGCAAGATTAAGATTATTTCCCCGGCGCCTAAATTACCAAACATTGTGTCACCTTTTAATTATAAATATTGTTTACAAGTGCATTAAAAATTAAACTACCATCTGTCTTTGCAAGAATGGGATTGCAGCTTCTTTCAGGGTGCGGCATCATACCTAATACATTACCGTTTTTATTAATAATACCAGCTATATTTTTTAGTGAACCATTCGGATTAAATTCATTCGATACATTTCCATCTTTAGAAGAATACCTTAGAATAATTTGATTGTTAGCTTCCAATTCTTTTAGTGTATTCTCATCTGCAAAATAATTTCCATCGCCATGTGCAATTGGTAAATTTAAAACAATTTTGTCATTAATCCCTTTTGTAAAGTTGCTTTCATAATTCTCAACCGAAAGATAAACATCTTTACATATAAATTTTAATGATATATTTTGTAACAAAGCACCCGGTAATAAACCTGCTTCCAGTAAAATCTGAAAACCGTTACAGATGCCTATAACATAACCACCTTTATTTGCAAAATCAATAACAGAATTCATAATAGGTGAGAACCTTGCAATAGCTCCTGTTCTCAAATAATCTCCGTATGAAAATCCGCCCGGTAAAATTATAACATCACTTTCTTTCAAATCAGTATCTTTATGCCATAAAAAATTAACATCGTATTCAAGCACTTTGTGCAATGCATAAAACGCATCGTGATCGCAATTGGAGCCTGGGAAAACCACCACTCCAAATTTTGGTTTTCTTCCGCGCAAGCGAGATCTCGTTTCACTCAACATTATACTTCTTCCTTTGAAGGAGTCCATTCGGACAGAGTAAATTCGTAATCTTCCATTATAGGATTTACAAGAAGTTTATCGCAGTAACTGCTTACTTCTTTTTCGGCTTCAGTTTTATCTTCAATGTCAACATCAAACTCAATGTATTTGCCGATTCTTGTATTTTTAATGTTCGTTAATCCAAGATGTTGTGCACCAATTTCAACTGCTTTACCTTGCGGGTCGAGAATCGATGGTCTTCTTTTAATTAAAACTTTTGCTCTGTACAATTTGTTAATTCTCCAATTAAAGTTTAACTGAAATTGGCTATGCAACTCTTTTTCTAAATGAATTATAAATGTATCGAAAAATACCGATTAGTATCATCAAAATAAAAGAGTAAAACAATCCTTCAGTGTACATTAACGACACAAGAATAACTGCCACTATTAAAAATATAAAATGAAACGGTTTATCCTTAATCCCTTGTATAGAAAACTTTGGAACTGATTCATACCTGATATTGCTTATCATCAAATAAGATAAAATAACAACAAGTGGTATAACCAAATCTGAATAAGGTTTGGCAAAACCATCGTTGTAAAAAGCAAGTACGAATGAAGTGATTGTTAATGCAGCAGTAGGAATTGGAAGACCGAGAAAAAACGATTTTTCAAAACCTACTAACTGAACATTAAACCTTGCTAATCTGAATCCGCCTGCAATTAAAAGAAGCGAACTTAGAATAATTCCAACATTATCAAACTGGTTTAAATATGTTGAGTAGATAAGAAAAGAAGGAGCAGCACCGAAGCTAACAATATCGGATAAAGAATCGAGTTCAACTCCGAGTTCGGAACTAGAATTTGTTAGTCGTGCAACCAATCCATCCAGCGCATCGAAGATTGCAGCTACAATAATTAACCACGCTGCGTAATTATAATTACCATTGCTTGCTGTAATTATAGAGAGGAAACCGCAAAACATATTTGTTGCGGTAAAAAGGTTTGGTATTACCGACCGGGTTATTCGCAGGCGCATATTATTCTGCTAACTCAAATAATATGGTTTCACCCGCTTCAACCAATTCATCCTTTTTTACTTTGGGTATCCAGTTTAGCGGTGCAACTACATCAACGCGGCTGCCAAATTTTATCATACCAAACCGTTCGCCGATGTTTACTTCATCTCCAATCGTTAAGTTATTAATAATTCTTCGTGCAATAAATCCGGCAACCTGTGTGAAAAGAATCTTACCGTTTTTACTTGTTATACCTGTAATCGATCTTTCATTTAGTTCTGAAGCTTTGTCTTCAAAAGCAGCCACAAAACTTCCTTCTATATATTCAAGATGCTCGACCGTGCCGCTAATCGGTATTCTATTTACATGAACATTTAAGGGCGACATAAAAATGGAAATTTGATTTGCTTTACCACCTATAAACTCTTCGGCAATAACTTCTTTTATAAACAGAACTTTTCCATCTGCGGGAGAAACAACAATTCCATCTTTTGCCGGCGGTTTTCTATCGGGGTCCCTGAAAAAATAAAGAGTGAAAGAAATGAGAAAAATTGCAACCGCAATTAAACCATACTTTGCAATATTATTATTAATAAAAATTCCAAGTACAATAAGCAAAAAAGAGATTATTGCTGTTATGCCAATTGTAGTGTAACCGTATTTTGTAAACATTTTTTATGAACTGGTAATATTGAAAAGAAAATTAGTGTATTTACGCATATTACCCGAAGTTTTAAGTAAGTAAGGATTCGTCCATTTATCAGCATTTCCGTTTGGAAAAATCTTCAAACTCAAAGGTGAAAAATCATCTATTAGATAAATTTTATTTTTACTTTTACCAAAACTGCAGGTTACTTCTGCAACTATTTCGCCCCTCCTGTCAAAAAATGCTTTTAAAACAGCATTCACTTTTGAGCAGATTCTGTTTATCAATTTTAAATCTTCGTAGGTACAAATATCAAAAGCTATTAAATGGCTTTCAGAAACTAATGATCCTTTAGAGCTTCCGTAATGATATTCAAAAATTGGTAATTCCAGATCAGCACCTTCCTTAATTGAGAATATTTTAGCAGTTCTTTTATCTGCAGTATTCAAAATTTTTATTGAAAATTGTAATTGTTCAAAATTCATATAAACCAAAGAACGTTCATTATGATTTTTTATATAAGCACAGGGAATATGATATTCTTTCAGATAATCGTAAAAGAAGGAATTGATTGCGGCAAACTTTTTACCTAAATCTTTAACTTTTGCTTTTTTATTTTGTGCAGGATAAAAATAATCCGGGTATTCAATCATCAAATAATTTTGATCATCAAAAGGAAGGTCAATCTTTACATTGTGGAGTATCATTTATTTATAATTAAAAAAATCTTAATAAGTTCAAAGAAATTAACTTAATAAGGTATAAAAATTCGGTATATAAAGTCAATCAATTGTATTATATTTGGTGTAAAAATTAGCAAAAAAAAGATTTATTTAATTTAAGGAGGATAGTCGATGAAAGGCGGAATGCAAGGAATGTTAAAACAAGTGCAGAAAATGCAGGCGGAAATGCAGAAAGTGCAAGGTGAACTAGGAAATTTAACAGTTAGCGAAGAAGCCGGCGGCGGTATGATTAAAGCAACCGCAAATGGAAACAGAGAAATAATATCTGTGGAAATTGATCCGCAAGTCATAGATAAAGATGATAAAGAAATTTTGGAAGATTTGGTTGTTGCCGCTGTAAATAAAGCGCTTGGTTCAGCTGGCAAACTAGCTGAAGAAGAAATGGCAAAAGTTACAAAAGGGATGGTTCCGCCTGGAATGAACATCCCGGGATTATAAAATTGCAAATAGCGGAACCTTTAGCAGTAGCAATTGAGGAATTGAGTAAGCTGCCAAGCATTGGAAAGAAAACTGCCCAAAGATTGGCACTTTTCATTTTAAAAATGGATGATGATCGGGTTAATAATCTTCTAAAATCAATAAAAGAACTAAAAACAAAACTCAAATCTTGTTCTCGTTGTAATAATTTATCTGAAGATGAACTTTGTGAAGTTTGTAAAAGCACTAAACGTGACAAATCAATTATTTGTGTAGTTGAAGAAGCAAGCGATGTAATTGCAATAGAAAAAACTCACGAATTTAGTGGTTTGTATCATGTGCTCGGCGGAGTTCTTTCACCTCTAACAGGAATAACACCGGATTCATTAAAAATAAAAGAATTGATGAAAAGATTTGAAAAAGAAGATATTAAAGAAGTTATTCTTGCGCTAAATCCTGATACTGAAGGTGAAACAACATCACTTTATCTTGCAAAATTAATAAAACCACTTAATATGAAAGTAACACGAATTGCCAGGGGTTTGCCAGTCGGCGGAGATCTTGAATTTGCAGATGATGCAACAATTGGCAGAGCAATGATAAATCGATTATCTATCTGATTATGGAATGGTATAAAAACTGGTTCAACTCTGAAGAATATCTGAAAGTTTACAGGCACCGCGACCAAAAGGAAGCAAACGAATTAGTACAACTTGTTATTGACAATATCGATGTTTCCAAAGTAAAAAATGTGCTCGATATGGCTTCTGGTTCCGGAAGACACGCTGTAATTTTTGCTAAGAAAGGATTCAACGTTACGGCAGTTGATCTGAGTGAGAATTTAATATCGGTTGGCAAAAAAAATGCTGAAAATGAAAATGTAAAAATAGAGTTCGTTCATTCCGATATAAGACATTTCGATCCCAACATTAAATACCATTTAATTCTAAATCTTTTTACAAGCATCGGTTATTTTGAAAAAGATGAAGAAAATTATTTTATTCTGAACAAAGCATATAATTTTTTGGAGAATAACGGTTACTTTGTTTTAGATTATTTCAACAAAAATTTTGTGAAAAACAACCTGGTGCCAAGCACAGTTGATGAGTTTGACGGCAGTGTTATCACACAAAATCGTTTCATTGAAGGGGAAAGAATTATTAAAGAAATAACGATTGATAATAAAGGAAAAATTAATAAATATTTCGAATCTGTGAGAATGTTCAGCAAGGATGAGCTGATAAACATGTTGCAAAAATTGGGATTCAGGATAATGAAAACATTTGGAGATTTTATGGGAAATTCATTTGAACTTGAATCTTCGCCAAGAATTATTATTATTGCAGGTAAATGAAAAATTTAATTTTTATAATGCTGCTGTTTTCAGTTATTAGCTGCGATATTTTTGAAACAAGAGATGCGGAATCCCCCGATCAATCAAGATCGAATTTTATACCCGCGACATCTCCTGAAATCTTAATACAAAATCTTATAGATTCGTTTGCCGATAAAGATGTGGTGAATTATCAAAATACATTTGTAACAGGTTTATCAAATAGAATTTTTACTTTTATTCCATCGAGCACAGCATTATCACGCTTTCAAAATTTATGGCCAACCTGGAACATTGATGATGAGGTACAATATTTTAACAACATGAAAACTTCAGTTCCTGATGAACTACCCATTTCACTCTCTCTATCTGTTTCACCTGAGTCATTTAGTATATTTGGCGACAGCTTAAAATATAATTCAGAATATTTTATAAGTGTTCCTCAAAGAAATAGCGAGCCCCTGATTTTTCAGGGTAATTTAGAGCTTAGTATGGCAATTGTAAGCACCGTTTGGCTGGTTTATTTTTGGAAAGATAATGCAGTTGAAGATAATCCAAGCTGGAGTGATTTAAAAGGTAGCGCTTATTAAAATAAAGCTTTACATACTTATTGTTTTTTCTTTCTTAGTTATTATTGGTTGCACTAATCCGTTTGCGCCTGCGTTTGATGAGAATTATGATGATAATCGTCCCGGAATTTCGGACCTGACAACAATTGAAGGTGTATTTCAAAATTTCCAATTTTCATACAGCTTTAAAGATACTCTCATCTATGGTCAGCTAATTGCACCCGATTTTATATTTACTTACCGTGATTATGATCAAGGGTTTGATGTATCCTGGGCGCGCGATGAAGATTTAAGAACAACGGATGGTTTATTCAAAAACTCTGAAAGATTAGATTTAATTTGGAACAACATTATTCTCAGTACCGAAGACTCGCTGACAGCGACTATTATCAGAAGTTTTAATCTTAACATCACATTCAATCCTACTGATGTTGTAAGAGTTGACGGCAGAGTAAATTTATCTTTAAGGAAGGATGCAGAAACAAAAAAATGGCAAATTACGAGATGGTTAGATGAATCTAATTTTTAAAAGAATATTTCAAATAAATGAAGTTACATATTTGAGACTTATTTAATGATTATTTTCTGGTTCAAAGAAGCATTTAAATCAATTAGCAGGGCAAAGTCTTCTTTTTTTCTCACACTCATTTCATTAACTCTTGCAGTTATTTTAATCGAAGCATCAATTACAGCATTAAAACTATCCGAAATATTTCAAAAGAAAATAAAAAGTAATATAAACGTTAGTCTTTTTATTAAAGATCCGTTTAATGAAAATAACATTAAAGATTACAAATCGGAGTTAAGTAGTAAAAACTATGTTAAATCAGTAAAATATGTAAGCAAAGATGAAGCAGCGAAATCATTTATGCGAGAAACTGGTGAGGATTTCAGAGAGATACTCGATTACAATCCGCTACCTGCTTCATTTATAGTTAAATTAAATACTGATGTTGTCTCAAAAGATTCTCTTAATTCGGTAATAAATAATCTATCTTCCTTAAAATGGGTTGATGAAGTGGTTTTCAAGGATAGCTTTGTTTACCGGCTTTTGTCGTATCTCGAAGCAGGGAAAAATTATCTTTTTATTGCAACTGCTATACTCATTTTGATTGCTGTTTACCTTGTTTACAGTACAATAAAACTAATAACCAACAACAGAATGAAAGAATTGGAAACTATGAAATTAGTAGGTGCAAAACTTTCTACAATTAAAATGCCCATCATACTTAATGGATTGATGACGGGTTTACTTGCAAGTATTATATCAATTGCTGTTTATTATTTTATTTCAATACAGGTAGATCAATATTATTTAGTTAATAAGTTTATAACTGCAAATAAATATTTTTATGTGGTTACTCTTCTGATAATAGGTCCTGTTTTAAGTTTTTTAGTTACGGTTTACTCATTAAGAAAATTAACATTAAAGATTTGATGTAGGGGTATTATTTATTAATTTTAATAAATTGATTTTAACAATAATACTATCATAACAATCTATCCCAACCATAAAATATTTTTGAAATTGAACGTATTTAAATTAACGCAAATAACTCTTTGTGCTTTGATAATTGCTGCTGGTTCTCTTATTGCTCAGGATTTACCCAGCTATTCTGAAAGAGCTTTTCAACACCAATTAGATTCGCAGCGTGCAACAACCACTATTTATTCAGCCGGAGCTAGCGAAGGCAGTATTGACCCGTATGAGTATCATGTTGGACCGGGCGACAAATTATTCATATCTATTAGTGGAATAAGGGAATTCATTTACAACTTAAGTATTAATCAGGAAGGTTGGATATACATACCTCAGGTTGGCGGTGTTGATTTAAATAACTTTACTATGGCACAAGCAAGAACAAAACTTGAAAATTCAATTAACCGATATTATAAAGATGTAAACATTTTTATTTCGTTGGTCGATTTCAGACAAATCAGGGTTTCACTTGTTGGCGATGTGGTTAAACCTTCAAACTTTGTTTTAGCAGCAAACTCAAGATTGATGGACTTGTTCTCAATATCTGCCGGTTTGAATGAAACAGCTAATATTAGAAATATTAAAATAATTTCGAAAGAGGATTCCGCACAATATTATGACCTATTATCTTTCCTGCGCTTCGGAAATTTTGATAGTAATCCGTTGCTTCGTGGTGGTGATGTAGTTTTAATTGATCGCGCGGACGAAACAGTAACAATAACAGGATTGGTTAAATACTCTGGAATTTATGAGTTTATTGAAGGCGAATCCGTTTATGATCTAATACAACTGGCAGGAGGATTTTTAAGTAAAGCAAAAAAGGATACGATCGAAATTGTTAGATTTTACGATAATGGCAGTCACCAGAAAAGTAATTTTTACACTCTCGATTACATAACAAACAATGATTTATTACTTAAGAACAAAGATCATGTTATAATAAGAGAAATTCCTGAATATTACATAGAATATTTTGTAATAATAGATGGATTTGTAGAGTACCCCGGGTTCTATAAAATCATTAAAGATAAAACAACATTAAAAGAGATAATCGAACAAGCGGGCGGTTTTTTAGATGAAGCATCGTTAACGGAGGCAACCCTAACACGTAATATAGAGAATGAAAAAGTAGATCCTGAATTCGTTAGACTAAAATTGATTAGTCCTGCCGATATGACTGAGGATGAATATGATTATTTTAAAGCAAAGTCAAGACAAACTTCTGGCAGGGTAGTAATAGATTTTG
>Ga0209988_10003445_pt1 | contig 10475 bp, 8 predicted proteins | sample N075metaG_FD_183115 | JGI IMG/M metagenome (GOLD analysis project Ga0209988, IMG submission 183115) | Deep subsurface microbial communities from Kermadec Trench to uncover new lineages of life (NeLLi) - N075 metaG (SPAdes) (version 2) | ecosystem: Environmental > Aquatic > Marine > Ocean trench... | reverse complement strand
TCGGTTCGGAGAATACACGGAACTGGGTGTTGTCGATGACGCCGTCCTGGCCGGCGATGTTGCCGATGATGTCGTTGTTGAGCACCGCTTCGATGACCCACCCCTCCCGCTGGGCGCGTTGCGCCAACTGGCGGCCGCCGTAGAGGCCCTGTTCTTCCCCCGCGAGCGGGGCGTACACCAGAGTCTTGGCAAAGCGATATTGCGATAGCACCCTGGCGGCTTCGAGCGTGGCCGCGGTGCCACTGGCGTCGTCGTTGGCTCCGGGCGCGTCACTGACGGTATCCATGGAATCTGACACGCGGGAATCGTAGTGCCCCGTTATCAAGATGTAGCGGTCGGGGTAAGTGGTGCCCCGTTGCACCGCCACCACGTTTACGATGTTGACGTCTTCCGGGATGCGGCTCTGTTCGGAGCCCTCGACGATGCCTTCGTCGAAGAATACTTCCAGGCAGCCGCCGCATGCCTGTCCCACGGCGTCGAATTCACTCTTGAGCCAACGCCGGGCGGCGCCGATGCCGCGGGTGGGGGACAGGGTATCCGACAGCGTGTGCCGGGTTCCGAAACCGGCCAGAGTGCGGATGGTGTGTTCGATGCGCTCGGCTGACACGTCGGCGACCAGGGCGGAGATTCGCGGGTCGGTGGCCGGTGGTGGCGCACCTTGACCTGCGACCAGCGCGGGATGCGCCGCCACGACAACGAGAATTGTTGGTAGCAAGGGTCTCATGGTTCCGAGGGTTGATGATGATCGATGATGGCGGAGGAATATGCCTTGAGTTACTTGCCGGACGAGGCTCTGGCAAGGGGGGCCGCGGTGGGTAACTTGGGCTGTGGGCTGTGGGCTGTGGGCTGGGAGCTGGGAGCAGTCCGCTGCGCGCTGGGGAGGGAGTGCTCCCGCTCCGCATACGTTGGCAACTTCACTTTAGGATCCGATGGTTCGATTCTCTGTTCTTGCGTCGCTGGCATTGGTCATCGGGGCGGCGTTCGTCGCGCGGCCACAGAACGAGGCTGACCTGTGTGCCCATCCCGCGCCCGGGGCGTTGTCGCCCAGCCGGGATCTCTACTGCATCGAGCTGATAGCCGCGCCGCGATTCGAAGGGACCAGCGGCCGAGTCGGGCTCCGGTTTGCCGATTCGCCCTTTACCCACTCGGTGACGGTCGACGGGCGATCGCGATTCGACGCGGAAATCACCTTGGAAGGACTGCCGCCGATTGAGTCGCTCGGCGCTTTCACCCACTACGTGGCCTGGGTGGCGACCCCGGTCCTGTTCCCCATCCGCAAGCTGGGCGTTGTGGGCAACGGAACCACGCTGTTGGGGCCGATCGACTACAACAAGTTCGTCGTCTTCATCACGGCGGAACCGTCGGATACCACGGAGGACTGGAGCGGACCGATCGTGCTACGTGGCCAATCAGCCTCAACGCGAATGCTGCCACCGGATATTCTCGAGTTCTCCCTCGGCGAGGGTGGAACCTGGGGTGACACTGTCGCTGTGGTTGATGAAGGAGGCGCCGCATGGAGTCCTCCGCCCGTGCCCGCCGGCCTGACGATGTTCCCCGCACTCATGGAATTGCGCCCGAAGGTTGCGCCGTATCTTCCATCGGCGCCGGGGGCCCCACCGGCCCGGCCGAGGGAAGTCATCGAACTAGAGGACGGCGACACGCTGGTGCTCGAGGCGGGGTACGTGAGCCGAACGATACGGGGCCGATCCGTCACCATGCTCGGGTTCAACGGCCAGTATCCGGGACCGTTGTTGCAGGTACCCCAGGGCGCCACGATCGAAGTCGAGTTCAGCAACAACATCGAGTGGCCCACCACGGTCCATTGGCATGGCGTGCGGCTCGACAATGCGTCCGATGGCGTGCCCGGCGTGACCCAGGACGCGGTGCCACCCGGAGGCCGGTTCCATTACACGGTGTTCTTCAAGGACGCCGGCATCTACTGGTATCACCCGCATCAGCGTGAAGATGTGCAACAGGATCTCGGTCTGTACGGCAACATGTTGGTGGTGTCGCCGGAGGAGGACTATTTCGGGCCGGCCAATCGGGAAGAAGTGCTCATGCTCGACGATATCCTATGGGGTGACACGGGACTCGTGCCCTTCGGGCTGGAGTCGGCGACCCACGCGCTCATGGGGCGTTTCGGCAACCTGATGCTGGTGAACGGAGAGCCCGACTACGCGTTGACCGTGGCCCGCGGTGAAGTGGTGCGGTTCTTTCTGACGAATGTCTCCAACACCCGGACGTTCAACTTGTCCCTCCCGGTGCCCATGAAGGTCGTCGGCTCCGACGTGGGAAACTTCGAGCGGGAGGCGTGGGTCGAGAGCGTCGTCATCGCGCCGGCCGAACGCTATGTCATCCACGCACGGTTCGACACACCGGGTCAGATCGTGCTGGTGAACCAGGTCCAGGCCATCGATCACATCAACGGACAGTTCCTGCTCCAAGTAGATACCCTGGGAACCGTGCGCGTCGATTCAGCGCCGGTGGATGACGATCTTGCGGTTTCGTTCGGGCAACTGCGTGAGAACCGCTCGGTGCAGGACGGCCTGGCACCATTCCGCCGGTATCTGGCCCGGGTCCCCGATCGCCGCCTGGTGCTGACCATGGTCACCGAGGATCTCCCCTTCGTCATGGACAGGCTCATGCGTCTCGACTCGGCCTATTTCCCTCCGATCGAGTGGAGCGGCACCATGCCGATGATGAACTGGGTCACCAACCCGGCCCAGGTCCGCTGGATCCTGCGGGATCCCGATACCGGACGGGAGAACATGGCCATCGACTGGCATTTCCGGCTGGGTGAAGTCGTCAAGATACGGCTGGCCAACGAGCGCGGGGTGCTTCACGGGATGCAGCACCCGATCCACCTCCACGGGCAGCGGTTCCTGGTACTGAATCTCAACGGCCGCCCCAACAGCAACCTGGTGTGGAAGGACACCGTGTTGTTGCCGCTGGGGACCACGGCTGATATCCTGGTGGAGATGTCCAATCCCGGACGGTGGATGATCCACTGTCACATAGCCGAGCACCTCGAAGCCGGGATGCATACGGTGTTCACGGTCGAATAGCCTTAATGGAGGGGCCATGTCTCGTTTGATTGGTACGTTTGCTCTTGTTCTAGGGGCCGCCGGACTCACCGTGCCTGCCGTGGCACAGCGGGCTGAGGGCATGTCCGCACAGGTCCGGGGCTACGTGACCGTGGATGCGCCGATCGTGGTGCTGACCAACGTGACCATCATCGACGGGACGGCCGGCCCGGTGCAGCGGGATCGGACCATCGTGATCGAGGACGGGCGCATCACCGCTATCGGCGAGGCGGGTACCGTCAGGGTGCCGCAGGATGCGACCGTTCTTTCGCTCGGCGGTCACACCGTCATTCCCGGTCTCGTGGGGATGCACGACCACCTGTTCTACACGGCGGTGGGTGGGCGCCGGGTGCAGATGTCGTATACCGGTCCCCGGCTCTATCTGGCCTCCGGGGTCACCACCATCCGAACGACCGGGTCCAACGCCGGCTACGCCGACATCAGTGTAAAGGGGCAGATCGACCGTGGGGAGGTGCCGGGACCCAGGATCCACATCACGGCGCCCTACGTCACTGGTGGCAGCGCCGCTGGCCACATGGCGACCGCCAACGACCCGGAAGCCGCCCGGCGCTTCGTGGCCTACTGGGTGGCGGAGGGCGCCACTTGGATCAAGGCCTACACCAATATCACCCGGGCCAACCTCGGGGCGGCCATCGCCGAAGCCCACGCCAAAGGGATCAAGGCCACCGGTCATCTCTGTTCGGTGACCTTCAGTGAAGCCATCGAACTGGGCATCGACAATCTGGAACACGGGATGCTGACCAACACCGATTTCGTGCCCGGCAAGAAACTCGATGAGTGTCCCTCAAACTCCAGAGTCGTTATCGGTGAGGGCGTGGATCTGGAGAGTGACGCAGTGGCGCAGGCCATCCGGTTGATGGTCGATAACGACGTGGCCATGACCTCAACGGCGCCGATCTATGAGGTCATGATCCCCGGCCGGTCGGTCACCGACCAGCGCACCCTCGATGCCATGGCCCCCGCAATTCGGGCTGACTACCTGGCGTTGCGCGAGCGAATCGATGCCAACCCCGACCCGCCGTTCACCTGGGACATGCTGCTCAAGGCGCTCCACTTCGACAAGATGTTCTACGACGCCGGTGGCCTTCTGGCCGCCGGGGTGGACCCAACGGGAAACGGCGGGGCACTGGCGGGATATGGTGATCAGCGCAACTACGAACTGTTTGTCGAAAGCGGGTTCACGCCCGCCCAGGCCGTTCAGGTCATGTCGGCCAATGGCGCCAAGATCTTGGGCATCGACGACGAAGTCGGCACCGTTGAAGTCGGCAAGGTGGCCGACCTGGTGGTCCTCGAAGGCGATCTCACCGATGACCCATCGGCCATTCGAAACGTCACCACGGTGTTCAAGGACGGGATCGGATACGACTCGGCCAAGTTGATCGAGTCGGTGCAGGGGAGGGTAGGGATCAACTAGCGGAGTGCGCGGGACGCAGGGTGCAGGGGATGGGAGGCGCTGCTTCCGAGACTCGGTAGTAAACCCGCCCCCCTCGGCCGCGCCGCCCATCACCGTCGCGGCGGTGGCGTGGCCGTGGTCGGTGGTCAGGATGGTGACGGATCTGACCGGACAGCTCGCAATGGTGTTTGGCCGTCACTGTCAGAGCGGCGGATCATGCCGATACGCCGCGCTGGCATCCGTCTGGTGGAAGGTCGCCCGGGCTCCGAGCCCCCTCTCCGCGGCGGTCTGCTGAGCCGTCCGGATGGCGTCGGCGTGAATGTCGACCCCCTCCACACGGCATCCGGGCACTTCGGCAATCCGCAGGGTGGGCCCTCCTGATCCACAGGCAACATCTAGGAGGCGCGCTGCCGGCTCCAGCGCCAGCCACTTGATGAGGAGATCCTGCTCGGTTGCTGTCAACCAGCCGTTCTGGCCGATATCTTCGTCATACGTCGCGTCGCGGATATCGGCGTACAACTCCGTGGCGAAGTTGCTGTACTGGCTTCCGTAAGGGTCAACCTCAGGCGCGTTCTCGCTCATCTCGATCACTTGCAGGGCTTCCTAGCTGTCAAGAAATGAGCTGCGGGCCGAGGCACTCGCAAGGTACCCTCGCTCCAAATCGGAACCCACGCGCGGAGGCCCGGCGGCCCATTTCCTTGTTAGGCCGATTCGAGGAGCATCTCACCGCTCACTGCCCGTTCCTCCAGCTTGCAGATGCTGCTGGAGGTATCTCCTCCTTGCCTCGGCTGCGTACACCACGCTCTTCCGTTCAAAGCCATGTCCCTCGTCCGGAAACATCAGGAGGTCCACCGGCTTTCCCGCTCGGATCAGCGCCTCCACGAATTGCATGGTCCAGAAGAAGTAGGCGCCAGCATCTGCTGAACCATGCAGGATCATCAGATGACCCTTCAGCTGATCGGCCATCCAACGGTTCGACGCATACTCGTAGCCCTGAGGGTTCTGCTGGGGGAGTCCCATGTAAGCAAGCACGGCGTCCCCGCGAGGATCATAGGGTGCCAAGGCTATCCCGACGTGATAGACGTCGGGCGCCTGAAGCAGTGCACGGATGGTGTAATACCCGCCGTACGAATGGCCCGTAACACCTACGCGATCCCGGTCCATGTAGGGGCGCTCCTCGAATAACTGGTTCAGCGCCGCGGCGTGATCGGGGATCTCGTACCGCCCCATGGCCCCATAGACCGCAGCGTGAAACGCATGTCCGCGCTCGGGTGTACCCCTCCCGTCAAGTGCCACCACGACAAATCCCAACTGCGCAAGTGCCGTAGTGCGAGGTGCGCGCGTCCGGATCATTTCGTTGACCGCTACTGTCGGGCGGCCCACCATGATCTCTATCACCGGATACCGCTTTCCCGGGTCGAAGTCGTACGGCTTGTAGAGCACACCATGGAGGTCGGTTTCCCCGTCCGCCGCCTTCACGACGAACTCCTCCGGCTCGACCCACCTAAATCCCTTCGGAGCATGGAGCTGGGCCACCGACAACGTGTCCACAAACTCCCCATCCGCAGTCCGGAGTTCGACGACCGGTAGAGGATTGACGTTGGTGTACGTATCGATGAAGAAGTCTTTCTCAGGAGACAGAACAACCCTGTGTATCCCTCGCCCCTCCGTGAGTTGACGAACCTCGCCTCCCTGCAGGCTCACGCGGCAAAGGTGGGTGTCGTAGGGATGAGTCTGGTCTGAGTGTGCGGTGAAGTAGACCCAGCCGTTCTCTTCATCCACGCCGACGACCTCGACCACCTCCAGGGGTCCACCAGTCAAGCGACGAAGCAGGTTCCCATGGAAGTCGTAGAGGTAGAGATGATGCCAGCCGTCTCGATCTGATCTCCAGAGAAACTGGTCTGCCTCAACCAGAATGGTCGCCGCCAGAGGGCGATAGAACGGAATGTGGAAGAACGTCTCACGTACCTCTCGGAAGATGGTACGCACTTGCCCGGTTTCGGGATTTGTCGCGGAGACGCGAAGCGCCTGGAAATCTCTGGACACTTGAGCGAACAGGAACTCGGATCCGTCCGGCAACCATCCCAGGAGGTAGAGCCTGTCTAGAGGCTCGGTCACCGCGTCCGTGTTGACCCTTACCCGCTCCTTCGTTTCCACGCCGAGGATGAACAGTTCTGTACTCGCGAATGGTCCTTTGGCTTCCCAGAGATGGACCCACTGCACCTCGGGCTGCTCTGTCAAATGAGACACAATCGGAATCTTGGGAACTGCTCGAAGGTCTAGTCTCGCGACCACTAGCTTCGAGCCGTCGGGATTCCATATGATCTGAGGCCCCCGGTCCTCAGGTCCGCCCCATGGTCGGTCCGGTGTTCCATCCGTCGTCAGCCGTTCTTCACTCCCGTCCCGTAGTGAGCGCAGCCAAACGTTGTGCTGTTCGGTGCGTGCGGCCCAAGCGCCGCCAGGCGAAACCACCTCGTTCCATCGAGGGCTGATGGGAGGTGCCGTTGCTTCCGACAGCACGCGCAGCTCTCCGGAACGCGTGTCAAGCTCGATCTTGTGACGCCCCACGGTTAGCTCAACGAGCTCGTCATTCTCCCTCTTGAGCTGGAGATCGCTGAAAGGGACCCGCTCGGTCGGTGTCGTTCCCTCCAGGATGCGCTGCAGCCGTTCTTGCAGGGAGCTGAGATCGAATAGGTGGCGCCGGATGCCTTTGGCAGGATCCACCAGGTAGACCGGCGCTTCATCGGCCCCATGCTCAACGAACCAGAAGCGTCTTCCGTCGCTGAGCCAACGGGGCTCCACCGTTCCCCCTCGGATGTATCGGTTCAGCTGTAGATACTGCCGGTACATCCAGTCGCGCTGGTCGGCGTCAGGAGACTGAGCCGAGGCCGACTCAGGTAACTCTGTCAGAAGACCAAAGGCAAGCAATCCGAAGATCGCGTGAAGTCGGCACATGCTACACCTCCGTGGCAGGTAGCCTCGGTTCGCGGGCATGCTAACCGAAACTGGGAAAGCCTCGTCGAATCGGCCTAACGTGATGCGGATCAGCGGCCGGCCGTAGGCCGGTCCGGCTGCATCCGCTTGATATTCCCAAGAAGTGCCCTCCAGGAGTAACATCGCGATTGAACCCCTAATCGGATCACTCTGTCACCACCAGGATGGCACCAGGTACTACTCGGGCATCGATCAGCACAAGCGCGACTGCATGATCACAACGTACGACGCCGACGGCCACCGCGCCAAACAGCAGAGAGTCCCGAACTCGCGCGCTCGGCTGCGGCGGTATTTCGCCGAATTCACCGGGCCCCATCAGGCGGTGGTCGAGTCGACGGGCTTCTGGTATTGGCTGGCGGATATGCTAGAGGAACTCGGCGTGTTGCTCCAGCATTTCGGCGAAGGAGCGCGCCTGGACCACGTTCTTGCGCCGCCGGGTGGCCAGCTTCCCCTTGAGGAGCTTGTGCAGCAGCTCCACCGCCGGGTTCCGCTGGGGCATGCCGCGGACCTCAGCCAGTAACTCGTCCGAGAGGATCGAGAGGTCGGGCTTGTCCGGCCCGGCCGCGGCGAAGATATCCACCACACCTTCGGGGGCCACGGCCCGCGCGATGATCTGGCGGACCGCGCGATCGAGATCCTCATCCGTCCGCGCGTCCCCCGGGGCGCGCTTGGCGAGCACCGCCTGCACCGCTTGGAAGAAGGCCACGTCCGACCGTGTCGTCGCGGGGGAGCGACGTGCGCCTGGACATCGAGTACTGGACAAAGCACTTCTTAATGGTGTTAGATGACCCGCGCCCAAGTTACTGCCAACGCGCTACCGCAGGCGATTCGCCGCGCCTTCCATGAAGACGCGAAGCCGGGGGATCTGACGGGTCAATCGGGCACCAGGCGCTTCAGCTCCTCGAACCAGTTGAGCACGACAGTGACTTCCGTCACTCACTCATGGCAACTGTTTCACAAACCGCACGCCTCGAGCCCAACCCATAGGTGCGGTTGAGGCGGTGAAACGTGTGACCTGCCCTCCCTGCTCTCGCGTAAATCTCAGGAGAAACGGCCCGGGAGAATGGCCCGTGAAGGTATCGGAGAAAACTCGTTGGAACACCAGGACCTCTAACCTACGTGAAGCAATATTTATCACAATTTTGTTTCTATTGTAGCGAGTCAAATGAATACCGCGACTGAGCACGAGTTGGCCGTCGTGGACGATGAAGGTCCAGTAGTTGTCCAGCTCTTCGCTGTAGTAGCGGCCGGCGTATTCAGCCAGCTCGGTCGCTGTTGTCGTCTCTGCCTCTACCACAGCCACGTAGTCATTCGTCTCGAACCCAGCGTGTGACCGCTGCATACGGAGCGGCTCGCCCGGCCCCGGCGAGCTGAAGGTGAACCTGATGGGTCGGCCCACCATTTGGAACTCACGGTTGCCGAGAGGGATGAGGCCGATCGGACTAAGGGTACTCTTGAGCTTGCCGTCCACAACGGCGATGCGATCGAGCGACTCGGTCTCCTCATCCCAGTACAAGCCAGCGTAGCGGGCGAGTTCCTCCTCCGAAACCAACGTCTCCGTCGCCCCAGGGATGGGCTGATCGGTTACTTTCGCTGGTTCCCTCTCCACGAAATCGTTTGCCAGGTAGAGGTCGGCCACCTGTCGGCTCAGCCCCGAGACGTTTGCCGAGCCGAGGTTGCAGAGCGTGACGACCGACAAGCCCTGATCGGGAAACCGCAGGTAGTGTGAACTGTAGCCACCGCCGCCGCCGCCGGCAGAGACGGCCCGCAGCCCTTGGTACTCTCTGTCCTGCCAGTGAAAGGCGTAGTTGGTCACCCTGCCATTGTTTAGCCGGCCCCGTGTGTGGAGCAGGTCGATGAGGTCACTACCGCCCACGCGGGGCTCGAAGAAATTCCGCTCCCACTTGGCAAGATCCTCGACGGTCGTGATCATACCAGCGGGACCGACAGCTTCGGACAAGGACATGATGATTCGATAGCCGCCGCCCTCGCGGGGCGGCAGGTAGCCGGCGGCACGCCCCTTCACAACGTGCGTGCGGTCGTCATGGAAGTGGGTGCTGGTCATCTGTAAAGGGCGAAAGATTCTCTCATCGGCAAACTCCCGGAGCGTCTTTCCTGAGACACGCTTCACGATGACGGCAAGGAGCGTGTACCCGGAGTTGCTATACAACATCGACTCGCCGGGTGCGAAGTTGAGCCCCCTCTGCCGGACGAGCAGCTCCACGACGTCCCGCTCCGTGAAGTGGGAGGCGTCCCAAGGCCACCAGCCGGCCATCGAAAGTAGATTCTGCTCTTCTCGGATTCCGCTAGTGTGGTGGACCAGGTCCCGAATCGTGATGGGGGCGCCATAGTCGGGCATCTCGGGAACGTAAGTGCGGATGTCGTCCTCGAGTGCTAGCTTCCCTTCCAGAGCAAGTAACGCGATGCTCGCTCCGGTGAACACTTTCGACAGCGAAGCAACGGAGAATGGAGTGGAGGGCGTAATCGGGACGTCGTGCTGCAGGTCAGCCATCCCGTACCCGCGGCTATACACGACCTCTCCTTCGCGCATGACGGCGCAGGCGCAGCCCGGCGAGTCAGGTTTGTCCCATTGGGCGAACACCTCGTCTGTCTGGGCTGCCAGAGAAGCAGAATCGGCTTGGGCGGCAGCTCCGTCGACAACGGTTGTTGCGATGAATGCCGGCACCAAGAAGGCAAAGGGAAGGCTTGACCTGTGTGTCATGGGTCAGCTCCTGGGAGATGATGGTAAGAGTTCAGGCTTCAGCACCTTCAGCGCCCCCTTGCGTTCGTGGTTGATGTCATCCGCCAGGTAGACCGTGGCCATGCCGCCCTCACCGAGTTCGCGCTCGATTGCGTAGCGCCCCTCCCACCGCATGGTCCTCAAGCTAATTGGTGCGAGACTCCGCCAAGAGGCAGAGGAGTTCGTACATGACCGTAGCTGCTAACAGCGCAGTACTTCCCGTCGGATCAAACGGTGGCGCCAC
>Ga0209988_10003443_pt1 | contig 10478 bp, 5 predicted proteins | sample N075metaG_FD_183115 | JGI IMG/M metagenome (GOLD analysis project Ga0209988, IMG submission 183115) | Deep subsurface microbial communities from Kermadec Trench to uncover new lineages of life (NeLLi) - N075 metaG (SPAdes) (version 2) | ecosystem: Environmental > Aquatic > Marine > Ocean trench... | reverse complement strand
GTATCCCACTCACCAAGCTCTTGTGAATCAAAAGCCAGCGACGTCGGTTTCGGTGAAGTCCGCAGCCGGTCCAGCACCGGATCCGGGCCAGGCAGCTCGCCAGCAAGCAACCAGTCACCGGACAGGGCAATCGCCAGCGATTCCTGATCGCCTTCAACAACGGATAATGCCGCTTTACTCATATAATTTTCATGCTGCGTAGCCAAGTCCGTGCAGGTGTTCCATCGAAGCCCTGATCCCGGTTCCAATTAGCGTCCGTGCGCCGCGTCGATTCTCTCGCGGAGGTTCTTCGCCCAGCGGTCCATGAGAATCTTTGTGCAACTTGCAGCCAGGGCATTAATATAGAGCAATCTCCGTGCCACAAATGGCGGCAATTGCCCTAAAGCTGGAAAGCGCTTGAATAAAGGGCTCAATTTCAGCATACGCACTGCACTTGGCTGCACACACAGATCGACATGTCCAATATTTTGGAGAGCGGAAAACAATATTGGAGACACCAGCCGACACTGCATGTTGCTACGATGCCGCTGCGCGGTGTCAGTGTCGATTACTGCACGGATTGGCCGATTTGATCGAACGATGCTTCACGATCTTCGCCATCATCACCATGACGCACCGGCATAAGCCGAAATATGAAAAACCAGCTTCTCTGTTTTTCCCGTTGTACTGAGCGGTTTGCGAGTGCGATTATTGATTGACGATGTGCACCTTGGCGGCCTTGACGACGAAGCTGAAGAGGCACTGATCCCGAACCCTGACGCACTCCGCCACAAGTTCGGACTGCCACCGGGTAATTCGGACCACAATACGCGACGCAACTTGCCCACGAAATTTTCGTACGGGGCCCCGAGCAACTCCAGAGTGCTGCCGGCCAGTTCTTCGAGGTAAGCGCCTGGCGTTGAATCTGCGGCTATGATGGGCAAACGCATTCGCGATGCGCAGCCCGACTGCCGTTCCTTCCTGCCGCTCCAGGATAGCCCGCCAAAGCTTGAGCATGAGCAGGGGAAGTCGCGCGAGATTGGTGAGTCGGTAATCAGTCATTGTCGCCAGGTAATAATCGCCCGGGAAAGCCGGCGCTGAGTAGAGTCCGATTTCGTAGCTCCCGTATGGTAGTACAGAGTCGCCTCAGTTCCACACTAGACCGAAAAAGGTCGTCCCAAACCGCTGCACGATCTTGCTTCATTAATTTGGGCTACCCCAATATCTGCAGCTGTGACTCTGTGACTGGAGCAATGAGAGTGTAGAATGAATTGGCGGAATTGTTGCGAATTTGGCGGTGCAATATTTAACGTTAACCTAAATGCTTGGCATGGCACATTCTTTGCGTCATTTTATACATAGTAAATTCTCAATCATGTAATACAACACTTGATATTGCCGGGGATTAAAAGATGAAAGAACTGAAACGATTTCCAGGAAATCCACAGCTCGCATATAGACGATTGATGCCGCTTGTCGTTGCCATCTGTGCAATCTCAGTGGGGTTGCCGGCGCAGGCGCAGGAGGAGGCTTCTGAGGCGCCTGCTGGAGTGGATACAGGTAATGATCCCCTGCTAAATATGCCGGTAACTGGTTTCGCTCAGGATGCCGTCAATGATCGACCCCGTATCGGTCTCGCGCTAAGCGGCGGTGGGGCGCGCGGCGCGGCTCATATCGGTGTCCTGAAAGTCCTGGAACGGGAGCGCATCCCTATCGACTACATCGCCGGAACGAGCATGGGTTCCATCATTGGTGGTTTGTACGCGTCAGGAATGTCTCCAGAGGAGATCGAAGCGCAGCTGGTAGCGGTCGACTGGGACGACGTATTCGAAGACAAGGTAGATCGTGAAAATCGTACTTTTCGCCGCAAGACCGATGACCGGCTCTGGCTAATTTCCCGTAAACCTGGCATCAAAGACGGCAAGATCACATTGCCTCCCGGGCTCGTTCAGGGGCAGAAGATCAACCAGCTGCTGATAGCGCTGACACTGCCTGTCGCCGACATCAATGATTTCGACGACCTCGCAATTCCGTTTCGGGCCGTTGCCGCGGATATCCAGACAGGTGAAACAGTTGTGTTGGGCGCAGGGAGTTTGCCCAAAGCGATCCGTGCCAGTATGTCGATTCCGGCAGTAATGACGCCGGTCCAATGGGGAGAGCGCAATCTTGTCGACGGCGGCATAGCCAGTAACCTGCCGATCGAGGCAGTGCGCGGGATGGGCGCCGATATAGTAATTGCAGTTGATATCAGCACGCCGCTAAGTGACGAAGACGTGTCGACGTCTCTCCTGGCCGTCGCAGGGCAATTGGTTGGCATGCTTACGCGGAGAAACACCGAAGCCGAAATCGCGACACTGGGTGCGCAAGACATTCTGCTTATTCCTGATCTGGGCGATATCGAAACCGGAGACTTCGATCGGATGGGCGAAGCGGTCCCGACGGGAATCGCGTCCGCCGAGGCACATATTGCGGAGCTACGCAGATACTCGCTCGGCGAACTGGCGTTTGCTGAGCATGTCTCGGCGCGGCAGATGCCCAAAGGTGAGCATCCTGTAATCGAATTCGTCCATTTCGACAACGAGACACCGATTTCCGACGAATTTCTATACGGCAGGCTTCGGGCATCCCAGCCAGGAAACAAGATTGTCGGCCATCCGCTTGATATTGAACAACTCGAAAGAGGAATCGACGAACTCTACGGACTCGAGATTTTTTCGCATATCGCTTACGCGGTGGTTGAAGAGGATGGCAAGCACGGCTTGCAGATATGGGTGCTCCCCAGGAGCTGGGGTCCGAATTATCTGCAATTCGGCATCAAGTGGAATACGAGCTTCAATGGAGAAGGCATATTCAACTTTTCGACAAGTTTATTGAAGACCGAATTGAACGCCTGGAACGGGGAGTGGCGAACTGCGGTATCCATTGGTGAAGAACCGGGGATCCTGACCGACTTCTACCAGCCGCTGGGCAAGTTCGGCCGGTGGTTTGCGGGCGCACGAGTTTCATTCGAGCAGTTTAATGTCAACCAGTTTGAAGAGGGATCGGCCGATGTTGTTCAGCAGGCTCGCATCACACAGTTTGATGCATCGACGTATGCCGGCCGGGAATTTGGGACCTGGGGTCGCGGCAGCCTTAGATATACGCGCGGCACGGGTGAACGGAAGATCAGGATCGGTGATCCGAACGCGCCGGATCAGGATTTCGATATCGGTGAATTGTCAGCAGTGCTGGAAGCCGATCGGTTGGACGACCTTTATTTTCCGAGTCATGGTTATTTCCTGTCGGCCGCCTATCGCATCAACCGCACTGAATTCGGCGCCAGCCAGGATTACGATCAGGCCCTGTTTGCCGCGACGTACGCGACAACGCGCGGTAAGAATACGTTCAATTTCGCTGCGGACTATCGGACAACGACCAGTGGACAAGCGCCTCCCGAACGCCGCTTCCGGATGGGTGGCCTGTTCAATCTGTCCGGCTTTGAATTCAACCAGCTGAGTGGGCAGCAATACGGCCGGTTAGTCGGCCTGTTTCGGAGAGAGTTTTGGGACGCTGGTTTCGCAACCGTCTATTACGGCACGAGTCTTGAATTCGGCAATGTCTGGGAGTCCAAGAGTGACGATGGTTTTGACAACGGGATTTTTGCCGGTAGCGTCTTCCTCGGTGCGAATACCATGATTGGACCGGTGTATCTCGGTTATGGAGTTGCCGAAGGAGGCACGGATAGCTTTTACCTTTATGTCGGCGCCTTGCGCGGCAGTCCGGCGCTCCAATAGCGACAGAATCGCTATCGATCCTATGTGTCAAATAGTACGCTAATCCGATCGCTCATCGCTGCGAATATGCAACGTCCGTTGCGGGTATGGAATCTCGATATCAGCCTCGTCCAATGCCGCGTATACCGCCTCGTTGAGGTCGCTGGTGATCTGCGGCCAGTTACCGGCCTCGTGTATCCACACACGAAGTGTGAAGTCGAGGCTGCTGTCGCCGAAACCAATAAACAGTGCGGCTGGCTCCGGACTGCTGATCACGCTGTCGCTTTTTTCAGCTACCTGCATAAGAATCAACCGGACGTTGCCAGGATCAGATCCATAAGCCACACCGACATCGACGTCGATACGCCGCATTCGATCTGACAAGGTCCAGTTGATAACGTTGCCAGCGATGAGATCGGCGTTCGGTACGATCACCTCAGCGCCGTCCAAAGTTTGCACGCGGCTTGCGCGCAGACCAATCAGCCTGACGCGCCCTGTCAACGTTCCGGTTTCTATGATGTCGCCAACCTGGAATGGCTGTTCGAAAGCCAGCACCAGCCCGGAGACAAAATTGTTGACAATATTTTGCAAACCGAATCCGATGCCGATACCGAGTGCACTCATGACGAGAGTCAGTCTGCTCAGCTCCACGCCGCCGGCCGCGAGCGCAAAAATGATACCGCCCAAGACCAGCGCGTAGTAGATCAGGCGTGAGGCAGCCGCGGAAGCGCCCGCCGCGATCGGCAACCGTGGGAAGATATCCTCATCGAGTGTGAAGCGGACGAATTTCGCGACATAAATTGCGAGCACGACGCTGAACGCCAGCGCGGAGATGTCCACCAGCGATAGCTCGACCGTTCCAATGGTGTAGTCTGTCGTGAAAATTTCGTACAGCTTCTCATACAGCATCGCCATCAGCGACGAGACGCGTGGCAGAATGCTCAGGAAAATAAGAAACATGGTCAGCCGGATCAGGCCGTCAAGTCGGCGTTGCGCCAAGGTCGGGAATCGTCGTATCGACCGCAGCCAACGTTGCCCCCAGCCGGAAACAAATAGATAAGCAAGACCCTTTAGTGCTTCCTCGATTACAACGGTCGCGACCACGACAACAGTGATTCGCAGCAGCGCAACGATTAAGTGTTCTGCAAATGCAACCGCTCCGAGCAGTAAGCCGGCGATACTGATAAAAAGGATGAACGGTGCGACACTCGCGATGATCAGGCTCAAGCGCCACCAAAGATTCCGTTTCTGTTTGGCTAGTGCCTTGAGCGAACGCTTGAAACCAATAAATAAATACATCGCGGCCGCACTGATGAGTAACAGCAATACGCGGTCGGTCAGGTCGCCTGGTGGGTAAAGACCCATCAATGAGGCAAGAACAAACAACGCGAGCAAACCTCTGATGGAGTTTTGCCCAGCGTTGAATGAGATGAGAGACAGTAGGCGCCACAATGTCACGGCGATGACTAAAGCCCTTAGGACATCGAGCGCCACTGGTAGTGGCGGCAGTAAAACCTGAGGTCCAACCACGGCCCATAAAAGTATTGCCAGTGAAATCGGTCTATCAATGAATGGCTGCAAATTCCTGTCTTCAGCGCTTTCCCCGGCGCGACGAATAATCGACGGGCGTGCGTACAATATCGAACCAAGAACCAAAAAAAGCGACACCAGGGTCACTATGACCGCCGCCTCATTGGCTAGGGCAAACTCTGCGACACCGTTGAACCGCGACCGCAATTCCCGCGGTAGCCGCTCCGCCGAAGACTCGGCCGTAGCTGCAGCCCGCCATATCGGCGGCCGGTCAAACGTCAGGATGTCGCGTTTGAGCTGCTCCTGACCCGACTCGACGATCTGGGTTGCTTCATTAATCTGCAGCTTGATTGATGATATTCGTGTCAATTCAGCCAGCACGTGATCGAGCCGCTCGCGGATAGCCTGTTTGCCGGTTTCAAGATTCAGAATGACGCTGTTAACACGCTCAATGAGCGCATCGGGCATACCATCGATGTTCTCCATGGTGACGATCGACCGGAAAAAAACGAGCTGCGTATTTATGGCGTAACTATTTTTATCGAGAAGGTCAGCCTGTTGTTGCAGTCTGTCCCGCCATGCTTCCAACTGCCGCGCCATTCGCCTGACCGTCTGCAGAAGGGACTCAACGTCGGACTGGTTCATGTCCACTACATTTATTGTGCTCAGCGGTCTGAGGCGGCTTTTGAGGTCGGCTTGCAGCGCGTCGATCAGGATCGGGATGTCGGCAGTCTCTGACTCATCCGACTCGAGCATCTTCTGCATTTCCAGCAACGTCGTGGCAACTTCGTCTGCCCGGCTCGAAATGTCCGTTGTTGAGAACGGTTGTGCTACTTCCGCGTCAGCCGTTGCCGGACGCGACGCGACATCGGCAGGCGGCGTCTCCTGGGCGCCAATGGGCGCGGCGAGAATCACCCAAAGTCCTGAAATGACAGTGGATTGGAAAACCCGATTGCGGTCAAAATATCGAGTGCTCATCGCAGCACCTCTGTCAGGACCGCATTGATCCGGCTCGCCTGGTACTCAAAAAATGGATTGTGGCGCAGTCGTAGCAGAAGATCGGCTGGCACGATCAGCACTTGCTTCTCCCCCCGCGGTGCAAATGATCCGAGGCTGAACTGTTCGGCTCGGTTGCTTGATCCGTCTCCGTACCAGGCATCATTCGGCGAGAAGGGAATCGCCACGTGCGACAATGAATAGACCAAAGGTGGCCACTCGTCTTCAATTAGACGCTCCGTAATACGGCCGTTCAAGCTGGTCCGGGCGAGCATCGACCCACTGGCAGGCGTACGGTTGGTGACCAGCGTGAGCCCAAATCGGCGCCCGGGATCATCCCGCACGTCCTGTAGCAAAGCTTGGTAACCGGACTTCAGAAATTGATGAATACTGCCGAAACGGTTGATATCGTAGAGGACCAGCTCGTCCTCGGGCCGGTTCAGCTGCCGGAAAAGACGTTGCACTGTATCGGACGTCGAAACAGTTGCGTCGATTAATGGCACGAACGCCAGCACCGGCGGATAACGCCGCGCAGATTGAGGTGCATCAATGCGGCTCAACTTTTCCTGCACCTGTTGCGTGAGCGCATAGGTTTCGTGACCGGCGTTTTTCGGAAAGGAGTTGTACTTGTAGGGATCGTACTCGGGCAATACGGCTTGCCACTGAAACTTTTCGAAATACTTAAGCCAGCTTAGCGACTTGTGCCAGGTGGCGAACATCGCATACGGCGCGATGCCTATTGCGGGAGACATCAGCACTAGCTGATCGGGCATTGGCAGGCTGTCGTCATTGAGCGCATCCAACGCATAGTTCACGGCGAGAGCGCCGCCGTTGGAATAACCAACAACAAGAAACGGCTGCTCGTCGTCAATGACCGAGCGGACGTGTCGGGCGGCCGGTTCGATGACCGCCTGCCAATCCTCCGTTCGAGTGTGTCGCAGTGCTGCTGGTGCCGTGCCATGGCCCGGTAGCCTGAGTACCAGCACGTAAAACCCCTTGGCATGGAATAACTCAGCCGTGCTGTGCATGCTGTAGGGTGAGTCTGTAAGGCCGTGCAGCATCAGTACACCGCCAGTCGGGGTCTCGGGAATCAGCTCGACAGTACGATTCCAGTTCGTTGCATGATTTTGCGAATTGAATGGACTGTTCGGGGTGTACCGGCTTGGCACAGAATGTTCATTAGCCGGCACCGCGGAATAAACCTTCTCGTTCAGCTCATCGAACACACGCTGCTCCTGAGCCAGGTACTCAGCGAACCCATCGATATCCCCGTCGCGCGCTGCGCGATACTCGCTTTCCAGATCCACCGTGTGCCAAACACTAAGTTCCGGGAGCTTGCGCGCATCGAGGGCCCGGACGACGATGATGGTGACAGTAACAGCGGTCACCGCAATGACCGCCGTCGTGACAAAGCGCATCAAGAATCGCATATATTCAACCCCTTTGTGCCGTACGCCGGAAATGCGATGTCTTACCGTGCCACACCCATATCTGTGAACGGCAATTTGCAGCGTTACCTACGCCCGTTCCCGGTTCGCGAACTAGAGTCCGTGCGCTTCGTCTATCCTGTCCCTTAGGTGATCCGCCCATCGGTCCATTAGAATCTTTGCATCACCAGTGTGCGTGAAGCCGGCTCTTAGAATGCGGCTGCCGCTACCCCATCGAATGACTGCCGCTATCTGCTCGCCCGTCACCGAGTCAACAATCTCTCCTTCCATGGCCGCGCCGCCCAAGCCCGCACCTGTGATCTTGGTATAGATTGATATGTTCAGTGCGCCAATTGTGTCATCGACGTCTGTAATGCCGATGTGGAGTCTCGCCGTTCCGGGCCCTGGCGCTTCCACAAGCTGATACCCGTTTTTTTCAGTTAGCGATTCTCGTACCGTATCCAGGAAGTGTGTCTGGAGATCCTCGAGTTCCTCTTCGTCGAAAACCCGCTTTTCTTCGGTCTCGCGATACAGCATCGCTACCGGTTCGATGATGAACTTCGAATAGTTGCCCAAATTGCCGCTGTCGTAGAACAGGTGATTCTCCTCGATTTCCTCAAGTTTGGAGTAGTCGCTAATAAATCCGAACTTACCTGGGTCCTGTACCGTTGCACAACCCGCAGCCATGGTACTAACAATGGCTGCAACACAAATTGCTCTAAATACCTGCATCATGATTTTCTCCTGCCAGATTGGCGTTGCTGATTTCAGTTTTGCGGTTCACTATTCACCACGCGCCGACTCTCGGCAGCTGCGGTTTGCTCCTGTGTAGATAATGTGGTTGCCGATGGATCGATACGATTCTCCTCGATCACTTCCAACTCGGTGATCTTCCACGTGGCATCGATGGCTTCGATTGTGACGATAGCATCATAAAGGTTCTGGCGCGTGTGCACGTGCCCCCAGTGACCGACCGTTCCCATGGCCGTCCACTGGCCTCGCAAGGCGTAACGGAGCGGCGAGCCATCGAGACGCTTTGCACTCGCGTGACGGACATTGACCTCCTTGACCTTGGCTTGCGCGCCACCCGCTGCCTGCACAGCAAAAGACCGTCGGTTCTCGAGATAGATGTCGGCGAGCAAATCACCTATTACACTGATCGCAAGTTTGTCGTAGACGTCCTCTTCCTCGCGGAAATCGAAAGCGCGGTAGACATTTTTGAGCAAGGCCTCGAGTAGCGCCGTCGCTTGCGGATCGTCGAGGTTTCCTGCAATCGCGGCAGGCCTTGCTATCGACACCCGTGCATAGGGAAATGACAGTGCGGCAATGACCACCAATGCCACGGCAGCGACGATTGGTATGGTTAAGGTCCCGCCATTTCCGGCGCGTTTTGAGAACTGCCAGCCAGCGGGTAACAGCAAGACAAGACAGAAAAGACTAACCATCGGAATCTTCAGCACGCCCAACGATTCCGCAATGCTGACTTCCTGAACCGTCGGCAGTCGATAGTTCTTCAGGTAGTTGGTCCATTTATGAACATTGTCGGTGGGCGTCAAAAAAGTGGGCAGAGGGCCCGCAGGGTCGGTGGCTGTCGCCGGCACTTGCTGAATCTGATCCGTGAACAATTCCCAATCGACCGTTACTTCCTCGGGGATGCCATCCGTGAGATAGGTAATGATGACGCCGACAATGGCGGTCGAGATCTCGAGCCGTTCTGGTTGTTCGAGCAGCTGAATGCCGCTCAGGCCGACTTTCACGTAATTGGTACGATCCAGTATGGGTTTGCCGACTTGCCCATCGATGCGCACGCTGTTCTTTGTTAAAAAGAACTCCCCTACGCGCTGCTTGAGGGTTTCTAATTCATCGATCTCTATGTACTCGTCTCCACGCAGTCCGATATCCATCCACTCTTCGAGGTCTTTCACCCGAGTGAGGACTTCGTGGCGAACTTCGTAGGGCTCCACGTAGAGAAACGACATGAGTGCGGATTTGTGATGACGCTTCAGATTTGGGTTTTGAAATTTGCTGTACCAGGGGTCGGCCCAATCGAGTGTGAGGAGGGCCGGCGCGCCGAGGTAGCGAAAGTCGATGATGGGTATCGATTTGTGATAGGCGATAAAGCCGACGGTGACCGTCGCTCTGCCTTGTGCGTCGGTAGGTGGAATCATCGTTAACTGCTTTGGCCTTGCAGTGAATGGATATACGATCTCTACATAAAGGACTCGTTTATCCTGCGGTGCATCTGGCACGCGTTGCCGGGTCTGCGGATTGATCATGCCGGCAAAAGGCGACTGACGATCGACGCGCAGGCGGGCCTCGGCTAGCTCCAGTCGGCCCTGAAGTTTTTCCCCGGTTTCGGTCACAAACTGAAATTGTTCGGCCGAGAACCGGCGCATTCGCTGCTCTAGGGCGGGCCGATCGTCGTCCCGGTCCCTCAGCCAGTCATCCGGAACCAGGTCGGAAAAAAACTCGAGGTCGCCGACGTAAATTTCGAGCACGAGCCTGACACGGTCGTCCTGCACATAGATCTCAGCGATATTCGGAGCAGTCTCGGCGCCGGTGAGATTGAGCCAGTCTGCTTTCGCCGCCCACGGCGTGAGAGCTGAACTTATCAATAGTGCGAGGCTGATACCGAAATTTGTTGATTTCATGCGAATAGTCATTTCCAAGATAATGAAAGCGATTGGATGCCCATTCTAAATTAAAGCAATCCCCGTGCCAGAAGTGCTGCCAGATCATATCAATCCCCGAGAGTATTTGCTGTCGGGTTAGCAGCGACGGCATCCGAACTTGC
>Ga0209988_10003441_pt1 | contig 10485 bp, 10 predicted proteins | sample N075metaG_FD_183115 | JGI IMG/M metagenome (GOLD analysis project Ga0209988, IMG submission 183115) | Deep subsurface microbial communities from Kermadec Trench to uncover new lineages of life (NeLLi) - N075 metaG (SPAdes) (version 2) | ecosystem: Environmental > Aquatic > Marine > Ocean trench... | reverse complement strand
GTTCTACCACTGTCATGTTCAGCCACATGTGCACGTGATGATGGGTTTGCAGGGACTCTTTATTATCGAAGAAAACCGGCCGAACAACTGGTTGCAAACAATGAATGTCGGCGCAGGCCAGGTGCGGGTGCCGTCGGTGGCGTCAAAAGAGTCTTATGATCAGGAATACGACTTGCATTACTTTGATCTGGACAAGCAGCTCGGCGAACGCATTCAGGCTAACAATGATCCGCGCTTGATTACCGAGTCCATGCATCGTGACTATGACATTACGGATTCAACAGTCGACTACTTCACGCTAAATGGAAAGTCCTTTCCCTATACGTTCCGCGAATCCCTGATCGTCGGCAAAGAGAATGACCGAATAAAACTCCGGGTTGTAAACGGCGGTTCGAAGGGTATCGCGCTGCATACGCATGGACACAAATTCACTATCACCGATCGCGACGGCGTGAAATTGCCAGACGCGCTTCGTGTTCCGCAAGATGTCGCCTGGCTGGCAACGACGCAACGTGTCGATCTGGAACTACTATTCAGGAATGATGGCTTGCATGCATACAGCCCGGGCATCTGGCTCTTTCATGACCATCAATACAACGGCATTACAAATGATGGCATCGGGCCAGGAGGAAACATAAGCGCGCTGGTCTATTCAGAATTTATTGACGAGGCGGGCTGGCCGAAGACCCAGGGCGTTTCGTGGGATAACTACTTCACCGAAAAATACTATCGCAGACAAACGCCGGTGTGGAAAAGCTATGGCTCAGAAATATTCTCCGAGGCCGGCACCGACTGGCGACTTTTAATCAGGCTGTTGATATTTGCAGCCGCTGTCGGCGTGCTTGTTACAAGCTTGTTTGCGGGCGTCGCTCGGCGGAGGGGCCAATAGATGAATCGTTTACTCTGGCTCGCGTTGCTGGTGCCGATGGTCGTCATCGGGGCCGAAGAAGAGGGTGAGAGTGCGCACCATCATCACGATATGTCGGTGGATGAGGCGGGCGTCGTAATGAATCAGAACAAGGACGCATTGCCGCACGGCTGCGACGCGATCAGTGCAGAGCACAAGATCGAAATACAGGCCGGCCGGCAATATGCCGCCGACGTTCCGGGTATGATCTATGGCTATAGCGAGCATGACGTCAGGGTCGAGCCCTGCAGTCGGGTCACGATCACGCTAAGCAACGAAGACGACGTTCGCCATCAGTGGATGGTTCACGGTTTGCCAAGGTACATATACGCGTCGGGTATGTTTCACATCGAAGCAAATGGAGGCCACAGCAAGAGCGGAACCTTCATCGTGCCCGCAGAAAACAAGAGTTACCTGATTCATTGTGACATGGCGCAGCACATGGAAAAGGGTATGCGCGGGCAATTAATTGTTGGTAGTGGCAGTGGCGACTTATGGGGCGTGAAGGGCGTCAGCGACCAGTTCCTGCGGGCGTCATATTTGCCGGAAAACGTGGAAATGCTGATGATTTCTGCTATTTTTGCAGGTTGCTTGCTGGCGCTTATGATTGGATTTCGGTCGTGACAGACTCGGTTATCAAAAACTCCAACGCGATCATCACCGTGGCGGCCGTAATCATCATCATATTTGGTATGCAGGCCGCCAAAGTTCTACTGGTACCGTTTCTGCTGGCAATATTCTTCGCGTTGGTAACCGTACGTCCGATGCTGTGGTTACAGTCGCACAAAGTACCGTCGGTGTTGGCCGCACTCATCGTCGTTCTGACTCTGATGATGTTTCTTATTATTGTCGGTTCGATTGTGGGAACCTCGATTGCAGCTTTTACAGCTGCGATCCCAAGTTACCAGGCGGAGCTGGACGCCATTATGCAGGGGATGCTTCAATTCGTCGGAAAATTCGTCGATGACGACATATCAGTAGTAAGCATTGGTGAACTCATTAACCCCGGGCGTGCGATGAGCATGGCCGCGACAATGTTGAATGCCATACGCGGCATGCTGACCAATACGTTTCTGATTTTGTTCACGATGGTTTTTATTCTACTGGAAGCATCAAGTGTGGAAACGAAAGTACTGGCGGCATTCGGACGAACCGCAGATTCGTTTGAGCGACCACGCCTGTTTCTTAGAAATCTTGGTCGCTACCTCGGTATCAAGACAATCATGAGCATGGTGACGGGACTTACCGTTGGGGTCATGACCTGGATTATCGGTCTCGACTTTCCGTTGCTGTGGGGAATGCTTGCATTCATTCTCAATTACATTCCAACCATAGGCTCAATCATCGCCGCAGTACCGGCATGTTTGTTGGCATTGATTCAGTTGGGACCTGCCGCCGCCTCATCAACGGCCATTGGATTTCTTGCGATTAATACCGTGTTCGGCAATATCATCGAGCCGCGGTTTATGGGCTACGGGGTTGGCATCTCGCCGCTGGTTGTTTTCATCGGTTTGGTATTCTGGGGTTGGGTTTTCGGTCCCGTCGGAATGCTGTTGTCAGTGCCCTTGACGATGGCTCTCAAGCTTGCGCTCGAACATGACGAGCGATCACAGTGGATCGCAATTCTGATCGGATCCGAACGCGATGCCGAACATGCACTGAAGAAACGAGAGGCTAAAGAGGCAAAGGAACCTGCCTGATCTAGTTAAATACGATGTCTTCCAAAATATCGTGAATTACCTGTGTTGCAATTTCCACAAGCAACACTTTGCCACCAATGACAATTCTCTCATATCCGTGAGGTGCTGCCGGGAGCGTGGCCAATAACCCTGCCGGCAGTGATCGCTTTGCGATGCCGGGAGGCAGTGGCTTTCCTCTCTGGAGGTTTTTGGCAATTCCAGGTGGCAATGAATTCTTGCCTTTCCCTTTGTTCTTGTCTTTGTGCTGGTCTTTATGGTCGCGATAATAGTCGTGGATAATCGCGATTTCGGTGCTGCCGAATACAACATGGACGCTTAACTCAACCGCGGTGCTTTGAGTGCTGCAGGCCAGCAACAAGCTAAAGAAAATCGATACGTGTACAAGCTTAAGCATTGGAATGACTCCGTGATATCCAGTGCTCACCGTACTAAACGGAGTGAATTTTCACTGTGAGGGCGCTCACAAAACCAGCTTCCGGGATGGCACTGCCATTATGTCGTGGGGTCATATGCCTGGATAGTGCGGCCTAGACCTCCAGTTTTTGCCACTGCCTGCCTTGCCACGAAGCCAGAAAAATCCCCGCCTGCAATGCTCGCGACAGGCCTTGCAACAGCCAGATAGCGAGCAGGCCAAAGCCGAATACCGGGCCCATTAAATAAACGGCCGGCAACAGCAATAACCATTGCACACCGATACTCACAAACATCACGCGCTTCGCGTCGCCCGCGCCCAGCAATCCATGCATGAACGCAAAGCCCAGCGCCTCGAGCGGCATGGTGAGACCGGTTATTCGCATTGGCCACCGTGCCAGCTCGCGCGTTGCTTCTTCGTGAATAAATATTGACGACACCAGGTCCGGGGCGATCCACATGGGCAGGCCCAGCAGAGTCAGCAGCACAACAGAAACTTTGCCGACGTCCCAGGCCCATCGATGTGCATCTTCCGGGTCGCGCGCGCCCAGTGCCTGGCCCACCAAGGTTGTGCACGCAAGACCCAGTCCCAAGCCGGGGAGAATCGCGAAAAGCGTTACGGTGATAAGTACGTTTGCAGCAGCAAGCTCCGCGGTTCCAACCTTGCCGATGATCCAGAACAGTGCGACAAATCCGGCAGCAAAGAAAAATTGCTGAATACCGGACGGAATCGATATTTGAATAAGAGATCGTGTTTCTTCACGGGTTGCCAGGCTCTTCAAAAAGCCGTCTTTTCGAACGTGCCGAAATCCGAGCATGAAATAGATCGCAGTGCCAACGGCAAGAGAAATAGCGCTGGCGATTCCGGCACCGGTAACACCCATCGCCGGTGCACCGAAATGACCGAAAATCAAAACGTAGTTCAGGATGATATTGCAGGCATGCATCAGAATCAGGGTGATCATGTACAGGCGCGACATATCCAGTGCGTTCCAATAGCCGCGAAAGGCGAAGTTCATGCCGACGAAGACAATTGCCGCAAGCCTTACCTGCAAATACGGAACACCTTGTTCGATGACAGCAGGGTCGCTGTTGAGGTAAGGAAACAGCGGGGCAACAAAAGTAATGAGTACGATCGATAGTATCGGTGCGATGACAAGAACAAGCAGCAATGCCGAATTCAAAATTTTCGCTGCCCGGTCGGTGCGTCCTTCACCCTTTTTTCTCGCGGCAAGCGACTGTACGCCGGTCGATATGCCGAGAATCATCGCCATGCACATGAAAACGACGAAACCGCCCAGCCCGACTGCCGCCAGTGCCGGATCACCCAGATAACCCACCATCGCCGTGTCTACAATGTTGAGCAGGCTCTGCGACAGCATGCCGCCAACGATCGGTAACGCCAGCAACGAGATGCGCTGGAAGCGACTGGAGTCAATCATTTGTTGTTATTCTTTGCGTATACAACGGAGATTTTCGGATGACGTGGATAAAAACAATTCCCTATGCTGATGCAAGCGGCAAACTAAAAAAACTTTACGACCGCATCAAAGGGCCGGATAACAATGTCGACAATATCATGCTCACCCACAGTTTGCGGCCGCACACGATGGAAGGGCACATGGCCTTGTACAAATTCGTTCTGCACCATCCGGGAAACACGCTGCCGAAAGTATTTCTGGAAACGATTGGCGTCTATGTCAGTTCGCTGAACAATTGTGCCTATTGTGTCGAGCATCACTTTTCCGGCATGTCGAGGCTTCTCGCGGACGAAGCGCGAGCGGCAAATATTCGCAAGGCACTGGAGGCGCGCACGCCGAGCGATGCATTTGATGGTCTTGAGCTGGCAGCGCTTGAGTACGCCGAGAAATTGACGATAGCGCCCGACTCGATCGCAGAACTGGATGTAGAGCGTTTACGCAGTGCCGGACTGGATGATGGGCAGGTACTGGAAGTCAACCAGGTGACCGCCTATTTTTGTTATGCGAATCGAATGGTTCTTGGGCTTGGGGTTAATACTGAGGGTGACATTATTGGATTGTCGCCGGGCGGTTCAGCAGATCCTGAAAATTGGTCGCACGAGTGAGATTCGTGTATCGCGCCTCAGGAGACGCTCCAACAGGCCCTGTCACTAGCCTGTTGGAGCGTCTCCTGAGGCGCGATACGACAAGATCGCCGCCACACAGCAAATCGAACCGGTAACGAAAACCGTATTCTGCAGCCCCCAGACAGTGGCAGCCGAACCAACAATCAATCCACCAAGCGCCGTGCCGCCGAACGCGACCATTCCCCAGATGCTGCTTACCCGACCCCGTACCTCATCGTCGACCATGGTCTGCACCAATATCTGTGAGCCGACACCGCACAAGGACAAGATCACACCTAACGATGTAACAATGCCCACGGCCACATGAAAGTTATCTACGAGGCCGAGAATTGCGATCAGCAAGCCGCCTGCCGCAGCTGCCATTCGTACGACGTTAATAGTCAGCCACTTCGTACCGCGAGACAGGGCCAGTCCGGATACGATGGCCCCGGCGCCGATCGCCGATGTAAGAACCGCGAGAGCGGAGCTGCCGCCTCGATAGACCGCATCGGCAAACACGGGCAACATTTCCAGCGCACCACGGCCAAACACGGAGGCGAGGGCGATAATCACCAGCACCGCTCGAATAGGTCGATGCTGCCGCACGTAATGTATGCCGTCTTTCAGTTCCTGCCACGCGTCGCCCTGTCGCGGTTTTTTCGCAGCCGACGGATGCAACCGGATTATCATCATGGCGGCGATAAACGCTATGTACGAAACGCCATTTATCGTAAATGCCGCCGCTACACCGAGCTTTGCGATGATGATGCCGGCAATCGCAGGTCCAACAAATCGCGACAGGTTGAATGAGATCGAGGTAATAGCTATCGCGCTCTGCAGCTGATTCTTGCTAACCAGGTTCGGCACGATGGACATACGAACAGGCATATGAGCACCGTCAAGCACGCCCTGCATTAACGACAACATCGTCAATACGACGATATCGACAGAGCCCATGTAGGTCAGCAGTCCCAGCAGCAACATATTGATGATGCTCATGAAGTTAATGAGCATCGAGGCGGCGCGCCTGTCGAAGCGATCCGCGAGAACGCCGAATATAGGCCCGAATATGACTGCCGGTGCGAACTGGGTAAAGGCAACGATGCCAACCCACAATTCCGAGCCTGACAACTGCCAGGCGTACCACCCCAGTGCGACCCGGTAAATCCACAGTCCGTGCAGCGAAATCGTGCCGCCTATGAGGTAGATCAGATAGTAGCGGCTGTTTAGCGCAGAATTATTCATGACGACGGAACGTGAGACACGGGTGCATCATACCGGCTATTCTTGGATGATGAATGCATTGCACGTGCCACAAGTAAATATTGCGATCACTGACAGCGATGAAAAATTTCCGGTCAGACGAATATTTTGCATTGGCAGAAATTACGCTGCGCACGCGGCGGAAATGGGTCACAAGCCAGACAGTGAAGCGCCTTTCTACTTTACCAAATCAGCAGACGCGATTGTCTCCAGCGGATCAGCCGTAACATATCCGCCGCGTTGTAAAGAGTTGCATCATGAAATCGAGCTCGTGGTGGCCATCGGCAGAGCAGGCAACAATATTCTTCCGCTTAATGTGCCCGAGCACATTTTCGGATACGCCGTTGGCATAGACCTGACAAGACGCGATTTGCAAGCAGAGGCCAAGTCCAAAGGCAGGCCGTGGGATGCGGCGAAAAACTTCGACCAAAGCGCGCCAATCAGCGAGATCCACCCTGTTTCCGCAGTCGGACATCCGACGACCGGGCGAATCTGGCTCTCGGTAAACGATGAAGTTCGGCAAGACGGCAATATCGACGAGATGATCTGGTCAGTTGCAGAATCTGTCGCTGTGATATCGACCTATGGTGAAATTTATCAGGGTGATCTCGTGTATACCGGAACGCCGGCCGGGGTAGGACCGCTCGTCCCCGGAGATCAGGTTCGGGGCGGCATTGAGGGCGTGGGCAATATTTCCATCGACATTCAAGGCGTTTGAGCCTGATTAAACCAGTGATTGCAGGCGGCCTGTCGCCGAAACTATAATGGCGGGCTGCGGTCTGACGTTATCAGGCAAGGATTTGAGTTGTTGAGACATGATTGGCTGCTGTCGTTTTCATAGAATTAAGATGTCAGAACTCGCAGCACTTTCATAGAGGCCGAATAAGCTTGAAAAATCAAAGATATACCGCTAAGTACGTGCGTTGGGGCCATATTCGCTCGCTGCTTGCAATCGCCTTCGGCCTGCAACTGTCTGCCTGTGCGCATCAGCCGGAGACAATAGTGGCCAGTCCCGCGCCGCAATTCTCCACCGAAGTGAGTGTGTGCCGCGATATGCTCGCCGCCGAGAACGATATGGGCGCTGAACTCGACTCATCCAATATCAGCCTGTTTAACTGGAATGTGCATAAAACCAGGGAAAGGCGATGGCGTGACGACTTTGACACGCTGGCAGGCAATGCTGATCTTGTGCTGTTCCAGGAAGCCTCGCTACGCGAGGAAACCATCGCCGAGCTAGACAGTTCCCGGCATTGGTCGTTTGCACCGGGCTACCGCAAACGGGGCGAGGTAACCGGTGTTATGACCTTGAGCAGGATCAAGCCAATGACGCAATGCAGCTTCGTGCATTCCGAGCCATGGCTGCGCACGCCGAAAGCGACCAGCGTGACACAGTATGCATTGACAGACACCGATCAAACCCTGGTTGTGGTCAACGTACATGCGGTGAATTTTTCTTTTGGCACCGGCGCCTTCGAGAAACAGTTTGAGCAGATTTACCAGGTGCTGGAAAACCACGATGGACCGATTATTTTGTCCGGCGACCTGAACACATGGCGCGCCAAGAGGGCGCAAATTGTTGCTGAGCTGGCGAACTCCCTGGAACTGACGGCGGTCGTTTTTGCCAACGATCATCGCGTACGGTTTCTCGGCAAGACGCTTGACCACATATACGTTCGTGGCCTGCGTGCGATTAGCGCCAACACAGAAGTAGTAGACACTTCAGATCACAATCCCATGACCGCGGTCTTCAGCATGTAACAGTGCCGATGTGGCCGCATGGAGCAAACAAATTATGCAGCGATCATCTCAACCGCCTGTGACCAAATCCGGTTTCCCCATACTCATGCTGGCAACAATCACGATGATTGGTCTCGGCGCTTGTTCCACAACCACATACGAGAGTTATCGGCCGGTCAAGAACGCGAAAACCGATATTGCCTATGTCGCAGCATCCGCCGACTTCAGTCAATACTCCCGTCTGCTCGGCGAAGAAATGGGCATTTTTTATCCATCGCATGCATCGGTCAGCGAAGAAGACCTGGCTCGTGTGCGACTCGCATTTCGTGAGGCCTTTCTGGCACAACTTACGGGTTATGAAATTGTCGACAAGCCAGCGAAAGATGTATTGAAGATCAGTGCATCCCTGGTTGACCTCCGTGGTACCGCAGCGGATCGATTGCCTCAGCTGAGCCGGGAAATAAACGACATTCTAAGGCCGGGAAAACTGACGTTTGTGATCGAGATGAGCGACTCCCTCACCGGGCACGCGATTCTTCGTGCTGCCGATACGGAAAGGTCGCCTGCGATCGACTTGCCAGAAGACGGATCGGCGCCCTCGGACGAGGTTCGTGCAGCAGCAGAATATTGGGCCCAGCTGCTGCGGAATTTCCTCGACAATAACTTGCGAGGCATCGAGTAGAAAATGTCACCTGATATTCGAACAATCGTTCTTGCAGTTGTCCTTGCGACGTTAAGTGCGTGCGCCGTTAATCCGGTAACCGGCAAGAGCCAACTGGTTGGCATGAGCCAGGAGCAGGAGATCAAGATCGGCGAAGAGAATTACGCTCCAATGCAGCAGGCGGAAGGCGGTGAATATGACATTGATCCCGAGCTAACAGCCTACGTGCAGGAAGTTGGCCACAAGCTTGCGACCGTGAGTGATCGGCACCTGCCCTACGAGTTTGTCGTATTAAACAATCCGGTGCCCAATGCGTGGGCGCTGCCGGGCGGCAAAATAGCGTTGAACCGGGGGCTGCTTACGGAGTTGAATTCGGAATCCGAACTTGCGGCGGTGCTCGGCCACGAAATCGTGCACGCCGCGGCCGGGCATACATCCCAGCGGCAGGGTCGTACAACAATTCTCCAGAGCATTCTCGTAGGCGCAACCATAGTGACCTCCGGCACCAAGTACGGAGATATCGCTGCCGGCGGCGCAAATATCGGTGCGCAACTGATTACCCAGCGATACGGTCAGGGCGCTGAACTGGAGTCGGACGAATACGGCATGAAATATATGTCTCTGGCGGGTTATGACCCGCAAGGCGCCGTCGATCTGCAGAAAACGTTTGTGCGATTGAGTGAGGGCAAGAAGTCGGACTGGCTAAGCGGTATGTTCGCAAGTCATCCACCATCGCAAAAAAGAGTTGACGCCAATATCGCGACGGCAGCCGGTCTTCCGCCCGGTGGGGAAGTCGGTACAGAGCGATTCGCTGCGGCAATGAAGAAGACCATGCGCGTGAAGCCAGCATACGACCTTAGCGAGGAGGGCAGAAAGTTTCTTAGTGACGGTGACGCCGAGAAAGCGATCGAAAAGGCCAACGCCGCGATCGCGCTGTTCCCGGAAGAGGCGCATTTTTATGCGTTGCGAGGTGACGCAAGACTCCTCAATGAAGAATACAACATGGCCGTAACGAACTACGACAGTGCGATACGCAGGCGTGACAGTTTTTTCTACTATTACCTGCAGCGAGGACGGGCAGAGGTAGAGCTGCAGGATTACGCCGAGGCCACAGCAGATCTTGAGAAAAGTAATACCCTGTTACCAACCTCGGTTGCCTATTTTTCCCTGGGGAGAATCGCAGCTGCGCAGGGCGATGCCGACACCGCGATCGAACATTTCGAAAAAATTGCGGGAGGCAAAGGCGATGTAGCAGTAGCGGCGACGACGGAGCTTGCGAAACTCGACATATCGAGAAACCCGCACAAGTACGTGTTGAAACGCTGCGATGCGGGCAGCAATGGCAACCTCGTGGTCTCCGTGAAAAACAATATCTCGCTAACGATCGATAACGTCGGATTTGTAGTTGAATTAACCGACTCCACGGGACGAAAGAGAACTGAATCTCGAAAAATACCGGCAATGCTCGAGCCTGGCGAGGTAATCAGCATTGATACAAGAATGGGACCGTACACAGATAGCTCGAATTGCCCGGTACGAATAACGTCTGCAAGGATTGCGGAGTAAATGATGAAAAGCCTTCATCTATCATTGTTGATGAGCTTTGTCCTGATCTCGACCGGATATGCCGACGACGTAATAGACACTGAGATCGACTACATTCTGGATGCAGTGGCGACCAGCGACTGTGTGTTCATTCGCAATGGCAAAGAATACAAGC
>Ga0209988_10003440_pt1 | contig 10487 bp, 7 predicted proteins | sample N075metaG_FD_183115 | JGI IMG/M metagenome (GOLD analysis project Ga0209988, IMG submission 183115) | Deep subsurface microbial communities from Kermadec Trench to uncover new lineages of life (NeLLi) - N075 metaG (SPAdes) (version 2) | ecosystem: Environmental > Aquatic > Marine > Ocean trench... | reverse complement strand
ATATAATTGTTGGCAATTCGCAGTATGCCAGCCCTCGTGTCTGGTTTTAGCGATCCGACAACAATCCGGCAACAAGGACAGGAAAACAGCATACGTGCGGCCCGCAACCATCATCTCCCTAGTCACTGCAATAATGATTATGCAAATCAGTACCGTTGCATACGCTCAGTCGTACTCCGAAGACAACCCCTTGCGTGGTATTGCCTGCTGGCCGGAACTGCCACCGCCGGAATTTTCAGAAGAATACAACGACGACGTTATTGAAATGACTTCGGGCACTGCTGACATCCAGGCGAATGGCGATGCCACATTTATAGGACCCATTGAGATGCGAAACAGGGCGCGCTCTATCAAAGCCTCATCAGCCACATATGATAGCAAGGCGGCGACATTCACCGCGGAAGGTGGAGTTGAATACCGTGACCAGCTCAATCTGATCAGAGGCGAATCGGTTCGCTACAACACACAAAGCGGTCAGTTAAATTTCACGAATTCAGAGTTTGAACTCGCCGCAGTTCCCGCACGCGGTACTGCTGAAAACCTCGAAATTTCGCAAGCCGGGATACTAATACTTGAGCAAGTACGTTACACGTCCTGCCCAAATGGCAACAATGACTGGGTTCTAAAGGCCAAAAGCATAAAGATAGACAACAATACCGGCATGGGCACCGCGCGGGGCGCTAGTATTTCATTCAAAGGCGTGCCTTTCTTTTACTGGCCCTACTTTACTTACCCGGTGTCAGATAATCGAAAGTCAGGGCTTCTGTTTCCAAAGATTGGCACCAGTGATCGCCGTGGCTTTGAATTTACCCAACCGATTTACTGGAATATTTCTCCCGGCATGGATGCCACCATCGTGCCGCGCTACATGGAAAAGCGGGGGCTGCAGTTAGGCACCGAATATCGCTTTCTGACCCGCAGCAATGAAGGTGTACTGTGGGGCGATTATCTGGCCGATGACAAGGAGATCAATGAGAAACGCTGGCGTTACGATGTAGCAACAATATCCATGCTCCCCTGGGAATGGCGCGCCCGTATCGATGCGAGCGGCATATCCGACGATAACTACTTCGAGGATATGGCTTCCAGCATCGCCCAGACCAGCCAGACCAACCTCAGCCGAATGGCAACTCTCGAATATTATGATTCGACCTGGACAGCATTCATGCGAGTTCAGGATTATCAGACGATAGACTCAGCCATCGCGCCCGACGATGAACCCTATATCCAGGTTCCACAAATTGTCGTGAATGGCCAGTGGCGTGATGGTCTGCTGGGGATGGATTACGGCTTTGATAGTGAAGCCACATATTTCTCGCGCGAAGCAAGCGTAAAGGGACTCCGCACCCATCTGCGCCCCAAAATTGCCCGGCCATTTCGAGGCAGGGGACTTTACCTGGTACCCGAGGCCGCACTGGACTACACAGCCTACAATCTGGAGGATCAGCCGATCGGTGACCCGAGTACGCCTGATCGCATAGCCCCAATTATCAGTGTCGATACTGGAGCCGTATTTGAAAGACTCTCCGGAAAAAAACAGCAGCGTATCGTTACCATAGAACCGCGTGCACAATACACTTATATCCCATTCCGGGACCAGAGTGACATACCAATCTTCGATACCATACGTCCCGATTTTAACCTTGTACAACTTTTCAGGCAGAATCGATTTGTGGGCTACGATCGATTGGGCGACACCAATCAGGTCAGCCTGGGCATAACAAGCCGGGTACTAAGCAACCAAACAGGGCGAGAATTACTCACCGCCACCATCGGCCACACTCGATTTCTTGAAGATTCCCAAGTCTCATTACCTGATGAAATAGTCAACGATGTCAAACGATCCAGCTACATCGCGGAAGTCGGTGTAAATGTCTGGGGCGCATGGAACGCAGATTTTCGCTACCAAGTGGATTCTGATGCGAACGAAACTGAGCGTTCGTCATTCCGCTTTCAATACAGTCCGGACGAAATGAAGGTCATTAACCTTGGTTATCGTTATGCTCGGGATTCGCTGGAACAGACGGATTTATCCTTTGCCTGGCCGCTAAGCAAAAACTGGAGCACCATCGGCCGCTATAATTACTCGCTGGTGGAAAAAGAGCCCCTGGATCAGTATCTCGGCTTAGAATATTCATCCTGCTGCTGGGGTATACGGGTGGTCGGACGCCAAAGCGTGGCTCGCTCCACCGGAGAGCAAGACAAATCCATATCATTTCAGTTTATTCTGAAAGGCTTTTCCGGGCTGGGCAGCGGGGCTACGGAAAGTCTCCGACGTGATATCCTAGGCTACTCGAGCTACTAGATAACTCATCGCAATTCCAACATACCCGATGCGGTAAAATAACTAGTCGCGGGCACACCCGGATTTTTTAGCGGAATAACAATGTACAAAATCATTCACATTTTATGTGCCGGCGCACTGATCTGTGCCGGTTCAGCACACGCCCAGAACCTCGAACTGAGTGACACCGGCGTCAGAATCGATGGCATAGCAGCCGTTGTGAATGATGGGGTTGTTTTACTCAGCGAGCTCGACGAACAAACCCTATTGATCGTGAACAGGCTGCGGGAAGAAAACACCCCGTTACCGCCCATGGATATACTGCGGCAGCAAATACTTGAACGCCTTGTCGTGACGCAGATTCAGCTACAGCGTGCCGGACGGGCAGGCATAACCATCTCCGATGAAATACTCAACCGGGCACTCAGCGATGTCGCCCGTCGCAATGACATTACTTTAGGCGCTCTACCCGAGCTACTTGCCCAGGACGGAGTAGATTACAGCAGCTACCGAAAAGAAATGCGCGAACAATTAACCATCGAACGTTTGCGCCAACAGGATGTCATTTCACGCATAGGCGTCAACCCGCGGGAACTGGAAGATTATCTCAACCGTGAAGCAAATTCCGCTTATCGCAATCACAGCTACAAGTTGTCACACATCCTGATATCGGTGTCTGCCGCAACCAGCCCCGAAGAACTTGAAGTCGCAACAGCAAAAGCGATGGACCTGTATGCCCAGCTGCAAGCAGGAGCTGACTTTGCCCAGCTGGCAGTTGCCTATTCAGATGCCCAGACAGCTCTGGAAGGTGGCAGCATGGGCTGGCGTAATGGTGACTCGCTCCCTACCCTGTTTGCGGAACTCGTACCCGATATGCAGCCCGGACAAATCTCGGAACCTATCCGCAGTTCCAGCGGTTTTCATATCATCAAGCTGGATGCTATAGAGGGTAACGAACCCATTATTGAAAACCAGACTCACGCCAGGCATATCCTTATCGAGACAACCGAAATTATTGATGATGATATCGCCAGACAGAAACTTGAGGAAATTCGAACGGAAATTCTGGAAGGCGGTGATTTCGGAGCCATCGCCAAGGCTGTCTCAGATGATCCGGCTTCTGCGGTGGAGGGTGGTGACCTCGGCTGGTCTGGCCCAGGGATGTTCGTGCCAGAATTTGAGGAGACCATGAACTCACTGGAGATCGGGGATATCAGCGAACCGTTTCAGTCACCGTTCGGCTGGCACATCATGGAGGTAACTGAGAAGCGCGTACATGACACGACCGAAGATGTCCGCCGCCAGCAGGCCATGATGGCCATTCGTAACAGCAAGGTTGCCGAAGAAACTGAACTCTGGGTACGACAAATAAGGGACGAAGCCTTTGTCGAGTATCGCATCTGAGACGCACTTTTTAGTCCGGATCAAACTGCCACCAGCATCGTGAATACCCCAACGACGCGGATCGCGATTACACCCGGCGAACCAGCCGGTATAGGGCCAGACCTGGTAATAGCACTGGCACAGCAACCACACGATGCAACACTTGTTGTTGTTGCCGATCCGGATATGTTGGCAGCACGTGCGCAGCAACTTAACCTGCCCCTGAAACTCTTCACCTATGACCCATCTGTTAGTCCCCGTCCTGCACAGGCAGGTGAGTTGTTGGTTTGCCAGGCAGAACTGGCAACTCCCTGCACACCAGGCAAGGCCGACCCGCGTAATGCGCCGTATGTCATAAACACACTTACGCGGGCCACTGATGGCTGTCTGCAGGGCGAATTTGATGCGCTCCTAACGGCGCCTGTAAACAAGGCCAACATCAACGCAGCCGATATATCGTTCTCCGGCCACACGGAGTTTCTGGCTGAGCGTTGCGGTTCATCACAACCGGTTATGCTGTTGTGTGCCGACAACCTGCGAGTCGGGCTGCTCACCACACACATGCCGCTATCCGAAGTGCCCGGACAGATAACGGCAGAACGCATTGAGAGCGTCTCCCGTATCATGCACAACGACCTGCAACGGCTGTTCGGTATAAGCAACCCACGTATCGCGGTGCTCGGACTCAATCCCCACGCGGGTGAAGAAGGATATCTCGGTCGCGAGGAACTCGAAATTATTGCGCCGGCGCTGGAACGATTACGGGCACAAGGCCTCAACCTGGCTGGGCCGCTGCCGGCGGACAGTGCATTCACCCGTGACTCGCTGACACACTACGATGCAGTACTTGCGATGTACCATGATCAGGGCCTGCCGGTACTTAAACACGCTGGATTTGGCAACGCAGTCAACGTAACCCTGGGCCTGCCAATCATTCGCACCTCAGTCGATCATGGTACCGCACTGGAACTTGCCGGCACCGGCAAAGCGCACAGCGGCAGCATTGAAATGGCCCTCAGGCTGGCGCAGGAATTCGTAAGCCGGCGGTCAATGTGAACAGCCTTCAGCCACGCAAACGCTTTGGCCAAAATTTTCTGCACGAGGCCGGCATCATCGGGCACATTATTGATTGCCTTAATCCCCAAAGCAGCGATCATTTCGTTGAAATCGGCCCTGGACGAGGCGCTATTACCCAACCATTGGCACCGCTGGTAAAGCAACTGGATGCCATCGAAATTGACCAGGACCTTGCTGCAAAACTGGCAGCACAAGCGTGGTTTGGCGACATCAGATTGCACTGTGCTGATGCACTGAAATTTGATTTCAACAACATCCGTACATCGGCTGGACTGCTGCGACTGGTCGGAAACCTGCCCTACAACATTTCCACTCCCCTGCTGTTTCATATCCTGTCCCAACATCATCTGTTCAGCGATATACACATTATGCTGCAAAAAGAAGTCGTGCAGCGCATGACCGCTGTACCAGGAAACAAAAACTACGGCCGCCTCACAGTTGCCCTGGCCGCCCGCTGCCGCGTGGAATCTCTGTTTATCATCCGGCCAGGTGCGTTCACACCTGCGCCATCAGTCGACTCAGCCTTTGCCCGATTGACACCACTGTCCGACCCCCTGCTGAAACCCGAGGAGCAGGGATCATTCGACAAGGTCTTGCGACATGCATTCGGGCAACGACGCAAGCAACTGGGCAACGCGCTGCAAGACCTGCTCTCTATTGAACAGATACGGGCTACCGGGGTAAACCCCAAGCATCGCGCTGAAACACTTGATGTGCAGGAATTTGTCGCGCTATCACGTCAAATGCGAGTCACCGAATAGGCTAGAATGAATTGCAATGAGTTCTGAGGCAACAACGTTGGAGAAAAGCATACGGGTAGAGGTTCAAACCCTTTACCTGCCGCATCAATCCAACCCGGCAAAAAACCACTATGTTTTCTCTTACACCATCAGCATACACAACGCCGGCACGGTGAGCGCCAGGCTGTTAACCCGCCACTGGCTGATCACGGACGCAGACGGGCGCAAGCAGGAGGTTCACGGTGACGGTGTCGTTGGCGTACAACCCGAAATTCAACCCGGCCAAAAGCATATTTATTCCAGCGGCGCTGTCATAGAGACCCCAGTGGGCACCATGGAGGGCCGCTATGGCATGGTCAATCAGTCAGGCGATCTTTTTGATGCACAGATTCCTATCTTCCGTCTGGCCGTACCCGGCGTGCTGAATTAGACCCATGGCTGTATTCGCCGTTGGCGATATTCAGGGCTGTTGCGATGAATTGAAATCACTGCTCGATGCAGTGCATTTTAATATACACGAAGATCAGCTCTGGTTTGTTGGTGATCTCGTCAACAGAGGACCGCAGTCGCTGGAAACTCTGCGCTTTATCAAAAGTCTGGGCTCGGCGGCAATTTGTGTGCTGGGTAATCACGATTTGCACTTGCTGGCCTTAGCCTACGACTCGGATGCGCCCGTCGCCGATGCCGACCTGCACACCGTATTGCACGCCACGGACCGGGATGAACTGATAGCCTGGCTGATACACCAACCCCTGGCGCACTACGACGAACAGCTGGACACCCTGTTGGTGCATGCCGGAGTCGCGAACGAATGGACCGTCGCCGATGTTCTCAAACGGGCCAGTGAAGTCGAAACCACATTGCGATCTGGACATGCCGGTGATTTTCTGACGGCTATGTACGGCAACCAACCTGCGCGCTGGGCCGATACGCTGGAAGGTATGGACCGGTTACGTTTTATCACCAACTGCCTGACCCGCATTCGCTATTGCATGCCAGACGGTGAACTCAATTTCGCCGCAAAACTGGCTCCCGGCACTCAGCCCAAACACTTACTACCCTGGTTTGAGCTGCCCACCCGCGCCACCCAAAACAGCCGCGTTGTCTTTGGCCACTGGTCAACACTGGGACTCATGCAACGGCCTGGATTGCTGGCTCTGGATACCGGCTGTGTCTGGGGCGGTGCACTGACTGCCGTGCGACTGGATGCCGATGAACCACCGGTACAGATTCCCAGCCGACAACCGAAACTCTTTGAAGCCTAGATGGCAATCGGCGCAGAAATATGCGGATGAAACTCGTAACCCATAATCTCGAAATCTTCAAACCGATAATCAGTCATTGACTCCGGCTTACGCTGAATGCTCAGGCGCGGCAACGGCAAAGGTTTGCGAGCCAGCTGTTCCTCCACCTGCTCAAGATGGTTCAGGTACAGATGGCAATCGCCACCCGTCCAGATGAAATCACCCACCTTAAGACCGGTTTGTTGCGCCACCATGTGCGTCAGCAGCGCGTACGATGCTATGTTGAATGGCACACCCAAAAAGATATCGGCGCTACGCTGATACAGCTGACAGGAAAGCTTACCGTCTGCCACGTAGAACTGGAACAGGGCGTGACAGGGCATTAACGCCATCTTGTCCAGCTCGGCAACATTCCAGGCGCTGATAATTATCCGGCGCGAGTTCGGGTTCGTGCGCAGGGTTTGCAACACCTGCTCAAGCTGGTCGATACATTGTCCGTCCGGAGCTGGCCAGGAGCGCCATTGAGCACCGTACACCGGCCCGAGGTCACCATTCTCATCGGCCCACTCGTCCCAGATAGTGACCTTATTGTCATTCAGGTAACCCACGTTCGTATCGCCGCTCAGAAACCAGAGCAGTTCGTAAATGATAGAACGGGTGTGCAACTTCTTGGTCGTCACCATCGGGAAACCACGTGCCAGATCAAAGCGCATCTGGTGGCCGAAAATACTCAGGGTGCCGGTACCGGTACGATCATCCTTGCGGTTACCGTTGTCACGCACGTGACGCATCAAATCCAGGTATTGTTGCAACTTCTTCCCCTAAAACAATTCGCTCTAACTATTTCTCGAGTTACCCGTCAGGCTGCGGTCCGCTCGGCCGAAGGAGGGCGATAGGCAATCACCAGAATAAAAATTCCGGCGACTATCATCGGCATTGACAACAACTGACCGCGCGTGAGCCAGCCCCAGGCCATATAGCCTATATGCTCATCCGGCAAGCGCACAAATTCCACCCCGAAACGCACCACGCCATAACCGGCGAGAAACAACCCTGTTACTGCCATGCGTGGGCGCGGCTTGAGCGCATAAAGCCACAGCACAGTAAGCAGGCAAACACCCTCAAAGAACGCTTCATATAGCTGAGATGCATGGCGCGGCACACCGTCGACTACCACTGCCCAGGGCACATCGGTCACCTTGCCCCATAGTTCACCGTTGATAAAATTTCCCAGCCGGCCAGCCCCGAGACCGATCGTCACTATCGGTGCAATAAAATCGGTCAGGAGCCAAAAGTCTACCTTGATACGCCGTCCATAAATCCACATAGCCAGTGCCACACCAAGCATGCCACCGTGAAAAGACATACCCCCCTTCCAGATTTCGAACAGCATGATGGGCCGCACCAGGAAGTCACTAAAGTTGTAAAACAGCACAGAACCGAACCGGCCTCCCAGGATCACGCCCAGCGCAATCCAGGTCACCATGTCGTCAACCTGCTGTTCGGTCACCGGCGACCAGGGCCGGCGTGCCTGTACGCGGCCCAGCCACCAGCCCCCGAGTATGCCGATGACATACATTAAGCCGTACCAGCGCACAGCCAGGGGACCCAATTCAATCGCAATCGGGTCTATTGCGGAGTAGGTGAACATGATGGTGAGTTTAGCATCGCTGTCTCACTAAGAGACTGCTTGTTCAATGTTCATGACGGGGAAGTCGCTTAATAATCTCGTAGTGCGTCCAAGCACTCCTCAAATCGGTGACGCCAGCCGGGCTGACACAAACCTGCAGCCAACACATTCATCAGCGGGATGGCCCCCTGCGGTCCGCTTTTAAGTGAGGTCATCTTTCCGGCTACCGTTTACGTAGCCGAGGAAATATTTTAGGCCGAAATTACGTCTCGCAGAGCCACAGGCTCGTATACAACCAAATATTTGTAGGAGCGGCTCGCCGAGAAAACCTTTGGTTTCCCGGCATAAATTCCGACGCTAGCCTTCCAGACGTTTTTCTGCCGCCTGGAAGCCTGCCGTCATTTAAAGCCGCTCCTACAGCTTAAGGAAGTGCCGTTGGTGTGCGCCTGCAGTTGCACCAGCTGACTTTTTGGGAGGCCAGCATCACCATCAGGTATAGTCCGCTGTCCGTCCGGGTAAATATGACTAACAATGAATCGCCTGCAATACGAAACCAGTCCCTACCTGCTGCAGCATGCCGATAACCCGGTCGACTGGTATCCGTGGGGCATTGATGCGCTGGAAAAAGCACGCAGCGAAGGCAAACCCATTTTGCTGTCCGTGGGTTACTCGGCGTGTCACTGGTGCCACGTAATGGCACACGAGTCCTTCGAAGACACCGCAACAGCCGAGGTGATGAACCGGTTGTTCATCAACATCAAGGTCGACCGGGAAGAGCGTCCCGACATCGACAAAATTTATCAGGCAGCTCACCAACTAATTACGCGGCGCAACGGAGGCTGGCCACTAACCGTATTCCTGACGCCGGATAAACAGCTGCCCTTTCTTGCCGGCACCTACTTTCCCAAGGATGAAATGCATGGCATGCCCGCCTTCACCGGACTGCTGATGCAGGTAGCTCAATATTTTGAGACCAACCGTGCAGAACTGAATAGTAAGGGGGCTGCGATAGTCAGCGCCCTTGGGAGCCTGGAACCGGCGGCAGCTGACTCGAATGAGGTGCTGGATCGCGCGCCCATGGACGGATTGCGGGCACAGCTCGAGAGCACCTTCGATCGCGACTGGGGTGGCTTCGGCGCAGCGCCTAAGTTTCCTCACTCCACCAGCATCGAATACCTGTTACGCCACTGGCGCAGTACCGCGCACAGCGGAGAACCCGATGTCGAGGCACTGTTCATGAGCGCACTAACCCTGACGCGCATGATTAACGGCGGTATTTATGACCAACTTGGTGGTGGTTTTTTCCGCTACTCGGTGGATCGCGAATGGAGCATTCCTCACTTTGAAAAAATGCTCTACGACAACGGACCACTGCTCGCGCTATTGACGCAGCTCTGGCAGAGCAGCGGCGACGATCTGTTCCGGCGGGCGGCAATTGAAACAGCGGAATGGGTGCTGCGTGATATGCGCAGCCCCGAAGGCGCCTTCTGGTCTACGCTGGATGCCGACTCCGAAGGCGAGGAAGGCAAGTTCTATGTGTGGGACCCGGATCAGGTCAGCACACTGCTGACAACTGATGAAAATCAGCTGCTTGCGCATCGATTTGGACTCAATCAGGGGGCCAACTTTGAAGGTCGCTGGCATTTGCAGGTACGCGCTTCCGATGATGCTACCCCGGCAGCACTCGAGGCAGTCGACTCTCATTCGATCGCACTGCTCGACTCAGCCAAAGCCAGGCTGCTTGATGCACGCAATGAGCGAATCTGGCCCGGTAGGGACGAGAAAATTCTCACCGCATGGAATGCGCTGATGATTCGCGGGCTTGCAATGACAGGACGTGTGCTGGGGCGCGAAAACCTCAGCACTGCAGCAGCCGATGCTCTGAATTTTATTCAGCAAACAATGACTGTCGATGGAAAATTACTGGCGAGTTACAAGGACGGTCGCGCGCGCTTCGACGCCTATCTGGATGATCATGCATTTCTGCTTGATGCGATACTGGAACTGCTGCAAGCACGCTGGAATAGTGAACACTTGGCATTCGCGGTTGAACTCGCCGACCGCTTGCTCGCAGATTTTGCAGATGCGGAACGCGGGGGATTCTATTTCACCTCGGCACATCACGAACA
>Ga0209988_10003439_pt1 | contig 10488 bp, 9 predicted proteins | sample N075metaG_FD_183115 | JGI IMG/M metagenome (GOLD analysis project Ga0209988, IMG submission 183115) | Deep subsurface microbial communities from Kermadec Trench to uncover new lineages of life (NeLLi) - N075 metaG (SPAdes) (version 2) | ecosystem: Environmental > Aquatic > Marine > Ocean trench... | reverse complement strand
GGAAAAAGCCATTGATAAAGCCTCCATGAGATTCTTCGATAAACCTGCCGTGCATATGGGTGAAGGCTGGTCAATCCCTTTTATGGGTATGCTGGGTGAGAAATTTCCAGATGCGCAGTTTTTAATTACTGGTGTACTTGGCCCCGGCTCCAATGCCCATGGTCCAAATGAGTTCCTGCATATTCCCATGGCCAAAAAACTTACTGCCTGTATCGCCAGCATCATTGCCGATCATTTTAATAAATAAGTATCGAATACTGACCTAGGAGAAATAAAAAATGCGAACAGGTGTTATTGGTTTGGGTGCCATGGGTGCTTACATGGCAATCAACTTTCACAAGGCAGGTTCACTACATCGAATATGGAACCGTTCCCGGGGAAAGGCCGAGACCATTGCTAAAGAGACCGGTATTGAAATTGCCGAATCTCTAGAACGGCTGGCCGAAGAATGCGAGCTGATTATTACCTGCGTCTCTCGTGACGAGGATGTACTAAGCGTCATCGAACGCATATCTGCGAGCATCACACCGGGGACCATTGTTGTAGACACATCCACTGTCGCTGCAGACACCGCTAAAAAGGCCGCTGAAATATTGCAAAAGCAAGGCGCGCATTTGCTCGACTGTCCGGTCTCAGGTGGTGTGGAAGGTGCAAAAAATGGTTCGCTGGCGATGATGGTCGGGGGTGATGAATCCGCGCTTGACCGCGCACGACCCACCCTCGAAGCAATTGCGACCAATATTGCCTACATTGGCCCGACTGGCAGTGGACAGTCATGCAAGGCAGTGAATCAATTGATGGCGGCTGGCATTAACCAGGCGGTGACTGAAGCATTGGCCTTTGGCGAAGTCATGGGACTTGATATGGAAAGGGTGGTTGATATTGTCGCGTCGGGCGCTGCAGGCAACTGGTTTCTCGATCATCGTGGTAAAAGCATGCTGACAGGCAGTTACGCCCCCGGGTTTAAACTGGCGCTGCATCACAAGGATATGGGGATCTGTCAGTCCATGCTGAAGAATGCCTGTGATGCAAGCCTGCCCATGATTGAGATGACATTGATCCATTATCAACGGCTGATGGATGAAGGTTATGGTAACGAAGATATCTCTGCTCTATTTCGCCTGAAAAGGCAGCAATTGGCTGGGTCGCCTGATTAACCCACAGGGCTAATTCAGGCTTAGTGTGGGCAAACTCAAGAACTCATCCCTCTTCATACGGTCAATACGGATTCAGGATGAAATCAATGACAGATTGACGATGCACAATTTTTGTGCACAATAGTCGCGCCTGACACAGTTCAACCATTGTAACTAATTGATTTAGATTCCCACTTTTACAGAAACAAAGGTGTATAGCTTGACTGAGAATACCCAACAGACACTTATCGAGGTGAAGTCCCTCGACAAAAAATTCGGCGCTATCCATGCCGTGAGAAATCTTTCATTCTCCGTCAAAAAGGGCGAGGTCCTGGGTTTTCTTGGCCCCAATGGGGCCGGTAAATCCACTACCATGAAAATGATCACAGGTTTTCTGGAGCCTACATCTGGCACAGTCATCGTTTGTGGTCATGACGTTCTTGAAGACCCCATCGCAGTCAAAAAAAAGATTGGTTACCTGCCTGAAGGCGCACCTTCTTATGGCGAAATGACGGTAAAAAACTTTCTCGATTTTATTGCTGATATTCGTTGTATGAAGGGTGAAGAAAAACAAAAACGTGTTGATGCGATCATCAAAAAAATCAATCTCGAAACGGTGCGCAATCAAACGATTGATACCTTATCTAAAGGCTTTAAAAGACGTGTGGGAATTGCTCAAGCGTTGATGCACGATCCTGAAGTGTTGATTATGGATGAGCCCACAGATGGTCTTGACCCAAATCAAAAGCATGAAGTGCGTACCCTCATCAAGGAAATGGCGGCACGTAAAGCCATTATTATATCCACACACATAATGGAAGAAGTCGATGCCATCTGTACGCGCGCAATTATTATTGCCTCAGGCCAACTCCTCTTCGATGGCACACCTAAGGAATTGTTAGCCAAATCGGACACTGGTCGTATGGACGATGTCTTTCGTCAAATCACGACAGATTTTTATGCAGAAAAAGGTGAGGTGGCACAGTCATGAATAACATTAGTGCTATCTTCAAACGAGAATTTGCCGGATATTTTTCTACCCCCGTAGCCTACGTTTTTATCGTCATTTTTCTTTTCCTGACAGGCGTATTTACATTCTACATTGGCGCTTTCTATGAAAGGAACCAGGCTGATCTGGAACCTTTCTTCCGCTTTCATCCCTGGCTGTACCTATTCCTGATCCCAGCCATTGCCATGCGTCTTTGGTCGGAAGAAAGAAAGTCAGGCACCATTGAATTATTGATGACCCTACCCATCCCGATTCATCATGCAGTAATTGGTAAATTCCTCGCGGCATGGTGTTTCACTTCAGTCGCCCTGGTGCTGACCTTTCCCATGTGGATCACGGTCAATTATCTTGGCACCCCGGATAACACGGTGATCCTGGCCAGTTATATTGGCAGTCTGCTCATGGCCGGTGGTTTTCTGGCAATAGGTTCCTGTGTCTCTGCGATTAGCAAAAGCCAGGTGATTGCTTTTGTCATCAGTCTGGTCATTTCCTTCCTATTTTTATTGAGTGGTTTTCCATTGGTACTGGATTTTTTCAGTGGCTGGACACCACAAGCTGTGGTTGATGCGATTGCGTCCTTCAGCTTTCTCACCCATTTTGAATCAATTAAAAAAGGAGTGATCGACCTACGTGACATTATCTACTTCGCAGCACTGATCAGCTTCTGGCTTTACGCCAACGTCGTTGTTATTGATGCAATGAAAGCCAATTGAGGAATTTAGAAAATGAATAAAAACATTACCTCAACAACAGGCCTTGCGTTGGCAGCCGCCCTGTTTGTTGCCATTATCATTCTGGCTAATGCGACGCTCACTAGTTGGCGTCTCGACCTGACAGAAAATAAATTATTTACCCTCTCTGAAGGCACATTGAATATTTTGCACACGCTTGAGGAACCGGTAAGACTGGATTTCTATTTCTCGCAGAAAGCCATGATTGGGAACCCTGCCTTGATGAATTACGGTGTCAGGGTACGTGACATGTTGCTGGAATACGAAGCACATTCAAATGGCATGCTGGAATTGAATATCATTGACCCTGAAGTTTTCTCGGAAGAGGAGGACCAGGCTGTCGCCAGTGGCATGCAAAGTGTGCCGCTGAACAATGTGGGTGATCGTGCCTATTTTGGATTGGTAGGCACCAATTCGACGGACGATGAAAAGATAATTCCTTTTTTCCAGTCCGGCAAGGAATCAGCCCTGGAATATGATATTACCAAGCTCCTTTATAACCTCGCCTACCCTGAGAAAAGAGTCGTTGGCATCATCAGTTCATTGCTCATTTATGGTGATGAAAAACAGAAGCTCCCCAGGTGGACCATTACCGATACGATTGAAGAATTTTTTGAAATACGCGATCTGGGAACCAACACCAGGAATCTTGATGGCCTTGATGTGTTGATGATCATCCATCCAAAAGACCTGAAAGATGAAACGCTGTTTGCCATCGATCAATATGTACTCAATGGCGGCAAGGCAATGATCTTTGTCGATCCTTTGGCTGAAGGTGATCGTAGCATACCTGCAGATCCAGATAGTTCAGTGCTGCCTGACCTGGACTCAGATCTGAACAAGTTGACAGATCAATGGGGCATCACTGTACTCGACCAGAAAATTGTCGGTGATATTAATGCGGCGATGCATGTTCAAACCCGTAGCGCCACGGGGCCACAGGAAGTTACCTACCTTCCCTGGCTAAGACTGGCCAAAGAAAGTTTCAATCAGGACGATTTTGCAACAAGCCAGCTCAATGTGATCCACATGGGCACGGCTGGAATTATTGAGAAGAACGAAGACAGTACCATTCAATTTACACCGTTGATTGAGTCCACCAAACAGTCTATGCAACTGGATCGGGATTTTCTTTTTATTCAACGCGATCCAAAGATCATTCTTGATAATTTCAAGTCAGAAGAGAAGAAACAAGTCATTGCAGCACGACTTCAGGGCCATGCAAAATCAGCCTTCCCCGAGGGCTTGCTCGATGATGAAGGGTATCGCCAGGATAGTGATAGTGCATCGTTTATCAGCGAAGGGGATATCAACGTGATTATCATTGCCGATACTGACATTCTTAATGATATGTTCTGGATAAGAAACAAGTCATATTTCGGCATGAACCTGCCACAACCAATTGCAAACAATGGTGATTTTGTCATCAATGCGCTGGAAAACCTGGCAGGCGGTAATGACCTGGCCAGTTTGAGGACCCGGGGAGAATTCACCCGCCCATTTGAAAGGGTCGAAACTATCCGCCGCCAGGCAGAGATGGACTATCGCGAACGCGAACAAAAGCTGATGGCAACCCTGGAAGAGGCCGAACAAAAAATACGGGCACTGCAACAGGAACAGGGCACAGTAACAGAAGCGGGAGAAGGTGCGTTGTTACTCACACCGGAACAAAGTGCGGAAATTGAAAAATTCCAAACACTGCGTATTCAGACCCGCAAACAATTACGTGCTGTTCAACATGACTTGAGGAAAAATATTGAATCGCTAGGTGCAAAATTACGTTTCTTTAATATTGCACTGCTGCCCTTGTTAATTATTCTGATCTCTATTGGCACAGGTGTTTATCGCGTCACACGACGCAATTAGTCATCGCAGATTTAACACTCATGAAGCGTCAACAGTTACTGGTTCTTTCTGCAATAACAATTGTTGCGATTGTTGCAGCAGGACTATTCACGCATTCCCGTGCCCCACAAACAAAAATCGAAAAAGAAACGTTATTCCCTGGACTCGCTGACAAGATCAATGATGTAGTCCGCATAGAAATAGTGAGTCAAGACCACACCGTGATCCTGCAAAAGCAGGATAAGCGATGGGTAATAGAAAGTGCAGACAATTACCCTGCACAATTTGACAAGATTAAAGATACCGTCATCAGCCTGTCTGAACTCAAGATACTGGCTACAAAAACAGATAATCCAGAACTTTATCCAGAACTGGGTGTTGAAGGCCTCAGTATTGAAGGTTCGGGGATCAAAAACTCAGGTTCACAATTGCTGATACTCAAGGATAAATCTGGCATAACGCTGGCTTCACTGATCGTCGGCAAACCGCGAAAAAGCAATGCCGGGAAAAGCCGACCAAATCTTTATGTCCGTAAACCAGATACAAAGAACGCGCTACTGGTAGAAGGTTACCTGCAGATTAAATCACACAATACTGACTGGTATGAACGCTATGTTATCCATATTCCTGTTGCACGTATACAGGATGTTAATATCGTAAAAAGTAATGGTTCTCATCTGAAAATTTATAAACCATCCGAAGGTGAAACTGAGTTCAGGTTAGTGGAGGGTGAAACAGCATCACCTTCTGTTCTGCTGAATAAATTAGCCACGTTTTTTGAAGACATGCGTGTTGATGGAGTGCATAAAACCGACAGTTTTGAGTTTCCCGATGATGCCACGCTCACGACATTTACAACATTTAACGGATTGGTCATCACCGTCAAGAGTGTTCTTATAGAAGAACATGGGGAAGAAAAAGCCTTTGCCCATTTTTCATTCTCAACAGATACATCAAAGTCAGCGTCCACCGATCAATCAGATTCTGGGGCTGACAAAATAACAAGCAGTGATTCGGAAACCCTCGATGTCGAAGAGGAAAGTCGACTCTGGAATGAATTTCTAAGCAACTGGGTCTATGAGATCCCTGGCTTCAAATTTGAGACGCTGGATATTCATGTTGGTCAAACTCAAGAATAGTTCGAGGCAGATTCCATCCCTGACCTAATTTCCTGTCCTTAAGCTAAGTAAATAATTGTAAGCTAAGTTATACTGCCCCGCGTGATGATACCCAAACTACCTGGAAATGTAACTCAGAATAAACGAGCTTAATCTTGGCAAAATCAAGCAAAAAAAAATTACTAAGCTTTCAGGACATCATCTTCCAACTACAACATTTCTGGGCAGATCAAGGCTGCATTATTGAACAACCCTATAGCATAGAGATGGGAGCGGGGACATTTCATCCCACAACTTTCCTGCGTGCCATCGGACCGGAACCATGGCGGACAGCCTACGTACAGCCTTCTCGCAGACCCACTGACGGGCGCTATGGAGAGAACCCCAATCGCTTACAACACTACTATCAGTTTCAGGTCCTGTTAAAACCTTCCCCCGATGAGATACAGGCACTTTATCTCGAGTCGTTGAAATATCTCGGCATCGATACACTGGTTCATGATATCCGGTTTGTAGAAGATAACTGGGAATCACCTACACTCGGAGCCTGGGGATTAGGCTGGGAAGTCTGGATGGATGGAATGGAGATTAGCCAATTCACCTATTTTCAACAGGTTGGCGGCCTGGACTGTTCACCTGTCTCAGGTGAAATCTCCTATGGACTAGAACGCATGGCAATGTATTTACAGAACAAAGACAGTGTCTTTGACTTGCTGTGGGGCACAACGCCAGAAGGTGAAATCAGTTACGGCGACATTTATCATCAGAATGAAATAGAAATGTCGACCTATAATTTTGAACTTGCGGATACTGATTCACTGTTTCAATGGTTTGATACTTGTGAATCTGAATGTATGAAATTAGTCGAGAAAAAATTGCCACTACCGGCTTATGAAATGGTCTTAAAGGCATCTCATTCCTTCAACTTACTCGATGCCAGACACGCAATCTCTGTCACTGAGAGACAGCGTTTCATTTTGCGCGTGCGGACTTTATCCAAAGCAGTCGCGCAGGCCTATTATGAAAGCCGTGAGGCCATGGGCTTCCCATTGATCAGGACATAATTAGAATTAGCCGCAGAAGCAATTCATGACAAAACAAACATTACTGCTCGAAATTGGAACAGAGGAACTCCCACCCAGGGCATTATTAAAGCTTGCCACTGCCTTCGCCGATGGTATGCGCGACGGACTGGACAAAGCAGAACTTGAATTTTCTGAAATCAACCATTTTGCCTCACCGAGGCGCCTGACCGTGATGATCACAGATCTGGTTGCCGCCCAGGCAGATAAAGAAGTTTTAAAAAGAGGGCCGACCATTAAAGCCGCATATGATGATGAAGGCAAACCAACATCCGCTGCATTAGGTTTTGCAAAATCCTGTGGTGCGGACATCACTGATCTTGAAACATTAGAAACGGATAAAGGCAGCTGGTTATCTTATCTGGCCCAGGAAACGGGGAAAAAGACAGTCGAGCTAATACCTGAAATCGCTGAAACTGCCCTGTCCAGATTACCTATCCCTAAAAGGATGCGTTGGGGAACAGGGAGTATTGAGTTTGTCCGGCCTGTGCATTGGGTTGTCGCAATGTTCGGCAAAGAAACTATTGACTGCTCCATACTTGGAATCAAGGCAGGTAAACAGACCTTTGGTCACAGGTTTCACCACCCTGCTCCAATCAAACTGAAATCGGCTGAAAGTTACCTCCAGCAACTGGAAGAAACTGGCAAAGTGATTGCGGATTTTGATCATCGTAAGACACTGATCAAAAATGGCGTCGAAAAAGTCGCTGCGAAAATAAGCGGTAAAGCAATTCTTGATAAAGACTTGCTTGATGAAGTGACTGCATTGGTTGAGTGGCCTGTTGTATTTTCAGGGGTCTTCGATAAGAAATATCTGGCCTTGCCAGATGAAGTCTTGATCGCCACCATGCAAGGACAACAAAAATATTTTCCGGTCGTCGATAAAGAGAATAATCTACTTCCTTGCTTCATTGCCGTCACCAATATTGAGAGCAAATCCCCTGATGTCATACGACTGGGGAATCAACGTGTCATCACACCCAGATTAAGCGATGCCGAATTTTTCTGGCAACGTGATAATAAAATACCACTCGCTGATCTGAGAAAAGAATTAAGCAATGTTATCTACCAGCAAAACCTGGGTAGCCTGCATGACAAATCAGAACGCATCATTTTGCTTGCATCCTATATGGCCGATTTACTTGGGACCGATACAACACATGCTAAACGGGCTGCATCACTGAGTAAATGCGATTTACTCACAGAGATGGTTAGAGAGTTTCCAGAATTACAGGGCGTCATTGGCCGCCACTACGCAACAAACAATGGTGAAGACAGGGAAGTTGCAACAGCACTTGATGAACAGTACATGCCACGCTTTGCAGGAGATCAAATACCGCAAAGCAAAACCGGTCAGATAATTTCAATTGCAGACAAACTCGACACGCTGGTCGGCATCTTCGCGATTGGTAAAGCCCCTACGGGAGATAAGGACCCGTTTGCATTAAGGCGCGCAGCATTGGGCGTATTACGCATCATGATCGAGGGCGAACTTGCACTTGATCTGGAAGCTTGTCTGAAACAATCTGTGGAAAATTATGACGACGTACTCTTCAAGGATCAACCTGCCAGGTCTGATCTTGTTGTTCAGGTATTCGATTTCATGATGGAGCGTCTGCGCCGCTATTATATTGATCAGAATATCTCAGTTGATAATTTTGAAGCTGTATTAATGCGTCGCCCGAATCAACCCTATGACTTTCATAGAAGACTCATGGCAGTTGTTCAGTTCAGAAAACTGCCTGAAGCAGAAAGCCTGGCGGCAGCCAATAAACGCATCAGAAATATCCTGAAACAAGCAGAAAATCATGACAATATTCAGTTCAGTCATGATCTGCTAAAAGAAGATGCCGAACAAAAACTTGCTACGGCACTTGATTCGATCAGGGAAAAAGTGACACCGCTATTGGACAATGGTGAATATGAACGTGCATTAACTGAGCTTGCTGGCCTTAAGGATGAAGTGGATACATTTTTTGATGATGTCATGGTAATGTGTGATGACGAGGCCCTGAAAAACAACCGGCTTGCATTATTACTCCAGCTAAGTAACCTGTTTCTGAAAACGGCAGATATATCCAGGCTTCAAAATCAGGGCGGACTTCAAGAACAATGAGATCACAGAATTATGCCATTAATCATTCTTGATCGAGATGGTGTTATCAATTACGAATCAACTGATTTTATTAAATCGGAAGACGAATGGAACCCTATTCCCGGCAGCCTGAAAGCAATTTCACAACTTTCCCAAAACGGTTATCGCATCATTATCGTCAGTAACCAGTCTGGTATTTCACGTAGAAAATTTACCATTGCTGATCTAAATACAATTCACCAGAAAATGATGACGCATCTTGCCCAATTTGGTGGCTCAATTGAGGCCATTGTTTTCTGCCCACATGGACCAAGACAGGGCTGTGATTGCCGCAAGCCAAAACCCGGCATGTTGTTTGATATAGCCAAGAGGTTGCATATTTCTCTCAAAGACGTTTATTTTGTGGGTGACAGTCAACGTGACATAGATGCTGCAGAGGCAGCAGGTGCAAAACCAGTATTAGTCAGGACCGGCAACGGTGCCGTGCTGGATGATAGTGGAAATGTACCGGTTGATGTCCCTGTTTATACTGATCTGGCTGAGTTTGTAGACACCTTACTAAGCAATGCTGCTTAGATCATTAGTTTTTTATATGGGGTTAATCTCCACTATGATGCTAATGGTGCCTTTTAGCCTGCTTATTTTCCCATTCCCTTTTGCTAAACGTTATTATTTTGCGACCCGCTGGACAGCATTTAACTTATGGTGGTTAAAAATTACCTGTAATTTAAACCACTCAATCGACGGTCTGGAAAATATTCCCGCCAATGCCTCAATCATCATGAGCAAACATCAGTCAGCGTGGGAAACACTGGCAATACAATTAATCTTCCCGATACAGGTCTGGATAGTGAAACGAGAATTGCTGTGGATCCCCGTTTATGGCTGGGGACTGGCATCCATGCAGCCGATTACCATCGATCGCAGTTCTGCGATTAAAGCTTTCAGAAAAATTGTAAAACAGGGATGTAAACGACTAGCAGAAGGGTACTGGGTTGTCATTTTCCCGGAAGGTACTCGCGTTGCTCCGGGACAAACAAAAAAATACCTGCCCGGTGGCGGCATGTTAGCTAAAAAATCTGGCGTCTCGATTATACCTGTTGCACATAACGCCGGCTATTTTTGGCCAAGAAATAGTATCACCAAAAAATCAGGAACCATACAGATGGTCATTGGACCAGCCATTGATCCTGATGGGAAAACTGCAATTGAGATCACAAATGAAGTAGAGAAGTGGATAGAGGACACGGTAAACAAACTTCCGAAACCAGACTAATTTGTTTAAACAAACTGGCAACTCCTAAAAATTCGCTCTAGACTGGGATGCCCCCATATAAAAGGAGCTTGATATGTTACTCACCACTCTGGAATACGTTCCCGGGAAAACCATCAACAAACATCTTGGGCTGGTTCAAGGGAGTACGGTTCGTGCCAAACACGCCGGTAAAGATATTATGGCGGGAATAAAAAAT
>Ga0209988_10003434_pt1 | contig 10495 bp, 9 predicted proteins | sample N075metaG_FD_183115 | JGI IMG/M metagenome (GOLD analysis project Ga0209988, IMG submission 183115) | Deep subsurface microbial communities from Kermadec Trench to uncover new lineages of life (NeLLi) - N075 metaG (SPAdes) (version 2) | ecosystem: Environmental > Aquatic > Marine > Ocean trench... | reverse complement strand
CGGAGTTGATGCAGTTGTGCAAGACCGAAGCGGTCCGCGCGATTAATGATAATCGTATTTGCCGTAGGAACATCGATGCCGCTTTCGACGATCGTTGTACACAGCAGCAGATTGAATCGGCGGTGATAGAAGTCGAACATGACCTGTTCAAGTTCGCGCTCCGGCATTTGACCATGGCCGATGCGAATCGACGCTTCAGGCACCAGGTCCTGTAGCTGTTCCGCCATGCGGCCAATGTCCTGTACACGGTTGTGAATGAAAAACACTTGTCCGCCGCGTTTGATTTCACGCAGACAGGCTTCTCGTACGAGCACGTCGTTCCATTCACTGACGAAGGTCTTGATCGCCAGGCGTTCCGCAGGCGGCGTTGTAATCAATGACATTTCACGCAGCCCGCCCAATGCCATATTCAGCGTGCGCGGAATGGGTGTCGCGGTGAGCGTCAGAATATCGATGTTGCTGCGCAGCGATTTGATCGCTTCCTTGTGGCGCACGCCAAAACGGTGTTCTTCGTCCACGATGACGAGTCCGAGATCCTTGAAGTCTCGCGTGTGGCTCAACAAGCGGTGTGTGCCGATGACGACATCCACGTTGCCGGACTTCATGCCCGCGACGATCTCGCGCACCTGCTTCGCCGACTGGAATCGCGACAGGACTTCGATGCGCACGGGCCAGTCGGCAAATCGATCCCTGAAGTTTTCGCCGTGTTGTTGCGCCAGCAGCGTGGTCGGTACGAGTATGGCAACCTGCTTGCCGCCGTGCACCGCGGCGAAAGTCGCGCGCATGGCAACTTCTGTCTTGCCGAAGCCCACATCGCCGCAGACGATGCGATCCATGGGCTGGTCTGAACTCATGTCTGCGAGTACATCGTCAATCGTACTGCTCTGATCCTCGGTTGGCTCGAACGCGAAGCCACTCTCAAAGGCGCGGTAATCCGCTTCGGACCAGCGGAATCGATAGCCGGGCCGGGCAGTGCGGCGGGCGTGCACATCCAGTAGCTCCGCGGCGACATCGCGCGCTCGTTTTGCGGCGCGTTGCTTCGCGCGCGCCCATTGCTCACTGCCCAGGCGATGCAGGGGTGCTTTTTCGGGCGCAGCGCCTGTGTACCGAGTGATCAAATCGAGCGCATGCACCGGCACATACAGTTTGTCGTTGCCGGCGTATTCGAGCTGCAGGAATTCGCCCTTGATGCCGCCCGTTTCGAGGGTTGTCAGCCCCAGGTAACGGCCGACGCCGTATTTGGCATGTACGACAGGCGATCCCGGCTGCAGGTCGTCCAGTTGCCGGATAATCGATTCGGGGTCGCGTTCCGACCGGCGACGCTTGCGTTTTTGCCGCGCGCGTTCGCCGAAGAGCTGTTGCTCGCCGATAATTGCGATGTCGTCGTCCGGCAGCAGCATGCCATTTTCAAGCGGCGCGATCGCGACACAGATGCGTTGCTGCTGTGCAAGAAACTCAGTCCAATTATCGACGCGTGCCAGGTCGAGGTCACGTCCGGCCAGCAAGTCAAAAACCTGTTCCCGTCGACCTGCCGAGTCTGTCGTGAAGAGTATCCTGCCCTCGAATTTGCGCACGAAGGCCATCAATGCGTTCGCGGGATCTTCGTATCTCGCTTCAATCTTCAATGCCGGCGACAGTCGTGTGGCGAGGTTCATATTGCGTTTATTCTCGGCCAGCGACTGTGCCGAGTAGCGTATGCGCGCGCGATCACCGAGCTGTTCCTGCACATGTTCGGGGTCATGGAAGGTTTCCGTCGGTGCAAGCACGGGTCGCTCGGGATCCAGACGACACAGCTCGTAGCGTTCGAGGACCTCCTGCCAGGCCGTCTCGATGATCGACGTGAAGCCATCCGGATAGACGGTGATGCAATCCTCCGGCAAATAGTCAAACAGGCTGGTCGTGTGCTCGAAGAAAAGCGGCAAGTAGTATTCGATGCCACCGTGAGCGATGCCGTCAGACACGTCTCTGTACACGCGGGATCGCCCTGGCTGACCTTCGAATCGTTCACGATAACGCTCTCTAAAGTCCTTAACGTCCTGCGCGTCGAGGGGGATTTCGCGCGCCGGCAAAAGATTGACCGAGTCAATCACCTCGTCCGATAATTGAGTGTCCGCTGAGAAGAGCCGCAGGGATTCAATTTCATCATCGAAGAAGTCCATTCGAATCGGCTTGCTGGAGCCCATCGGGAAAACATCGATCAGCGACCCGCGAACGGCGACTTCGCCGTGTTCAGACACCTGGGAAACCCGGTAATAGCCCGCGGCGATCAGTGATTCGATAAAGGAATCACGATGCAGCTGCTGGCCGCTTGCCAGCGACATTGAGCGTGCCGCGACATAGTCAAGAGGGGGCAATCGTTGCAGCAACGCCTGCGCCGACGCGATGACAATACCACTCGAAAAATCGGGCATTTTCGAGAGTACGCTCAGGCGTTGCGAAATAATGTCCTGGTGCGGCGAGAAACTGTCCCAGGGCAGCGTCTCCCATTCCACGAAATGCAGAATGTCGAATGAGTCGTCGGCAAAAAATCCGATTTCGGCTTCCAGCTGATCTGCGTGTCGGGCATCCTCCGCGAGGACCAGCACGGGTCGCGCACTGGTGCCCGCGAGTTCAGCAATCGCGAGCGCCGTGCTGGCACCGATGAGACGGCCCCAACCCAGGTTCTGGCCGGGGGCGGGCAGCGATGATTTGGATGGGATCAGGACAGAGCGGGCGGGCACGGATCGGGTCGCTTGGATTCTGGAGTTTGGCAAATGGCCCGCGATTATATGTCAGTCCGACAAACAAAAACGCCCGGGCAGACGCCTGCCCGGGCGGTTTTTGATCGTCGATCAGATCGGCTATTCGGTTTAGCGTTTCATCACGGCGTGAATAACGCGGTCGTATTCGAAAAAGACCACCATATTCGTGTATTCCCAGCTTGATATAGGCGGGTCACCAACGGCCGCATGCCTGGAAACGGGTGCGCCGTATTCGGATGCAACCCGATCCTGCGTCATGCCGCGAGTCGGGCGACCATCGTCACTGGCAGGAGCGGTACCCTGCATATCGAGGTTCTGGGCTCCGGCGACGCCGAAAATTCCGCAGATCAGTGCAACCAGCGTAAGTGTCCGCAGTTTGGCCATGGTTCTCTCTCCGATTGAGTCCCGACGACTATATCATTGTGCATCGGGCCAAAAAACAGTTGATTTAGAAGGTTTTTACACTGTCCGGATGCCCTCGCGCGTGAGCCCTGTCACAGTTCTGCAGGGTCAATTTCGGGGCACACATGTGTTCTAATGCCTGCCGATGATCCAAGCACATGAACTGTTTATCGGGCTGCGCTATCTGCGGGCAAAACGGCGTACCCGCTTTGTCTCGTTCATTACATTGATCTCGCTGCTGGGTATCGCACTGGGTGTTGCGGCACTGATCGTTATTCTTTCCGTCATGAACGGATTTGAGGGCGAATTGCGAAATCGCCTGTTGAGCATGTCGGCCCACGGCAGTGTGACAGGCACACAGGGCGTGACCGAGGACTGGCGATCGCTTCTCGACGACGTCCTTGCCGAGCCAGGTGTCGCTGCTGCAGCGCCTTTGGTCAGCATGGAGGGCATGATCCGGTCCGGCCGCGATTTGCGCGCCGTCATGATCAACGGTGTCGAACCGGATTTCGAAGAGCATCTCTCCGGTCATCTCATGAATATTATCGAGGGCAGTCTCGACACGCTCACAGAGGGCGGGCGCGGCATCATTCTTGGACGATTGCTTGCCTACGACCTCGGCGTACGGCTGGGCGATGCTGTTGTCCTGTTAATTCCAAGGCCTGTCGGCGATGGCACGATGGAGACGGTGCTCGAACGCTTCGTCATGCGTGGTGTCTTTGAGGTGGGTCTTGCCGACTATGACGCATCGCTCGCACTTGTGAATGTACGCGATGCCGCAGCCGTCATCGGACTGGGCGATGAGGTCACTGCAATTCGTTTTCGGGCCGATGATGTCATGCAGGCGCCTGCGATTGCCAGGCGCATGGAATCACAATGGGGCGACGTAAGGACCAGCGACTGGACCATTGAAAACGAGAGTTATTTTCGAGCGATTCGTATCGAAAAAATGATGATGTCACTGATTCTGTCACTGATCATCGGTGTAGCAGCATTCAATATCGTGGCGAGCCTGGTGATGGTCGTGACGGACAAGACCTCGGACATCGCCGTGCTACGAACATTGGGCATGGAACCGAATGGCGTCGTGCGCGTATTTTTTGTGCAGGGTGCCATCATCGGCTGGACGGGCGTCTTCCTCGGCGTAGTCCTCGGCGTCGTTGTGGCCACCTACGTGCCCGTAATCGTGCCGGTTCTGGAACAACTTATGGGTGCGCAGATCATGCCCGGCGATGTTTACTACGTATCCCGTATTCCATCGGAGCTTGACTGGACGCATGTGTTTATCATCGCCGTTACAGCATTTGTACTAACGTCACTGGCAACGCTTTACCCCGCGCGTCGTGCTGCACTCGTCAATCCCGCGATCGCCTTGCGGTACGAATGAATATGGCGATGGCTTACGAATACTGGATCGGCACTCGCTACGTTCGGTCGCGCAGCAAGAACAGCTTCGTCTCGCTGATCTCGGCGATTTCGATGCTGGGTATCGCCATCGCAGTCAGCGTTCTGATTATTGTTCTGTCGGTTGTGAATGGCTTTGAACGCGAGTTGCAAGACCGCTTGCTGGCGATGAGCTCGCACGCGGCGATCGAGGGAATAGAAGGGCAGCTTGAAAACTGGGATGAACTCAGCGAGTTTGCCGAGCGCGATCCGCGCGTCATTGCTGCAGCACCGTATATCAACGGTCAGGCGTTGATGGTGTTCGGAGAACAGCTGAGCGGCACAGAGCTGCGCGGCATCGACCCGCTGCAGGAGGTCGACGTCTCGGGCATCGGCGACCTGATGACAGCCGGTGAGGTGGCGACACTCGCACCGGGCAAATTCAATATTGTGCTTGGCGTTGAGCTCGCCAGGCACCTCGGCGTTGAAATCGGCGACAAAGTGAGCGTCACCTTGCCGATTGGGATAGTCACGCCGGCTGGCGTTTTCCCGCGAATGAAGCGTTTTGTCGTAAGCGGTTTATACCGTGTCGGTATGTATGAATTCGACAGGCGACTCGCGTTCATTAATCTCGGCGATGCGCAAAAGTTCTACCGCCGCAATCATTCGGTGACGGGTGTGCGTCTCGCGGTCAGGGAAATCTTCGACGCGCCGCAAATTGTTCGTGATATCGCCATTGAATACGGCCAATACGTGCTGATCAGCGATTGGACGAAACGCAACGTCAACTTTTTTCGGTCCATTCAAATTACGAAATCGATACTGTTTGTCATCTTGTTGCTGGTGGTGGCCGTCGCCGCATTCAACATTGTTTCAACACTGGTCATGGTCGTGAAAGACAAGCAATCTGACATCGCGATCCTGAGAACGATCGGTGCAAAACCGGCGAGTATCGTGCGCATATTCATGACGCAGGGTATGGTCATCGGCGTCGTGGGAACGCTTGCCGGCGTGGGTCTCGGTGTTTTGCTGGCGATGAACCTCGAGAGCATCGTCGGTTTCCTTGAGTCGGTGTTTGGCATTAAATTTCTCGCGGCCGATGTTTATTTCATCAGCGACCTGCCGTCAGAGGTCCGCATGAAGGACGTGCTGCAAATATCGTCCATCGCATTGGCTCTGGCATTGATTTCAACACTTTATCCGGCATGGATGGCAGCAAGAACGGCGCCAGCGGAGGCACTGCGTTATGAATGAAACACGTGAACCGGTTCTCGAATGTCGCGGTATCGGGCGGCGATTTACCGAGGGCGATTCCGTATTGGAGGTATTGAGCGGCGTCGATCTGAAGATCGCGCCTGCCGAACGAGTGGCCATTATTGGTGCGTCCGGCTCCGGCAAGACGACATTGTTGCAAATATTGGGCGGTCTCGACGATCCGGACGATGGTGAGGTTTTTATCGGCGGCGAAGCGATGCATGGCGGCAACGAGATCTCTCGCAGCGAATTACGCAATCGCTATATTGGATTCGTGTATCAGTTCCATCATTTGCTGCCCGAGTTCACGGCGCAAGAGAATGTGGCTATGCCGCTGCTTATTCGTCGCATGCCAAAGGCAGAGGCACTCGCAGAGGCGCAGGCCTTGCTCGAGCGGGTAGGCCTCGGTGAACGTTTAACGCACAAGCCCGGGCAATTGTCCGGTGGTGAGCGCCAGCGTGCCGCCGTAGCGCGTGCGCTGATCACGAAACCCAGGCTGGTGTTAGCCGACGAGCCGACGGGCAACCTCGATGCGGGCAATGGCGAGCATGTCCTGAGCCTGATGCTCGAACTCAATCGGGAATTCAACACAAGCCTCGTGATCGTGACACACGATCATTCGATTGCGCATCGCATGGACAGGATCGTGGTGCTTGAGAACAAACACCTGACGGACTGGACGAGAGCAAACTCAGACTGAATGATCGCGTTCGCTGCGCTTGCGCGACTTGTAGCTGTGCAATGAGTTACGCCACAGTAAATCGACGACAAAGTAAGCAACGGTGGCCAAGGTCGTTCCCAACAGCAGGCAACCCAGCATCAACGGCTGCCATATCGCCACGAATGTGTGCGTGAGCCAATTCAATGAAAATTCAAAGTCGAACGGCACCGGGGGCGTGTTCAGTATCGTCCGGCCCAGCCGGTAAGCAGCGTAGAACATCGGATAAATCGTTAGAGGATTGCTGACAAACGAAGCAATAACCGCGACAGGAATATTGATTCTCAAGGTCAGGGCCATGAGTACGGCCATCGCTATGTGACCAGGGAACGGCAGGAAGGCGATAAACAGGCCAATGGCAAAAGCCGGTACGGCCGTGCGGCGGCGAATTCCCCATAAGCGATTGTCGTGCAGCAAATGGCGGACAGGCGCCAGCAGCCAGCTTTCACCGATTTGATGCCGTTTCACGGCGAATTTGCGAAAAAACCGTCTTGGCATTTCTGCCGCGCTCCCTTAGTAATAGACCCTGTCGAATTCGGCCGACGTGTTCGCCAGCCTTGCAAATGCTCAGAACCTGCCTGTGTCTGTTGGCCGGCGCAATCGCGCCGCAGCTTAGCAGCTTTCCCACGAGTTTCGACCAGTTATTCCTGCTGTTAGTTGCCTTGGGTGCTGCACTTATATTGTTGTTGCCGACTGTGCGGCGGCGGGATGTCCTGTTGTTTCTGACCGGCGTCATTTTGTTTTGGGGCTCGGCACAGTCGATTATCGATGGGCGGCTGGATCGCGATTTCGAGGGCGACAGTATCCTGACCGAATTACGCATCACCGATTTTCCTCGCGTGCGCGGTCAGTCCGCGGCAATCCTGGCAACGCCTGTCGATGATGTGAGGGTGCCGGAGCGCATTCGGCTCAGCTGGCAGGAGCCTCCCGTCACGCCGCAGATAGGCGACATCTGGCAATTGGAGATCAGGCTCAGGCGGCCTCGCGGCAATCTTAATCCAGGCTCGATGGACTTCGAGGCCTGGTTGTTTCGAGAGCGCATCGGCGCATCGGGTTACGTGGTCAGTGGCCGGCGCAGCATCTTGCTGGACTCCAATACATCTCGAGGAATCGAGCGTATACGATTGACTTTACACAAGAAAATAATAAAAATTCTTGGCGATAGTGGCTCTGTCGGCGTTGTATTGGCCATTGCAATCGGTGCGCGTCAGCAGATTTCAACCGCGGACTGGGAGCGTTATGCGCGCACAGGGACGAGCCACTTGATGGCGATTTCGGGTTTGCATGTCGGCCTTGCGGCTGTTGCCGCCTACCTGCTCGCGATCGGCTTGCTGGGATTGTTCGGACGCGGTAATCATCATTTTGTCGCGCTGATCGTGGCCCTGCTTGTCGCTGGAATGTATGTCGCCGTATCTGGTTTCGCCGTACCTGCGCGGCGCGCAATTTTGATGTTGGCCGTTGCTACTTTGATCGTGCTCTGGCGGCGAGAGGTCAGCGCTGCACGGGTTCTGGCTGCCGCAATAATTGCTATTGTGTGCAGCGACCCTGTCGCCACGATGGAACCGGGGTTCAAGCTGTCTTTCGCCGCCGTCGCGATCCTGTTCTGGTTCGCGAAGCAGCGGCAGGCCTTTCCTGCGCAGCGATGGCAGCGACCTGTCTACGCGATTCGCGGACTGGTACTCGTACAACTGATGCTGTTGATCAGCCTCATGCCGTTAACGATTATTTTGTTCGACCGCGTGTCTCTCGCGGCACCGCTGGTCAATCTTGTTGCCGTGCCCTTGTTCAGCGTCGTGACGGTGCCGTGCGTGCTGCTTGGGCTCGCGCTGCCGAACGCGTTGTATCCGCTGGCCGAATTCTGCCTGCGCGCAGCGGCCGTAAGCATCGACTGGCTGGAGCAACTCATCACACTGGCTGCGCGCTTGCCGTATGCATCCGTTCCGATCGCCTCGCTGGAAAATTTTGCCTGGCTGTTGCTGTGCGTGCCGCTGGTCTGGGCATTGTTGCCACCTGGCTGGCCTGCGCGTCGCACGGCCTGGCTAGGCGCGATTGCCCTGCTTTCCTGGCGGCCGCATGTCCCACCCGAAGGCTGTGTGGATATTCGTGCGCTCGATGTCGGGCAAGGGCTTGCACTCGTCCTGCAAACGCGGTCCAGGGTTCTGGTTTATGACACGGGCCCGTCCTGGCGGGGCGGCCGTAGCGCCGGTGAACGCATACTCGTGCCGTACCTGCGCAATCGTGGCCTTACGCGCATCGACAAGCTGATTGTCTCGCATGCGGATCTGGATCACGCCGGTGGCGTGCTGGCGCTGCTCGCAGAGGTCCAGGTTGACGAGCTACTGGCGGGCGAGGACTTGCCGTGGATTAGCCGGCCGATCAGCCAGTGCAGCGAAGGCATGAACTGGTCCTGGAACGCTGTGAATTTTTCGATCCTGCAGCCACCGCGCGGCGCAAATCTGCAAGGCAATGCGGCGTCGTGTGTGTTGCTGATCGAAGCGGGCCAGCATCGGGCGTTGCTCAGTGGCGATATCGAAGCGCAGACTGAGGCGGCGCTCGTGCGGCAGCGTATTCTGCCCGAGGTCGATCTTGTGACGATCCCGCATCACGGCAGCCGCACTTCCTCGATCGGGCCGTTCGTGCGGGCGCTGACGCCCTCTGTTGCGCTCGTGTCAGCCGGCTATGCTAATCGCTGGGGTTTTCCCAAGGCGGACGTTGTTGCTCGTTGGCGCGCCAGCGGTGCAACGGTGCTGAATACGGCCGACAGCGGCTCGATTCGCGTCAGAATGTGTGTCCAGGGCGGACTCAGCGAGCCCTTTGAGTGGCGAATTGAGCGGCGTCGCTTATGGCATGAGGACGATTCATAGTATATTCCGTTTTTTCCCAGAGACCGTTTTTATGGTTGACATAGTCAAGTCCGGCGGTTGGCTCATGGCGCCAATTATTCTCTGCGCCATCATCGCGATGGGCATCATGCTGGAGCGTTTCTGGACGCTGCAACAAAAGCGCGTCATTCCCGAAGATTTGGCCAGCAAGGTGTGGGGCTGGGTGAAAAAAGACCAGCTTGATCAAAAGCAGATTCAGAGCCTGCATCAGGGTTCGCCGCTTGGACAAATACTGTCGGCGGGCCTCATCAATCGCGATCAGGAACGCATCGTCATGAAAGACAGTATCGAGGATACGGGTCGTCACGTGGTGCACGAGCTTGGACGCTACCTGGAAACGCTGGGTACGGTCGCCGCGATTACACCACTACTCGGCTTGCTCGGCACCGTCATCGGCATGGTGAAAGTGTTCGCGGCGATAACCACCCACGGCGTCGGTAATCCAACCGTACTGGCTGGTGGTATCGCAGAGGCACTGATAACGACGGCGGCCGGCTTGACGGTCGCGATTCCGGCACTGATCGGCTATCGCTATTATCGCAGCCGCGTCGACACGCTAGTGATCGATATGGAGAAAGAGGCGATCAAACTTGTCGAGGCATTGCACCGTCGCAAGGAAAAGACCAAAGGATGAAACTAAGCCTGCGGCCACGAACGCAACCCGAGGTCAACATGACATCGCTCATTGATGTCGTCTTCCTGTTGCTGATTTTCTTCATGGTATCGACGAGCTTCGTCAAGCAGTCGAAAATCACGATCAGCCTGCCCGAAGTTGAGAGCGCGCCGATCGTGGAAGAGTTGCCCCAGCAAATCGATATCATGATCACGGAGAACGGCACCGTGCTGATTAACGGTCGTGAGCTGATCAACAATCGCGCCGAGACGATTCGCAATGCTCTGCAAAAGACCTCCAACGGTGACAGTAGTTTGTCATTGACGATTAGCGCGGACGCGAACGCAAAGCATCAGCATGTTGTGACGGCAATGGACGTCGCGGGTCGCCTGGGTTTTTCGCACATCAATATCGCAACTGTTAACGAGTCCGCTGAAGAATAACGTGGGCAAAGATATCGATACCCGGACACGTGAGGTGTACGGCCGACTCTGGCGTTACG
>Ga0209988_10003433_pt1 | contig 10495 bp, 7 predicted proteins | sample N075metaG_FD_183115 | JGI IMG/M metagenome (GOLD analysis project Ga0209988, IMG submission 183115) | Deep subsurface microbial communities from Kermadec Trench to uncover new lineages of life (NeLLi) - N075 metaG (SPAdes) (version 2) | ecosystem: Environmental > Aquatic > Marine > Ocean trench... | reverse complement strand
CGCGATCGTGGTCACCGACGCGGCCCCCACCGAGTGGGGCACCTACGATCGCGCCGTTCACCTGTTGAACCGCTTCGGGTTCGGGCCGGACGCCGACGAGCTTGCGGCCATCCTCACGATGGGCGAGACAGCGTGGCTCACCGATCGGCTGAACCGGCCGCTGGAGGACCCGGGCGACATGGCGGCGATGGCGGCGGCCTTTACGTACTTCGTCAACCGGAACAACTACGAGGTCCCGCGTCGCGTGATCGCCCACGCGTTGCTCACGCCGAACCCGGTGCGGACCCGCTTTGTGCTCTGGGCCCAGAACCACTTCTCGACGTGGATCCGCAAGACCGCCGGCGACCGCAAGTGGCGGGAGCACGTGGCGTTCTCACGCCTCGGCGCGGCGCCGTTCGATCAACTCCTGTTCGCGTCCGCCGAGAGCCCGGCGATGCTCGTCTACCTGGACCAGCAGGGCAGCTACACCGGCCGGATCAACGAGAACTACGCCCGCGAGATCATGGAGCTGCACACACTCGGCGTGGACGGCGGCTATTCGCAGCAGGACGTCACCAACCTCGCGTCCGTGCTGACCGGATGGACCGCGGCGTTGCAGGGCGACGGCCGCGGCGGCGGACAGGGCGCCGTCCGGTACACGTTCCGCTTCGATCGCCGACTCAACGACGCCAGCGCCACACGCCTGCTCGGCCTGCACCTGCCGGCCGTCCCGGCCGACGCGCAATACGACCGGGTCCGCTTCGCCTTTGAGATGCTGGCATCGCATCCGAACACGGCCCGGTTCATCTCGCGCAAGCTGGCCGAGCACTACGTCCGGGCGCCGGCGCCGGACGAGCTGGTGGACGACCTCGCCGGCGTCTTCCTGGCCACCGGCGGCGACATGAAGGCCGTGCTGCTCGCCATGGCCGGCCACCCGGCGTTCTGGGACTCCGGCGAGCGGATCGCCCAGCCACTCGACTACGCCATCCGCCAGTGCCGGGTGACGCGCAACTTCCAACCGTGGCAGATCGGCGACTACCTGCAACGCAGCGGCACCGGGCTGTTCGACTGCGCCACGCCCGACGGCTACCCGCAGGACGACGAGTCGTACAGCGGTTCCAACGCGCTGATCCAGCGATGGCGGTTCGCCGACCAGCGGCAATGGCCCCTGGTCGGACTCGTGCCCGGTCGCTGGCGGTACGGCGACGCGCTGCCCGAGGCCGAGTGGAGCCAGCAGGTCACCGACATCGTTGCCGTTCGACTGACTGGAAGGCTGCTCGGCGAAGCATCCAACCAGGCGTCCCTGGACCTGGTCGCGGCGAGCCCCGGCAACCGTGACCGGCGGTCCCGGGCGCTGGCAACGTTTATTGCCCAGCTTCCGGAGGCCAACCTGCGGTAAACACCCCATGCACCTGACACGTCGCTACTTCATTCGCTCGACCGGCGCCCTGGGCGCATACATTGGCATCGCGCCCCTGGACCTCTTTGCCGCCGCCGGCGCGGAGGAGCCCGCTCCCTGCATGGTGCATCGCGGCAAGACGCTCGTGGTCATTTTCCTGCGCGGCGGCGCCGACGGGCTCAACCTCGTCGTCCCGTTCGGCGATCCGCACTACGCGCAGCTGCGCAAGTCCATAGAGGTGCCCGCCACGGGCGGTAATGGCGTGATCGACCTCGACGGCTTCTTCGGATTGCATCCCAGGCTCGCGCCATTGAAACCCCTGTTCGATTCCGGCCTGGCCGTCGCGGCCCACGCCGTCGGGTACGACAAGAACACGCGGTCGCACTTCGAGGAACAGGACGTCTGGGAGACCGGCATCGTCGGCAACACGGTCGGCTCCGATGGATGGCTCAACCGCCACCTCGCCACGTCGCAGGGCCACGGACGGATCCGGGCGGTGGCAATCGGTGACAACCTTCCGCGGATCCTCCGCGGCAACGTCCCCGCCTACGCGATCCGCGGCATCGAGGACCTGACGATCCCCGGCGATGATCGCGGCCGCGCCGAGACGGTGGCCGCCGGTCTCGAGCACGCCTATTGCACGCCGCCACGCGAACACGCCGGCTCGGCGCGCGACCTGCTCGCCCGGACGACCGGCGCAACGCTCGACGGCATGAGGGAGTTACAGCACCTGGTCAACGACCGGTACGAACCGTCAGCGCCGTATCCGCAAACCGAACTGGCCCGGCGCCTCATGCAGGTCGCGCGGCTCATCAAGGCGGACGTCGGGCTCGAGGTCGCCGAGGTGGACTACGGCGGTTGGGACACCCACCAGGACCAGGGCCGCGGCGCCGGCGGCAACTTCGGCAACCTCGCCGGCGGGTTGGCGGGCGCGATGGCGGCGTTCGCCGCCGACCTCGGCGACCGCATGGACGACGTCGTGGTGGTCACGCTCACCGACTTCGGCCGCACCGCCGCCGAGAACGGCACCGGCGGCACCGACCACGGCTGGGCCAACTGCATGCTGCTCGCCGGCGGTCCGGTCGCGCGTGGCAACGCCGCGGCGGCAAAGGCCGGCCAACCACGCAAGGTCGTCGCACAATGGCCCGGGCTGGCCCCCGACCAGCTTCACGAGGGCCGAGACCTGCTGCACACGACCGACTTCCGCGACGTGCTGGCCGAGTTGGTCCGCGTGCACCTGGGCAACCCGCACCTGGAGACCGTGCTGCCCGGCCACCAGTTCAAGCCCGTCGGCCTGATCGCGTGAGCCCGCACGTCTCTAGAATACATGTCATGCCCGATGAGATCGTCGCCGCGAACCCGCAATCCGATACCTCGCGAGAGGCCGGGCGGATCCACATGGACGTGCTACGTCGCCTGGGGCTCGCACGCCGCGCAGCCATGACGTTCGAACTCACCGACGACTTGCATCGCGTGACAGAGGCCGGAGTTCGGCACCGTCACCCGGACTACGACGATGACATGGTCCGATTGGCGCTCGTCCTCCTCTGGCTCGGCCCCGAGCTCTTCCGGCGGGTGCATCCGACGGTCGAGATCGAGCCTTGATCAGCCAGCGGGAATTCATCTCACGGTTAATCGGCCACCTGGGCGCGAGCGAGATCCGGTACATGGTCTGCGGGTCCGTCGCCAGTAGCTTTCACGGCGAGCCGCGAGCCACGAAGGACATCGATCTGGTCATTGACTGCGGTCGTCATCAGCTGCAGGGTCTTCTTCCGAGGCTCCACGGTGACGGCTGGTACGTCAGCGACGCCGCCGCGGGAGAGGCTATCGAACAGCGAACGATGTTCAACGTCATCGACCCCGAGTCGGGCTGGAAGGCCGACTTGATCGTGCGGAAGGATCGGGCCTTCAGCCTCCGTGAATTTGAACGACGCCAGTCCGCCGCCGTGTTTGGCGACGAGTACGGGACGGTGGTTCTCACGACACCGGAAGATTCAATTCTGAGCAAGCTTGAATGGTCGCTCGGTTCGGGCTCCGAACAGCAATACCGCGACGCCCTGCAAGTGGCGATTGTCGGACACGAAACGATCGAGCGTGACTACCTGCGGCGATGGGCACCGGAGCTTGGTGTCGAGGAATTGTTGACGCGGCTGCTCGCCGAGGCCGATGCCGTCACGGGAACATGAGCGGCTGGTCGGCCGGGCGTTGCAGGACCTTGAGGATCGCGCGTGCCACGTCGGCTTGTGCCGCGGCCCGGCCGGGGCCGGCCGGTCTTGATGCCGCCGAATTGCCGAGCCTCGTCCAGGTCGGACGGATGCGGGCCCGGTCGAGGGCGGACGGCAGTCGTTTCAGCGATCGCTGCAGCGTCTCGGCGAGGCCGGTCGGCGACGGCGCGGCGACGGGCGTGACCGCCGCGTGGCCGCGACGCAGCAGGCTCCGCGTCAACATGATCTGTCGCAGCGCGAGCAATTTCAACGTGTTGTCATCGCAGCGGAGCTCGGTCGTGCCACGCGCCCGGTCGAGCAGACGCCGGCCGTGCGTGCGACCCGCGCCGAGCAGCCCCCCCACCGTCGCGCCGGCCACGGTCATCGCGCCGCCGCTGATCCCGCCCACCATGGCGTCGAGCATCAGGCCGACCAACGCCCCGGCCGCCGCGGCGCTGCCGGCCTTGAGACCGAACTGCTTGATGGCTTCCGGGCTGAACAGATCCAGGCCCCACTGACCATCGACCAGGGGCGTATCGCCGGGGTCGTAGTCCGTGTCGCGGAACTGGTGCAGACCCAGCAACTGCTCGACACTGCGTTGCTCGCGGTCGCGAACGAGTTTCCGCAGCTGGTCCAGTCCCTTTTCGAGTGCCGGCTCGTCGTCCACCGGCACCCGTACGACAACCGCCGCGGCGTCCAGCAGCAGGTCGGCGGTGAGGTCGGCCGATGCCCGCATCAGCGTCACCCGCAGCTCCCGACGCTCCTCGATGAGCGCGTCGAGCGTGACCGCGTGCGAGTCGAGCAGTGTCTTCATTTTCTCGAAGAGCCGCTGCTCGGACATCTCGTCGAGCACAACCGTGTCGAACTCGGCCACGGCGTGCATGTTGGTACGAGCCAGTTGATCGCGCCACAGGGCAACCTTGGCGTCCGGGTCCGCCGTGAAGTTGAGCACCGGGACCACGGGTTTCGCGCAGCGGGCGAGGATTTCCAGCTCGTCGCGGTGCTTGCCGAGCACGCGGTCGCGGGCGTCGATGACGTAGAGCGCCATGTCGCACTCCAGCAGTTGACGCAGCGCCTTGGCTTCCTGGCCGAAACGCTTCTTCGCCGCGCGGCTGTCGAGGAACTGCCGGACGACCTCGAGCCCGTCGGCGCGGCGTTTGCCCGCCAGGCCGTCGAGCAGGTCGAGCAAGCCGATGGAGTCCTCGAGCCCCGGCGTGTCGTACAACTCCATCACCGCCACGCCGCCGAGCAGAATGGCGGTCCCTTCCACCTGGCGGGTCGTCGCGGGTCTCGGCGAGACCTCGCCGAAGTCCACACTGCGCGTCAGCGTGCGCAGCAGCGACGTCTTGCCCGTGTTGGTGTGACCGACCACCGCAAGCCGCAGAACCGGCAGGCTCACGATACCGCCTCCCCGGCGAGCGCGAGGTCCAGGCGGTGACGCATCGCGTCGAGACTCTGCTGCACGTCGTTCGGCGTGTCGAAGTCGCCGTCGGCGATGACTTCGTTGAGGATGCGTGTGATCGCCGCCTCGTCGCGGCCCTGCAACTCCAGTAGCAAGGCGAACAACGCGGCGGCGCGAACGGCGTCGCCACGCGTTGAATCCCCTGTCTCGTGCTCCGCGTCGCCGGCTGCGTTGCTCGATACCGTCGCGCGGACCGCGGCCGTGATGGCCGCACCGACGACCGACCACATCGGCAGCGCCGCGATCGCGACCGGTGACAGCAACGCCGCGGCCGTCACACAGCCCAGCGCGCCCGCGATCGCACCGGACGCCACCCAGCGGGAATCGGCCTTGAGCCGCCGCGGCAACATAGCCACGATCCCCTGCGCGCCGGCCCGCAGCGTCTCCGGAAGACGGTCCTTGAGCCCGGCCGCGTCGGGCAGACCAAAACGCCGCGTCCACGACGACATCTCCGGGCGGTAGAGCGTCCCGATGGCTTCGTGCAGCGCGACCTGCTGCCTGGTGTCCGGAACGGGCGGCCAGCCTCCAACGTGATCGACGATCGTGTCGAACGCGTCCTCGATCCGGCGGTGCGCAACGCCGGCGGCGGCCTCGACGCCCAGCAGCGACGCGAGCTTTGCGGCGCTTGCGTCCGTCAGGTGATCCAGGTCCAGTTCGATCACGTCGCCCGGTGCGACGCCGATCGCATTGGCCAAAGACCGCCAGTCTTCGACGCGGGTCGCGAGTTGCCCGCCGTCGACCCGCTTGCGCAACGCCTCGCCGCCGGTGAGCACCATCGCCAGACGCGCCCCGGCGGTTTGCTTGACATCACTGAGAAAAGCAGCGATGCCGCGGTCCGGCGTCGTCGTCAGCCCGCAGACGGCCACGGTGATCGACGGGCCGTCGCTACCGTCGGCGAGTTCCCCAAGCACGCGCCGGCGGTCCGAACGGCCGTCCACGAATCCGAGATCGCGCCACGCGACCCCGGCGACCGACGGCGGCCACGGCGTGGCGGGCGGCTCGATTTCGATGCCGAGCACGGCTGGCGCGCCGTCGTGAGTCCGGTCGGGACCAGACGGTGAATCGACGGCGGGATCGAGCCGTCCCTCGCCGTCGGTATCCGGGTCGATCACGCCGAGGCTCTTTGCGCCCGGCATGAGACGAGCCCTGAGTCGAAGGTAGCCGGGCCGCGACGTGTCGAGCCGGTACGCGCGTCGGGCACGGGTCTGTCGCCATACGCACAGCCCCAGCAGCAACAAGCGGGGCAAGAGACCGTAGGTCACGACGCTGCCGATCAGCAGGCCCGACCACGCGTGCCGGGTCGCCTCGGTGAGATCGGGCGCGATGGACCCGTCGCTCGCCGCGATCTGTTCCGGCGTCGGTGTCGGGAAACCGAGCTGCGCCGGCAGCCAGCCGGTCGCGCGGGTCAGCGACGTGAACGCATCGGCGGGCAGGATCGTCGTCTCCCACACGAAGCGGTACAGCCCCGTGCTGAGGATCAGCACGACGAACCCAACGCACGATGCGTTGAAGACGAGCCACAACCCGTGGCTGATCGAGCTGAGCGTCCACCGCCCGATCGCGCCCCGCGCGAACACGGCACCGGTCGCCTCGATGACGGCGGCGTTCTCCGCCGAGCGGTGCCAGCGGCCCGCCATCCGCCGCGCCAGCCCGAACGCAGCGCCGCCGAGCGAGAGGCTGTTCAACGAGGCGGGCGTCTTGACCATCACGACGACCCACGCCAGGAGCAGGACGGTCTGGACGGCCAGCAGGCCACCCAGCGCCCAGAAGACGTTGACCTCGTTGTCGCCGGTGCCAAGCGATGCGCGGGCGGCGGTGAGGCCCGCCACCGCCGCCAGCAGAACACCGATCGCGACGATCGCGAGGAACACCTGCCCCGCGTTGCGCAGGGCAGGCGCTAGCCGGTCCGCCGCGGCCATCGCCCCCGCGCGTGCGACAAGCCGCGTCTCGAAGTCGCCTTCGACGGCGGCCGCGGTGGCTTCCGCTGCGGGCGGGTCCATCGGACGTGCTCCATCGTGCTCCAGCGCGCGGATCGACTCGGCCAGCAGCCGGTCTCGGAATGCGACCTTCGCGGTCATCAGCCGGATGCGTCATCCGGGTCGGATCCGCCTGTCGCGGGCTGCTCGACCTTCTCAGGCTCCTCGCGGCTCACGCGCGGATCGGCCGGCTCGGAGGTCAGCGGCAATTCCTGGGTCGGGGCCGCGTCGACCTTGCCGGGGCGGGACGACTCGGACTCGATCTCGTCTTCGATGTTCCTGATGCCCTTCTTGAATTCGACGATGCTTCTGCCGAGGCTACGGCCGACCTCCGGCAGGCGTCGCCCAAAGATCAACAGGCCGAGGATCAGCAGGATGATCCACTCGTAGCCGCCCGGAATGCCGAAGCCCAGGAGGCCGGGGAACGCAGGTTGGATGGCACTGGTCATCGAAACGATCATCGTGGGATCCTCAGATTGTAGCCCGCGGCCGACTGGCGAAGAAAGCCGAGCCACGATACGTTGCACGCGTGAGGTGTCCAACTGGATCGTTGCCGGTGGCCCTTCTCTGCGCTGTGCATTGGGGGTTTATCGGCTGTGCAGACCGCCGACTCGCGGAAACCCCGCCCGTCGCGGGTCCGAACTACGCCAAGCCGCTGCCCGTGGGGCACTCGGCGCTGCGGTTGGTCACCGACGAGCACCGGTTGCCCGACATCGCGGCGGCGGCCGCGGGGATCGAGCCGGGCTTGGTCCACGCCATCGACGAGAGCCTGGTGTGGTTCGCGGCGCCGTCGAGCAAGCGCCACTACCCCTTCGAGGGGATTACCCACAAGCAGGCACGCGACGGGCTGATCGCGATGCGCGAGCTGGTCACCTCCGGCGCCCGGCCGCAGTGGATCCGCGACGAGATCCTCCGGAGGTTCGATGTCTTCGAGTCGATCGGCTACGACGGCCTGGGGACCGTGCTGTATACCGGTTACTATGCACCGGTCTTCCAGGCGAGCCTCTCGCCGACCGGCGGGTTCCTGTATCCGCTGTATACGCGTCCCGCGGATCTCGCGACCGATCCCGACACGGGCGCCCCGCAGGGGCGCCGGCTCGCCGACGGCACGATCGGGCCGTACCCGACACGGCGCCAGATCGAGACCTCCGGCATGCTCGCCGGCGGTGAGCTCGTGTGGCTCAAGGACCCGCTGGACGTGTACATCATCCACGTCAACGGGTCGGCCAAGCTGCGTCTGCAGACGCCGGGCGGCGACGACGGCTCGACGCTGATGTTCATCGGCTACGCGGGCAAGACCGACCGCCCGTACACCGGGCTGGGCCAGTCGATGATCGCCGAGGGCATGGTGACGGCCAATGGCCTGAGCCTCACCGCCATCAAACGCGCGTACCGCCGCGACCCGCAGCGGGTGATCGACCTCATCTACCGCAACGAGAGCTACGTGTTCTTCACCGAGTACGACAAGGGCTCGTGGCCCGCCGGATCGCTGGGCGTGCGCGTGACCGCGAAACGGTCGCTCGCCACGGACAAGAGGATCTACCCGCGTGGCGGGGTCGTGCTCGTGGACACCGACGCGATCTCCTTCGCCGGCGGTCCGCGGCCGTTCCTGCAGTTCATGCTCGACCAGGACACCGGCGGCGCGATCCAGGCGCCGGGCCGAGCCGACATCTTCATGGGGATCGGGCCGAGCGCCGAGATCCTCGCCGGCGGGCAGTATGCCGAGGGCCGACTGTATTACTTCGTGCTCAAGCCGGAGTGAAAAGGACCCAGGGTCCTTTCACTCCAGCTCCAGGTGCGGGGCGAACGCGGTCACGCCGCTCGACGACGAGAAATACAGGATTTGGTCCTGGCTGGGTCACCGCCGCGGGCGGCTGTAGAGGTCCTTCGCGGTCGCGGTGCTCACGTGCGCTTCGCCGTCGGGGACATCGGCATCGCACTCAAAGCCCTAGTTCGGGTCTCCGCTCCGTGACGCGCTTTCTGATCCTATCGCTCATCTCCAGCAGCGGCGGGAAGTCGCGGACCGGGCGACCGTGGTGCTCGTCACCGGCCAGTTTGGTGGTGGCGTCGATGCCCAGCCTGCGGTCCCTGAAGTGCAGATCGCGGGCGGTATCGATGTTCGCGCACATGTGGAACAGCACCTGCTGCCAGTCGGTGACCTGGACACGCGCGTCCACCGCGACAACGAGATCCCCCGCCGGCGGCGCCGCCGAGTCCCACACCCGGGCGATGGCCGCCGCACCCTGGCCGGCTCGCGTCTTGTCCACGGCGACGAACACGCACCGGCCGCGGCCGAACGCCGGGGCAGCGACCGCCGTGATCCCCGCGCGGCCCACCGCGTTCGCCTCGATCGTGCCCGCGACGGCCGTGCCGTCCGCGGGCCACGGGAGTTCCGCGACCGCCGTGCCGTCCACCTCTTCGCCGGGAATCTTGCGGGTTGCATCGATGCCGATTTTGCCGCCGGCGCCCAGCCGGGCCGCGGCATGATCCAAGATGTCAAGCGGCCCGTTGACCGCCTCCAGGTCCCGTTTGAAGTCGCAGTGACGCAGCGCCGCGGCGAGGACCACCACCTCGTCGTGCACGTTGACGTCGTCGTCGACCACGATGATCAGCTTCGTCCACGCCATCTGGCCCGCGCCCCAGATCGAGTGCATGACGCGCCGCGCCTGCAGCGGGTACGCCTTGCGGATCGCCACGAACGCGCAGTTGTGAAAGCACCCGAACATCGGCAGGTGATAATCCTCGATGTCCGGGATCATGATTCGCAGCAGCGGTAGGAAGATCCGCTCGGTGGCCTTGCCCATGTAGTAGTCTTCCTGGGGCGGCGGTCCGACGATGGTGGTCGGGTAGACCGCGTCGCGCCGGTGCGTGATCGCCGTGACCTCGACCTTCGGGTACCGGTCCGGCAACGAGTAGAAGCCGGTGTGGTCGCCGAACGGACCCTCGACCACGGCGCCGGGTCCGAGCGGCTCGCCACCAGGAGCCCAGCCGATCGTACCGCACTCGGTGCTAACGTAGCCTTCGATGACGATCTCACAGTTGGCCGGAACCCGCAGCGGGACCGTGCGCGCCGGCACCAGCGGGATGCCGCGTCCGTTGAGGAAACCGGCCATGAGCAACTCGCTCATGCCCGGCGGCAGCGGCGCCGTGGCGGCGTAGGGAAGCACCGGCTCGCCGCCGAGACAGATCGCGATCGGCATCGGCCGGCCGGCCCGCTTCCAGGATCGCCAGTGCGCGGCGCCGTCGTGGTGGATGTGCCAGTGCATCACAAGGTGCGTGGCATCCAGAAGCTGCGCGCGGTACATGCCGATGTTGTGGCTCGCCGGCCGGGCCACGCCGTCATCGTCGGCGTGCACCGTGTGCATGCCGGCGAACGTGATGTAGCGGCCCGCGAGCTCGGCGCCGGGCGGTCGGCCGGCCTGCTCGGCCGAGAGGTCCCAGCCGACGGCCGCCAGATCGCCATCGAGCGGCCAGC
>Ga0209988_10003432_pt1 | contig 10496 bp, 10 predicted proteins | sample N075metaG_FD_183115 | JGI IMG/M metagenome (GOLD analysis project Ga0209988, IMG submission 183115) | Deep subsurface microbial communities from Kermadec Trench to uncover new lineages of life (NeLLi) - N075 metaG (SPAdes) (version 2) | ecosystem: Environmental > Aquatic > Marine > Ocean trench... | reverse complement strand
AGGGCCGCTCGTGAAGCTCGCCATGGTCGCGCACGTTGGCAATGGTGCGCAGCCACTTCGCGACCTCGAGGTTGGCCGTCTCGGCATCGACCATCAGGCCGGAGGCGTTGAACCGTGCCTTCAATGGAATCCAGAAGCTCGAGCGCAAGTAACGGTTGAAGCGCTCGACCTTGCCCTTGGTCTGGGCCCGATAGGGTCGGCACAGACGGATCGAGAAGCCACAGTCCTTCGACAGCTCCAACAGCTGCGGATGGAATCGATGCCGTCCGGCGCCATACGCATCGCGCTCCAGAACGACCGTCTTCATGTGGTCGAACAGGACGTGCTCGGGCACCCCGCCAAACGCTTCGAAGGTCCGGCGCAGGCACTCGAGCACCGTGTCGATCTGCTCGTTCTCGACGAAGTACACGAACGTCATCCGGCTGTAGCCGAGGGTGGCCACGAAGGCCGAGAGACGTTCTCGACCCCGACGGATCACCACGAAGTCGACCTGCAGCTGCTGGCCCGGTGGCGTCTCGAATCGAACCACCGGCTCTTCAACCCGCGTCGGCTTGAGCTTCGTCAGGTACACCTTCAGCTGGCTGATGCCACCGGGATAGCCAAGGTCCCGAATCTCTCGAATCAGCACCGTCGCCGGGATCCAGTCCGGCTTCGCTGACTCGACCCGCTCGATCAAGTACGCCTGGTACGGATCGAGTTTGGTCGGTCTGGGTAACCTCGGCCCATACACCGGTCCGCCGTCGTCACGCAGGTACTTGCGCACCGTATTCCTCGACACCCCGAGCCCCCTCGCAATCTCCCTGATGGACTGGCCCTGCCGGGCTAATACGCTGATCTCCACGGTCGTCTCCAAGCTGTGCAAGGCGTCCATCCAAAGGACACCAAATTAACCACAGGGGGGTCAGTTTTACCTCGGCGAGGGGGGTCAGTATTACTCCGGCGTTAACACCTCATCGGTGACAACCTAACTCAGTCGCAGTAGAGTGAAAGCCTCGCCTTCGGGCGGGGCTTTTTCTTTCTGGGGCGAGAGAACCATGCTTTCATCAGCGGAGGTTAAGACCAGAATCGAGGACGCTTTTTCGGCTTATCGGTGTGTGGTAGAAATTGAAGAAATTCAGAACAAAGTCAGCTTCAAGGTCTACCGAGACGAGGATGACGACATCGGCACTATGCTTTCAGGCGCAACCTTTAGCAATCTTCGTTCGGGTCATTTAGACAGATACATCGAGATATGGCGGGAGCAGCTTCGTGATCAGGGGTTTACCCCGTCATGAACCCAGTCGTCCCAAGTGTTCCTCAGCCTTTCAACACCCACCCACAGCCGCCACATGACTCACAGGTTCGGCGTTTCCCGCCTCGGGTGTAACTCCTGCCCAGCCTGAACATAACTTGCAGCCTTCCCAATCATCCACAGACGTGGGGCGGTAGGTCCCTTCGCAGGGGTCGTACTGTCACATCGTCCAGCAGCGCAGGGTTGTCACGCCACGGTGACCGTCCTCACTGAGTTGACGCTAACCGAATCGCCCAGACAGCAAGCCCCACGGTGATCACAAACCCGACCCATGATGCCAACACGGGCACCTCGATGGAGCCTATTTGGAAAGCCCATCCCGACAGTGCGCGAACCAGATGAGCCATCGCAACGATGCCGAATATCGCTGCAGAGACCTACAGGTAGTTATTTACGGTATCCACGGGTTCAACCTCGTTACGCCTGATCGTCTTTCGAGAATATTCCCGTTCCACTATGCGTGCCACTCAGACTGCACGACAGATACTGACGTTTAGGAACAGGCGGAGTGACACCCTAAACCCACAGCAGTACCTTGAAGCCTCGCACTAGCGGGGCTTTAGACCCGGTAGCGCGTTCAGCTAGCCGTCGCCCAACAGATAGCGAATGAGGTCTATCAGGTCGACGACCAGAGATATCCCCGCCACGACGAGATAGAGCAATACATACTTGCCGAACAGCCCCTCACTTTGATATGTCCGACGGTGGAGGAGCACCCAGACGTATACCGGTGTCCAGAACACCAGGTGTGCGACCCCCAAGAGCCGAACGTATCCCACTTGCGTGTATAGCCAGGTCATGAAGACGGCAGCCGCAACAAAGCTGAGGAAAATCGCAAGGGATTCGAAGCGTACGCGCCAGCCTTCCGGGGTGCGCCGAGCAATGAACGCAAGCGCAAGCACGTGCGTGACCACTAAGACCATCACCCATGCCTGCAACCAGCCGGGTTGGGCGGCTATGGCGTCGTTGAGCGTTGCCGGCATTTCTGGCCCCCCATGATCCCCCACGAATCGTCTCGCATGATGCTACAGCCACCCAATCACCGCCAGTTCACGGTGGAGAACGACCAGATCATGTGTCTGCAATAGCGTTATTGGGTGTGAATTGCAGACTCTCGCCTGCGCCATTCGTACACTTGGCGCCATGGCCCTACCCAACGTCACCCCAATGGAACTGGTCCAGCAGAAGACTCCCTTCGACCATCCCGATTGGCTATTCGAGATCAAGTACGACGGGTTCCGATCACTGGCTTACGTTGATGATGGCTGCAAGCTGATTTCGCGAAATGAGTTCCACTACCAACGCTTCAAGGACCTGGCTGCATCACTGGTTAACGACCTAGCCGTTTCCAACGTCATCCTCGATGGTGAGATCGTCTGCTTGGACGATCAAGGCCATCCCCAGTTCTACGACTTGATGGGTAATCGCGGTGTTGCGATCTTCGCGGTGTTCGAAACTCCAGAGTCTCCACCCTGGGCGTGCTAGAGGTGCTGGAACTCACCTACGTGCCCAAATCCCCCGTACACTAGGTTTAACAGGTAACGCCACCAGGGGGCTCACAGGGGTTCTCACGGGTCGCTATAGCGTACGTTCAGCGATGATGATCTGAACCGGCGGCTTGGTGCCCTTGAGAGACGCTCGTTATATAGATACTGTTCGTTGGAACGTCGCGCTCGCCCAGTGAGTTTGAATGGATATTGACACCGTTGTAATCCGGCGCCTACGAGACAAATTGTTGTCGCGAGAGCCGCGCATAGAGATCGGGAAACGAGGTCGTCGCGCCGACATCGACCTGGCAATGCAACGTCGCATTGAACCGTTTGTCGAAACCATGTTCTTGGTGATGATGGCAGACGACGATCCCGCGTCAGTTGAACACGAGACGCTGTTGGCGGCAGTGGACGTCTTGACCGATGGAGGGCTCTTCGATCATCAAATCGAAGCAATGCTCGATCGGTTTCGTGCGAATGTAACGCGTGATGGTAGTGAGGCTCGATTGGCCCAGATAGGTGCTCTTATCAGCGCTGATAGAGACGACCGTGAGACCGCGTTTACTCTCGCAGCGGTCATTGCTTTGGCGGACGACCGCGTCGATCTACGAGAGAACCGCACGCTTGAATGGGTCAAAGAGTATTTTGGGTTATCTGACCGGCGGGTTGCACTGCTTATTGATTCGATTGACTAGCCGCCATTTTGACCATGTTCCGGTACGAGGATCTCGCTGACTTCCACCTCGTTGGCGGTAACCACCAGCGACACGTGGTGTCGATGAACGTCATCATCTGAGGCAAATATGCGGGGCACTCGAGCAGAATTGACGTAAACGATGCCGTTCCGTTCGGTGATCCAGGTTCTTTCTTGCCCGCCTTTGGTCACTAGATGCATGTGGCCGGCGACCACTGCGAGAACGCGTTTGCCAATCGCCAGGGCGTGGTCGATCGCCAACTCGAGATCCGGGTCGCCCCAATCCCCTCCGCCCGGTTTGAAATCGCATCCCCACATGTCATCGGGTGCGTCGCCAAGACCCGTGGGTCCGTTGTGCGAAAAGAACAGGAGACGCTCAGTCTCGCTTTCATCAATGAGTACCCGCAATCGCTCGAACGACGCGTCGATGCTGTCGATACCATAGTTCATGGACATGTGGTCCGGGAACGAAAGCGCCGGACCACCCAGGCTATGCGGTCGGGCAGTTATTAGGGTGACGTCGACCGAATCACGCGTGAGGCGATGTTTGCTGTAACCACAAAGACGAATCGAAGTTCGGTGGTCTGCCCCGGTGCGCATTGCCGCAATTCGGCTCAAACCCATTCTGTGCGACAGCTCGGCGGACAACTCGGCTATGTCGCCTGTATCGTTATTGCCGGGCATGACCAACACGTCCTTCTCCAGTCGAGAGATCGATCTGGCTACGCGAAGGCTACTTTCAGGCGTACCACCGCCTAAGTCGCCAACAAAGAACAGAAGGTCATAATCGGTTCGAGCGAACTGGGCGACGTCGACGTCGTCCCAATGCGTGTGTAGGTCCCCTACCACCCCGATCCGAATGCTGGTCATCGCTTATCTTGCTCGATCCGCTGATCGACGAATAGCATCGATCATCCAATATCTTAGCCATTTGTAAACGATAAAATATCAAGCGCAGACTCTCACCGACCGGGAGTTTGGTTGTGGACGTTCAGCGACGGTCGCCACCAGCGTATTGCCCCTACCGCGCTCTCTCATCAAACGACTGTGTTCAGGTCGAATCGGCACTGGTGCCAATTGATTGATATTCCCATTCGACCCCGGGGCAGACGCTCGCAATACGCAACGACCGTTGTCACAATCAGAACCAATCCAGAATACGAGCGGCGTCGTGAAAGAAATCACTCGGATCAATCATGTAGGCCTGCGCGTCAGGGATCTTGAAGTAGCACAAGCGTTCTACGAAAAACTGGGATTCGAATTTCTAGGGGGACCGATGGGACCTGAACCGGTCGCCATTGTCGACACAGAAAGGGGGCCAGCCACCCCCCTGGGGCCCCATTTCGCGTAGGCGTGCCGACTCCGGAGCGGGCGCTCCGCAGGAGTCGGGCACCGAATTGTCTTGACGAGAGGCGCGTAGAGTTCGGCAATACGCAGCGCCCGATGACTGCGCTCGTCGGGTTGGGCCGAACCCGTGACTACTCCACGAGCCCTGGCAGCGCCACGCCGGCTTGCGGATAGGCCGAGTTGAAGTTCAGCCCCAACAGACGCGCTACGCTGGCGGCAACCTGATTGGTAAATACCGGTTCGACATTCGCGAGTACCCCGCGGGCCGGCGTATCGGGGCCCATCACTGCAATCCAGACCTGGTCTGAGCCGACGATCCCGCGCGGGTATTGCTTTAGATAATCCGGTTGGCCGGCGACCACCTGCTGGCTGGCATGATGCCGCCATGCGTCCAGTGGCTGCTCACCACGGCCGTGATCGGTAGTGACGATGAGTGCGGTCTTGCCCTGGTAGTACGGATCCGCCTGCAGCGTCCTCCAAAGCTCCTCGAGAAATGCGTCGCAGCGGTTCATGGCCTGGAGGTACGCATCGTATTGGCCAGCGTGCGCGAATTCGTCGGTATCGCCGTAGCTGATGTACAGTATTGAGGGGCGTTGCGTACGCAGGGCATCCATCGCGTAGTGGTGGGTGAAGGCATCGACGCGCTCGCCCTCCCAGAATTGGGGGACCTGACTTTGAAGCACGTTGAGCAGTTCCAGCGAGGCGCCAAGCGGGGATCCGCGCGCGGGTGCGTAGCCCGCATTAACCGCCAATCCTGAGCGCCGGGTGTTGAGGATATAGGTGAACGCTTCCCAGGAGGCGAACGCGGCCACCTTGCCGGCGAACCGGTCCTTCGCCTCCAGCCACTCGAGAACCGTTACGTTGGGGTTCCAGACGTTGTCGTTGCTGTCGATCGCCGGGTCGGCCACGCCGGTCAACATTTCGTTATAGCCCGGGTAAGAGAAGTAGTACGGGTTGGTCACGGAAGCCGGGCTGTTCTGATCCCGGTCACCCCAGACGACGCCGTCTTTCGCCAACCGATGCCAGAAGAAGGGCAGCAGCTTGACACGCCGTTGCTTGAGGGTGTCCCCCTGAAAACGCGCGCGAACTGACGCGTCCTTAACGTACGTCTCGTCCGCCAGCAACTCTGGAGCGGCCCCTCGAAACACGTCCTGCCAGCGTACGCCGTCGAGCGTGACCAGCACCACATGTTCGGTGTGTGTCGCCCAGGCGGCGCTTGGACAGGCCAGCACCCACACGATGATCAGTCTTTTCAATGTCACACTCCCGCCGCAAATCCCACCCGGCCTCAAGCCGATACCCTTGAACAGAGCCTGCCATTATTGTCGGCGGCGTGCTGTCCGATGTTCCGCTGTTGCGGCAAGGCGGAAGCCGAGCTAACAAAGCGTATGCTAAAAGCCCCTTTTTGTTTTGCGCGGCCGTGACAAATGGGGTCATTACCGATTTCGCAGATACAAAGTTTGCCCCCCTTCCAATATGGGACCCATATCAGGCCCCATATCAGGCCCGGGGAATGGCTGAGGCGCCGTATCAACGCCAGATCCCCTAACCGCGTCGGTGACATCTCCGTGTATCTCACCGTGTGCGTGATCGACGCATGGCCCAGGTACGCCTGGAGGGAACGAGTGTCCATTCCCTTGTTCGCCAAAGCGTACCCACAGGCATGTCTCAGCATGTGTGGGTGCACAGGGAACCGCAACTTCGCCTTCGGGTGTTGCGATCTTCGCGGTGGTCGATGTGGTTTGGTTGGATGGGGAAGACCTGAGAGATCAACCTCTGTCTGATTGAAAAGAAACGTTGCGAGAGATCGTCCCCGAGTCACCAGACCGGATGCTTTATCGGTGCCTTCTAGGTCGAGTGCACAGCACTGTTCATAGCGCGCAGTTCCATGCTCCTCGACGTGGTCCACCCAAACGCCAGGGCTCGTTCACCAACCACTTCCGGGTACTCCGCGAACAGTCCCAGACGCGGCGATATCAATGAACACGTTGGGGCAGTGGTGAATTTGGTCACGGCTCACGTGGACGACCGGGCAGTGTACTAAGTGACACCTTAACCCCACAGCAGTACCTTGAAGCCTCCTAACGGGGGCTTCTTTTAACGCCATGTCGGATCGGTAGTGATCCGAAGGCGGTCGATTGCGCCAGGAATAGAACCCGAAGAATCGCAGTCGTTCGTCGAGATATCGGAGGTGCCAACATGCGGACTGGTGGATGCCAATGTGGCGGTGTGAGGTATCAGTGTGTCGACCACGCACTTGAGCTGTACATCTGTCATTGCAGGGAATGTCGCAAGCAATCAGCCTCGGCGTTCGGCATTTCCTTCATCGTGCCTCGCGCAAGCTTTCTTCTGAGCAGCGGAACGCCCCGATTCTGGACAAGAGACACGGATAGTGGACGAAAGCTAGAGTGTGCTTTTTGTCCAGAATGTGGATCGCGTCTGTGGCATCAATCTTCTGACACATCTGAGACGATATCAGTGAAGGCCGGATCTCTGGATGAGCCGGTGGATATCTCGAATGCGGTTCACATCTGGACCTCAAGCAAGTTCCCGAGTGTAGTAATACCCGAGGATAGAAGACAATTTGCAGAGGAACCGGACTGAACTGACTGTCTACTCCTGGTACCCAGCGGCAGAACTTTCCCGTTCCTGACGATGCCCGGTAACTGGGACGAAGCCTACTAGCAGCGACGCTATTTCAAGCGAGACTGTGGTCCACCGTGTGCGGCGCTATGGTACGTACCTCGTGGCCGTGAATCGCACCTTCACGGATGTCGTTGAAGGTTTTCTCGATCACTTCATGTCCGCCCGCGCCAGCGTGGTAGATGTTGCCGAGCAGGTAGAGGGTGCGCACTGCGGGTCCCGTAAAGACGAATACCGTGTCGATGAACTTGTTGTCCTTGAACGTCGGCGATCGGTCGCCGCTGTAGACGAGTTCACAGTTATTGAAGGTACAACCGCGAAACGACTTGTCGTGAAGATCGATGCGCTCGTTGTTGAACGTCTGGTCGATAAAATTCATATTGGCCTCCGTCTATTCCAGCCTTATCTTACTCCCTGCTGACCATCGATCCGACGCTGCCGTGGGCGTTGCGGATCAATTTGAACGCACCCGCTTCGATCCGACTGACCCAGTCGCCGGGGGAGCGGACCCCCCTTTCGAACATCTGCCGCAACGTTTCGGATCTTTCGTGGAACCTCTGTCGCACGACCCGTTACCTACAGAACGAGAGACGGGAAAATCTCGAGGAGAAACGAAATGACGTCCTTCCGCGATGAGCAGGTCCGCGACCCACACGCCTTGCCCATCGGCGCACATCTGCTTACGCCGAGGGCGGGGTACACCCATCAAGGCATCTATATCGGTGATGGGCGCGTCGTGCACTACGCTGGACCTTTCTGGTTCCTGCACAACGGCCCGGTAGAAGAAACATCGATCGAGTCCTTCACCCGTGGCAGGCCGCTGAAGATGCGACGTCACGGGAGGTCACCGTTCACGGGTGTCGAAGTCGTCGAAAGGGCGCGCTCGCGGCTCCATGAGAATCGATACGATGTGCTGAACAACAACTGCGAGCATTTCTGTGAGTGGTGCGCGCAGGATTCGAGCACAGCCACCAGGTCGATCGTTGGCTCAAGTTGCCGCAGCGAATCGCCGCCGCAGCCTTTGACCACCTCTTTGAGCTCCCCATGCTTCGTCCCCTTTCGGTTCGTTCCTGAAGTTAGGTGCCTCCGGCGTCCCCTCCCAATCTTCTGTCGAGGTCCCGCCGATCATCAGCAGTGCTCAGCGGTGGTTACGACGCCTACTACATTCACGGAAAGGAAGCTTGCCCCCACGCGTTTGCGCTGTGGCCATTGCTGACATACGAGCAGCCCGAACCTCATACTACGTCCGTTCCGAACAATCGTGGTTGAAGCATGAAACGACTGGTCATCGGCTGCTTCGTGGCCGCGACTTTGTATGTGTTTCTTGGTGCGTTCCTGCATTTGGTTGTATTTCCAGAAGCCAAACCATTATCTGGTGATCGCCCTGGCAGTGGCGACCATGTACGACTTCCGGGTGGATTGACGCTTCGTTACCAAACGACTGCAAGCGAAAGTGCTGGTGAGTTTTTCGAGACCGAATGGCAAGCCACCTCCGGTGGAGGTTTCGCTGAGTTTGCCTACCCAACCCAACGGATCACCCTGTCTTTGGAGGCCGGATCTCTAGACGTTGTCGTCGACAGTACCCGGCAAACCCTGGTCGCACCCGCCAAACTCGTAATCCCGCCCGGCGGTCGGCACGCATGGACAGCCCTAAGCGACGCTCATGGGGTGTGGCGCATTGAACCAGCAGGAATGGCGGACTTCGTGTTCATGCAAACTGATCGAGCTTTTCACGGAACCGCATCGCCGCTAGAAACCCAGATCTTGACCGTTGTCCTTGTGGGGACACATGGCAAGCATGCACCCGTGGCGGTTCGAGCATTGTGCTTCGTTATCGCACCCACGGCGCGCCTCTTTGGCGTACGGTCCTATTACTCACCCGTGGCAAGTAGAGGGTTGACGCTCGATCTGGACGCGCGACGTAAATGACCGGCCGAAAGTAGAAGTTCGATCAAGCGCCAGATCCCCTTGAACCGAGTCGGAGACATCTCCGTGTATCTCACCGTGTGCGTGATCGACGCATTGCGGAGATGCATTTTTCTCCGGCTGACACGCGCTGCAGGCTGATCTATGATCGCTCTCCCTGGGTTTGAAGCCCTGTAACCAGGAGGGCCGGCCAGTGCCAAATTACGAGTTCGAGTGCACGAAATGCGGTGAGCGTTTCGAAGTCACCGAGAGCATCCAGGAGCATGATCGCCATCGCGACAAGTGCCCCAAATGCGGTGGCAAGGACGTGCTGCAAAAGTTCTCGACCTTCTACGCGAAGACATCGAAAAAGTCGTAGTCCAGCGTCCAGTGCGAGTGCGGCCTCCGCCGGTCGAGACGGAGAGGCGCTGCTACAGCCGGCACTCGCTGGTGGATTTCGACCCAACACGATCGTGCCAGCACGCTTCAAACGACTGATGGAGGCCTGATTCAGCCTTTGTTAGCACGCACCGGCCTGGGGATTCAGGTTAAGATGTGGCCCAACCATGTTTCGAGGGGGGCGAACCATGAAGAAGTTGATTGCCATTTTGACGATCGTCTCGGCCGGTGCCTCCCCGCACCTGTTTGCGGGTGTGGTCCTGGAAATGGTCACCGAGAATGCATCGGGCGAGGAAATCGAGACCACCAGGATCTTCGTCAAATCCGGTCAGGTTCGGATCGACAGCGTCGACGGGAAACGTAGTTCCGAGATGTCGATGATCTTCCGGGATGAAGAATTCCTGATACTCAACCACAAGGATAAGACGTTCACGGTCATGGACGAGGCTATGTTCGACGAGATGAACGCGCAGATGAGTGAGGCGACGCGGCAGATGGAAGAGCAACTCGCCCAAGTCCCGCCCGAGCAGCGGGCAATGATCGAGCGGATGATGAAAGGGCGCATGAATGCTTTCGTGCCGGGTCAGCAACAAGCTCCGCCTGCACTTCGAGTCAAGGCGCTCGGGTCGAGTGAGTGGGATTCGTATTCGTGTACGCAATACGAAGTGCGCAACGACACTGGGAAAGTTCAGGAAATTTGCGCAGCGTCAATGGATCAGATAGAAGG
>Ga0209988_10003426_pt1 | contig 10501 bp, 12 predicted proteins | sample N075metaG_FD_183115 | JGI IMG/M metagenome (GOLD analysis project Ga0209988, IMG submission 183115) | Deep subsurface microbial communities from Kermadec Trench to uncover new lineages of life (NeLLi) - N075 metaG (SPAdes) (version 2) | ecosystem: Environmental > Aquatic > Marine > Ocean trench... | reverse complement strand
TCGATCCCAATAACACTAGTGAGGGAGTTGAGCTATGAACGGGCTTAGCTTATTTCGGCTTAACTTCTTTTTAATCACTACCTGGCCACTGGCATCATCGCCATGCAGTTGAAAACTATTTTTGGCTAAATCAATTCCTAACACCACCAACTCGCTTTCTGGATTACTAGTACTCATGGTTTGCCTCACTCTCTATTGATGTTTGTTGAACTAACATCATGGCTCATTTGAAGCCGTGTTGGGGGTGGGGCGGACCATTCCATTACTTCTCATTCCACTTCTATAATCGTTTAACCAACAAAGCTTAGAAATAAATAGGTGGCAAGTAACACCGCAACCCACATAACCATACTGCCAAGGGGACGAGTGCGTGAAAGTAAGTCACTGGGCCCCTCATACCTTCGAGCAAGATGGCCTAAAAACGAATCCAGTCTTAGCCGGATGGTTTGGCGTATCGTGCTATCTAAGGTCCAGATAACGGAGAGTAGACTACGAACCGCAGTTGGAAAAACGCGGCGATAAAGCCAGTCTACATCCAGGTTCGTCGATGGCAGTTCAGGCGGATAAAGCCCTCTGAGGTTAAGCCAAACGAAAGCGAGCGCGGCGAAGAAGAGCAATTGAGTCTGCGCTAACACATGCGTGGCGTCATAGGGGTTATAACCAGTATCGTAGGGCAATAGAGAGTAAAGCGCTGATGGGTAAACACCAATAGCAATACACAGGAGTGCCGAAATCGACATCGCTATCAGCATGTTAGCGGGTGGGTCACTAGTGCGAATTCCTGAGTCGTGCGCGAAGAAAGCAAAATAAGGTATTTTGATACCGGCATGATGGAAGACACCCGCGGACGCAAATAGTAGCAACAGCCATATCCAGTCGAAACCATTTTCCAGGGCGGCGGTCATAACCATGGATTTGCTGACGAAACCGCTGAACAGGGGGAAGGCCGAAATTGAAGCCGCACCAACCATGCACAGCACGGTTGTCCTGGGCATGGTTTTGTAAAGCCCGCCTAGTTCAGATCCGTTGATACGCCCTGTCATATGCAGCACGGCGCCCATCGACATAAACAACAGCCCCTTAAAGATGACGTCGTTAAAAGCATGTGCAACAGCACCATTGATTGCGAGCGCGGTACCAATTCCGATGCCGACCACCATAAATCCTACCTGGTTGATTAAGCTATAAGCCAGCACCCGGCGTAGATCATTTTCGATTACGGCCATGAAAATCGGAAAACAGGTCATAGCAGCACCAATATAAACCAGTAACTCGGTACCCGGGTATCCGCGCGCTAATGCATAAACGGCTACCTTGGTAGTAAAGGCGCTGAGAAAAACAGTGCCGGTGACAGTGGCCTCCGGATAGGCGTCGGTGAGCCAGTTATGGAGCACAGGGAAGGCACACTTTATACCAAAGGCTAGAAATATGAGCCAGCCGGCAACACCCTCCAGGCCTATATAACCAAATTCTAGCGTGCCGTTTTCAGCGCCGTAAAACAGGGCGCCGACGAGCAGACTGATACCCGATAAGACCTGGATGATGAGATAGCGCATACCGGTGACATAGGAACGCCGGGTTCCACGTGCCCAGATCAGAAAAACCGAAGTAACCGCCAACATTTCCCAGAACACGAACAAGCTTAGCAAATCACCGGCAAAGACGGCGCCCAACCCGCTGCCTGCATACAACATTCCCGCTACCTGCTGTACGGTGTCGCGCACATGCAGAGAGTAGACAATGGCAATAAACGCGGCTATATGAAATACATAGCCAAACATCAGGCTTAACTTATCAACGCGGTAAGGTATGAGCTGATAGTCGAGAAAAGCAAACTGTAGATAGACGCCCTCTGGCACCATCCAGAGATGAATGGCACTCAATACAGGGATAGCCAGCATGATCGCCGCGCGCAGGGGTCCGCGGCTCACCAGGGCAATAAACGCGCCTATATAGAATGGAACAAACGGAGGTAGCTCAAGCATCCACATCATGACCACCTGCTGCGCTATCCTTATTTGGCAGTCCGTCATCGGCACTATCTTCAAAGTCGGCCCTGCCCTCGTCGTCATAATAGTCTTCAGGGCGCATAATAAATTTACGCATCCAGGTGGCTACCAGCACCAGGATGACACAGCCGACAAACCCATATATTGCATAGAAACCCCATAGATTTTCCCAGCTGTGGATGGTGTGTCGACGTATCACAAAGTCGAGCACAAACAGAACCGCACAACATCCGTAGAGGATATGCAAAATACGTTTCACATTGTGCGGATTATCAAATAAAAAGGTCTTCTCATTTTCCATGGATTGTTCCTGGTGTTGCCAGAATCCCGCTGGCCAGTTCATAGAGCGGCTGGGGATAAACGAACAGGACCACACTGCCCACTGTGGTGATGCTTAGCGCAATCAATGACGCCAGCGGCGCCTCCTTAATGGTAAATTTAGCTGGGGAAGTTTGATACCCCGGGAAGAATGCACGAATTGGGATCGGTAACAAGTAAGCGATATTCAGCAAGGAACTAACTAACAACACCGCCATAATAATCCATTGCTGGCTCTCCATTGAACCCACCAGTAAATACCATTTGCTCCAGGTGCCTCCACCCGGCGGTATGCCAATGATACTGAGGCTGGCGATAAAAAAGGCTGCCATCGTAATCGGCATCTGGTAGCCCAGTCCGCGCATTTGGCTAATCTGCGTTTTATTCGCAGCGACCAGAATGGCGCCGGCGCAAAAAAACAGGGTGATTTTAGCGAAGGCATGCATGGCAATATGCATCGAGCCGCCAATAATGCCCGATGAAGAGGCCAACAATGCGCCTATGGTGACGTAGCCCAGTTGACTCACGGTGGAATAGGCCAGCCGCGCTTTCAAATTATCCTGACGCATCGCTACCAGCGAAGACAGCAACACGGTTGCAGCCGCCAGATAGAGCAGCGCCTGCGTGGTTGGCAATTCCTGCAACAGGTCGATGCCAAAGATCAACGCAGACACTTTTAATACCGTAAAAACACCGGCTTTGACCACAGCGACAGCATGCAACAAGGCACTCACCGGCGTCGGCGCCACCATCGCCGCGGGCAGCCATCGATGGAAGGGCATAATGGCCGCTTTGCCGATGCCAAATATGAACAGCACCAGTATCGCACCAACGACGGCTGTATTAGCATTGGGTCCGAATACACCACCGGTGGTGAAGTCGAGGGTTCCGGCCACGAACCAGGTGCTTACAATGGCCAGGAGGAAAAATGCGATCGAGGTGCCGAGCAATATACCCAGGTAAATTCGTCCGCCTTTTCTTGCCGCCTCGGTACCCGCATGGGTAACCAGTGGATAGGTAGCTAAGGTCAATATCTCATAAAAGATAAACAGGGTGAATAAGTTCCCAGCAAAAGCAATCGCCATCACGCAGCCAATGGCGATGGCGAAAAAAGCGTAGAAACGAGTTTGATTCTTTTCGTTATGGGCGCGCATATAACCGATAGAGTAAACCGTTGTAATGATCCAGAGAAAACTGGCTATTAACGCGAAGATCATCCCCAGCGGCTCGATCGTGAAGCTCAGTTGCAATCCCGGCAAAAGCTGCCACCATTGCACACTGATACTTTCGCCCCGGTCGAGGCCGTAATACAGCTGTAGGACAAAATAGAAAACTACCAGGCTGGTACCGATAGTCACCGCTTCGCGCAGGTTTGGATAGCGCCCCGTTACGACGATACCGAGGGTTGCGAACAGCGGCAAGACGATGCAAAGTTGTAGTATGGATTCCAGTGAAATACTCACGGACCCACCCCGAACAAACTCTGTGCAGCCGCGGTTGCGACCTGAACGCTAAGCCGGGTATCTATGCCGAAATAAATGTTTGCCGATACCAGCATCCAGACTGGGATCAGGAAGGAAAGCGGCGCCTCCCTGACCTGTTCGTTACCTGCTTGCGGGGCCTTAAAATAGGCAGCTTCAACGATTTTCCAGGTGTAAACGATGGCCAGTAGCGAACCCAGCAGGATAAGAACGGCGACAGGCCACCAGCCGTTTTCTATCGCCGCCAGGACCAGGTACCATTTACTCACAAAGCCGACCGTCAAGGGCACCCCAATTAAACTTAAACTGCCTACCACAATAGCCGCCATGGTGAATGGCATTTGACGGCCCAGGCCGTGAAAATCTCGCAGTTCAACGCTGCCAATACGGTACATTACCGCTCCCAGGGCCAGGAACAACGCGCCTTTCATCAATGCATGATTAAACATATGCAATAATGTAGCCGTTAGCCCCGCGGTCGAATTAATGCTGTAGCCCACTATCATGTAACCTATTTGCGCCACACTCGAGTAGGCAAATAGAAGCTTAACATTTTTTTGATAGATAGCCGTAATCGAGGCGGCAAAAACTCCCAACAGTCCAAGCACCACAAATATCGTTTGTAACGGCAGGGTAGTGAAGGAAAAGGAACCGCCAAAAACCGAGTAGGTAAAGCGAATCAGCAAGTATAAGGCTACTTTGGTAGCGGTAGCTGCAAGAAAAGCCGTTACAATAGAAGGGGCATAGGCGTATGCATTTGGCAACCACAGATGAAGTGGAAACAGGGCCAGTTTTAGACAGATGCCGACGATAAGAAAAGCAAATGCGGTAAATACGGTTCGGGTTTGTGCAACCTCAGGCAGGCGTCTTGAGAGGTCCTCCATATTCAGCGTACCCGTCATTTGGTACATCAGGCCTATGCCAATCAGGATGAAAGTGGCGCCAATGGAACCCATAATTAAATACTGATAGGAAGCCCAGAGAGCACGCCTGTCCCTGCCCAGGGCAATTAAAGCGTAGGCTGACAGGGAAGAAATCTCCAGGAAAACGAAAACATTGAAAGCATCGCCGGTGGTGACTATGCCAAGCATTCCAGCAAGCGATAACAGGTACAAAACGTAAAATAGCGTCTGGCGATCCTCGGGGATCTCTTCCTGTATACTGGTGTGTGCCGCTAGCAGCACTATGGTGCTGATACCGGTAATAATTAATCCAAGAATGGCGTTGAGTTTATCGATACGATATTCAATTCCCCAGGGCGCTTCCCAGCCGCCCAGTTCGTAAACAATCACACCCGAATCCATCACCTGTTGAAGCAGAGCGATACTGATCAGAAATGCTGATCCACTGACTAACAGCGCAAACAGCCATACCCAGCCTGGCCGTCTTAGGATTATGCAGCTCGGCGCTGCCAATAGCGGCACAATTACCTGCAAAATCGGTAGGTGTGCTAACACTCTCGATTAACTCTTTGCTGAATTTCCTCTTCTTCGATGCTGCCATAGGCTTCCTTTATTCGCATAGCAAGCGCAAGTCCCAGGGCAGTTGTGGCAATGCCCACCACGATCGCGGTGAGAATCAGAACATGGGGTAAAGGATTGGAGTATTGGTTAAATCCTTCGGCTAAAATTGGTGCGGTGCCGCCATCGATATTGGAGACACTGATGTAAAAGATAAAGACCGATGTCTGGAATATATTCAGGCCGACAATTTTTTTAACCAGGTTCCCGTGGGCAATAATGATATAAAATCCGATCATCATCAGTACTACCACAATCCAGTAGTTGTAAAGCCCCAGAAACATCATGCGCTCTTTCTTTCATTACGCATATGGTCTTCTGTGCGGCCGGCAAAGTTGAAAAAGATGATGACCATAACCGATGTAACAGTGCATCCTATCCCTAACTCGACCAGTAGAATGCCTAGATGTTGGCCTGCAACAGGGTCGTCGGATAGCAGGTTGTAATCAAGGAAATTACCCCCATTCAATATGGAAACCACTCCTACGCTACCATAAACCAGGACACCGATGGCTGATAATAACTGGATAAGGGGTTGACTAATCACCCGTCGCGCCGTGCTCATTCCAAACAACATGGAGTAGAGAATGATCGCCGCGGCGAAGATCACGCCCGCCTGAAATCCACCACCGGGTCCATAATCACCGTGGAACTGCACATAGAGGGCAAACAGTAAGATAAATGGAATTAGAATTTTCGTGACAACGCGCAGAATTAAATATTTTTCATGCATTGAAACATTTACCGAAACTATCCCGTCATCCTTTTCCGGGCGATGCACCGCTGACAACAACGCCAATACCCCCACGCCAGCGGTGAAGATAACAACCACCTCGCCAAGTGTGTCGTAACCTCTATAGCTTGCCAGCACGGAAGTAACAATATTAGGCACACCAATTTCCTGCATGGAATTATTGATATAGCGTGGTGCTACATGCAGCTGGGCAGGCGCGTCTACCGAGCCAAAATACGGCATATCCAGAGTTCCGTAAATCAACAGGACACCGGTAACAAGGACAACGGCCAACGCCCAGATGGAATTATGGTGTGCGCTATGTTCGTATCGACCCGTCATGGTCACTGTCACCAGCATCAACAAGGTAGCAATGCCGGCACCCACGGCTGCCTCGGTAAATGCCACGTCCACGGCATCCAGGGTAACAAAAAAACTGGCTGACAGCAGTCCGTAAATACCTGAAAGCATCACCACCGCAAACAGATCTTTCAGCCGAACAATGGCGATGGCAATACATACCAGGAAGCCCAGTAAAACCACGTTTACCAGGGATTCTATGACTCTGCCCCTATATTCTTGTCTTTTCTATGCAGCAATGGTAACAGACCGCTGTGTAGCGCCGCTCTGGCTAACGCATGGCTTGCTGTTGGATTAATAAACAGCGTCATGAGTAGAATCATGATCAGTTTGAATAGCACAAGATTCTCAGGGCGTAGCAGCATTAACCCGATTAAAATCATAGCTGCTCCCAGGGTATCGGTCACACCTACCGCATGCATACGGGTATAAAAATCAGGAAATCGTAATATCCCCACGCCGCCCGATAAACAGAGAAAGCTTCCTATCAACAGGCACAGTGCACTACTGAATTCGATGACACTATCCACTAAGAATCCTTTCGGGACTGCTCTATTTCGCCCGGTCTGGATTTGAATTCGGAGTATTCGGAATAGTGCAGTACGGCAACCACGCTAACGAAATTGATTAGAGCGTAGACGATGGCAATATCCAAAAATTCCGGTCGCCCCATGACAAAACCTAAAAGCGATATAAGCAGTACTGTCTTGGTGCCAAACATATTCACCGCGAGGATCCGATCGTAGAGCGTGGGTCCCATGACCCCTCGAACGATCGCCAGGGCCATGACTACAAGAATAGCTAAGGTTGCGGCTATAAGCATGAGTCTTCCAGCAGCTTTACGCGACGATCCATTTCCCCGGCTTCCAGGGCTTCAATATTCTCCCGCAATAACGCGTGCACTACGATTTGATCACCTGCCAGATCTACCGCAACTGTACCCGGTGTCAGGGTAATAGAAGTTGCATAGATTACCCTCCCCATGTCGGTTATTTGACTAGCTTTAAGCGTGGCCAGGGTGGGAGAAATTGTCTGATTGCCAAGCCAGACATGCTTCACGACGGAAATATTTGCGAGAACAATTTCTTTAACCAACCATAGGTAGTAACCGGGGAGACTTGTGGTCAGGTACACGGGTTGAGATTTGTGATCTACCACGTCCATTCTGTGCGCCAGGTAAACAACAAACGCGACAGAGACCACCCCAAGGGAAAGAATAAGCGGCGTGTAGTAATCTGAATTAAGTAGCCAAAATGCCCCTAAAGTCAGAGATAGGCTGATTGAATGCTTCATTGGGATTCGATTACTTTTGCTCCTGGAAATTGAGCCTGCGGCCTAACTAATGCAATGATTCGGGTCCAGGCTACACTTGCTTCGGTTGCTGTTGTCATCTTATACCCCTTATTATAGTTAATTGTTGAGTATTTGCTTATACTACGCATGCGATTTAAACCAGCTATCGGCGCCCCTATAACCAGCGGAAAATCCCTCGCATATACTATATTCCACAACAGCTTGAATGTCGATTCAGAGCCTTGTCCAATATGAAATGAGCCTGAAGCGGGTGTGTATTTCCAATATGAAATGAGCCTGAAATCAGGGTTGAGTTCGTTCATGATCGGAGGATGAAAACGATCATGAGCTTAGAACAACTGACCACCATCGAAGCCATTAGACAATTTCTTGGGGGCACCCAGTCGGTCGCCTTTAAGCTGGCCAGCAGCAAGCAGGAACGGTATTGCTGGGTACAAAAGACCCTGGTGAAGCACCAGTATTGGCAACTCGGCAAAGTGGATAAAGGCTTCGTCACCTGCTACCTGATGAAAGTGACCGGGTATTCCCATGCCCAGATCAAACGACTGCTACAGCAACCCCATAAAACCGGTAAAGTATTGGTCAAGGTGGCCCATCGTAATGGCTTCAAGCGCCACTACACCAGGGCAGATATTCGCTTGCTCGCGGCCATGGATGAACGCCACAAACAGCCCAGCAGCCCGGTAATCAAAAAGCTCTGTGAACGCGCCTATAGGCAGTTTGACGATCACCAGTACCAGCGCCTGGCCGTTATCTCCGTCTCCCACCTGTACAATCTTCGCCAGACCAGAACCTATCAGCGACAACGATGTAGCTTGACCAAAACACGCCCCAGGGCCGTCGCCATCGGCATACGACGCAAACCCTGTCCCAATCACCAAACCCGGTTATATTCGCATTGATTCAGTCCATCAGGGCGACCAGGACAAGCGCAAAGGGGTTTACCACATCAACGCGGTAGACGCGGTGACTCAGTTTCAGATCATCGTCACCGTCGAGCGCATCAGTGAACGCTATATGTCACCCGCGCTACAGCTATTGTTAGCTACATTCCCGTTTAAAATCCAGGGCTTTCATGCCGATAATGGCGGTGAATACATCAATTACACCGTGGCAGAACTGCTCGGTAAACTCCGCATTGATTTCACCAAATCCCGCCCCCGACACAGCAATGACAATGCCCTGGTCGAAAACAAAAATGGTTCAGTCGTACGCAAGCTCTATGGCTATATGCACATCCCTCAACATCATGCCGCTGACTCCGCCGAGTTCAACCGCTATCAGGTTTATCGCTACGTTAACTTTCATCGCCACTGTCGCTTCCCAACCACCGTCACCGATCACAAGGGAAAACAACGGAAGCAGTATCGCTATGAGGACATGATGACACCCTATGAGAAACTCAGATCTCTGCCAAAGCCCAGTCAATACTTGAAGCCAGGCATCACCTTCAAACAACTGGATGCATTTGCCAACAAAATGACCGACAATGAAGCGGCTGAACAACTAAACACGGCACGAGACCTTCTTTTTAAACAACTGCATGAACGACTCAACCGAAGGGCTTAAGGATGGAAATACACACCCGCTTCAGGCTCATTTCTGGATTGGAATATACTTTCAGGGCACTCTGATTAGAGGTTCCCTGGATGGAGATTGAAGTAAAATACGAACTCTACAATACTTAAAATAGCGCAACCGAACCGATTCTTACGAAATGAGAGTAGGTCACGCTGGAGGGCCGCTTTGCGGCCCTTTTTATATATCCCAACAGGCAGAATTAAGCTGACAGTTAACTTAAGCCGCGAAATCCCGGCTTATTCGACAGTCACCGACTTGGCCAGATTGCGCGGTTGATCGACGTCGGTACCGCGCAGCACGGCGACATGGTAGCTGAGTAGTTGCAATGGAATGGTAGACAGGATAGGTGTGGTCCATTCGGTATTGCAATCCATTTGTACCACGATGTCGTCTCCACGCTCATCAAGATTTACCCCCTGATGCGCAAAAACATAGAGTTTACCGCCGCGAGCTTTCACTTCCTGCATATTGGAGTGTAATTTATCCATCAATTCGTCATTTGGCGTGACGATAATTACTGGCATATCGGCATCGACCAAAGCAAGTGGGCCATGCTTCAGTTCGCCGGCCGGGTAGGCTTCAGCATGAATATAAGATATCTCCTTGAGCTTTAACGCGCCTTCCATCGCAATGGGGTAGTGCGCCCCTCGTCCCAGAAATAACGCACCCTGCTTGTCGATAAAGTCTTCGGCTATGACTTCTATTTGAGCATCCAGTCGTAGCAGCGCTTCAATCTGACGGGGTAGTTCGGTTAATTCGCGCACGATTGAGGCCGCCAATTTTTGATCGAGATCCTGGGTCTTACCGATCGACAATACCAGCAATAGCATCGATACTAGTTGAGTGGTAAAAGCCTTGGTCGATGCGACGCCAATTTCGACTCCCGCTCGCGTCATTAATACCAGACTCGATTCGCGCACCAGCGAAGATTCGGCTACGTTACAAATACTCAGGAATCCGCAGTAGTTTTTTGACGAAAGATTTCGTAGCGCGGCCAGCGTGTCCGCAGTTTCACCCGATTGCGATAATGTAACGAATAGAGTAGCTTCCGGCACCGCTGTTTTTCTATACCTGAATTCGCTCGCAACTTCGACCTGGCAGGGCAATCCCAATAAATCCTCGATCCAGTATTTCGCCACTAGCCCGGCATGATAACTGGTACCGCAGGCGACAATCTGGATATTT
>Ga0209988_10003425_pt1 | contig 10504 bp, 9 predicted proteins | sample N075metaG_FD_183115 | JGI IMG/M metagenome (GOLD analysis project Ga0209988, IMG submission 183115) | Deep subsurface microbial communities from Kermadec Trench to uncover new lineages of life (NeLLi) - N075 metaG (SPAdes) (version 2) | ecosystem: Environmental > Aquatic > Marine > Ocean trench... | reverse complement strand
CCAGTGTAGACACCCCGGCGAGCAGAACGTACCAGGGACCGAGAAAACTCCCAACGCCAACGAGGAGCTTCACGTCACCGGCCCCGAGCCCGCCGACCGCATAGAAAGGGATGAGTATCAGCAAGCCCATGACGACCCCGCCCAGTACTGACAGCGCGCCGGGGACGCCCAGGAAACTCAGATTCAGCACGATCCCGCAACCGAGCATGAGAGCGACCAAAACATTCGGGATCCGGCGCCGATGGATGTCCGTCACGACTGCAACCGCGAGGAACATCAGCAGAATCACCGAGGAGCTTCCGTTCGTCATACTATCCAGATTCATCAGTTCGCACCTTGTCGCGGTGGCCGAGGTCCACGGATCACTGACCGAGTGCCATGCTTGCTATGCTTTTTACGCGCAGCCCGCCGACAACCGATAGTACTTTCCTGCGGATCGGCAGGACTTTCTCGCGTAGCGAGTGATCGATGCAGAATCGAAGAGCCTGTGCTTGCGCCGGCGGAGTGAATTTAGCGCGATGAACGAGTCGAGCCGACTAGGAGACGATATGTGGGACCTTGAGATCAGGCGTGCCCGTCTCCGTGGCCTTGGCACGTGACATTTTCTGGCCGATCATCATCGAAGGTGGCGTTCCGATTCGCTGCTTGAAGACGCGGGCAAAATAGGACGGATCGTTGAATCCCACGGCATACGCCACATCCGTGACCGTGGTGCCGGGATTCTCGAGCAAGCGGCAGGCTTCCTGCAGGCGATAATCGACAACATAATCTCGGAACGTTTTGCCGAAAGAATCCTTAAAGGCGCGACTGAACCGGAACGGGCTCATACCGCAAACTTGCGCAACGTTCTCGATGCGAAACTTGGAGCGGTAGTATTTCTCTACATAGTAAATGGCCGGACCGAGCATTGAGTCAGGCTCTCTCTTGCGGATCGAGACTTCCTCCGGAAGTCTGTAGCGGTGTATCGCAGGAACTCGCTGCCGCTGAGTCCGGCCGTGGCGCTTCATCGTCAAGAATGTGCTCAGGCATCGATCGGTCTCAGAGCGGGGGACGGGCTTCACCAGGTAATCCCAGACCTTAGACCGAAACGCCCAGATTGCCAGCACCTCGGAGTGCTGTAACGTCAACATGATGATCGGCAGCGACGGGTGAGTACGCTTGGTGTCTAATAACAAACGTAATCCTGCTCTGTCCGGATAATCAAAATCGAAGCAGAGAACCTGCGGTGGACGGCGGTGGATCGTCGTATCCAGGTCGAGCGTATTCGCGCAACAGCGAATATCGAAGTAGTCTTGGAAACCGACCGGTAGTTCGGCTTCCTTGAGTGAGACCGTCAGGTTGATCCAGAGAAGATCGGGCTTGTCCATTTCTTACGGGACCGCGCGGTGTTATTGTCGATTAAAAGGCTCTACAAACCGGACGACATAGTTATAGCAACTCTAGAAAGATTCACGAGATTCGTTCGTTACGCTCGAACCCGGTAACGGTCACTACCCCAGCTTGAGAGCTCTCGGCAATGTTCAGGGCGCGTCAAGAAGAACTTGGGATCTCGTTGAATACCATAGAAGAAGACAACGCCGACGAGTTAGATCAGTCGCATCCACCACGCCCCCAGATGCGTCAATTCTTAAGAGTTGTAAATCCTGCGACGCCGAAGCGAGTCGGGTAGCTTATGTAAAGTCAGCGCAACGACCGCAAGATACTTCTAGCGGTCCGCAAAATACTCCTAGTAAATATCGGTCGCGAACGCGTACAAGTACGCTTACATTGCAATCGAAGAAAAAGGCTGCGGTTGAATAAAAACATTCGAACAATTATTCAACCATTGTCGAGCGTTTTCGATGCGACGTAGGGTCGGGGGGTTCTGGTAATTGATACGCGATAGCACCCCGTCATTCGATGATTCCAAGCATAGAGGTACCCACAATGAAACAGGTAATCTATAGATTCTTCGCAGACGATAGCGGTCTCACAACGGTTGAATACGCGATAGCCGGTGCGTTGATCAGCCTCGCCGTCATCACAGCATTCACGTTGCTCGGGGGTGCGGTCGGTGGCACGATCGACCAAATCACCGCCGTATTGCCGTAAAAGGAAACGTCCAGACCCGGAGCCTGCGCGACAAGGCGAGGAGCGCCTAGCGGAGTATCTCCGGGATCTGGCGTACGCAAAACTTGCGGTCGCGGTAACAGCCGCGTACTCGCAGCTGTACGCACGAGAGTCCGCTACAGAGAACAGTTCGCAGAAAATTCCCTGGATGCGGAGGTAAACCCGATCAGACTAAAGGTACCGTCGTTTCCGCCGCCAGCTCTACTCAGGCGCCAATAGAGCCGTCTCCCCGCCCGCATCTGCTCGAATAGCTCCAAAGCCACGACTTTGATTCTCGAATAACCACCATTCGTGCCGTTACTCCAGACGCGCATGTCGAGAGTCAATGATTCGTAATCGTCAATCCAGATTAGCAACTCGAAATCACTCGAGCTCGCAGACAGGAATTCATCCAGATCAAGTGTCAATATCGGCTGATCGTCGTTACATTGAAAACCGATTCTTCGTTCAAGGCTGCTACCGTCTTCTAGACTCACGACATAGGACTTGGTCACGCCGTAAACTAATCGAGCCGTCGCTTCATCGACAAGGCTATAGCCGTACCAAGGCAGCTCCTCGTCGGCTGCACTCACCGTCATCGCAAGAGCCGATGCTAATAGGGTTGCTAGCGAAATAAGGCGAGTTGTGTACATTCATATGATCCTTTCAGCGGAGATAACATCGAACCGTCATTCGGCTGCAGCGTGTCACCCTATTGTCAGTAAGGTCAATACCGGAGTCAACGCGCATCAGGACACTGCAGCGGGCAACCGCAAGCCGCCGGCCGATTAACCTTCATCGACTCTCCTCCTCGTCCAAACTCGCGAGTCCGTCCGCAAAGCGGCGCCTAATCAGAGCGTTGCAAGTAACTCGCGTTAACGTGCCGAACTCTGCCAATGCTATAGCGATTATCCTATTTAACATAAGGCGATCTTGATCTTGTGGAGGAGAATGTGCCTTGACATAATTATAATTACTGCAAGATAAAAGAGGACCCGAGATGAATCGCTTCAGGCTCTTACTTATCCCCGCAGCAGGGTTCTGCCTCGCTTCGTCGTTACTCGCTCAGGACCTCTCGCAACCCTATGTCGAAGGGCAAATCTTGGTGCGCTTTGCACCCGGCGCCGCAGCCGTGGACCGTGACGTCGCACGTCGTGCGTTACTTCCGCAGGGCGGCCGCGTGCTCGGGCTCGTGCCGGGGCTGGAGCTAGTTCTGACAGGGATTGATGTCCCTGAGGCTATTGCCGTTCTTTCGAACAATCCAAACGTCTTGTACGTCGAACCGGATTACATCGTGCAGCCGATCACGGCGCTACCGAACGACGACTACTTCGATCTGCAATGGGGATTGGATAACTCAGGCCAGGGCATTCCCAACATGAATCCCGTGTACGGAGACCCCATAGCGGATATCGATATGCATCAGGCCTGGGACGCCGAAACGGTATCCACGAGCACGCTAGTCGCCGTGATCGATACGGGGACGCAACTCGATCATGAGGACCTCGAGGATAACATCTGGACGAATCCCGGAGAGACTCCGGGCGATGGGGTGGACAATGACGAAAACGGCTTTATCGACGACGTCCATGGTTGGGATTTCTTCGACGACGATAATGATCCCTCTGACGAGAGCGGACACGGTACGCACACGGCGGGAACTGTCGCTGCCATAAAGAACAATAACATCGGCATCGCGGGCGTGTGCGGAAATTGCAAGATCATGGTGCTGCGGTTCCTCGGCCCGAACGGCGGCAGTACCTCGAACGCGATCCTGGCGCTGGAATATGCCGTAAACAATAACGCGGCCGTTTCGAACAACAGCTGGGGTGGTGGCGGCTATTCACAGTCTCTCTATGATGCGATCAAAGCTGCGGGCGACAAGGATCACATCTTCGTCGCTGCGGCCGGAAACAACGGAACGGATACGGACGTCTTCCCCCATTATCCGTCGTCCTACGATCTCGATCTGTCGTCCTCCAATGAAGCGCATCTTTGGAATCTCATCTCTGTTGCCGCGACCACCAACTTGGACCAGCGCGCGAGCTTCTCCAACTACGGCACCGTGAGCGTCGACTTGGGCGCACCTGGGCTCGATATTGCTAGTCTTTATTGGGATCCCTTAACCAGCGGCGTTGATGACTACTGGTGGAACAGCGGTACGTCGATGGCGGCCCCGCATGTTACGGGCGTCGTTGCGATGTTGCTGGCGTTGAACCAGAATATTACCCCGGACGACCCGAACTGTTCGAATTTGGCGGATGCACGGAGCATCGTCGACCGCGTGCTGGATTCGGCACGACAGGCCCCCGCGATGCTCGGTATTACCGTGACCGGCGGCGTGCTGAACGCCTATAACGCCGTTGCGGGCATTTGCCCGCTCCCAATAACCCCAGTAAACCCGCCTCCGGAGCTTGTCGCTCCGGCCAACTTAATCGCAGCCGACGGCGAGAATGGCACGGTTGTGTTGTCCTGGACAGCCGTTGCGGGAGCCACCTACTACTTAATCGAGAGACGTGAATGGAAGACTAGGGGCCGCAACGGGGGATCGTGGGTAGGAGGTCAGTCGTTCCAGATTTTCGAGCCACTCTCTGATCCACCGCTTATCGATTCGACAGTGGTAGCGGGCCCGCGTTACGGATATAGAATCGCCTCGGGTACCCCTGCGGACACGTCAATCATGAGCAACCCCTGGGTCGAAGTGACAGTAACCGACGGCAGCGATGATGGTGGTGGCGATTCGGGCGGCACGAAAAAGTGCCATCCAAAGAAGGGCTGTTAATAGTTTTCACGACGACGACAGTAGTCATGCAAACAGGTGCTATCAGCGGATTTTTGAGCTTCGGAACGGCGGCAACATGGCTGCTCGCGGCATGTACGACACTCGAAGTGCCGGAGTCAGAGCCTGCTGCTGCCGCAGTCGAGATCGATCTCGCTATCTACTCCATCAGTGGTCTTATCACGGCTGAGGAAGCACTGGAACGCAAGTTCCGCGAACTGCTCGATGCAGGCATTGCCGCTGTGAGCCCCGATGAGGTTCATGCTTACCTAGACGGACAGGAGGAACGCTTACGTGGGGCACTCGCGGGCACAGATCTTCGTGTCTTGCGTATCGGTGACTACCTGTCAGTACGCATGCCGGTGCAGACAATCTTCTCGATGGGCTCCGCGGACATCGATCCGGCCGTGTTTGCGGCACTCAATTCGGTGAGCGCAATCCTCAACGAGTTCGAGCAATCGGTGGTTGAGATCGCCAGTCATACCGACAGCCGTGGCTCGGCCGTCTACAATCGGGAACTCTCGTCGCGGCGGGTCAGGAGTCTTGCCTCTTTCCTGCAAGCCCGTAATGTCGATGCGGTGCGCGTGATCGAAGTGCCGGCTGGCGCAGCGCATCCGGTCAGCGATGACGAATCGGCCGCCGGCCGCGAACTCAATCGCCGTGTCGAGGTCACGTTGGTGCCGTTACAAGACCGTGAAGCGGAAGCGCGTTCAGGCTAGCTCTTAGCTATCGTTCGCGAACTTCGATATCTGCTCCAGCAGACCAGTGCTCTTTTCGAATCGACTTGAGCTTGAAAGGTTCGCCGTTCCCAACAACCGCTCGACGATCATCATCCCCGAGTCTCTCGTAGTTCTTCGGCCCCTGCGACCAAGGTCCCTGAGCACCCGATCCCAGTCTGAGCAACCCTGTTGCTCTTGTTAGAATTGAGGCTTCCCGGTGGCAAAATTCAGAATAGTGAGGAGTTACGGGGCCATCATTAGCCATCGGTTAACCACATGTGACCTTCTTCTTGTTGATTCTGCGTTGTTCTGCGTAACTTTCAGTTTTATCTCAATGTTCTTGGATGTCGCTCCACGAGTTTGCGCACATTCTGCTCTGTGCCTTGGTCCGACTCCTAGGAAGCTACGCGAAGTAAAGAGTAGAACTCGGTCGATAGCTTGCAACTCTGATCTTCTACGACGTCACGGTTTCGAAATAACTTGCGCCTTCAGATCACATAATTAGGATTGAGGTTGAGGCTTCGGCCTCGCGTCGGCAAGCTTGCTTGTTGACAGCCGCCCTGCGGTAGAAGATCCGAGTCTTCACCGGTGTTGGGGGCGGTGGACGCAAACGGCAGTGCTGGATGTGAGAGTGGTTGGCGAAAGCCGATCGGTCGAGCTAAAGGAACACTTTGACGAACTCGGAACACTCGAAGTGCTATGCCTCGGGTAGCCCAATACCAATAACGGTTTTGGGACTCGACAGCGGGGAACCCGCCGAAAGGCGGCGGAACCGAGGAAGGGTTTCGAAACCGGGACAAGCAGATCTCCCGCGCGTCCTCGTAAATTAAATAGAGAAGCGGCCCACCGGCCGCTTTTTGCTTTAGGGGGAATCATGGGTAGGAAACTATGCGTAGAGAATTTGCCGTATTCGATAACCGAGAGTGCGCTGTCGGACAAAGTCTGGCATACGAAACTGTGGGCCCCGCAGCCGCGAACGGCTTCGGGGCCTTCGCGTCACTCTTGGGAGGGGGGGCTACTGAATGGCGAACTCTTCAGACGTTCCACGCTATGAGTAAGTGCGGTTGCGTTTACTGACTTTTTGGACCTTTTCCAGCCAGTTCGAATAGCCCTCTACGCTGTACAAGGACAAATCCAGCCTAGGTCCGTTGGCGGGCTTCTTACGGTAAAGGATAGACCGATTAGCCTTTTTAGAATTTTTGCTCGGCATCGCGATGGCTCTGGGTCCATTTTTGTCGTGCCGATCAGTTTGACTCCGATTTGGTAGGAGTCGGGTCGTTTTAAACATAACCCACAAGAAAAGTCCTAGTGGGCTGCTAAATTATCCTACTGTATGTATTACCAGTATCCCGCTCAAAACATCGCTCTTCGCGCCATAAGTGACACTGTCAAGTCGCTGAATTTAGGGGCTTCGCGGCGGGTTGCAGAGGCTAGGTTGGACGGCAGCTTTGAAGAAATAGAGCGGATTTTCGCCGGAACCGTGGCTTGAACGCCGAGACTCAGTGGCAGAAGTCGCAAGAATGACCGCCTCGAAGAGATAGTTGGGGCCTGGTTTGCAGCAAGCTCTAGTTCCTTATGTCTGGTGCACCGTCGCAATTCAGCGACGTTTTGTCTAAGATTCATGTATCAGGCTAGATGCCAGCGATAAGTCACTAAAAGAAAAGAAGAAGGGGACTCCAATGTTCGAGTTAGGCAAGAATAATAAGGTACCTACAACCCCGGATAAACTGTCGCGACAGGATCGCGACCATCAGACCGGCAGTCACGCCCAACCCCGGGAAGTTGCCGTGATCGGCCAATCGATCAGAATCGATGGCGACGTGCGCGGCGAGGAAGATCTGCGGATAGAAGGCGACATCAGGGGCACGATTCGGTTGCTGAATCATAGCCTGACGATCGGCACGAAGGGCCGGATCAAAGCCGATGTCTATGCAGAATCGGTCACGGTCGACGGCGAAGTGAATGGCGACCTGTACGCCTCCGGGTGTGTCAACATCCACTCAAGTGCTCGCGTCAAGGGTAACGTCGTTGCTACGCGTGTCAATTTGGATGAGGGCGCACGCTTCAAAGGTTCGATCGACATGGACCCGGAAACAGTTGAAGCCACGCTTGGCAAGAAGCACAGAGCACAAGCGTCGGCACGCGACGCCGGTCGGTCCATCGGTCCGAAGCAGGCCGCCACTACGGCCGTCGACAATCCGACCCCAGAAAATCCGCGTGCGGTACAGAGCATCATCAGCGATAAGAAATCCAAGCCGGAGCCGGCGCACTAGCCAACCTGTTCTTCGATGCGAGCCTACCGTTCTAGCGATCCGCTGGGCGCAGCTACCGCGCAGATTAAGCGTGAGATACCGACGACGATCAACGCGCCGCTGTTTCGCTCGCTGATCGAACGGCTTGCCGAGGATCAGCGCTGGGTCATTCTCGATCTCGGTGTCGCACGCCCGCAAATTCTCGCACTGTTGAACCGCTGCCGTTGTCGGCTAGACATTGCAGATCTGGCCGACGCTGTCCACACACTAATCGACGTGGGCGATTCGGTTTGTTTGGCCAACCTCGCTGAAGCACTGTTACCTGCCCAACGCCCAGAACCGACCGACATCGTGTTCTGTTGGGACTTCCTGAATTACCTGGAGCGTGGCGCACTGACGGCACTGATGGCCAGCATCGCGGTAAGATGCCGTCCAGGCGCTTACGTGCACGCGCTGATCGTCTATTCGGAGCGCCTTATGCAGCAGCGACCGGGACAGTTCGCGCCAATCGACGAGGGGCATCTGCTGAACCTGTCTACATCGGAACCTGTACGCACTGCGCCGCGTTACTCGCCTGAGGATCTACAGATGTGCATGCCAGAATACACGATTGAACGTGTGCGTTTGCTCAGTAACGGCATGCAAGAATATCTGTTCCGGCTGTAGCACGCGGGCCGAACTCAAGTACCGTCCCGGCTGGCGGCTCTCCTCAGCTCTCTCGATACCGCTGCTAACGACAGATCCAACCCGTTCAGAAATCCGTACATAGGTGATTTCGCCGATTCATTACTTTTTTCGCTCTTCCTTCGTGAACTGAAACTCGAAGGAGCTGACTAGATACAAATCATTTCTCCGTGGGCCGAATACTGTCCACTTCGACCACAGCATCAAAAGCGGCCTGAACGGCCTTGACATTCGGGTCCTGCTCGATCGCAGCACGTGCTTTGCGCATGCGCCGATCCTCACCCGCTTCGCGAATCTGCGCCGGCGTTGCAACAGGCGGCTTCCCAGCAACAATCTCGAGCTTCAGCCGCTGACCCAGGTGTTCGCCAAGCGCCGTTTCGAGCCGCCCCTTGACTTGTGCGGTGTTCAGATGCGCACAATCTTCCGCCAACACCAACGCGATGCGGTTGCCAGACTGCTCCTTGAGCGTGCAGTGCTCGGCGAGTTGGCGTGCTGCCCCGTGAAGTTCGATCGATTTTAAGAGTGCCCCCCAGTCGCCTGTGATCGGCTGGACCGAGACGATGGTAGCCAGACCGGCCGGCGTGGCGCGTGTCGCCGACGCATCGCTCTCCGCTGCTCGGGCAGGCGCGGCCTTCGGTGGCGGTTTGGCCGCCGTCGGCAGACTGGAAGAACGCTGATCGGCCGAATCGGTCGCGGCACTCTCATCCGCACCCGGGCGAAATGCCAACATGCGCAGTAGCGTCATTTCGAAGCTTGAGCGCAGGTCGCGGCTGACACCGAGATCGCGGCGGCCCTGCAGCGCTATCTGGTAGTAAAGTTGGACGTCCTCTGCGGAAATTGCGACGGCCAGTCCCTGCAGCGCCTCGTGTTCCTCCCGTGCCTCGTTGTAACCGACCAGCTGAATCACGGCCAGGCGTTGCAGCTCGTTCATGAGCTCGTCGAGGACCGTGCCGTAGGCCGGCACGTACTGGTCGAACGCCGCGACTTCGTTGAGCAAAGCCGACCCGTCCCCGGACGCGAGACCTTCGAGCAGGCGGATGACATGGCCGCGGTCGATCGTCCCGAGCATCTCATCGGCAGACTCCCGGCTCAGCTTGCCCCCGCCGAACGCTATGGCCTGATCGAGAAGACTCAGGGCATCACGCATGCTGCCGTCAGCGCCCTTGGCGAGTGCCGCGAGACCGGCGGGTTCGGTCTTGACGCCCTCTTCGTCGGAAATCTTCTGTAACTGCGCCTCGATCTGCTTCAGTGTCAGCCGTTTCAGATTGAACTGCAGGCAACGCGAGAGCACCGTAACGGGAATCTTCTGTGGCTCGGTGGTAGCGAGCAGGAATTTGACGTGCGGTGGCGGCTCTTCAAGCGTCTTCAACAACGCATTGAAGGAATGCTTGGAAAGCATATGCACTTCGTCGATCAGATAGACCTTGAAGCGCCCCGTCGTAGGCGCGTACTGCACGTTCTCCAGTAGCTCTCGAGTATCCTCGACTTTGGTGCGCGACGCGGCATCTACTTCGATCAGATCAACGAAACGCCCCTCGTCGATAGCAACGCAGGGTTCGCAGACACCGCAGGGCTCGGACACGATGCCATCGGCGCAGTTCAGCGCTTTGGCGAGAATACGGGCTAGCGTGGTCTTGCCGACACCGCGAGTCCCGGCAAAGAGATAGGCGTGGTGCAATCGTTCCGCGGCGAGGGAGTTCACCAGCGCTTTGACGACATGCTGTTGGCCGACGAGCTCCTTAAAGCGACGTGGGCGCCATTTCCTTGCTAGAACCATATAACTCATGGACGAAAAACCTGCCAACAATTGAATTCAGATCTGGGCCAGCTCGGCAATCGGGTCGCCGCTGTAGTTCCCCACCCAGCCCTGACGGGATTTACGGCCGACCATCGCAGAAGAACCGATGCGGACGAGCGTACTTTAACAGCGAGTCACCGCGGGCGTACAGGGTAGCTCAGCGACCGAACTTGCGCCGGCACTG
>Ga0209988_10003423_pt1 | contig 10511 bp, 8 predicted proteins | sample N075metaG_FD_183115 | JGI IMG/M metagenome (GOLD analysis project Ga0209988, IMG submission 183115) | Deep subsurface microbial communities from Kermadec Trench to uncover new lineages of life (NeLLi) - N075 metaG (SPAdes) (version 2) | ecosystem: Environmental > Aquatic > Marine > Ocean trench... | reverse complement strand
ACGTCGGGAAAGGCCATCTACCAGCAGGGACTGGCAACAACCTGCAAAGACCCGCCGTCAAGGCGAGAGCTGGAGACGGAGGGAGGGATTTGGTCTGGCGCATGGGCTCGTAGGAGCGATGAAGGAGCAACAGAGCTTCTGGTCCGATCGCGAGGAGCCGCGCGAGCGCAAGACGCTGGCGCTCGCCTGTAGACAACCGATGCACGTCAACGCCGAGAACATCGCGTTCGAAGCCGAGCCTGAAGCTCATCGCCTTCGTATCCAGCGGGAAAGTGTGGCCCCACGTCGTCCGCCCACCACGCGCTCTCCAGCGGAAGCATACCGAGACGCCGTCGCCACTCCGGCGCGGGCGTCGCCGCGCAGGATGTTCCATCGAAGCGCACACTGCCCTCGTGAGCGTCGAGGTCCGCGAGCGCTCGCAGGAAGAGTGTTTTGCCCGAGCCCGACGCACCCATCACCGAAACGCATTCGGAAGACTCGATCGTGAGGTCGATCGGACCCATGGAAAGGAATTGCAGCGCTTGAATCTCGAGTCGGCTCATCACGACGACTCTACACCCCCTCTTTGACAGCGCCAAAGACCTCCCGTAGGCTTTCGCGCAATGCGAAAAGCTGTCTATCTCGCCATCGGGGTCGCAGTCATGCTCGGGATCCACATCTTGCCGGCGCCGCCGCCTGTGGGTGATGCCGAGCTCACCCTCGAAGGCAAAGCCTGCCTGGCCGTCCTCGCCTTCGCCGTGGTGCTCTGGGTCTCGGAAGCACTACCCTTTGCCGTTACGTCGCTCTTCGTGCTGCTCTTGATACCGGCCTTCGGCGTCGAAGACTATGAGGTCGTCGTGCGCACCGGTTTCGGCAACCCCATCATTACGTTCTTTCTCGGTGTCTTGTTGCTGTCGGCCGCGTTCAGCCGCTCCGGACTCGGGCCCAGGCTCGCGCTCAACATCTTGCGCCGCGTTGGCACCCGAACGGATCGCGTGCTCCTCGGGTTCCTCGTGGTGGGTGCCGCGCTCTCGATGTGGATTACAGACATGGCGGTCGCGGCGATCCTGCTCCCGCTCGGGGTGGGCGTCTTGCAGGACGCCGAGCTGAAGCCCCTCGAGAGCAACTTTGGTCGGGCGCTCATGATTGCCTGTGCCTTCGGCCCACTGATTGGCGGCATCGCGACGCCCGCTGGAACTGGCGCCAACCCCATCGCACTCAGCTATCTCAAGGAGCTCGCGGGCGTCGAGATATCGTTTCTCGAATGGATGCGCTACGGCGTCCCCGCCGCCGTTCTCATGATCCCCATCGCGTGGCAAGTGCTGCTGCGGATTTTTCCTCCTGAGCTCGAGAAGTTACCCATGAAAGAGGGAGAGCTCGAAGAAAAGCTCACAGCCCTGGGCCCGCTTGCGCCCGCGGAGCTCAAGACGCTCGTCGTCTTCGGCATAACCATCACGCTGTGGCTCGCGACCTCGCTCCCGATCCAAGCGGTCGCACTCTTCGGCGGCGTCACGCTCTTCCTGCCGGGAATGAACGTGATGAGCTGGAAGGACGCTCAGCGGGACGTCGACTGGGGTGGCATCCTGCTCATCGTCGCTGGCATCTCGCTCGGGATGATGGTCTACGAGACGGGGGCAGCGGAGTGGGTCGCGCTGGCCTTGATGGGGCGCATGGGCGACGTCCCCGCGATCTTTCGGCCATTTCTCATCGTGCTCGGCGTGGCCTTTTTGCATCTCTTCTTTTCCAGCAACACCGTCACGAGCACGATCATCATGCCGATCCTCATCGCACTCGCCGCGAGCCTGGCGCTCGACCCATGGACGCTCGCGGGTCCCGCGGCGTTTACGTCTTCCCTGGCTTTCATCCTCGTCACCGAGAGCCCGACCAACGTGATCCCTTATTCCTCCGGCTATTTCTCGATCCGCGACATGGCCAAGGCGGGGATCGTCATGACTTTCTTCGCCGCGATCTGTGTCGCGGCTTCCATTCTCGTGATGGGAGCGTTCGAATGACGACCGTCCAAGAGGTCATAACCCGGGCGCACAAGGCGCAGCGGGAGCTCGAGAAGCTCGACCAAGCAGGCGTCGACGATATCGTCACCGCTGTCGCTTGGGTGGGGGTCGCCCATGCCGAGCGACTCGCCAAGCTCGCCGTCGAGGAGACGGGGCTCGGCAACGTCGACGACAAAATCAAGAAGAACCGGCGCAAGACGATGGGAACGCTGAACGACCTACGAGGCGCCACGTCCGTGGGCATTTTGAAAGAAGACCCGGAGCGAGGGATCACCGAGATCGCGAAGCCCGTGGGGGTCGTCGCGGCTATAACACCGGTGACGAATCCGGGTGCCACGCCTATCAACAACATCATGATCACCCTGAAAGGACGCAACGCCGTCGTGCTGGCGCCGCACCCGAAAGCCGAGGGCACTTGCACTGAGCTCGTACGTCTCGTTCATGAAGCGCTCGACAAATTGGGCGTCCCGCGCGACGCCGTGCAGCAACTGAGCCTTCGAGCGAAGAACAAACAAGAGAGCAAAGCGCGCGCTCAGGAGCTCATGGCGCTCGCGGATCTCGTCGTCGTGACGGCGGGCCCGGCCAACGTGCTTGCCGGCTATCAAAGCGGCACGCCCGCGCTCGGCGTGGGGCGCGGCAACGCGCCGGTGATCGTGGATGCGAGTGCTCATATCGAAGACGCGGCGGACAAGATCCTGGAGAGCGCGACGTTCGACTACGCGACGAGCTGCTCGTCGGAGAACTCGTTGCACGTGGAGGCATCGGTTTACGACAAAGTGCTCGAGGCACTCGAGGCGCGGGGTGCGTACCTCGCTCGCGGCGAAGAAAAGTCGGCGCTCGAAGCCGCGCTCTGGAAAGACGGCGCGCTCGACCGACAGCTCGTCGCACAATCCCCTGCCGTAATCGCCGAGGCCGCCGGGCTGACGCATGAAGCGGCCGCGAAGGCTCGACTTTTTCTCGTCGAAGAAGACGGCGTCGGGCCCGATTATCCGTTCTCCGGGGAAAAGCTCGCTCCGGTCGTGAGCGTCTATCGATGGGAACGCTTCGACGACGCGCTCTCGATAATCGACCGTATTTTGGACTATCAAGGCCTCGGCCATTCCGTCGGCATCCACTCTCGGGACAACGAGCGCATCGAGAGGCTCGCGCATCGGGCCAAGGTCTGCCGCGTGCTCGTCAATCAAGCCCATTGCATCGGCAATGGCGGGGATTTCGAGAACGGTCTCGACTTCACTTTGTCGCTCGCCGCCGGCACCTGGGGCGGGAACAGCACGTCGGACAACATTACTTATAAGCACTTTCTCAACATCACCCGGATCTCCCGGCCGATTGCAGCCGAACCGCCGACGGAAGCGGATCTCTTCGGCGACTACTGGGAGCGATTCGGCCTCACACCGTGAACTTCGACGAGCAGACGGCCAAAGAGCTTCTCGAGGCGCGCGGGATCCGCATCCCGCGCGGCCGGGTCGCCACCACGGCTGAAGAGGCGGCGGTCATTGCAAGCGAGCTCGGAGCGCCGGTCGTGATCAAACCACTTCTCCCGACCGGGCGGCGCGGCAAAGCCGGGCTCATCCGCTTCGCCGAGGACGCGCGCGCGGCCTCCTCGGAAGCCGCGGAGCTCTTGGCGCACGCCGATCGTCTCCGTGTGGAAGAGCGCATCCCCATCGAGCGCGAGCTCTACGTGGGCGTCGTCACCGATCGCCGTGCAAAGTCACCGATGATGCTCTTCTCGCCGGAGGGCGGTGTCGACGTCGAGACAGCGCAGCACGTTACCAAAAGGCCCATCGATATTCGGCGCGGCGTGAGCGCCTCGACTCTCGAGGCCTTTCCCGAGAACGTGCGCGCGGTGCTCGAGACCTTGTATGAGGCTTATCGCGCGCTCGACGCGGATTTGATCGAGATCAATCCCCTTGCTGTCACGACGGCGGGCGAGCTCATAGCACTCGATGCGAAGCTCGTCGTCGATGACAGTGCGCTCGCGCGACACGCGGAGCTGCCGCTGCCGCCGGACGACGGCACGGCGCTCGAGAAAAAGGCGAGGGAGGCCGGTCTCTACTACATCGAGCTCGACGGCGATGTCGGCGTCCTCGCGAACGGCGCCGGGCTCACGATGGCCACCCTCGATGCCGTGCGCTTTCACGGCGGTCGGCCAGCGAACTTCATGGAGATCGGCGGCGATGCCTATCGCAAGGCACGCGAAGCTCTCGAGATCGTTTTGGGGAATCCACGCATTCGCAGCTTGCTCGTGAATCTTTGCGGCGCCTATGCCCGCACCGATGTGATGATCGAGGGCTTTCTCACCGGGTGGCAGGCGCTCGCGCCGTCCGTGCCCGTCGTGTTCAGCATTCACGGCACGGGCGAAGCGCGCGCGATCGAGCTCGTCAAGGAGACACTCGGCCTCGAGCCTTTCGATGAGATGGACGACGCCGTCAAAGAGGCGATCCGCCTTGTCTAGCTTTTTCGCGCGAGCGCCGAAAGTCGTCGTCCAAGGCATCACCGGGCGCGAAGCGCGTTTTTGGACGGAGCGCATGATCGCCTGCGGGACGCAAATCGTCGCGGGCGTCACACCCGGAAAAGGCGGTCAACACGTGGGCGCCATCCCCGTTTACGACCGTGTCGAGGAAGCTGTGGCGCAACACAGCGCGACCGCGACGGTGCTCTTCGTCCCACCGCGCGCGGCGAAAAGCGCCGTGCTCGAAGCGATGGCCGCCGGGATCGAGACCATCGTCTTGCTCACCGAGCACATCCCCGTCCACGACACGATGGCGCTCCTCGCGGAGGCCGACGAGCGCGATGTGAGCATCCTGGGCCCGAACTCTCCCGGCATGGCCGTTCCTGGAAGCTACTTCCTCGGCATCCTGCCCGCGTGGGAGCTTACGATTTTCTCACCGGGCCCCATAGGTGTCGCCAGCCGGAGTGGAAGTCTCGGGACGCTCGTTTGCGTCGAGCTCGTGCGGCGCGGGCTCGGACAATCGGCCTTTCTCGGCATCGGCGGCGACCCCATCCTCGGCACGACGTTCTACGATGCCCTCAGCGCCTTCGAGGCCGACCCGGAAACGAAAGCGGTTGTTCTTCTCGGCGAGATCGGGGGCACGATGGAAGAGGACGCCGCGGCGTTCATCGCGGAGATGTCGAAGCCCGTCGTCGCGTTCATCGGTGGGTCGAGCGCTCCGGAAGGCCGGAAGATGGGGCATGCGGGGGCGATCGTCGCAGGTAACAAAGGTACGGCGCCGTCAAAGATCGCGGCGCTCCGAGACGCTGGTGCTCGTGTGGCAAACGTCCCGTCTCACGTGGGACGTCTCGTGGCCGAGCTATTCTGATCGAGGCTTACTCGATGGTCCGCCGAATCCACGCTCTGATCGTGGCGCGCGCTTCATCGAGCCGGATACGCTGCCCCCAGAACATAACATCGGCGCCATCTCATCGAAGGCCGCTCGGATGGCATCTCCGCGTGGGTTCGCTGGAAGCTCGAACGCGGGGTCGTCGGAAGTCGGAAGCCCAACGATTTGTCTCTCCGTTGGTGAAGGGGAAACACTCACCGAGCTAATCCCAAAGAAGAGTCTTCCGCTCAACAAGTTCTTCGAGGTCGCCATTCCCCTGACCGATGCCGTCAGTGCCGCCCACGAACAAGGCATCATTCACCGCGACCTAAAAGCCGACAACCTCATGCAGAACGACGAGGGGCTGCTATCTGGGCCAAGGGTCTCGTGGAGCTGCCATAGGTTCCTGGAGCATGCTGGCAACCAAGTTGCCGCCATGCGGCGCGGGGTATAATCCCGCGCCATGCAGACCCGCGCTTCGATTCCCGTCACCTTATGCCTTCTGGCTACGGCCTGCGGTCCGCTTCCCGACGTCGACTGGCCGGTGAACGGCGGTGTCGACAACATCCGTTACTCGCCGCTTTCCGAGATCACGCGGGAGAACGTCGGGCAGCTCCAGGTGGCCTGGACGTACGACTCGCAGGATGCCTTCGAAGGCTCCGAGATGCAGAGTAACCCCATCGTCGTTGATGGAGTTCTCTACGCGACGACACCGACGCTGAAGGTCGTCGCACTGAATGCGGAGACGGGGACGTTACTGTGGACCTTCGACCCGATCGCCGCGAGCGGCGCGCCGCGGGCAAGAGCGCGGCATCGTGGCGTCACGGTTCACGACGACCGGGTGTTCGTCGCCGCCCGCAGCTATCTTTGGGCGCTCGACCGGCAAACGGGCCAGCCAATTGCCTCGTTCGGACAGGCGGGGCGAATCGACCTTCGGGAGGGGCTCGGCCGACCCGCCGAGACGCTGAGCGTCAGCGCCAGCACCCCGGGCGTGGTCTTCGAGGACCTGCTGATCATGGGGAGCAGCGTTCCGGAAACGCTGCCCGGATCGCCGGGTCACATTCGCGCCTTCGACGTGCGTACGGGGGAGCAGCGGTGGATGTTTCGCACCATCCCGGCGCCGGGTGAGTTCGGCTACGACACCTGGCCGCCCAACGCCCACGAGATCTCCGGCGGCGCCAACGCGTGGGCCGGCGTGACCGTCGACTCCTCGACCGGGCTCGTGTTCGCGGCGACCGGATCGGCGTCGTTCGACTTCTACGGCGCCAATCGTCACGGCGACAACCTCTTTGCCAACAGCGTGCTGGCGCTCGATGCACGCACGGGTGATCGGGTATGGCACTTCCAGGCCGTCCGCCACGACGTCTGGGACTGGGACTTCCCCGCCGCACCCAGCCTGGTCACCGTGATGCGCGACGGTCGCCGTATCGACGCGGTCGCGCAGATCACCAAGACCGGCTATGTCTACGTCTTCGATCGGCGCACCGGCGAATCGCTGTTTACGATCGAGGAGCGACCCGTCCCGGCGTCGGCAATTGATGGCGAGCTGCTGGCACCCACCCAGCCGCAGCCGGTTCTGCCTCAGCCCTTCGCGCGCCAGGGCCTTACCGAGGACATGCTCACCCGGCGCACGCCGGAGGCTCATGCCGCCGTGCTCGAGCAGTTCCGGGCGCTCGAGTCCGGAATGTACGCGCCGCCGAGCCTTGCGGGCACCATCGTATTCCCGGGCTTCGACGGCGGCGCCGAATGGGGCGGAGCGGCTTTCGATTCGGACAGCGGTCTGTTATTCGTCAACTCCAACGAGATGCCCTGGATCGTGCAGCTCATTCCCAACAACGACACCTCGCTCTACAACGCGAATTGCGGGAGCTGCCATGGCGAGGACCGCAGAGGCTCACCGGCGGTGCCGTCGCTTTCGAACATCGGCGAGCGCTTCGGACGCGACGAGCTCGCCGCGCTGATTCGCCAAGGCACGGGCACCATGCCCGGCTTCCCCGACATGGGCCGCCGTAACACGAACGACATCGTCGAGTTCCTAATCACCGGAATCGACCGCGGTGTGGATCCGGCCGTCACCAGCGCCCCGGGGTGGCTGCCCTATCGCACCACGGGCTACACGATCTTCCTCGATCCGGACGGCTACCCCGCCATTGCACCGCCGTGGGGCACGCTGAACGCCATCGACCTCAACAGCGGCGAGATCCGCTGGCAGATTCCTTTCGGCGAGTTTCCCGAGCTGGCGGCGCAGGGACTGACGAACACCGGGAGCGACAACTACGGCGGTCCGGTGGTCACCGCCAGCGGCCTGTTGTTCATCGGCGCGACCAATTTCGACAAGAAATTTCGGGCCTACGACGCATTGACCGGCGAGCTGCTCTGGGAAACGACGTTGCCGGCGGCGGGCAACGCCACGCCGTCTATCTACCGGCTCAACGGCCGCCAGTACATCGTCATCGCCTGCGGCGGCGGCAAGAACGGCGCACCCTCCGGCAGCAGCCTGGTCGCATTCGCCCTGCCAGAGAACGCCAAGACTTGATTGCGGAAGCACCGGTCCGCGTGCCGCTATCGCCCTGACGCCGCACGTGTCGGCAGTGCCGGATCGATCAGCGCGAACGACAGGATGCTCGATGCGGCGGCCACGGCCACGTGCTGTCGCTGGTCGAACATAGAGGTCATCGGCGACGCTTTCCAAATGGCGTTCGTCTGAAAGTCCCAGAGCGGCGCACCGGTCTCTGCATTGACCGCCATCAGCGCGCCGCTGTCCTCGCCGAAGAACACCAGGCCGCCGGCGGTGGCGAGCGTGCCGCCCCAGAAATTGGCCGGTCCGGTCTGCGGCAGCTCCCACGCGATGTCGCCGGTCAGGATGTCGATCGCGCGCAGAATCTTCTGCCCCGACTCGCCGGGTGGGGTCCGCGTGGACCCACCGTAATAGGACCGGCCAGACTCCCACTGCTCCGGTGTGCGCGTGTAGATCGCGCAGTGCTCCATCGTTTGCACGTAGAAGAGGCCGGTGTCCGGGTGGAACGGGAGAACCAATTGGTCGCACCTGACACGGTGGGGCACACCTTCGTGCCCTGCGCGGAGGGCTGCTGGTCGGGATTGAGGATCGGCCGGCCACGACAACTACGTGCCGAACGAGAGTGAGTACCTAGCACCCCGGGTGAGAGAACAGCTCCACGACATGGGGCGCGCACCACTTCGCGGTCAACAGCCTTCCGGAACCTACGCTCGCCAGATTCTCGATCGGTTGCTCATTGATCTATCGTGGGCGTCCTCGAGGCTCGAGGGGAACACGTACACTCGCTTGGATACGGAACGTTTGATTCGATTTGGCGAGGCGGCCGCAGGCAAGGACGCAACCGAAACGCAGATGATTCTGAACCACAAAGCAGCGATCGAGTTTTTGATTGAGCAATCTGCCGAAGTTTTGCTTTTCAATCGCTATGTCACTTTGAACCTACATGCCTTGCTTGCCGACAACTTGCTCGCAAATCCCGATGCTCCGGGGCGTATCCGGCGTCTCTCAGTGGAGATCTCGGGCTCGGTTTTCTCGCCGCTCGGGCTGCCTCAAGTGATCGACGAGTGCTTCACCCAGATTCTAGATACCGCTCAAGCGATTCGCGACCCATACGAACAGGCTTTCTTCGTGATGGTTCATCTGCCGTACTTGCAGCCGTTCGAGGACGTGAATAAGAGAGTTTCGCGACTCGCGGCCGACATTCCGCTGATTCGCGACAAGCTCTGTCCGCTTTCTTTCGTTGACGTGCCGGAGAGGGATTACATCGACGCCACGCTACGCTAGGCATCTACGAGTTGAACCGTGTCGACATGCTTCGCGACGTGTTCATCTGGGCCTATGAACGCTCCTGCTCCAGATACGCGGCCCTACGACAGTCCATGTCGGAGCCCGATCCGTTTCGACTGCGATATCGGGAAGCTTTAACCGAAGCCGTCGGCGGGATCGTCCGGTCGCGCGAGCCGGACCTGGAGGCATCGCTCCACGCCTTTGCCGAGGAGAACATCCCTCCCGCTGATCAGGAAGCGTTCGTGGAGTTGGCGCGAGATACTCTGAAGCGACTTCACGAGGGAACGATCGCCCGCTACCGCATCCGGCCTTCCGAGTATGAAGCTTGGCGAAGCGATCCCCCGCACGCTGGCTCTTAGCGCGGCACGAAGGCTACGATGTTTTTCGCAATCTCGTTCAAACGAGATTCTTATCGAATACTGAGATTGTCACACCGTCAATACCGGGCTCGGCTCGACGCGTCGAGAGCGTCGTTCCTACCTGTCGGTCGTGTCAACGTGTCGTGTAGGCTGGACAGTGACGATAGTGTCGAATGAACTGGACAATAATCGAGACCTTCTCGCAAGCGCGCGAGGCCCTGCTGGTCGGCCCAGCCGAGTTCGAGGCTCCCACGCCCTGGGCGAACTGGCACCTGCGCTATAAAGAAATCGCCCGCGGTAAAGTACAATCGAATCTCGCACTAGGAGGCCCGGAAATGATGCCTCTCCGCCGTACCGCGGCGCTCGCCGTGCTCGTTGTTTTCATACCTTTCGCACTCACCGGCGCGTCGCGAGAGCCGGTACGCTCGAAGAAAGGTATGGTGGTCTCCGCAAGTCCTATCGCGTCCGAGGTCGGCGCGAAAATTCTCGGGCGCGGCGGCAACGCCGTGGACGCCGCGGTCGCCGTCGCTTTCGCTTTGGCGGTCACCTACCCTACGGCGGGCAATATCGGCGGCGGCGGATTCATGGTCATCCATGACGCGACGACCGGCAAAGATGTCGCCATCGACTATCGGGAAAAAGCTCCCACGCGCGTCGAGCGGGACATGTATCTCGACAAGGATGGAGACGTCGTTGCGGGGCTTTCCACCAAGGGGCACTTAGGAGTGGCAGTGCCCGGCACGACGGCCGGACTCCTGCTCGCGCTCGAGCGCTACGGTACGCTCGGTCGCGCTACCGTGATGGCTCCGGCAATCCGGCTCGCGGCCGAAGGTTTCCCCGTCAGCTTCCAGCTTTCCCAATCGCTCGGTCGCGCCGTGGAGCGGCTCGGCCGTCACGCCGAATCGAGGCGCATCTTCTTGCGCAACGGACACCCGTTTGAAGAGGGCGAGATTCTTACTCAGCCGGAGCTCGCCGCAACCCTCATCCGTATCGCCGCCGAGGGGCGCGACGGTTTCTATGACGGCGAAACGGCGCG
>Ga0209988_10003422_pt1 | contig 10513 bp, 9 predicted proteins | sample N075metaG_FD_183115 | JGI IMG/M metagenome (GOLD analysis project Ga0209988, IMG submission 183115) | Deep subsurface microbial communities from Kermadec Trench to uncover new lineages of life (NeLLi) - N075 metaG (SPAdes) (version 2) | ecosystem: Environmental > Aquatic > Marine > Ocean trench... | reverse complement strand
CGCCATCCGGGAGGCAGTCGACGCGATTCTCGAGCAGTTTCCACCGGGTTGAATCGCCCGCCGCGGACCGGGTGAAGCAAAGGTGAGGTCGCTCTTCGCAGTACTGTTCACCGGGCTACTGGCCGGCTGTGCCGATGAACTCGGCGACTACGACCGTACGATCTCAACGGCGTTCCAGGACCCACTCAGTACCAGAGCCGGTCAGCTCTTTCAGCATGCTGCGGCCGAGCACCCCGGCGAATCCGGCTTCGCGATCATCCGCCACGGGCGCGAGGCGTTCACCGCCCGCATCGCGTTTACCGAACTGGCGGAGCACAGCCTCGACGTGCAGTACTACATCTGGGAAGCAGACGCGACCGGTTTCATTCTGATGGACCGTCTACTTCGCGCCGCCGACCGAGGTGTACGCGTCCGCGTGCTCGTCGACGACATCAATCTGACGGGCCGCGACGACCGCGCAGCTGCAATGGATGTGCATCCGAACGTCGAAGTGCACGTCTTCAATCCGTTCAGGCACCGCGATTCTCGGCTGATCGACTTCGCGATCGACCTCGGCCGGGTCAATCACCGGATGCACAACAAGATCATGGTGGTGGACAACGCCATGGCCATCGTCGGTGGTCGCAACATCGGCGACCACTACTTCGAGGTTGCAAGCGATGCCAACTTCCGCGACCTCGACATCGCTGCGGCCGGCCCGGTGGTACCGGAAATCTCCGAGGTGTTCGATCATTTCTGGAACGGTGACTGGGCGGTGCCGATCAGCGCGCTGGTCGACCGACCGTACACTGAGGCTGATCTGGAGGCGACCGTGGCCTACCTGCGGGAACAGATCGCGGCGGTAGACTATCCACATCCGCTGGATCAGGACGTCGGAACGCTCGTTTCCGAGCTGAGCGCGATCCGCGATCAGTTCATCTGGGCGCCCGGCCGCGTCGTGTGGGACGACCCGCAACGTATCACGGAAGGCATCGCTCAGGGCGCCATGGCCGAGGCATTGTTCCGAAAGGTCGATACGCTGCAGACGGAATTGCTCATGGAATCAGCCTACTTCGTCATGCCGGCGTTCGGCATGGATAAGATCGTTGAACTCGTCGGTCGAAACGTCCGGGTTCGAGTGCTGACCAACTCATTGGCTTCCAACGACGTGATCGCTGCTCACGCCGGCCACGCCAAGCGACGCAAACAGCTGGTCGAAAGCGGTGTCGAGCTTTACGAGCTGCGGCCTGACGCCGATGCGCTGCGCCGCAACTCGGGAGCGCACTCGGACGCCCAATCGGTAAGCTCGTCGCTACATACCAAAGCCGTTGTATTCGATCGGGAATCGGTGTTCATCGGCAGTTTCAATCTGGATCCCCGCTCTGGAAGTATCAACACTGAAGCCGGTCTGTACGTGGAGAGTCCGGCGTTGGCCGAGCAGGTAATTGCCTTCATGGATGAAGGTGTGAGACCCGAAAACAGTTTCCGGGTACAGCTCGACGACAGCGGCGAGCTGGTCTGGGTCACGGAGGTCGATGGCGTCGAAGTCCGTTTTGAACACGATCCCTATTCGAGCTTCTGGGAGCGTCTCGTCGCGAGGTTCATTGCGATGCTACCCATAGAGCACCAACTCTGAGCCTGCACGTCGCCGTGGCGTTGATTCCGGTCGCGTTGTTTGCGGCTGCCGGTTTCGCCTCGTCGGACGAGTATGATCCCGAGTATCTTGACGGCGACGATCCCGCCAAGATCGACGTTGAGGACTCGCTCGACTATCCCTACGTGGAACCGAAACACATCAGTTTCGATGGCGACGTTCGCGGTGGTTACTTCAACATAGACGTGGACCAGCGCGACGGAACGAGCGATCACAGCGACCACTTCACGTTGCGCGTACGCTATGGGGCGAACGTCGGCTTCGCCGACTTCGCGCGGTTGAAGGTCCGCGTTGCTGCGGTGTGTAGTGACAGTCGCTGCGACCCGAACCTCGACTTCCCGAGCACCCCCGCCAACGGCTCGACGATCGACGACGGCGATATCGTAGTCGACGAGTTGTATCTGGATTTCTTCAAACGCGGACGGTTCGACGTTGCGGCGGGAAGAATGCAGACGCGTTCGGTAACCCACGGCGGGGTATTCGGGTCTACTCTGACGCGACTGACCAGCCCGAACGTTGCAGTCAGTTGGACCGACGGTGTGGCCGTGCGCTACCTCGCCGGCAACGGTTGGACCTCTAAGGGGATCGTGCAGTACAACGACTCGGCGGGCAGTAGCACGCTGGCACGTCCGCCGCTGGATTTCGATCACGACGACAGCCGTGTTTCGCTGTTCTATTCCCTGGAGAACCGGGAACCCTGGGGCCTGCTGACCCAACGCGGCTTCGACGTCACCTACATGCCCAGCGCGCTATTGAAGGACGGCCGCCGCGACGGCTCTATCGAGGATTACTGGACGCTGGTGGCGCGCTTCGCCTCGCAGTGGCCCGTGAATCGCATCGGCTCGTCGCTGATCGTCTCGGGCGAGCTCGGCTATGCTCCGGAAACCCCTTCGAAGCAGGCCGTTTCGACCGGGTTCGACGGCGATACCGGGGGACTTGCCTGGCATCTGGAAGCAAGCTGGATGAATGTGCTGCCGGGACACAGCATCGGAATCAACTATGGGCACACCGATCCTGGCTGGTTGTTGTCGACGTCTTACCGCGCCAACGAAGACGCGTTCACGCTGCGCTACCATTGGCGCCCGCAACCACGAATCCAGCTGGAAATCCAAGGGCGCTGGCGAGAGGAACAGGATCAACTGATTGGCACCGCTCGGAAACGCGAGACCTACGATTGGCGGGCGCGGCTGACCTGGGTGCCGAAAACTCGACGTTTAGCTTCGTGAGTTGGCAACGATGAGTCTGCACCAAGTCATCCGACACCATTGCGCGCCGGGCCTACCCTGAGCGACACTCGTCCAGATGAGCTGGGAAATTACGTTCGTATTTGCGTTGATCGGGATCGCGAGCATCCTCTTCGCCAGCGGACGCGTTCGGCTGGATATCGTCGCACTGCTCGTGGTCCTCGCCCTCGCACTGAGCGGGGTACTCACGGTGCGCGAAGCGCTCGCCGGATTTGGCGATCCGGTGGTTATTCTGGTTGCCGGGTTGCTGGTACTGGGCGAAGCGCTGACGCGCACAGGGGTGGCGTACTCCATTGGACAGTGGGTGACCCGCGTAGGGGGTGATGGCGAGACACGCCTGATCGTTCTGCTGATGATCGTCGCGGGCGTACTCGGCAGCGTCATGAGTTCAACCGCAATCGTCGCGGTGTTCATTCCCGTGGTGCTCAATATTGCGTCGAAAACCAACCTCAACCCCTCGCGCCTGTTGATTCCAATGTCCTATGCGGCACTCATCAGCGGCATGCTCACCCTCATTGCCACCACGCCAAATCTGGTGGTCAGCGAAGAGCTGAGCAATGCGGGTTACAAGAGTTTTAGCTTCTTCAGCTTCACGCCAATCGGACTTGGCGTGCTCATCGCGGCAGTTGCTTTCATGGCGCTCATCGGCCGGCACTTGTTACCCGGCGAACGTGTCGTTGCACCACAGAATCAAGCGCGCGGCTTTCGCGACCTAATGGCCGAGTACGGTGTCGATTCCCTCGCCCGTCAGTTCCGCGTGCCGTCGAGTTCTCCTCTTGCCGGTAAAAGTTTGACGCAAGCTGAACTCGGTACCCGTTTTGGCACGTGGGTCGCCCTAGTGGAACGGCAGGAAGGACGCGGTGGTGTTGTCACGCCCGCCCCGGGACGTGAATTTGAGATCCACCCCGGGGATCTGATTGCATTGATGGCTAGCGACGATGCCGCGCATCGGTTGGCAAGTGAGCTTGGCATCGAGCCCGTTGCGATCGAGGATGCACACTTGGACCGCTGGGCCCGGGATGTCGGCTTGGCCACCGTGCTGATTCATCCTGAATCCGGGATTACCGGCAGGACGGTCCGAGAAGCCGAGCTACGTAGCCGTTACGGAACACTCGTTCTCGGCGTTCGCCATAAAGGTGAAGTACTGGGCGACTTCCTCAATCATCCGCTCGAGTCAGGTGACGCCATGCTGGTGCTTGGCTCGTGGCAGCACATTGGCGATCTTCAAACCCAAACCCATGACTTCGTCGTGCTCACGCTACCCATCGAAATGGAACAGGTCGCGCCGGCGAGGAAGCGTGCGCCGGTGGCATTGGCAATCCTCGCGGGCATGGTGCTCTTGTCTGCGCTGGAAATCGTACCGGTCGTTGTTGCAGTGCTGATCGCCGCACTGGCCACCGTGTTTACTCGATGCCTGACCATGGACGACGCCTACCGCGCGATTCACTGGAGTTCATTGGTGCTCATTGCCGGGATGTTACCCATCGCGGGCGCGTTGAAGAAAACAGGGGGCGTGGATCTGCTTGTGGAGGGGCTGAATACGAGTATGGGTGACTATGGCCCCTACGCCATGATGACCGCGTTGTTTTTCATCAGTGCGGGTCTGGGACTTTTCCTATCCAATACGGCCACCGCTGTACTAATGGCGCCCATTGCCATCGGCGCAGCCCAGGCGATGGGCGTATCGCCGTACGCATTTGCAATGACCGTTGCCATCGCGGCATCGGCCGCATTCGCGACGCCAGTTTCCACCCCGGTCGTCACCTTGGTGGTCGAACCGGGTCACTATCGATTCATGGATTTCGTAAAGGTTGGGTCGCCCATGGTGCTCATCACTTGGGTTGTGACCATGTTACTGACCCCGCTGGTTTTTCCGTATTGAACTACATGCGCGCCACTGCCTTCATTCTCTTGATATTGTCGGTCGCGGTGGCGGCAACGGGTTGCCGCGCGATTCCCCGGGAATTCGATCACCCGGAGCCTGGATTTGCCTTAGCACCCGCGACTGACGGCCCGCTGGCTGAACTCTCCAGGGCGTTTGCGGCACGCGTCGGCGACGCGCAGTCCGGGTTCCTGTTGTTGGACAAAAACGACGAGAGTCTCTGGTGGCGCCTGGCGCTGATCGATTCAGCCGAACGCTCACTGGATGTGATGACCTATCTGTGGGCTGCAGACTTTAGTGGCCGCCTGCTCGTAGCCCGCATGCAGCAGGCGGCTAATCGCGGCGTCCGGGTCCGTGTGCTCGTCGATGATTTCCTCACGCGCCGCCGTGACCGTGAAATTGCAGCCCTCTACGCACACCCGAACATCGAAATCCGCATCTGGAATCCGGGGCGGCAGCGACGGTTGGGGCGTAACGTCGAGTATCTCGTACGTTTGCGTGAGCTCAATCACCGACTGCACAACAAGGTCCTGATCGCGGACAACCGGGTAGTGATCTCGGGTGGGCGCAATCTCGCCGACGCGTACTGGGGCCTCTCCGAGGACTACAACTTCTTCGATCTGGATTTACTGGCGGTGGGACCGGTCGTGCCGCCGACATCTGGGATGTTCGACCGCTACTGGAACAGCCCCCAGGCTGTACCGGGACACGTGTTGTATGGGCGTGCCAGTGCCGACGACATACCGAACGTGACCGGATCGCGGCGTCGCTGGCTCGAAGCGTCGCCACTCAGCGCGTTGGTGCCGCTGGATCCCGAGGATTGGACCGAGCGGTTCGATGATGCCGTCACCGCGCTGGTTCCCGGAGACGCCGAGGTCATCTACGACAAACCGGGCGAGGGTGCGCCGAGCCAAGACGCGCTCGTCGGCCTGCAGCGGTTCTTCCGCCGGGCCGAACACGAAGTGCTGGTCGCCAACGCGTATCTGGTTCCCGGCGAACCCTTCTTCGCTGAAGCGGCGTTGCTGGAGGAGCGCGGCGTCGACATGGCCATCATCACCAATTCACTGGGCTCGACCAACCAGACCATAGTGCACCATGCCTACGCGCGCGCGCGCGTACCAATGCTCGAGGCGGGCGTACGGGTATTCGAGATGCGCTACGACGGCGCGATGCACGCCCAGCTCGACACGCCGCCGGTTGTTAGTGACTGGATCGGACTGCATGCCAAGGCTGCGGTGCTCGATCGCAAGCACGTGTTCATCGGTTCGTTCAACTTCAGTCCACGCTCGCGGAACCTCAACACGGAGATGGGCATTCTGGTGCACAGTGAGGTCTTCGGCGCCCAGGTAGCGGCCGTCATGGACCGGGTGATGGCGCCGGAGAACGCTTGGCAGCTACGTTTGGACCAGAACAATCGTCTGGCATGGGAGTCGGCCGATGGCACGCTGACGCGTCAACCGGCTCAAAGCTTCTGGCGAAGGGTGCAGAATGGCATCTTCGGGCTGTTCCCGGTGGAGCAACACTTGTAATTACCACGCCTGCTCGAAAGATCTTCCGCCAAGCGGCGCGGGGACATAGGTGGATATATCCCGCAGACACTATCGTGGGGCCCTCGTGGTTGGCCGCTACCCGCCGCCGGCCGCTCACCAAGTCGAATTGCGTCCACTATTTTGTGCTGCGAAAGCGGCAGCAGTAAACGCGAGTGACATCGGTCTGCGGGATACCCGACAATCTATCTTCGAATCCGCCAAGACACCGTAGAAGACCAGCTCTGAGCGTGTGCCTTGCCGGCGCGTTGACGATGAATCCGCAATTTACAGGGAGTGCAAGATGAGATCACACACCGCGCAGTTCAGAAGTCTGGCGTGGGCCACCATCCTGACGGCGATGGGGGCCGTCGGGCCGGTCAACGCAGAAGTACGATCTTCTGTGATGACGCGGGAGACGCAAGCGGCCACCACGCCCGCCAAGGCGTTGCAGATGCTGAAGCAGGGCAACGCCCGCTTCGTGGCCGGTGAGGCGACAGATTACAACTATCTCGCGCAGGTCAAGCAGACCGCCAGCGGCCAGTTTCCATTCGCCTCGGTCCTGAGCTGTCTCGACTCACGCATCCCGCCCGAGATCGTCTTCAACCGCGGCATTGGGGACCTGTTCGTTGCGCGCGTCGCTGGCAACTTCGTCAACGACGACATCCTCGGCAGTCTCGAGTTCGCTGCAAAGATTGCCGGCTCCAAGCTGATCGTCGTGATGGGGCATTCGGAATGTGGCGCGGTGAAGGGCGCCTGCGATGCAGCCCAACTCGGCCTGTTGAGCACGACCCTCGCCAGCATCAATCCCGCCGTGAGTGCCGTGCAGGGTCACACTCCCAGAAGCTCCGCAAACGGCGCATTCGTGCAGGCGGTGGCAGAGATGAACGTTACGCTCACGATGAAGAAGCTCCGCGATCGAAGCGTGGTGTTGCGGCAGATGATCGACGCTGGCGAGATCGCGTTGGTGGGTGCCATGTACGACGTTGGTACAGGTAGGGTGCGATTCTTCGAGTAGCGATAGCGATGCGTCGCTGTCAGTGGCCTGTAACGCTTAGTTAATCAACGTAGCGTTTTGGACGATCTCTAGGGCGCCGTCGACATGCTGGTCGTCTGGCGCCAACTCTACGGGATGACGGAGACTCGTTTCTACGCGGTCTTCTGAAGGTTGCGGTAGAGCGTGCTCGGATTGATGTCCAGTATCCGAGCCACTTCATTCCTGGACGTGCCTTCGTTGATCAGCTTCCTTGCGTGTTTCAACTGCGTAGCGTTGAGCTTGTTCGGACGGCCTAGGTGTTGACCTCGCTTCCGGGCCGCTTCGATCCCTGCCTTTGTCCGCTCCACGATCAGATCCCGCTCGAACTCGGCCAGCGCCCCCATCATGTGAAAGAACAATTTGCCTCCAGGCGTGGTCGTATTGATGCTCTCTGAGATCGAGGCGAAGCCCACGCCCCGGTCCTTGAGTTCGCTGACGGTTTCGATCAGATGGCCCAGAGAGCGTCCTAGCCGGTCCAGCTTCCAGACCATGAGGACATCACCCGATTGAACCGCTTTCAACGCCTTCTTGAGTTGAGGTCGGTTGTTCTTAGCACCTGAGATGCCTTTGTCTCGAAAGACCTTGTCGCAGTCCTTGAGCGCTTTCAGTTGAAGGTCGAGGTTCTGTTCCTGGGTCGAAACCCGCGCATATCCCACTTTCATTTCGCACTACCCTTTTGCACGATACAGAACGTTGATTCTACACAGATAAATTCTTAATGCAAAAGGGATCGTTTGTGCACGACAAAGTGTCCGCTTTGTGGTCTTGCCTCGTTTTCGTAGACACCTTAGAGGTGCGCGATACTGCGCACGGGAGGTGTTTGATGACGAAACGCAAACGATACGGTGCGGAGTTCAAGCGGGAAGCCTTGCGACGCGCGAATGAACCCGGGGTCAGCGATGTGCTGGTGGCTGAAGAGCTGGGGATCAACGCCCGACAGCTCAGGCGCTGGCGCGATGCGGTGAAGCGGGAAGGCGAGGAGGCGTTTCCCGGTCAAGGTCGAAGCCGCGACGAGGAGCTCACCCGACTGAAGCGCAAGCTGGCCAAAGTTGAGCAGGAGCGAGATTTTTTAAAGGAAGCGGCGGCTTACTGTGCCAGGGAGTCGAGGTGAGATACGCGTGTATCGATCGACGCCGCAGGAGTTATCCGATCCGTATGATGTGTCGGAGCCTGAAGGTCTCAGCCAGTGGTTACTACGCCTGGCGGAACCGACCGGCGTCTCGACGCACGCGACTCAATCGAGCGCTGACCCAGACGATCCGGTTGATCCACGCGCAGAGCGACGGGACCTACGGCAGCCCACGGATCCACGCTGAGCTCAGGGCATCGGGTCTGACGTGTGGGCGGGCTAAAGTGGCCCGATTAATGCGCAATGCGGGGCTTAAGGGCTGTCCGAAGCGGCGTTTTCGGGTCAGTTCAAAGCGCGGCCTGGTACGTGCCAGTAATCTGCTCGAGCAAGACTTCTCTGCAGCGGCTGCGAACGAACGCTGGGCGTCGGACATCACGTTTATCTGGACCGGCCAGGGCTGGTTGTACCTGGCCGTGGTGATGGATCTGTACTCACGTAAGATCATTGGCTGGTCCATGAGTCGTCGAATCAATCGGCACATCGTCGTTGATGCGATGAAGATGGCACTGAATCGCCGTAGACCTGAACGCGGCTTGATCCATCATTCAGACCGTGGCAGCCAGTACTTGAGCGATGACTTCCAGGACTTACTCCTGCAGCACGGCATCACCTGCAGCATGAGCGACAGAGGCAGCTGCTACGATAATGCCGTCGTCGAGTCATTCTTCGCCTCACTCAAACGCGAGCGAACCAAACGGCGCAGCTACCGAACACGAGACGAAGCGAGAGCGGATCTGTTCGAGTACATCGAGCACTTCTACAACCGACAACGCCGACATGGATACGTCGGCAACATCAGCCCAGTGGCGTTCGAGGAGCGGACAATGAGGGCTTAACGAAACCGTCTGCGGAAACAGAGCAAGACCATTGTGCCAGAAGGAGACGCTGGCAAGGTGAACGCTCGACTTCCGATTAGTGCCCATTGCGGTCATGCGCTTATTGCTGGATTTAGGTAGGTTACGCTGCAATTGTGCAAGATAACTAATAGGCCGCGGACAACAAAGGCGAACTTCGAACGGGAGGAGGTGATGACGAACACAGCAGGCCAGTCCAGGTATTTCACGACCAGCGACGGTGCGAAGCTGCATTACCTTGAGGCGGGATCGGGCCCACCACTTGTCATGATTCCAGGTTGGTCGCTGTCCGCGGAGCTGTTCAAGTATCAGATCGATGGATTGAGCGATCGCTACCATTGCGTAGCGGTCGATATGAGGGGGCACGGTGAGTCGGAGAAAGTGGACTTTGGCTACAAGATTCAAAGGTTGGCGAAGGATGTGCACGAAATCTTGACGGGGCTCGACCTAAGCGACGTTGCCTTGCTCGGCCACTCTATGGGTTGCTCTGTGATCTGGTGCTATTGGGATCTGTTTGGTTCGGACCGTGTCAGTAGATTGGTTTTGGTTGACCAGCCACCGTTCCTCACTTCCAACCCAGTGTGGAACGAGAAAGAGCTCGAAGCCTCGGGCGCGCTATTCGACGCTGAGGCTGTGATCAACATGTGTAACGCTCTTGCAGGTCCGGATGGCGAAGCTACGACAATCGATTTCATTGGCAATTGGGTTACGAGTTCGATATCTGAGGACGAGAAGGCGTGGATCATTCAGCGCAGCATGCGACTTCCTAGGAAGCAGGCTGCAAGGCTTTTTTACAACCACTGTGCGCAGGATTGGCGTGACGTGATCCCTCGAATCAATATTCCGACTCTGGTTGTTGGAGGGAAAGTGAGCCTAGTGCCTTGGAAGTCGCAGGTTTGGGTTCATGAACAGATTCCTGATTCCAAAATTGTCTTGTTCGAGGAAAGCGAAGGTGGACAGCACGTCATGTTCATTGAGGGCGCGGCGAAGTTCAATCACGCTGTGTCGGATTTCCTTGGGTAGGATTCAGCGAAAGTGTGCGGCTTAACCATGAGTTGGAGCGAACCGGTTTCGAGTCGTAAATCTCCTTTACCAACAGGTGCTGGGAATATTGGAGAATGATCCAGGGCCGGTTCGTGTGGGCCACAGGCTCATTAAAAGAACGAAGCAATGTACGAGACACGCAACCGTAGCGAAACCCCAGACTTA
>Ga0209988_10003417_pt1 | contig 10525 bp, 8 predicted proteins | sample N075metaG_FD_183115 | JGI IMG/M metagenome (GOLD analysis project Ga0209988, IMG submission 183115) | Deep subsurface microbial communities from Kermadec Trench to uncover new lineages of life (NeLLi) - N075 metaG (SPAdes) (version 2) | ecosystem: Environmental > Aquatic > Marine > Ocean trench... | reverse complement strand
CGCCTGTGATCGCGGTCACTGCCGATGCAAACGTGATCGATACCGGCGATGTTGATGGCGTGTTCTATATGTTCGTAATACACCGGCAAAGCGTTTTCGATCTGGTGGGTCATGAATCCGCGCATCTGCGTAATGCCGATCAGCCCGCCCTTGTCAGCGAGCGCCCGCATGTTCTCATCGGTCGTATTTCGATTGTGCTCGAACAATGCCTTGCAGCAGGAGTGCGAGACCATAATGGGATCATTGGACGCGGCAATGGTGTCGGCCATGGTTATCATGTTAGCGTGCGACAAGTCGATTAGCATGCCGATGGAGTTCATTTTTTCGACCAGTTGATGACCGAATACGGTTAGTCCGGAACCATTCGCTTCTTTGCACCCGGCGCCTGCCCAGTTCTGATAGTTATAGGTGATTTGGCTCGAGCGCACGCCCAGGCCGTAAAACACATCAACGTTGTCCAGGCTCTTGCCGAATTGAGTCGAGTTCTGGAACAGGTAGAAGAGTGCGATCTTGCCGTCTTTTCTCGCCTGGTCGATGCCGGAGACGGTCGTGACTTTGGAGTAAAATTCCGGTTTTTTTGCGATCAGCCGATCGTATTCCAGAATGCCGGCCATGCCCCAGTCATAGGCCTGCGATTCATAGGACTTCGGATCACACAGCGTGACGGTGACGGAATTTATGCCGGAGTCAATCATCTCCCTGACGAGGGAGTCGGTATAAACCTCACGAATCTCGCCCATCGCATCTATTATCAGCGCCTTTTGGGTTGGCGATTGCCCGGCGGCGAGTGCGATCGAACTTGAGCCGATTGCCACGGCACCAGCAACGGCACTAACCGCAAACTCTCTTCTAGTGATCATATTGATTCCCTTGGTTTGGTCGTTCTGTTCATGCCGACATGAATGCGGATCCCCGTCAAATCTACCTGGGAGGCAGCCGCAAACTGCTTGTTCCAGCCCGCCAATAGTACCTAGGAAGCGGTTTTTATAGCAACAAACTCGCATCTATTCGGTGGTAGAGGCTGGCAGAATCGATCAGGGCATTCGCCGTTAATGCCGGCACGCCATAGACCTCTGCCCGAACGGAATATTTCTTTCTTACTTTCTTGAGCAAAAGATCGAAATCGCCGTCGCCGGAAAGTAAAATAATAGTATCGACGGCGGTCGCTGCCTCCAACACGTCGATTGCAATGCCGACATCCCAATCGCCCTTGGCAGAACCATCCGCACGTTGGATGTAGGGCTTGAGTTTTACGTCAAAACCGATATTCCGGAGTGCGCTTTGGAATTTTTTCTGTTTTGGATCATTTCGATCTATCGCGTAAGCCGTGGCAGATACGATTTCACCGGCTGAACTGACTCGTCGCCAGAGTTTTTGATAGTCAAATTGCCGACCGTACGCCTGTCGGGTTGTGTAGTAGATGTTTTGCACGTCGGCGAACAGGGCTATTTTTTTCAACGGCGCTATAACCTGATCGGCAGGTCCCTTACCCGGACCCCGCTGGCGGCGAAAACGGCATTGCCTATTGCGGGTCCCACGGCAATCACCGGCGGTTCACCCAGTCCCGTCGGGAATTCGGTGCTGGGCATGAAACGGATATCCACTTCCGGCACGTCCGCCATGCGCAGTGGGGTATAAGTGTTCAGGTTTCTTTCCTCGACCTGTCCATCTTTTATGTGAGCGCCTTCGAACAAAGCAATACTCAAACCCCACAAAGTCGCACCTTCGGCCTGCGCCATCGCACCGTCCGGATGTACGACCGTGCCGCAATCAATCGTTTGCCAGATCTTTTTAACTTTGATTGATTTCGTTGCCGGGTCGACGACGACATGAACGACGCAAGCAGTCCAGGTCGGCATGGTCCGTTCCTGACCGTGGCTCACTGCAACCCCCATGCCTTCGCCCTCGGGCAGCACCTTGCCCCACCCGGATCGATCCCGAACATCAGCCAAAGCTGCGGCAAGCCGTGATGCGCCGCCTACAGCTTCAGGAGCTTTGCCAGCGTTCTTGCCAGCCCCGTCCAGATGCGTGAGCCTGAACGCAATTGTATCTTCACCTGCAATGAATGCGAGTTCATCCATAAAACACTCAACACCCCAGCCTATCCAGCCGGGTCCAACTGACCGCAGCCAGCCGGGCAGGAAGGTGCGTTGTGCAAGGTCGTTGTTGATTGCACGCACCCTGTGGTTCGGCAATGTGTACCAGTGATCTGCCCCACTAATTGAAAACGAATCGAATTTTCCATTGCCATCAACGCCGTCGCCGAGAAAACCCGGCGCCATAGCCAATGTCGGCCATCCGGCGGCAGCAGCGTGCTCGATACCTGTCAATGCTCCATCGCTGTCGAAGGATGCGTCAAACTGCTGGACCGACGGTGAACGCGCACAGTCGAAGCGGCTGTCATCCGGGCGCTGAAACAAGAGTTTCACCGGGCGACCAAGTTTTTGCGCCGCGAGTGCTGCGGGAATCATCTGGTCGCCAAACAATCGCCGGCCGAAGCCTCCGCCAAGATAGTACTGATGAATGACGATATCCGATTCATCAATGCCCAACGCCGTTGCGAGCACTGGCATGATGAGTGACTGCCACTGGTTGCCCGAGTGAATGTGACAAATGCCATCCACGAACTCCACCAGGGCATTGGCTGGCTCCAGCGTGAAATGTAATACGGTGCCGGTTCGATAAGTTGCGTTGTGCGTGTTTGCCGCAGCAGCACGAGCGGCAGTAACATCGCCGTCATTGACGAACAACGTCCCGCTGTCGCGATCGGCCACGAGGCGCGCACCCTCGTCGAAAATATCAGCTTCACTGATATTCGCCGTAGGCCCGGGGCTCCAGTCAACCACAACGGCATCCGCCGCTTTCATCGCGCCCGGGAAACTATCCGCTATGACCAGCGCCCAGCCTTGCAATATCTGGCTGGGATCTTCCAGTTGCAGCGTCTGTATGTAGCCTGGGATTTCTCTGGCCTGGCTGTCATCGATCGAATTGATTGAACTGCCATAGCGTGTCGGCGGCAGGAGAGGGTGGGCATACACCATACCCGGTAGCTCAACATCAATCCCGTAAATGGCTTCGCCGCTCGCCTTGGCAGGAATGTCCTTAGCCTGGCTCTCGTGGCCGATAAGCCGCCTCTCGGACGCCGGCATGATAGGCATCGCATCGAGCTCTTCTTCACTGAAGGTGCGGCTAATGTCGCCTTTTTGCACAATCTCGGCAAATGTCACGCTTCTGGTGCCTGCAACCACCCGGCTGTCGAGGGCCGCGCAGTCAGCAATGTCGACACCGAGCAGTTTGGCGCCCGCTTCGAGCATGACGGTTCGTCCCGCTGCACCGGTATGCGAGAGCATCGCAAAGCTAGTAAATACAGACCATGATCCGCCGGTCACCATGTAACCCCACTTCGGATCTGTGTCGACGTATTTGATGGACACATCGTCCCAATTTGCGCCAAGTTCATCAGCAACGACACGCGCGAGTGCTGTGCCAACATGCTGGCCCATTTCTGCCTTCGCGATGTTGATCAGAATGCCACCGTCCTTGTTGATCTCGAACCACACGGTTGGGGCAAAACTGTTGCTGGCCGCAACTGTGCCGATTTCAGTCACTGCTTCTTCCTGGCTGCAGCCGGGAAGGAGAACACCCAGTCCCATAACAAGACCCGTGCTCGCGCTTCCTGCAAGAAATGTACGGCGACTGATGGAATCCAATGTTTTGTTTGCTTGCATCGCCATGATTATTTCTCCTGTCCGCTAGCGGCGACTTTTATCGCTTTGTGGATTCTCTCGTACGACATGCAGCGACACAGGTTGCCATTCATGGCTGTCTTTATTTCATCATCAGTCGGACTGCTGTTTGTAGCGAGGAGGCTGGCGGCCTGCATGATCTGCCCAGACTGGCAATAGCCGCATTGCGGTACCTGTTCGGCAACCCAGGCATCCTGGAGCGCGCGGCCTGCATCTGATGCAAGACCTTCAATCGTCGTGACCGACATGCCCGCCGTTGCGCTGAGGGGCGTCACACAGGAACGTATCGCGGTTCCATCGACGTGCACCGTGCAAGCACCACACATCGCAATGCCGCAGCCGAACTTAGTGCCCTTGAGTTTGAGTTCATCGCGGATAACCCATAACAATGGTGTGTCCGGCGCGCTGTCTGATGAAACACTATTTCCGTTAAGTTCGAATTCGATCACAATCATCCCCCTGTGCAGATTGAATCAGGTACTCAGCAAGTGTAGTACAAAGTCCTTCCTCGCCGAAATAAATTGTTGCCTGCGCGCCTGGGCAGATATCAAATCGGATCGATGCTCACTGCGTGGCGCATATTGTATTCAAACGTAATTTCGAATCTTGTCCATTGGCCATATTGCATGCTCTCACTGTGTGGCGATCACCATTCACATACTACTGTGAATCCTGCCTGCTTTCTTGCACGTGGATTGATTGTGTTAGTTTGGGTCTTGGTGCGATCGAATCATGAGCGCTCATGATCAGGTAACGACGAGGTTGGCAGACAGATTTCATTGTGGAAATTAAGACCGAAATTCCAATCTACGGTACGGACGATGCGTCTTTTTTGGCCGCTGGCGGTGTGGATGGTATACGGAGTCTTGTCGATATTTTCTTCGATCGTATGTCCACCGACCAGCGATTTGCTGTCATTCATGATTTGCACCCGGATGACCTGGAAATATCGCGTGACAAGCTGGCACGCTTTCTTTGCGGTTGGCTGGGTGGGCCGAAATTGTTTAATGAAAAATACGGCCCCATCTCGATTCCAAGAGATCACCAGCATTTGCCAATAGGAGAGTCCGAGCGCGATTTGTGGTTGACCTGCATGCGGGAGTCGGTCGAAGAACAACCCTATCGTGCAGATTTCAAGAAATACCTGCTGGAGCAATTGTATGTACCGGCAGAGGGCGTAAGACGCCGTCGCGCCAAATATCTGGAGGATCAAAAAACACGATGATTGTCGCGGAATTCCAAGCCGGATGATGGGCGCCATCCAAAGCGCGTTGGGGCTCATGGTGCTCATTGCCGCCTGTGCGTTTTTCAGCAGGAATCGAAGTGCGATCAGGAGTTCATTGGTGGCCAAGGGTCTGGCTCTGCAACTTGTATTCGCATTGTTGTTGTTGAAGATGCCGACAACACAATATTTTTTCGAATTTCTGAACCAGGGTTTGGATGTGTTGCAACAATCGACGGCAGCCGGCACGTCGTTTGTATTTGGTTACCTTGGCGGTGCGACATTGCCCTTCGTTGAAACTCACCCTGGTGCCAGTTACATACTGGCGTTTCAAACAATGCCCATGGTCATTGTCATCAGTGTCTTGTCGGCGTTGTTTGTCTACTGGCGCATCCTTCCTTTGATCATGAAGGCGCTGTCTTTGTTGCTCGAGAAGGCGTTGGGCGTTGGCGGCGCATTGGGCCTGGCCATCGCATCAAATGCTTTCCTGGGCATGATTGAGTCGCCGCTGATAATAAGGCCATATTTATCCAGACTGACCAGCAGTGAACTATTTGCGGTCATGATGGCGGGCATGGCAACAATTGCAGGAACCATGTTGGTCATCGAGGCGGCAGTCATCAGTGCGGTCGTGCCCAATGCGACCGGCCACTTAATCAGTGCTTCTCTGATCACGCTGCCGGGTATCGTATATATCAGTCACTTGCTCGAGCCCAATACAGGAGAGCTGACCGGAAGCGACAAAGGGATTGATCGTGGTGGCCACAGTGTCATTGATGTGATCACGAAGGGCACGCAGATGGGATTGCACCTGTTTCTCAATATCATCGCGATGATATTGGTGATTGTGTCGCTGGTGTACTTACTAAATGCCATTCTCGGATTATTTCCCGATATCTTCGGTGCACCCTTGTCACTGGAGCGAATGCTTGGCTATCTGTTGGCGCCGCTGACCTGGTTAATGGGCGTCCCCTGGTCGGAAGCAGTGCAGGCCGGACAATTGATGGGCACAAAGACGATACTGACGGAATTTATTGCCTATATTCGTCTGGGTGAAGTTGCTGAAGGTGTATTGAGTCCAAGAAGCCGGATCATTATGACTTACGCCTTGTGCGGTTTCGCCAATTTTGTAAGTCTCGGAATCATGATTTCCGGCCTGGTCACGATGGTGCCGGACAGGCGCATGGAAATATTTGGTTTCGGCATGAAAGCGATCGTCGGCGGAACAATCGCGACCTGTACCAGTGCCTGCCTGATTGGAATACTTATTTAGGCACCGCAAGAGTATTGGCACGGTCTTAATGACAGATGCGAAGAAGGTCCGACACCGAATGTTGGCATGATGATTCCTGGCACGAGAATGACAAGGAATTCCGCGCACGTCTTTCAACACGGTTCCGGCGTGGGCATCCGGCGATCGAGTTAAAGTCTTTCGAGTGAGCGGATGCCCACGCCGGAACCGTGCTCGCGCAGATCTTACCGCCTGATAATCCCACCAATGTCGTGCCAAATTGCGGCTGAAATTATTGCGGCGATCTCTTCGATGATTAATTTGCAATGAGCAAATTCATGGCTAGGCAAGTTTGCTCCAGCCCATCCAGCCGAAAAATGCCAATATCAATACAAGGACCACCACCGTTATCGGTCGGTTCTTGAATCGCTCACCCACCCAGTCGGAACGGCCATTCAGGATCAACAGGCCGATGCAAAGAAACGGTACGAAGGTTGCTCCCACCACTGCGTAGAATTTCTGAATTTCCTGAAATGACCAGAATAATCCGAGTGTTGGCACAGTGGCGAGAGCGAACAGGTAGGTGCGGTAGGGTCGGGACTCTGTGTCGATGATTCGTGGGACACTCTTGGGAGTGCTCTGTCGATCATGAAATAACATCCAGGTGTCAGCAAACAGATAGGGCACCGACTGCCATACGCCCAGCAGGCTGCTGAACACTGCACCACCTGAACCGATGAGAAACATCCACTTGCCCCATTGTCCCAATGGTTCGGCAAGTTGATTTGAAAGGCTCACGAACAGCGTCGCGCCGCCCCCTTCAATTTTTATAGTGCTACCAATGATGACCATGGCGATGCCAAATACTGCGGTCATGACGTAGGCCGAAGCCAGGTCGATTCGACATATCCTAAGATTCTCAGCACCCAGTCGTCCCTCTTCACGAATCCAGTAGCCGTAGCAGAGAATCGTAAAAGTACCGCCGACGCCGCCCATGAGTGCAACTGTCCAGGTGATGCCACCATCGATCGGGGGTATTTGCGGCACGAAAAGACCTCTCAGGACCTCAGCGGTCCCGGGCCATAAAAACCCAGCGGTCAAAATGACCGTCACAAACATGATGCCGATACAAACACGCATCACTTTCTCGAACAGTCGATACCCCCCCGCAAGCACCAGGATCAAGCCAACAAAGCTGGAAAAAACACCAAAAACAACTTTGCCGGTATCTGCATCGTCGAAGACCGGGATCATCGCGTGCAAAATGACGCCACAAGCACTCATCAATGCGGACGCGACGAAAAAGGACCAGATCAGCAAGTACGCGAGAAACAGCCAGCCGAAACCACGGCCGAGTTTTTCGAATGCGCCTTCCAGCAATGTGTCGCCTGTGGACAATTGCCAGCGGACCAATCCTTCAGTGACGACAAATTTGAAATACGCGCCGAGTACCACTACCCAAAGAATGCCGGTGCCGAGGAGGCTGCCCGCGAAGCTCGCAGTAGCCAGATCGCCCGCACCGACCCCGGTTGCCGCCAGGAGAAGTCCGGGACCTAAGATGCTTAACGGGCTACGGCGTTGACTCATGCGGCGACGTCGCATGGTGTGGCGAAACCAGTGGCACCTGGGGCACGCGGGTGCGACTGATTACTAATTCGACATTGCCGTTAAAGGCAGGTCTGCTTCCTTCCACGCGATGTAGCCACCGTCGAGGCTGTAAAGGTTTTTGAAGCCTAGTTCCTGAAGCGTGTCCAGTGCACGACTGGACCTGCCGCCTGCGGGGTTTTTCGTGCAATGGACGATATAGGTCTTGTCAGGATCAAGGGCAGCCGCCATTTTCCTGAAAGATTCGTCCTGAACATCGACATTAACCGATCCCGATATGTGCGATGTCTCGTACTCGATGGGCATGCGGACATCGAGGATGATCGCGTTTTCGTTCTCCGCCACAAGTTCTATGGCGGCATGCACGTCAATCCCATCGACAGGGGGCGGGTCATCGGCAAAGGCCAAAGAAGCGGCGAGAACGCCGATGGCGAAACAAGGCGCTGCGCTAAAGATTTCGGATTTCATCGAATGACATTCCCCCGGTGCAATTTGCTGGATATAAAACAAGAGATTACAGGCCATCTTTGCACTGAGCCAGCGCCGATTAGCCAATTGATGCACGCCACCATAGCGCTAATCTGCCTGTGCTGCTACGCCTTGCCGGCCTTCAGGTCGCCTAATCGGTATGTAACTCCTATAATGCGCCCTCATTGAATACAGTGTGATCCGGATCCTGCCCGGATCATGATCCAGGGCGAAATTGATGACTGAAAACCCGATAGATCTTGCTTACCTGCGGCAACAAATTGTTGGCGTGGATTCGACATTTCCGACGCCTTTCGGCGAACGGTTGATGACCTACTGTGATTACACCGCTTCAGGTAGATGCCTGAAATTTGTGGAGTCGTATCTGCAGAGCCTGCAGAGAATCTATGCCAATACGCACACAGAAGACGACATAACCGGTCGTAGCATGAGCCAGTTGCTGCATGAGGCCGAAGCGAGCATAAAGAAATCGGTAAATGCCGGCCCGAGTGGCCGAATTATTGCCGCGGGGACCGGGGCAACAGGCGCGATTTATCAACTGCAGCAAATCATCGGTGTTGCGATAGCGCCGGCGACACGCAACAACATTTACGGATTGCTGGCGAAGGCAGATCCGAAAATGACCAGTAAGGTCATCGATGAAATTTTTGGAAAAGCACAGCCAGTTGTATTTATCGGTCCGTATGAACACCACTCGAACGAAATTTCCTGGCGTGAATCGCTCGCAACGACTGTCGAGGTCCGCTTGAATGCATCCGGAAATGTCGATCTTGAGCATCTCGAGGAACTCTTGAACGATCCTGCTTATCAGGATCGATTGCGTATTGGATCATTTTCAGCCGCGTCCAACGTTACAGGCATCCGTTGCGATGTGCGCAGTATTGCCAGTTTGCTGCACAAATATGACGCCCTGGCATGTTTTGATTTCGCCGCGTGCGCGCCGTATGTGGAGATAGACATGAACCCTGCGCCTGCGGACGCAGACGACGACCCGTCCATTGATGCTATTTACATATCGCCACACAAGTTTCTCGGTGGGCCGGGATCAAGTGGGGTACTCGTCTTTAACGAGCGCATTTACCACAGGGAACTCCCGCCCAGCATGAGTGCGGGTGGCACGGTTGACTACGTTGGCATAGACGGGCAGGACTTTATTTCTAACATTGAAGAGCGGGAGAAAGCAGGTACACCAGGTGTGCTGCAAACCCTGAAAGCCGGGCTCGTTTTTGAATTGAAAGATCGAATCGGTGTCCCTCGCATCAGTAAGCGTGAACACGCATTGACGAAGCGCGCGCTCGATAGTTGGGGCGAGGACGAGAACATCGAAATTCTGGGCAATCCAGATCCCTCCATGCGTGTTGGCATCATGTCATTCAATATCAAGGATTCCAAAGGCAGTTATTTGCATCACAAGTTCGTAACGGCGCTTTTGAATGATCTGTTTGGCATTCAGTCGCGGGCGGGCTGTTCCTGTGCAGGACCATATGGCCACCGCTTGCTGGAAATAGATTCGGCTACATCAGATCGATATAGAAATGTAGTGCAAGAAGGTTTTTGCGGTCTGAAGCCCGGCTGGTGTCGGGTGGGTCTGCATTGGGTAATGGATGACGCCGAAGCCGATTACGTCATCGATGCAGTCCATTTCGTCGCTCGCCACGGTTACCGTTTTCTCAGTTTGTACGACTTCGACTTGTACAGCGGAACCTGGTCGCACAAACACGACAAGGATGAGTTGCAGAAATTTTCACTGGATTTTGCGCTCGAAGCGAACGATTTGGACCCTGCTGTATTGACGGATCCGCTGCGAAAACAGCTTTACGATCACTACCTGACCGAGGCGCATCGGTGGGTTGACAGGCTTAAGGAAGATCCTGGCGTGCCGCTGGCAAAACTCGAAGGCGAACTTGGGGAGCTTCAGTTTTTCGCGTTGCCCGAAAATTCCAGTCAGCCACACTAGCCCGGACTAGCTGGTTTGTTCGCTATTCGCATCTGGCGGATGCGCCTGTGGCTCAAAGGTTACCACTCAGCTTGACGTGGTTGACGACGACCGACGTGACTCGGTTCTTGCGGACAGAAAGTAAAACAATATGCCCGCGCCGATAATGCCCAGCCCAAACAGGCCCTCGGTCGGTCTGCTGACAAGAACAAAATAGAGAGTCCAGCCCGTCAGTGCGAGGTATAGCAGCGGTGGAACCGGATAGGCGAAGGTTCTATATGGGCGGGGCAGATCCG
>Ga0209988_10003414_pt1 | contig 10528 bp, 10 predicted proteins | sample N075metaG_FD_183115 | JGI IMG/M metagenome (GOLD analysis project Ga0209988, IMG submission 183115) | Deep subsurface microbial communities from Kermadec Trench to uncover new lineages of life (NeLLi) - N075 metaG (SPAdes) (version 2) | ecosystem: Environmental > Aquatic > Marine > Ocean trench... | reverse complement strand
CAACACGGGAACCAGGCCCCAGTGAAGTCTTGACCCAGGGTTTAACCCGTAGCCCCCTGGCAACGGCATTCCTGGCCAGCAAGCCGGCGCCCAGCATGACGGCAGGATTGGACGTATTGGTGCATGAAGTAATGGCGGCAATAACCACGGCGCCATCCCTCAATTCGAAGGAGGCATCCTTGTATTGAACCGGCACCGAACCTGGTGTCTCGCGATCAGCTTTGAACTCCTTGCTGTTCTCGATGTAATTTTCACGAGCCTCTGTTAGCAGAACAAGGTCTTGCGGGCGCTTGGGTCCGGCCAGGCTCGGCAGGACGGTTGAAAGGTCCAGTTCCAACACGGCGCTGTACCGGGCATCGGCCTGATCAGGGGTGTGAAACATACCCTGTGCCTTCATATAGGCTTCTACCAGAGCGATCTGATCATCCGAGCGCCCGGACAACTCCAGGTAGCGCAGGCTTTCCCCGTCGACCGGGAACATTCCACAGGTAGCTCCGTACTCCGGCGCCATATTGGAAATGGTTGCGCGGTCCGCCAGGGGAAGATGTTCAAGCGCGCTGCCAAAAAAATCAACGAATTTCCCAACAACTCCCTGTGCTCGCAGCATCTCGACCACGGTGAGCACCAGGTCTGTTGCGGTAGAGCCTTCGGGCAGTTTACCCACCAGTTTGAACCCGACGACTTGCGGAATGAGCATGGTTATGGCCTGGCCCAGCATGGCGGCCTCAGCTTCGATGCCGCCGACTCCCCAGCCCAGCACACCAATACCGTTGATCATGGTGGTATGTGAGTCCGTGCCGACGACGGTGTCAGGATAAGCCACTCCGTCGCTACCAAACACAACCCGAGCCAGGTACTCCAGGTTGACCTGGTGAACAATGCCGGTATTGGGTGGAACGACGCGGAAATTGCTGAATGCGGTCTGACCCCAGCGCAGGAAGCTGTAACGCTCCTGGTTACGCTGGAATTCAATTCGATTATTCAGGTCCAGGGAGTCTTCGCTTCCATAGCTGTCCACCTGTATGGAATGGTCAATGACCAGTTCTGCCGGAGAAAGCGGGTTGATCTGTTCCGCGCTGCCGCCCAGGGCGGTCATCGCATCACGCATGGCGGCCAGGTCGACAATCGCGGGAACACCGGTGAAATCCTGCAGCACGACTCGGGAGGGTGTAAATGCGATTTCCGTTGTGGGCTCTGCCGTGGGATTCCAGTTGCACAGCGCCTCGATATCCTCCCGGTTCACGTCAACACCATTTTCATTACGCAACAGGTTTTCAAGCAGGATTTTCAGGCTGAACGGCAGGCGTGAGATGTCAAATTGTTGTCCGAGTTTGGTCAGGCTGTAGTAGCGATAGTCCTGTCCGTTGACGTTCAGGGTGGAGGCGGTTGAGAAGGAGTCGCCCATGCTTTTCTCCATAGATTGTAGGTGGAAACTGAAGCGTCTAATTATCGCTTAAATTTATGAACCATCACAGTTCAAATTGGAATTTTCCTGCCGGCGGTTGCCGGCGATCAACTCAACAACAAGTCTTCGGCTTCCTGCATGATTTTTTTACGGCCAAACATCAGGTCAAAACGTCCGCCACCAAGCTGGTGCCACAAGACAGCAGAACGGAGGCCAGCCAGCAGAAGAGTCCGGACCCAGTCCACAGTTCTCTCTGTTTTCAAGTACTGGGGTTTGCCATTGACAACGATCCGGGGTTTTAACTTGCTGATCGTATCGGTATAGAGCAAGGAGATTTCGTGAGCTTGCAGGTCCTCCCGTTCGTGTTGATCGAAATCGGCGCCGGTTTCAGATATTTCTTCCAGGCGCCCACCCAGTTGATTCTGTAAGCGTGCAGATCGCCGGAATTTTCGTTCGATTTGCATCAGGCCTACGGAATAACGCAAGGACTCTGTGTAACGGCCGTCACCCTGCAAAACAGCCAACAGGGTTTCAATACCCAGTCTCAGCTTTTTGCTACCACCGTATATTTCCTGTGAAGATTCGCTTTCCAGTGTAAACAGGCTCTGCAGGGAAGAACTGGCCGCATACCCCGACCAGGTGCCGTGTCCTGCTGCCTGGCGGACCAGTTCGGTGGCCTGAAACACTCCAGCCAGTGCCAGTGTTCGATCTTTTGCTGTGTTTGACATACTCTTACCCTTTAAGTCTGTGTTTGCTATGGACGGAATTCAACAGCCGGAGGAGAGTCAGCCCAGTCAATGATTCCGCCACCGAGGCAATCTTCACCATCGTAAAGCACAACCGATTGACCCGGCGTTACCGCCCTCTGCTCATCATAAAAGTGGAGTTCCAGTTGGTGTTTATCAACCGCAGTGACTCGGCAGGCCTGGTCTGCCTGGCGGTATCGTACCTTGGCGTTTAACTTTGTTCCCGGCTCGGGTGCTTTTCCGGAAACCCAGCTGAGTTGGCTGGCCAGCAGTTTTCCGGAGAGCATCCATGGATGATCGTGCCCCTGACCTGCATAGAGAATATTATTTTCCAGGTCCTTGTGAAGCACATACCAGGGCCCATCCGGACAGCCCCGAACGCCCCCGATTCCCAACCCCTGGCGCTGTCCCAGGGTGTGGAACATCAATCCATCATGGCTGCCGATCACCCGGCCGTCGACGGTATGTATTTCTCCCGCGTTGGCGTCAATATACTTTCCCAGGAATTCCTTGAAATTGCGCTCACCAATGAAACAGATACCGGTGCTGTCCTTTTTGTCGTGCACAAGAAAACCTGCCGATTTAGCCATGGAACGCACTTCAGGCTTGCTTAATTCCCCTACCGGGAAAAGGGTTTTGGCGAGTTGTTGCTGTCCCAGTGTGTAGAGGAAATAACTCTGATCCTTGTTTTCATCCACGCCCCGTAGCAGGCGGTGCAGGCCTTCACGCTCATCACTGCGCACGTAATGACCCGTCGCAATGTAACCGGCCCCAAGGTTCATGGCGTGATCCAGAAAGGTCTTGAATTTGATTTCGCGATTACACAGAATGTCGGGATTGGGTGTCCTGCCAGCCCGGTACTCCGCCAGGAAATCTTCAAACACGTAATCCCAGTATTCAGCAGCAAAATTCCGCAGATGCAGGACGATTTCCAGTTCGATTGCTACCGCCCGCGCATCATCCGCATCTTCACGTGCCGCACAGGCCCCAAACCGGTCATCTTCCTCCCAGTTTTTCATAAACATTCCGTCCACCGCATAACCCTGCTGCTGAAGCAGCAAGGCGGACACGGAAGAATCCACGCCCCCCGACATAGCCACCATGATCCTGGCCGATCCTGGGTCTGCAAGTTTCATGCGTATCAAGATGGGGTCAATTGAGCAAAGCAAAAGGCGCGTTTGGGCAAGTAAACTTTAAATCTACACGGTTGGTAAATTGGTTAAATCAGCAATGATAGCTGCAGGAGTGGTGTCGCTTACCTTGATGCAGGACAATCGGGCTGTCGGGAACAGCCGATTAACGCACAGGGAGAAGGTGAGACCGGGAACCGGTCGAGAGGCTGGCCTGGGCCATGTCTTGAGTGTGTCCTGCATCAAGGTAAGCGACACCACTACGGCCCCCGGATGATTTTAATGTCAATTCCTACACCCTATGAAATTAACAGACTAGGAGAATTCAAGCATCTGCGATAAAATCAATTTATGGGACAGGATCTGGAATCACAACGAGACCACGGATTGGCGCTGGAAGAAGCGCGGCCGGAAGTAAAACTTCCGCCTATGTATCGTGTGATCCTGCTCAATGACGATTACACGCCCATGGATTTTGTGATTGAAATCCTGACCGTCTTTTTCGGCATGAGCCATGACCGTGCAACGCAGGTGATGTTACACGTGCATACGCGTGGCAAAGGCGTATGCGGGGTTTTTACTTTTGAAATCGCCGAAACTAAGGTGGTCCAGGTCAATGATTATTCGGGCCAGAATGATCACCCCCTTAAATGCACCATGGAGAAAACCTGAAACCTTATAGGCATTTATGTGGTCTGAGTAACAAATCGCCTGATCTATGGGGCCACTGATCTATCGAAATATTGCGTTGCACCCAGGGCCTGATAGCAGCCCCTCAGTAGGAGCTTTTCATGTTCAGTAAGGAACTGGAATTATCCATTAGCCAGGCATACCAGGAAGCCCGGGAAAGCAGGCACGAATTTCTCACCGTGGAACACATGCTGCTGGCCTTACTCGATAATGCCTCGGCACTGAGCATACTCAGCGCCTGCGATGTGGATGTGTCGATACTGGAAAAGGAAATCCGCAAAGTCCTTGAAGACACCGTTTCCTTGTTGAATGATGAAGATACGCGCGATACCCAACCCACTATCGGGTTTCAACGTGTGCTTCAGCGCGCTCTGTACCACGTTCAGTCTGCCGGGAAAGAGGAAGTGCTTGGCGCCAATGTACTGGTTGCGATTTTCAGCGAAAAGGATTCCTACGCCAATTACCTGCTGAACCGGCATAACGTTACCCGACTTGATGTGGTTAATTATATTTCACATGGCATCAGTAAAATTGAAGGCAATGAACCCGATAGCAGCGAGAGCTCAGTGCTCGACGCTGAAGAAGGGGGTACCGAGAAGCAAGCCAGCGCACTGGAGCAATTCACCAGCAATCTCAACCAACGCGCTGCGGATGACCAGATTGACCCGTTGATCGGACGGGAAAAAGAAATCACACGCACCGTACAGGTATTGTGCAGGCGTCGTAAAAACAACCCCTTGTACGTGGGTGAAGCCGGTGTCGGCAAAACCGCCATGGCAGAGGGTCTGGCCTTGCGGATCGTTAAAAAAGAAGTTCCTGAAGTGCTTCAGAATTCCACCATTTACTCACTGGATCTGGGCTCCCTGCTCGCAGGAACAAAGTATCGGGGTGATTTCGAAAAACGGCTCAAGGCCGTTATCAAGGAATTGATGGACGAGCCGGATTCAATCATGTTTATTGATGAGATTCACACCATCATCGGGGCCGGAGCCGCATCGGGTGGCGTAATGGATGCATCCAATCTGATCAAACCGGTTCTGGCTTCCGGGGATCTGCGTTGTATCGGATCAACAACATTCCAGGAATTCCGGGGTGTATTCGAAAAAGACCGGGCGCTGGCCAGGCGATTCCAGAAAATTGATATTCTGGAACCGAGCATTGCGGAAACCATCGAGATTCTCAAAGGATTAAAAACCCGTTTCGAAGATTACCATCACGTCAAATACACGGACGAGGCATTGAAGACCGCGGTTGAACTTTCAGCACGGCACATCAACGACCGCCATTTACCCGACAAGGCCATTGACGTCATTGATGAAGCCGGAGCTCGTCAACGGTTGATGCCGGAGGATGAAAGAAAGGAATTGCTCGATGAGCATGATATCGAACTGATTGTCGCCGACATGGCCCGGATTCCGGCCAAGCAGGTATCACGCTCTGACCGTGATGCTTTAAGGAACCTGGAGCGCGACCTGAAACTGGTGGTATTTGGGCAGGATGAGGCAATTGGAGCTCTTGCTGCCGCCATCAAGATGACGCGCGCCGGACTGGGTGACGAAGAAAAACCGATTGGTTCCTTTCTCTTCTCAGGCCCCACAGGTGTTGGTAAAACCGAAGTAACCCGCCAACTGGCCTTTACCATGGGCATTGAACTGGTTCGTTTTGACATGTCCGAGTACATGGAAGCTCATTCGGTCTCAAAACTGGTCGGGGCACCCCCGGGTTATGTGGGTTATAACCAGGGCGGCTTATTGACAGAAGCGGTTACCAGGAACCCCCACGCCGTATTGCTGCTGGATGAAGTTGAGAAAGCCCATCCGGATGTCTTCAACATCCTGTTGCAGGTTATGGATCACGGCAAACTGACCGATGCCAACGGCCGGGAAGCGGATTTTCGTAACGTGATCCTGGTCATGACCACCAATGCCGGCGCCAGGCAAAGTAGCCGCCGTAGTATTGGCTTCACGAAACAGGACCATTCATCGGACACGATGGAAGTTATCCGCAAAACATTTTCACCGGAGTTTCGCAATCGGCTGGATGCGATTATCACTTTCAGTGCTCTGGATATGCCGGTTGTTTTGATGGTCGTCGACAAATTTGTCCTGGAACTGGAGGAGCAACTGGTGCTGAAGGATGTTGATCTCACCGTGACCCGCGCTGCTCGTCAATGGCTGGCTGAAAAGGGTTTCGATCCCGATATGGGTGCGCGGCCGATGAAGCGGGTAATCCAGGAACAGATCAAAAGGCCGCTGGCGGATGATTTGTTGTTCGGGGATCTGACTGAAGGCGGTGAAGTCGTGGTTGATGCTCCAGAAGGCGAGGAAAAGGAACTCAGCCTGGTAATTTCAGCTAAAAAGAAAAAACAGAAAGCATTGCCGGCTTCTGCTGACTGACAGGCAACCTTTCCATTCTCAATCTTCAGTTAAGCTATTTGGTTCGGTAAGTGATTCTTCCCTTGGACAGGTCGTAAGGTGTCAGTTCAACCTTAACTTTGTCACCTGTCAGAATACGGATGTAGTGCTTGCGCATGCGACCGGAAATGTGGGCGGTAACAACATGCCCGTTTTCCAGTTCAACCCGAAACATGGTGTTGGGCAGTGTTTCAAGCACCACCCCATCCATTTCAATTACATCTTCTTTAACCATAAGGCCCTGCCATTAATTTAGGAAGCGGTATTGTGCCACCCTCGAAGGCATATCGAAAGCTTGTATTGTCGCAGAGTTGATTTATGTTGCTAAAATATGGCCCGTGAGAAGAGAAATACGGGTTTAATTGCCTGGTGCTCCTTCAATGCTATAACTGCGGTTCAGCGAGTTGGGAAGTGGTTGACCGAAAGGCGCGCCTCGCGGGTAATGGCCTGGTCCTTGCCAAGAGGTGCAACGCCACGGACGACCAATTCCCAGTTCGCCCAAAGGGAGGTACCCAGATGTCCCAGTACTACGTTGCAGCCCTTCAAAAGGACATGGCCATTCTCTGCGGTCTGCGTCTTGTTCTGAAACATCTGGGTACCTCTGAATCCGTAGTTATAGCATTGAAGGAGCATTATGGTGTTGACACTCTTGGGGTTTCCCTTACAATACGCACCCTCTGCGGGAATAGCTCAGTTGGTAGAGCACAACCTTGCCAAGGTTGGGGTCGCGAGTTCGAGTCTCGTTTCCCGCTCCAGAATGCTTAAAGCCCGGTTTTTAACCAAACCGGGCTTTTTTTTATGTGGTTTTCAGGGTTCGGATTACTGGGGTACGGTGACCGGCTTTCCGCCCAGTACGTCAAGACGCAGAATCTGATCATCCCGTCCCAGGTATTCCCAACGTTGCAAAGCGATGGGCACGTTGCCGTTTTTCATCAGGTGATCATGAAAATGACGTAGTGAAAAGCCATCACCCTGGTCCAGTTTCGCATCGGCAAGGAACTGCAGTATCTGGAGTTTGCCTATTTGGTAGGAAATGGCCTGGCCGGGGTTGAATGCGAAAAATACGGCCTCGGCAACGGCAGTTTCCCGGTCCATTGGCACCGTTCGCGCCAGATAGTCTCCCGCTTGCTCGATCGTGAAATCGCCCACAGCAAGTCGAATATCAACTTCCACACGAAGAGCCCTGAGCCGCATGAAGCTGAGGATGATTTCCCTTGAGCGAGGGCTGTAGTCAAACAAACCTGCCTGTAAAAGCAATTCTTCGACATAAAAACCGATTCCCTCATTGGCGCTGGAATCGATGTAACGGCGCCGTATCGGGTCCGGATTGGCCCAGGAAAGGGCCATTTGAAAGTAGTGCCCGGGAATTCCTTCGTGAATGATCAGCGGACGGGGGTCACGGGCCGATGCGAGCCAGAAAAAGGGCAAATCCTCGCTGGGTTCCGGAATATAGCTGACCGCGTCTTCATCCAGGCGATTTTCCGAAGTGAGATCGTCGTTTACACCCATAAAGGACAGGGGCTCAAGGTAAGTCGGCATCTCTCTGTTCCGATAGTGCTGTAGCCATCCGGGAACCGTCATCAGTTCTCTCGATTCCAAAAAAGTGCGGATTTCATTTTCTTTGAGGGCTGAAACTTGAATCTGCCGGGCGGAAGTTTTGAACAACGGCATTTCCGGCACATCTTGGTTTCGGTTTTTTTCGATGACATCCCAGCTGACTGAACGGCTCCAGGCTTGTTGTCCCTGGGCAAGCAGTTCTTCAGGAGAGTAAGGGATTAATGCAACGTGAGTGAGAAACCACTGGTAGGCGTGCGGCCCGATGGCAAATGAAGTCTGCATGGTATCTAGTCGTGAGCGGAGCCACTTTCGATACTTTTCCAGTGCCTTGATTCCTTCCGAAGTAGCAGTCGCCAGTCGGCCTTCTAACTTATCTGGAAACTCGTCCTTTAAAGCGGTCTGTACTGCATTGAGGCGTACGTCAATACCATCAAGCGCCGCAATAGCAGCCTCCGCGAAGGGGCGCACTGCCTGCTCGAGGTTTTTCCGTGCTGATTTCAGCGTTGCCGGGAAGTGCTCAAGCCGCAGGAGGATATTTTCGGCACGTGATGGTGTGATGGGGGAAGAGAGAATCAGTAATTCAAAAATACTGCCCAGCGTTTGATCCAGGTAAAACAAGGGGTTTCGAAAGGGTGATTTGAGCACATTCAGTTCCCAGTGAACACGCTCAATCGCGGCCTTCAAAAGCCGGGCGTCTACCTGGTCTGCAATGCTCCAGGATTCGCTATCGAGTCCTTCAACGGAGTGCAAAAAGCGCTGGTGAATTTCGGCGTATTCTTCCAGAGCTTCGGGGGAATGATCCGGCACCCAGCCATCGGGGCGTTCAACTCGTGGAATATCGTCACTCATTGCAGGTTGCTGGACTTGCCGCCATTTAAAAAAATTGGCTGCAAGGTTTTGTAATGCTGGATCGAGGGGTGGCTCCGATGCGAACACTACGGGGGGCAGAAGCCATATGGAAAAGATCAGCAGGATTTTCAGAAAAGGCATCGGGGGGTCCTGTGTGTTGAAAAATTATTCTACTTTAAACTTGTGTTGTTCACGAGTAACTGGAGTTCTCTATTGGAGACAGTTGCCGGGGGAGGGATCACATGCTTGTGTTCAGGACACGCTCGAGACTCCCTGTGCGCTCATCATCTGTTCCCGACAGATGATGGTCCTGAACACAAGCACGTGATCCCTCTTTCTTGCATTTGAGCGCCTCTGGGCAAGCAGTTATTAGTATTAATCAGCCGGGTTTGTTGCATGAATGTAGCTATTGGACTCATGGTATATTTTCAACCTGGTCGTGTGGGAGGCGGGTAGTGGTTGAATTGGGAAAGAATATGTATGCGGTGATATTCAGAGCGAAGTTGGCAAAGAGTGACGATGATTATTTTCAGACGGCTAAACGTATGCGGGAACTTGCGCTTGGGCAATATGGCTGCTTGGAATTTGTATCTGTGATGGAAGGTGATGAAGAAATTGCCATCTCTTACTGGGAAAGCGAGGCGCAGATCAGGGCATGGAAAAATGATCCGGAGCATATCAGGGCGCAGCGATTGGGGCGTACACGTTGGTATGAGTCCTGGAGTGTGGAAGTCTGTAAAGTGGAAAGGGATTATTCCAACACCGGGTAGCTGTCCACCTTCGCCGTTGTGTGAAGGGTGAATTGTGCGTGAGAATTTCACACATTGGTGTAAAAAAACCTGCTGCGAGGTGCAGCAGGCTCAATTAAAAACCGTCAATATACTTAAGGACGCTAGACCTTCAGTTACTTAATGGTAATTTCCCGCACCAGGTATTCACCTGTAATTTTACGCATTGAGGGATAATCTTTGACAATTTCCCGTGTACGGTCCTCGTTGGCTTCGCCCCAGGCTTTCATGAACCTGTCATATTCTTCCTTGTTGGGTTCCAGTTGATCGCTGTTGGCAAATTTGGTTATCAGGAACAAGTTAACGTCGCCGCTGGACCCTAACTGGCTGCGAAAGATATGGAAGTCTTCAATCTGGCCGAGTTCCTTTGCCACGATGTTGGATGCCACCCAGGTCTCTTTCAATCCTTCCAGGTAATCATCTCCCATATTGGGATCGACCTTGATAAAGGTGATGTTCCATAGCTCGCTGCTAATATCATAATCTTTGAAAGGCTCCAGTTGAGCCACAGCAGTTTGAGCAAAAAAGGTAAGTAACAGCGCGGTAAGTACTAATTTGATTCACATGAATCTCTCCTCTAGCTTGAATAATAAATTGCCAAGTGGCTTCTTAAAAATAGCAGCGTAATTTTATTTTGCCGAAATACTTCCGTGTTCCGCTTGTTTCCGTTCTGAAAGCAGTCCTTGAATGCGGTGTTTCTGGAGTATGCCGTGAACGGGGAGTAAGCTGAAAAATTCGTCCATGTCGGGAATTTTGATGATTCAATCGAATCTCCTTGAGCCTTTTTTCGAACAACAGGGTTTCGTCATGCTTGATGGTGCACTGGCCACGGAACTGGAGAAGCATGGTGCTGACTTGAAGCACGAACTTTGGTCGGCAAAGACATTGATCGAAGCACCTGAAATAATCCACAAGGTCAACCGGGACTATCTGCTGGCGGGTGCGGATA
>Ga0209988_10003413_pt1 | contig 10530 bp, 6 predicted proteins | sample N075metaG_FD_183115 | JGI IMG/M metagenome (GOLD analysis project Ga0209988, IMG submission 183115) | Deep subsurface microbial communities from Kermadec Trench to uncover new lineages of life (NeLLi) - N075 metaG (SPAdes) (version 2) | ecosystem: Environmental > Aquatic > Marine > Ocean trench... | reverse complement strand
CGCGAATCTCGTAATACTTGGGTAACATATCACCCAGACGACTGACCTGACCGTCGGTCGGTCCGCCCTTAATTGCCTCCTTAAGCAGGCGTTTAGGTAGTTTATCATCGTCGGCGGTAAAGCCGGCTGCTTGGTTAAAAATTCGCTCCATGTTCCAGATCCGCTCGCCTGCCTCCAGGCAGTTTTCAACACTCCAGTCACCTTCGCAGGCGGCATCGATCTGCGGGGCGATATTGTCCATACCCCAGGCAAAGGTGGTGAAAAGACACAATCCAACCGAATCGACCACCGCAGTAGCATCCTGAAACGCTTTCACTAGTTCCGGCTTGCCTTCGGTGTCGGCCTGTTCGGTTTTAACCGGAATACCGAGAACTTCAGATGCGACGGTATAACTCCGTAAATGGCAGGCACCGCGATTTGATGTAGCATAACCTAATCCCATACCCTGAATTCCCCTGGGATCGTAGGCTGCAAATTCCTGGCCCTTGACAGCCATCGACAGTTCGGGACGCTTGTACTTTTCACATAGTCGCTTCGATCCGAGCGCCAGGTCCTTTGCAAAACCTTCACCGGTGACGAGTAATTCGGCGGCAGCGACCAGTGCTTCGGCCGAGCCAAACTTGAGCTCGAGTCCACCGGTATCCTTGCTAGTGATATCGCCAGCCTCGAACATTTCCATCGCCGCGGCCACCGTCCCGCCAAAGGTAATCGGATCGAAGCCATCTTCATTACAAAGGAAATTGACGTAGGTCAGCGCATCCAGATCGCTGACACCGGTATCCGCGCCCAGTGCCCAGGCTGCTTCGTATTCAAGACCGCCGGAAGCACCGTGATATTGGGGCTTGTCCTTAACCGAAAAATGGGTCTTGTCGACGGTCGAGATTCGACCACAGGCGATGGTGCAGGCAAAACAGCCAGAATTGGTAGTCAGGTTTGGCTTGCCATCGCTTTTCCTGGGTTCAGCCATTGCTTCACCAGAAATGTCGTCCGCCCCGTCAAAGCCAACATCGCGCATATTATAGGCCGGTAATCCGCCAACACCGTTGATCAGGTTCATCAATATCTGTGTGCCATAAGTGGGTAGACCTTCCCCGGTCACCGCATTTTCTGCCAGCACCTGTTTCCCAGCATCGACGGCGTCCATAAACTTTTTCGCATCTTCCAGATTACCGACACCCCCGGTGCCGCGAATCGCGACCGCTTTCAGATTCTTCGCCGCCATTACGGTGCCGACGCCGGAACGCCCTGCGGCACGGTGTTTGTCGTTCATCACCCCCGAGTACAGGCAACCCGCTTCCGCGGTGCGACCGACACAGGCGATGCGCATTTGTGGATCCTGGTGGGTGGCATGCAGAATATCGTCGGTTTCCCAGGCGGATTTACCCCAGATGGCATCGGCCGAACACAGTTCGACCTTGTCATCCTGCATCAGCAAATACACCGGTTTTTTGGATTTTCCCTCAAAAATGATCATATCCCAGCCGGCGAATTTCATTTCGGCGCCGAGAAAACCACCGGAATTAGAAGCGGCGATCGCGCCCGTGAGCGGACTTTTGCATACAACCGAATAGCGCCCCGCTGTTGAGGCCATGGTACCGGTGAGTGGGCCGGTGGCCATTATGAGTTTGTTGTCGGGCCCGAGCGCATCGCATTTCGGATCGATTTCTTCGATTAAATATTTCGACGCCAGGCCGCGTTGGCCGAGATATAGCATGGCCCAATCCATATTGAGCGCTTCGGGAGTACAGGTACCTTTAGAGAGATTGACCCTCAGAATTTTTCTTGTCCAGGACATTTTCGTTTCCTCTCATTTTAGGTTGTGGCTTCGGCGGATGGCAGGCTCTTCGCTGCCGAGGCCATCATACGGTCATACCCGGTCCAGTCCGCATCGATATAGGTGATCGCATCGGTGGGACAGGCTTTGGCGCATTCCGGGTCACCGCCACAAAGATCGCATTTGACGACCTTACCGGTTGCCTGGGAATAATTGATCGTGCCAAACGGGCAGGCGATGGTGCAAACCTTGCAGCCGACGCATTTATCGTCGGAGACGACCTTGGCACCGGTGGAAAAATCGATACTTATCGCATCGACCGGACAGGCGAGCATGCACCAGGCTTCATCACACTGGGTGCAGGTATAGGGTGCAAAACGACCCTCGTCATGGAAGGTAAAAACCTTGATGAATGATCGTGATGGGTTAAACGTGCCAGTGTGCTCGTAAGAGCAGGCCATCTCGCATTGGAGACAGCCGGTACACTTACCCGGGTCGATATGTAGGGACTTCTGCATTCTATCCTCCAGGGGTTATTATACGTGGTCCAAATTTAACAATCGGAGTACTTTATTGATGGGTAGTCCGGCACCCTTTATGGAGCTCATCATAGTACGAAGTTAATTAGGATTGCAAGCCCATAGCCTATACAGTTTATTTATTGCAACCCAGGCACTAAGCAATAAAATTAATGCAGGTAAATACTGATTTTTTGGCCAAACATCTATACCATTTTTTACCTGCTTGCTTATCAGTAATAACCGGTAGAACAATTGCTAGAAAATATTATGACAGCCTCTATTAAAACCACTCCAAGTTGCGCCGATCCCTGGGATGCCGACTCTAAAACTGTAGCCCAGGCGCGCGATCTCATCGAGTCGAGCATCCCTCAACTGGAAGACGTGGAAGCGCTACCGATCAGGGATAGTCTGGGCCGGATCAGTAGCGAAGTCGTTATTTCGACCATCGACGTCCCCGGTCACGCAAACTCGGCAATGGATGGTTTCGCGATCTCCGGTTCCAGCCTGCCAGCACAGGGCATCGCTGAATTCACCGAAATAGGTATCGCCTACGCTGGCAAGACATTCGATGGCGAGTGCCGGCAAAACGAATGCGTACGCATCATGACCGGGGCCGTGGTTCCTGAGGGCACGGATACCGTAATCATGCAGGAGCAGGTGGAACTACTCGACAATCAAACCATTCGGATCGGTCCCAATCATCGCGCGGGTGAAAACGTGCGGGCTGCAGGGGAGGATATTAAAGCGGGGGAAGCCGTGTTGCAGCCAGGCTCGAAGATCAATCCCGCAGACCTGGGTATCCTGGCTTCGCTGGGAATCGGGACTTTAAACGTGATCCGAAAACCGGTGGTGGCCTTTTTCTCTACCGGCGATGAACTGGTTTCAATCGACAAGCCCCTGGCGAAAGGTGAAATATACGACAGCAATCGATATACCCTGTATGGCATGCTATCGCAGCTTGAGGTCGATATTATCGATATGGGCGTGATCCGTGATGAACCGGGGGCGATTCGATCCGGGTTGCTGGAGGCCTCCCAAAAAGCTGATTTGATTATTACTACCGGCGGCGTTTCGGTAGGTGAAGCCGATTATATCAAGTCCATCCTGGAAGAAATTGGGCAAACCGAGTTCTGGAAAATCGCAATCAAGCCCGGACGCCCTCTGACCTTTGGCTCCATCGGGAAGAGCATATTTATGGGCTTACCGGGGAATCCTGTGGCGGTGATGGTAACATTCAGTTTATTTGTTACCCACGCGATCCGAAAACTAGCAGGCGCGCCTTCGTCACAGATCCATTTACTGCAAGCACGCGCACTACAGGATCTGCGTAAAAAACCGGGTAGACATGAATATATACGCGGCATTGTCAGTAAAGGAGCAAACAACGAATGGCAAGTGGAAAAAACGGGCATGCAGGGTTCGGGTATATTGACATCGATGAGCCGCGCCAATTGCTTTATCGTCTTACCCGCAGAAAATAAGGGTGTGAAGAAAGGTGACCTGGTCGATATCCAGCTTTTCGACCTTGCCTAGGACTCGTCGATGATCAATATCAAATATTTTGCGCGTTTAAGTGAAAACCTGGAGTCAAAGGGCGAAGAAATCGAATTCGGCGAACAAAGTAAATCCGTAGACGCGGTGATTCAGCTATTAATCGACCGGGGCGAGCCCTGGATAACCGAATTCTCGGCTGAAACCAAAGTCCTCGTCGCGGTCAATTATGAAATTTGCCAGACAAATACCCAGTTGAAAGAAGGCGACGAAGTGGCTTTTTTCCCACCGGTGACCGGGGGTTAGCGCGGTGCAACGTGCTTCGCACATTACTGGAATTATCCATCCATTTGTTCTGCTGGACTTGATTTGCGAAGTTAAGCTCGATTTTAGCAAGCCGCTTCTCTCAAAAGGTATTTCGCACACTAATACTCTTTATACTTCGTAGTTAATTATGAGTAAGTGCGCGAGTCACTTCTTTTGCTTGCCCAAAAGAAGTAACCAAGAAAATGACAGCCCCATCTTGTGGCCTGACGGCTACCTGGAAATAACTGCATTTTATCAGGCACGCCGCAACGCGCTCCAAGCGCGGAGCGACTCTATGGGCATCCATGCCCATAGACCAGACAAAATACAACTATTTCCAGCACACGATAAGGGCGGTTAAACCCCCCTTTCAAGCCCGCAGAAAAATAGTGTTCAGATTGGGGTAAAACAGCAGGGGTGAGTGGCGGGGTAGGAGCCACAAACGCCTGTACACGGATGTACAGGCTGGCCTTTATTGCGGAGCATGGAATGCGCAGCTATAAAGCTGTTTTAAGTTTACCCGTGCTTATGTCCAAGGATGGACGGTAGTAGAGCAATGCAGGAGCTATTGCCGAGGGAGCGCGTGTAAACCGACCGCAATATGGGCATAATTTTTCTGATGAAGGGCTTGTTGGGGGCGGCATTTTTTCGTCTCTTTTTGTTGCTGTAGACAAAAAGGGACTCGCGCACTTACTCGATAATAACTACGGAGTAATAGAAGCAATAGTGTGCGAAAAACTATTAATTAAACCAATACATCGACAACCCCTAGGCCGCCTGCAACTTCACCGCACAATACTTGAATTCGGGTATTTTCCCAACCGGGTCGAGCGCCTCATTGGTGAGCAAATTCGCGGCTGCTTCGTGGTAACAAAAGGGAATAAATACTTCACCTCGCTTCAATGCCGAATCCAGGCGTGCGTAAGCGCGTAATTCTCCACGACGCGACCGTGCAATAATTTCACTACCCGCTTCGATACCCAGGTCGCGTAGATCTTCCTGGTTCACGTAGACCACCGGAACCGGTTCCATCGCATCCAGCACTCCAGAACGGCGCGTCATCGACCCTGTATGCCAGTGTTCGAGTTGGCGGCCGGTAATCAATATCAGAGGGTACTCATCGTCGGGTTGTTCGTCAGCGGGAATCGACCTTGCCGCTACCAGTTTGGCCTTGCCGTTCTGAGTGGGAAAATCGTCGACAAATACCACGCTCTGACCGGGATCATCGGCATCTTTGCAGGGGTAGGTCACCGAGCCGTGTTTTTCTAAACGCTCCCAGGTAATGCCGGTAATGCTCGGCATCGCGCCGCGCATTTCTTCGTAGACCTCGGATACATGCTGGTAGTTCCAGTCGAGGCCGATACCCTTGCCGATATCGCGAATAATCCACAGGTCCTGCCTTGCCTCGCCGGGTAAAGGCACTGCAGCACGACCCAGTTGTACGCGCCGATCAGTATTTGACACGGTGCCATCCTTCTCGGCCCAGCCGGAAGCAGGCAATACTACATCGGCAAAAGCCGTGGTTTCGGTAAGAAACAAATCCTGTACCACCAGGTGGTCGAGCGCGGCGAGTGCGGCACGCGCGTGGTTCAGGTTCGGATCCGACATCGCCGGATTTTCACCCATGATATACATGCCACGGATATTACCTTCAAGTATCTGGTGCATGATTTCGACCACTGTCAATCCGGCCTTCTGATCCAGTTCAGCATTCCAGTATTTAGAAAATCTGGCGTTGGCCTCCGGGTTATCGACGCGTTGGTAATCAGGGAACATCATCGGAATCAATCCAGCATCGGAAGCGCCTTGAACATTGTTTTGCCCGCGTAAAGGATGCAATCCAGTACCCGGGCGCCCCACCTGGCCGGTAATCATCGACAGGGCGATCAGACAACGCGAATTGTCGGTACCGTGGATGTGTTGCGAAATACCCATACCCCAGAAGATCATGGACGCTTTCGAGGTCGCAAACAGGCGGGCGACCTCGCGCACAGTTTCAGGGTCTATACCGGTCACGGCTGCCATTTTTTCGGGACTGTAATCGGCGACATTGGCTTTAAGTTCTTTAAAATCAGTGGTCCGCTCGGCGATAAATTTATCGTCGGTCAAACCCTCGTCAATAATCACGTGCAGTATTGAATTTAACAACGAAACGTCGGTCGCTGGATTGAACTGCAAAAAATGTGTTGCATGGCGCGCGAGATCAATACGACGCGGGTCGAGCAGGATCAGCTTTTTACCATTCTTGATCGCGTTTTTCATGAAGGTTGCCGCGACCGGATGATTGGTGGACGGGTTTGAGCCGATCACCAGCAAGACTTCCGCCTCCTTGACATCTTCGACCTGGTTCGAGACCGCGCCCGAACCGATACCTTCGAGTAGCGCGGCGACGCTGGAAGCGTGGCAAAGTCTTGTACAATGGTCGACGTTGTTGGTGCCAAAGCCGACGCGAACCAGTTTTTGAAATAAATAGGCTTCTTCGTTACTACCCTTGGCAGAACCGAAACCGGCGAGTCCCGAACCCCCCAGTTCGTCCTTGATCTTCTTCAATCCGCCAGCAGCGAGCGCCATTGCCTCATCCCAACTGGCTTCACGGAACATTTTCGACGGGTCGCTCGGGTCGAAATGTTCGTTGAGGCCCTTGGGCACACCCTCCTTACGAATTAGCGGTTTGAGTAGCCGTTGTGGGTGATTGACATAGTCGAAACCATAACGTCCCTTGACACAGAGCCGGCTGAAATTAGCCGGACCATCACGGCCTTCGACACGCAGGATCTTGTCGTCCTTGACGTGATAAGTCAGCAGGCAACCAACCCCACAATAGGGACATACCGAGTCAACCTTGCGATCGGCTTCGATCAGGTGCGCGCCAGTCGCGTCGCTCAACGCACCGGTCGGGCAAGCCGCGACGCATTCGCCACAGGCAACGCAGGAACTCTCGCCCAGTGGATCGCCGAGATCGAATACTATTTCAGCATGATGACCACGCTGGGCGAAACCAATGACATCGTTGACCTGGGTTTCGCGGCAGGCACGCACGCAGCGCGTGCACTGGATACAGGCATCGAGGTTGACCGCAATAGCCGGGTGCGACAAGTCAGCTTTTGGCTGTTGCCGTGGTTTGAAGCGCGGCGCTGTTACGCCGAGGTTATCAGCCCATTGGGTCAGCTCGTTGTCGATCGTGTATGACTGCTCCGGCATATCGGAGAGCAGAAGCTCAAGCACCAGCTTCTGAGATTTTTGAGCGCGTTCATTGTCAGAATACACCACCATCCCGGCAGTTGGATTGCGACAACAACTCGGTGCTAAAACTCGCTCACCCTCAATTTCAACCATGCAGGCGCGGCAGTTACCATCGGAGCGCAAACCCTCGGTGTAGCATAAACGAGGTATTTCAGTACCGGTGCGTTGCGCCGCCTGAATGATAGTTTCACCCGGCAGTGCCTCAATACTTGCGCCGTTGAGAGTAAATTCGATAGTTTCAAAAATAGTATCGGGATTGGCAGACATTAGTCAGATTCCTCTATACCGAGCTCATGCGGGAAATATTTGATCACCGACAGCATCGGGTTGGGTGCCGCCTGGCCTAAACCACAGATCGACGCATCGACCATAACAGTAGATAAATCGTTGAGCTGGTCGATATCCCAGTTACCGGTCTGCATGATACTGACTGCCTTCTCGGTGCCAACCCGACAGGGTGTGCATTGCCCACAAGACTCGTGGGCAAAAAACTTCATCGAGTTAAGCGCCGCCTGTTTCGCCGTATCCTGGTCGGATAATACAATTACTGCGGCGGAACCAATGAAACAGTCATAAGGCTGTAGTGTATCAAAGTCAAGCGGTATATCTGCGAGCGATGCTGGCAATATGCCGCCCGAAGCACCACCCGGGAAATATCCATAAAATTCATGGCCATCGAGCATGCCGCCACAGTATTCATCGATTAGCTCATTCATCGTAATACCGGCTGGCGCCAGATGCACACCGGGGGTTTTCACCCGACCCGAAACTGAAAAACTGCGTAGCCCTTTGCGCCCATTACGACCCTGCGAATCAAACCACTCCGACCCCTTTTCAATCACATCTCGAACCCAGTACAGGGTTTCACAGTTATGCTCTAGTGTCGGGCGCCCGAACAGACCGACCTCGGCAACATAGGGTGGGCGCAGACGCGGCATACCTCGTTTACCTTCGATCGATTCGATCATCGCCGACTCTTCACCGCAAATATAAGCACCGGCGCCACGCCTGAGTTCGATATGGGGTAGTGCATAACTGGATTGGGTTTGCAGGGCCTCGATTGCGAGGCGAAGAATTTCACTGACCGTTGGATATTCATCACGTACATAGATATAGCATTCGTCGATACCAATCACGCTCGCAGCGATCAACATACCCTCAAGAAATCGGTGCGGGTCCTTGAGCATGTAAAAGCGGTCTTTAAAAGTCCCCGGTTCACCCTCGTCGATATTAATTGCCATCATACGCGGAGCAGCCTGGTCACGCAGGATGCCCCACTTACGACCCACCGGGAAACCGGCGCCGCCGAGACCACGCAGTGCGGTTCCCTCGAGTTCCTTGATTATCGCATCAGCCGTGGTTTCCCCGGCGAGCAGCCTGTCGTAGAGCAGATAACCACCATCGGCTTTATAAGCCGCAAAGTCTACGCTGTCAGTCGGCATTGCCTGGGTAATCGCGCCTGCTTCGATGGCTGCCTGCACCGCATCCTTCTGCGCATTATCGATGGTATTTTGTCCCACCACTGCAACTGGTGCCCTGTCGCATCGACCCACACAGGGTACCGGTTGCACACGAACTTGATTGCCGAGTGATGATTCGAGCACGCGGATTAATTCTTGCGCGCCAGCCATTTCACAACTAACCGAGTCGCACACCCGCACAGTAAGCGCAGGCGGTAGGCTATCATTTTCCTTTACCACATCGAAATGGTGATAAAAGCTGGCCACTTCGTAAACCTCGGCGGGCGCCAGCTTCATTTCACTGGCAAGCGCAACCAGGTGAGCTGCCGAGAGGTGGCCGAATTTATCCTGAATTTTATGCAAATGCTCGATCAGCAGGTCTTTAGTACGCGATTCGTCGCCGAGCAGGCCTTGCACCGTCAAAAGCGCATTGATATCGACGATTCTGCCCTTGGTTTTACCGCGACTTCGCTTGCGCCGATGATCGACCACTTGCGGATTATTTTCTACTGTGGTCATAGACTCTCTCACTTGTTATTCACCGGCCAGCATCAGGATTTTCCCTGTTACTAACGAAGACGATAATTCTTGCAGGTTTCCATCAATACTGATCTGGTATACCAGATCTATTTTATCCCCTGCCTATCTCTTAGGGAAGCTCTATTAACCCCGGTGCCCAGGTCCGGGTAATCCTACCCCTACTCAACTATTCCGGGGCTCACCAGTCCCCTGATTTAAATTCCAGGCGATGCTATTTACCCAAAACCTGGCCAAATCGACCATTAGCGTCCTGGATACGACATGCTTAGATTCGGGTCTATCTTGACATGGGTGGACTCTCAAAACATTATTAAACAATGCTCGATTTACTCCAAAGCAATGTCTGAACTAGATCAGTTGCTGAGCGATATCGAAGCGGCCGAGTCGATAAGCATGGCACGCAAAAACTGGCAACCTAAACACCAGGGATCCATCGATATACGTATAGCGGTCGATGGCACCTGGTATCATGAGGGGCGTGCGTTTCAACGTGCGGCGCTGATAAAATTATTCGCCACTGTGTTACACAGGGAGGGTAAGAATTATTTTTTGTTGACCCCGGTTGAAAAATTATCGATACAGGTAGACGATGCACCGTTTGTCGCGACGATGGTGGAGCAGATCAATGACGGCGGACACACTGCGCTGGTATTTACTACCAACCTGGGGGATAGAATCGTCGCCGACGAACAGCACCCGATCCGGGTTGAAATTGACCCGCAAAGCGGGGAACCTCGTCCCTACATCCACTTCCGTGACGGGCTGGAGGCTTTGATCAGCCGCAACGCTTTTTTCGAGCTGGCTAATCTTGCAAAAATTAGTCAACGCGAGGGCTGCAGTTATCTAGTCGTTAACAGCATGGGAGTTGATTTCAATCTTGGCCGCGCAGACGAATAACACCCCGGAGGGGAGTAATAGCTAGTGAAAGGTACACACGAGTATCAGGACGACCCGCGTAATGCAGCGATACTGATCGACATCAACGGTGAACTATTCCCGCGCGACGAAGCAAAGGTGTCGGTATTCGACAGCGGTTTCGTGCTTGGCGACGGTGTATGGGAAGGATTACGCGTCCATCACGGCAAAATTGCGTTTCTCGATCGTCACCTGGAACGATTATACGATGGTGCCAAAGCCCTCGATATGGAAATGGAGGTGACACCGGAACAACTTGGCAAGCGGCTCTATCATTTGC
>Ga0209988_10003407_pt1 | contig 10535 bp, 14 predicted proteins | sample N075metaG_FD_183115 | JGI IMG/M metagenome (GOLD analysis project Ga0209988, IMG submission 183115) | Deep subsurface microbial communities from Kermadec Trench to uncover new lineages of life (NeLLi) - N075 metaG (SPAdes) (version 2) | ecosystem: Environmental > Aquatic > Marine > Ocean trench... | reverse complement strand
TGAAATCAATACAAACATCCAAAGTGGCCTGCGCGGCAGGTTCCACCTCGGCCGCGCTGGAAACGAAGTAAGCGATATCCGGCGCAGGCCCCTGTTCTCCGCTTAAATGCCAGCGAATACGTGGCAGGTGTTCTCTGCCGAAATACAGCTGCCCATTCACCACATAGCTGGGCACACCAAATATGCCCGCATCAAACGCGGCAGACTGCAAGGCACTGTTTTCAGCCGCGCCATCAGTTTGTGCGTATTCATCAAAACCTGCGGTTTCCGCCCCCGCCTGCTGCAGTACGCTGCGTACAACGGCGGCATCTTCTACATCCAACTGGCGCTTCCAGAAAGGTTCATAGACAGCGCCAATGTATCGCTCCAGCACAGCATCTCCCTGCCGTTTGGCCCACAACAGCCCTATCGCCGCGAGATTGGTATCCCAAATTTTAACGGTGCCGCGCACGGTCAACTGGCGCAGGTTGGCGTAGCGACGACAGTCGTAGTAGGCGTACTTGACCCCCGACCACTGCTCCTCGCTGCGATTCTGCTGGGCCACCTGGCCGGACTTGCCCAGCTTTGCCGAGCCTAGATAACTGGGAATATCCAACACAAAGGGCCGCCAGTCCACGGCAATGCCCAGCTCTCGCGCCATCTGCAGGGTCGGTTGCCAGGCCAGGTAGGCATAGGGGCTCTTGAAATCCAGGTACACGATCAGCGGTCGATTCGATTTCAGTGGATGTAAATCAAGATTCACAGGCCCCCCTGTAATAACTCCGTCTTATAAATCAGCCCTGTTTCCGATACCCTGCCAGCAACTAACAAACTCGCAACGCAGGTGGAATCACGTATGGAACTCAAGGCAGTCAACTATAGCGTGGATGCCGCCATCGTCCCCATCGCTGTTGTCCCGCAATGTTGATTGATCTCACTTTTGCTCGAGTGGTGCATTGGTGCTATGGTGTTATCTCACTCGATCACATTACCGCAGGATCCATATGAGCCGCCTTACTATTACACTGGACGACAACATCCACCAGGCGTTGAAAGAAGCTGCTGCCAGGCAAAACCGCTCAATAGGCTCGATCATTGAGGAGAGCCTGGAGCTAAGAGGTATTCGTACTTACGATAGTGCAAGGAGCCTGGTTGAGCGAGCCAGAGCGCAGTCTGGGTTGAGTGCCGACAAGGCCCTTGAACTCGCCGTTGCAGAAACCAGAAAAACACGCAAGCATAAGTAGCCGACCGGCGCCCAGCCCATGCCCATGACCCCTGTTGTCGCCATTATAGATACCAACATTGTGATTGCCGGCCTGATAACCGGTGAAATGGGCAGTCCTCCTGCGCAGATTTTAAATGCGATGCTCGACGGTGGAGTTCTCTACCTGATGTCTGCAGATCTACTCAACGAGTATGCGTTGGTAATGCGCCGACCCAGGCTGGTGCGCCTTCATGGTTTGTCCGATGAGGAAATAGATTGCTTGCTGAGCGCATTGGTCGCCAATGCGATCTGGCGTGAGCCCAGCACCTCGTCAAAGGCTCCAGATTCTGACGACGATCACTTATGGTCGTTGCTCGCATCCGAAGCAAAATGCCTGCTGGTCACAGGTGACAAGTTGCTGATCGACAACCCGCCCAGAAACAGTTCCGTTATATCAGCTCGCAGTTTTATAGATTTATACCAGCCAGCTGATAACCACTGAGGCAACACCCTGCCAGCAATCAGTACATTCGCAACGCACGAGGAGCCGCTTATGGAACTCAAGGTTATCAACTACCGCGTGGACAGCGCCATCGCCACCATCACCCTCAGTCGCCCGCAACGCCGAAACGCCTGGACCGGACGCATGCACACCGAGTATCGCTGGTGCCTGGCACAGGCCGATGCCGATCCTGAGGTGCGGGTTATCGTGGTCACCGGTGACCCCCAGGGCAAAGCTTTTTGCGCTGGCGCCGACCTGGGCGGGCTGGAAAAAATGTCTGAACAGGGTGAATACAATGCCGGTATCAGCGACGATATTGCCACACCGGGCTACGGGGTAAACCCCGCCTTTGATGCCAGCTTTGCCTACCACTTTGGCCTGAGCAAGCCGGTTATTGCCGCCATAAATGGGCCTGCCGTCGGTGTGGGGCTGGTGCTGGCGGCATTCTGCGACTTACGCTTCGCCGTGAGCGGCGCCAAGTTCACCACCGCCCACGGACGCTTTAATTTCCCCGCTGAATACGGCCTGTCCTGGATCTTGCCGCGCATTATTGGCGTAACACACGCCAACGACCTGCTACTGTCCAACCGGGTATTTCTATCGGAGGAAGCCATGCGGATGGGGTTTCTCAACAAGGTGCTGGATGCCGATGCCTTGCTGGATCACGTCTACGACTACGCGCGCACCATGGCGGCAACCGTCTCACCCGGCTCCCTGCGTGAAACCAAGCGCCAGTTGTATAGCGACCTGCACCGCAGTGCCGCTGAAGCCGTGCAAGACAGCGAACGCTTGTTGCGGGAAATGGCCAGGCAACCTGATTATGCCGAAGGTGTGAAGGCCTGGCTGGAAAAACGCCCGCCGGTGTGGGCGCTTCCGAAAAATTGGTGCGCGAAGTGAAGCTGATGTCTACAGGAGTTAACAATGGGACCCATTAAAACCCCCAGCGTCTACGTAGAAGAAATAGCCGCCTCACCCTCCTCAATAATGGCGGTAGAAACAGCCATTCCAGTCTTTATCGGCTACACCAGGAAGGCAAAAAAAACCGCGCCTAATGACCTGGTAATGAGTCCGGTCAAGCTGTCGTCCCTGCGGAAGTTCAAACAGCTTTTTGGTGGTCCGCACATCAACGAAATTGCTATCTCGGTAAACGACGATGGTGTCGGTAACTTTACGGCCGCAACCTTTACCGAACCCAGCCTCGACTACCTGCTCTATCACAGCCTGAAATTATTTTTCAGCAACGGTGGCAATCAATGCTACGTTATTTGTGTGGGCACCTACCAGGCCACGCCGGTCATAGATCTTGCGGGTGACGGCAGTAGCGAGCCTGCAACAGGGTATGGCCTTATGAATGGCCTGGAGGCGCTGGCGAGAGAAGATGAACCCACCCTTATTGTAATTCCCGATGCTGTAAAGTTGGCTGCTGCTGATTACCAGTCACTGGTGCAAGCCACTCTTTTGCAGTGTCAGACCCTGGGTGACCGATTCGCAATTCTCGATGTCTTCGATGGCACCATTCATCTGGATAGTAATGCGCAGGCCAGCAATCGGAATTATTTTGGCACTGACAATTTAGCCTATGGCGCAGTCTATTACCCGTTTCTGAGAACACAGATGAACTTCCCCGTAAACAAGCGGCGAACCAGCGTAAGCGTGGTGTATAACGGGGGTGCGGCGGCGCCCTTGTCGACCATTAGAAGTTCCAATAGAGCACTGTACAGATTCGTGAAGGCCACGCTTAAAAGGCACTTTATCGTGCTGCCTCCCTCCGCTGCCATCGCCGGCATTTATGTGACCACCGACGCCAGCCGCGGCGTATGGAAGGCCCCCGCCAACGTCGCTGTACTCAATGTTCAGGAACCCGTCGTTATGCTTGATAACACTGGGCAGAGGTCTCTTAACGTAGACGGTTCCGATGGCAAATCGATCAATGCCATTCGTGCCTTCCCAGGGAAAGGCACTTTAGTGTGGGGCGCCAGGACGCTGGCTGGTAACGACAATGAATGGCGCTATGTTTCCGTTCGTCGTTTCTTCACTATGATAGAAGTGTCCGTCAAACAGGGCACCGCCTGGGTAGTATTTGAACCCAATGATGCCACGCTCTGGGCCAAAGTACGGGCTCTTATCGAGAACTACCTGTACCAGAACTGGCGCTCAGGTGCGCTAGCAGGCGCCACGCCTGAACAGGCCTTTTTTGTTAGATGTGGTCTGGGGCAGACCATGACAGCACAGGATATTCAGAATGGTCGCATGATCGTTGAAATAGGAATGGCTGCGCTGCGCCCGGCTGAGTTTATTATTTTGAAATTCGCTCACCAGATACAGAGTGCTTAGGGAGTGATTTCGTCCCTCATCACATTCTTGCATCTTGATGTTATTGCATGCAAAATGCATTCATGTCTATTCAAATCACTATTAGAAACGTTCCCATAGAAATAAGGGATGAACTTGCGTCCCGCGCAGCCTTGCAGCACCAATCCATGCAGGAGTATTTGCGGGCTGAGCTGGAACGCATAGCCTCTCGTCCTACCGCTGAGACCTGGCTGCAGACCGTGCGTGAGAGAAAAGCAACGGCCGGTACTCGTATCTCCGCAAAGACGATTGTGAATGCCAGAGATGCTGACCGTAGATGACAATCGCCATCGATGCTTCAGTCATTGTCGCCGCCCTGGTGGATACCGGCAGGGATGGCGCCTGGGCTGAATCACTCATTGCCAGCGAAACATTGGTTGCACCAGAGTTGGCGATGGTTGAAACCACTAATATTCTGCGCCGACTCGAGCTGGCCAAGAAGCTTTCGCCCCTCGAGTCTGGGCTCGCTCAAAAAGACCTGATGCGCCTGGATATCCAGCTATTTCCCTTTCACCCATTTGCTGATCGCATATGGGCACTGCGGAAAAATATCACCAGTTACGACGCCTGGTACGTGGCGCTGGCAGAAGCGCTCGACTGCCCGCTAGCCACGCTGGACCTAAAGCTGGCAAAAGCCAGCGGCATCCAATGCACCCTTGCAATTGCCTAACGAAACCATAGATCTAATCAGTGAGCGACTTGTCCAGCCAGTTCCAGAGACCGCTGTGCAATAACAATCTGGTCAATCACTTCTGTCCCCAGTGATTGCCCGTCCCGGTTTAGATACTCAATGCGATGCGGATACTTAAAGCCCGATATTTCACAGAAGTCACTTTGGACGATGGAATATTCAAGCCGCCCACTGTCGTCCAGCATGTTTGATCGCACCAGGTCTCCACCATGACTATTGATAAACAGGTGCCAGTGCTGACCGCTGCTCTCCACAAAATCGAGCTTCCAGGCCAATACATCTCCCAGCTTCTGCATGCCCTTCAATCGTCACGGTACGGCGAATTGTACCCGGCCTTTCCATACTGATAGCCAATGGATGTGGCTCCTACTACGACATGGAAAACCGACGCGCTCCCGGCTTTAAGAATAACTGGCAGCGGTCGATGAAAAAGGCGCTCCGGCTCACTTCCCTGGGCAGTGATGTGGATACGGACGTCGAGGCCCAGGAGCAGCTTGGGCATTCGGATACCAAAACGACGCGGAAACACTACCGCCGTCGCGGGTCGGTCGTGAAGGCAGCCAAGGGGTTTTTCCAGGGAGATGGCAATGGGTAAGCTCCAGGAATCGGCTATTGAGTCTGTGATAGCCTGGCAGGCAATTTACGAGTCCAAATAGCCCTTCCGGAATTACCCTGCTACGGCCGCTTCGACCTATTTCCGGCCGTTCGTTAGGCGGTAAATTCGGGGCTGAATCAGGCTCTTTTGTGCCAGAAGCGGACACTAGGGACAATCCTGTTTTTGGCCGTTGCTAACGACACAAAGCAGGTGATACATTTGCGATCCGCCACCCACAGATTTGCAGCGGAGTAGTCTTTCAGCAATTCACGCTTACTTTGGAAACATCAACTGAAACTGTACGCGTAGCGTCCAGTCGCCGACAACATCCGGCTTCTTCGTATTGTAATAAACATGTCCGCTCATATTGATGGGCTGTTTGCCGATGCGGAAAATCTTGCCTACTCCGCCACCAACGGGAACTGTCCATCGCTGATCAGAATCGGCTTCCCAGTCTGCCGTTATGATGGGGACAGAAGCCAGGTACCAGCCGTCAGACAAGTTATAGTTGATAATTGGTTGCCAGGTGAGAAAGTTAATGTCTTCGCTGCCGCTCGCGTCCCAGACATTGCTTAACAGCGAGCCCAGAACCCAGTTTCCGGGCATTGTCAGAACCACTACGGACGGACCAACCGCCCACTCGCCAGTGCCCAAATCGTTGTCGGTGCTGGTAGGTAAGACTATGGCGGGGCCAGCTCCCCAGACCAACTTGCTAGCCGCAGACGGTGAAAACCAGGCGGTAAACGTTGTATCCCCCAAGCCGTAAGTGCGATTGCCTTCAGGGGTGACGGGGGGATTGGACATGACCGGCAAAATTGTTCTGGTTACCAGGTTCCAGTCTTTATTCAATTCGAACGGCCAGACCGGCTGAATATCCAAAGTGTTTTGGGTATCGTCTTCGGGCCCATAATCGAAATTGGTATTGTTTTGAAATGGAAGGCTGATCATGCTTGCCAGCGGATTCTGTGCCGCCTTTGCCAAATCCGTATTGCTGTGCTGTGCGCTGACTGCCCCTGTCGAACCAAGAGCGTAAATAGTCACTGCGGCAAAGAATGTGTGGCGTGGGCCGATGAAATTACATTTCACTATTGCTACTCCCCGTACTCCATGAATCTGTGTCCATTTTGTCATTCAATCCCATGCACTCTAGTTAATTTGCTAGCACTCTGAAGAGAGCTTCATACCGATTCATTCATATACTGTATACTATTGTTTTTTGGGTTCCATGTCGAAATACCCTGATCGTTGGCCCCATCGTGGGACTTTGTTCTCCCTCCTTAATTCCTACTTCTGGCACATTCCCGACCTCCAGTCTGCTGAAAACCGGGCTGGAGCGACTTCCGCTTTGAGGTGGAAGCGGGCGCAATATTTCAATGAGATTGGGGTATATCTGTCTGGCTCCGAGCGTCCGCTTTGGGTCGTTAGTTACTTCTCAGTTAGCAGGCCCTGAAGGTCCGTTGTCGGAGTATAGCCGACCCTGGCTATCGCCGGACGAACCAGTTTTAGCTTTGGGGTCGCGATGTCTGCTGTGACCTACAACCGGTCGTTAGTAGACTTGGGAAATGGTCGAAGCTTAAGGCAGGAATGCGCCAGGGGACTGACGTTCAACGGTAGAACGCAGCTGCCTCGTTTTACTGGGCCACAGCAACAACATGTTAGGCAGCAGGCTTTTCTTGAGCTTGCTCGAGATTCTCAACAAACTTGTCGCTAAACTGGTCTCGGCCTCCGCTGTCCCACCACTGCTTGACGCCAGGCTGTCGTAGATGAAACAACGCTTGGTCATACCTCGGTAGAAACTCCTGAGGAATTATTCCGAAGTATTCTTGGAAATAGTATGCCTCGTAAATGCCGAACAGAGAAAACATGAGGCTGTGGAAACGAACTCGATCCTCTGCAGGGAGTGGGGACAAGTCCTTCAGTCCCTGGATGTAGATTCGCGCCATATCGGGGGCTGCAAGCTGGCTAGTTATCTCAGTACCGAGTTGCCTGAGCGCAATCTGCGAAGACGCGCGCACAGAGTTGCTGTTCTGGCGGACTTGGAGTCCAACATATATAAGTGAGATCACGACAGCGAAGCCGCCGATCATTTCCCCAAGCGCACCCATTTCCTGAATTGTCATTAACGCTCTCTCCGTTGAGGTTTCACGAAGATTCAGGATACGCCTGATATCACCTAGGTGGAATGACCGTGATGAGTCGTCTTCTGCCTTTCAACATAGTAGACCGCGAATGTCCGCTGTCGGAGTGCGAGGTTAATGGGTAGAAACCAGGTAACGCTGGGACTGCTTTGACCTAGGGCCGGCCGTTCGGTAACGCCCGCGTAATAGGCGCGAGCATACGAGCGTCCCAATTGACGCGATTGTTATGTTTTGCTGGATGCCTTCTGCTCAGAATAGTATTTGCCTAATACCACCGCTAGTATCCCGCCAAGTATCATTAGGGAAGAAAGGACTAAACGGAAAGAAAAATGTTCATCGGCAAACACTACACCACCAACCGCAGCAATCACAGGAACAAGCAGTTGGACGACAGCCGCCTGGATGGCTGAAAGCCCTCCTAGCGCAGCGTACCAGATTGTGTATCCAATTCCGGATGCGATACCTCCAGACAGCACCGCTAACAATATGCCCTTCTGAGACATGGTGGAGTGTTGAAATGTTACCGCAACTAAAACAATTACTAGCGGCAATGTACGTAAAAAATTGGAAGAGGTATCACATAATGGATTTACGGAGCCTTTACCTGCGAGTGTGTAGAAACCCCATGCAATACCAGCTATAGACATAAGGATAAATCCAATCAATGAAGGAGCAGTTACACCGGGCATGACCAAATACACAAATCCGGCAAATGCGACTAATACGCCTAGCCATTCAAAATAGTGAAATCTGCTGCCTGAAAGTAGCCCAACCAAAATCATCGTAATTTGCACAGAACCAAATAGGATCAATGCACCAATCCCAGTTTCCAGGGAAACGTATGCATATGAAAAGGTTACTGCGTAAAGAAATAGCATAAAGGAAGCTTTCCAGCTCCCTCCTGAGGTAATAGTGCTTTTGGACTGTGTCATTTTCATTATTGTAGCTAAAACAATAATTCCAGATAACAGCCTGATAGCCGTAAAACTTGCGGCATCAATTGCATCCGCGCCCAATGCCAGCCTGCATAGAATTGAATTACCCGCAAAAGCCAAAAGAGCGAGAGCTGTATATAGAACTGTTTTCATTATTTGTGCTTGGTGCTAAACATTGTCGTTACACTTCGCAAACACAACAGCTACATACAGAGCCGGTCGATTCTCGAAAAAGCGGAATTGGGATTTTCACAAGCGGCTCCTTTTGTGGATATCTGGTTCCGAACATGCGATTAGCCAATGTCCGCTTTCGGAGTACTGCAGCCTTTAAGCGTAGCAGAGATTCTGCAGATTGAAACGGTCCTGGCGAGTTGCTCGACCTGACTGCTGTGACCTAAAAGCGGCCTGTCGCAACACCCAAATCCTGGGCCGAATCAGGCAGCTATGTGCTAGCAGCAGACGTGGTGCCCTGGGTCTACACAGCAATTAGTGGCTAGAACTAATAGCTATCCATTTGAGACTAAATGGCTTACCGAATGCCGTTTGTCCGCATCCATTCTTCTTGCTGTTCCGCTATGCGAGATGAACGGTCTGCTATCAGGCCATCTAGACGCTTGATGGCCGGGTTGTCTCCATCGGCATACCGTGGCAATGACCGGTGGTCGAGACCACCGATGATGCGAAGGGCAAGGTCTGACGCGTTACGTGCCCAAACTTCCATTACATCAGCACCAATATCAGCACGGGCAAGTCGAGCTGCGGCGGTGTCATCACCGAATCCTGGTTGGAAGCATCAGACTCTCCGACCTCGTTGAAAGCATGCACCCGGTACACATAACGCGATTCCGGTTCCAGATCCAGATCCCGGTAATCTCCAGTGTTTGCACCGAGCTCGGCGATCGTGTCCCAGCTGATTCCATCCTCGGAGCGCTGGATTGTGAAACCCCGCTCATCGCTTGAATTGTCGTACCAGGACAAGCTGACCTCTTTGGCGGCCGCGGCCACCGCGTTGAGGTTGCTGGGGGCTGCGGGCTGCGGAGTTTTCTCGACCCATGCAGCTGCTGCGCCTGGCCAGGCCAGCGTGATCAGCACCAGGGTCCGCAGTATCTTTGTCGTCTTCATGTCGTTCATCATCCAGCTCTTTTCTCTATGTGAATTTAGGGGGGCAGAGTATAGGGGGACGCACAACTGGCGAACAACTGGTTTCCGGGGATTCTGGGATAGTGGTCACAAAATAGGCAGGGTGCTTTACACTGGAATTGAGAACGGCTTACGAACTGGCGTCCCGGCTTGGTCCAGGGACAGACCTCGATACAAATACCACAGCCTACCGTGGCCGTGAAATAGGGCGCGCATTTGTCAAAATCCACATACCACTTTTCGATGCCACGCGCCATCTGCTTGTGATCGCCAATCGCGTCCACGCGGGCATTCTCGAGACCTACGATGGACCCCTTGCCCTGGCCACCGATCTGACGGTTATCAACGTGACGCCGGATCACATCGAGGTCCGCGAGCTGTCCCCCGATTCGACCGGCTGGCCCCAGCTCCCGAGTGAGGAGTACGGCGCCGCCACGCGTACGGGCAACCCAGAAGGGCTGATGTCCGATTGGCTGAAAGAGGGGATACGAAGGTAACGATCGCCGACGAGTCCTAGAATGCAAACCGACTGCGGATTCCCGGGACCTAGGCCTTTTCCTAATCCGGGTTACGCACGGGGTCGATGTCGCTCAAGAGCCCGAACGGTAAGCCGTGGCTTGCCAACGTTCAAGCGTCGGGATGAGTGGCAGGCCTCGGAGCGGTCAAGCCGAACGGCCCTCGATAGCACGATTCCTCTACCACCCGACTGTGACTCGTCACACCGTTCGACTGTAGAATCTCCGGAATCCGAATATTTGGCGGGTGTCGTCTAATGGTAGGACCTCAGCTTCCCAAGCTGATGGCTTACCTGACTTCCTTAAAGCAGACGTTCAAACAGCCAGCGCCAATGACTGAAATGGGTCGTTTTCTGCCCTTGAGCATAGCAGACCCCGAACGTCCGCTTCACGCCCTGAGGTATTCAGTCAAGCTAATTTAAGCATAGTTTGCCTTTTGAGTAACGGTGATCCACGCCGCTCCAGCGCTTTAAGATATCGAGAT
>Ga0209988_10003405_pt1 | contig 10538 bp, 6 predicted proteins | sample N075metaG_FD_183115 | JGI IMG/M metagenome (GOLD analysis project Ga0209988, IMG submission 183115) | Deep subsurface microbial communities from Kermadec Trench to uncover new lineages of life (NeLLi) - N075 metaG (SPAdes) (version 2) | ecosystem: Environmental > Aquatic > Marine > Ocean trench... | reverse complement strand
GTCCGCTCGTAAAAGAATTCGCCCCCGAGCCCGAGCGCTTATGGGGACCGACGATCCGCATCCTGCAAGTCCCCGCCGCTCCGTCACCGTAAGAGCTGCGAAAACCTACCGACTTCGGCTAGACTTCGCCGGGAGGTTCTCATGACCACTCGCCGCGAATTCGTCCGAGCGCTGACTCTTGCACCTATAGCCCTGTCTCGTGAAACGAGACCGTCCACGGGATTCGTCTATGACGAGATCTATTTGGATCATGTGCTTCGACCCGATCATCCGGAATCTCCGGAACGGCTTCGGCGCATCCTTCTCGAAATGAAGCGCGAGGGCCTCGACCAGGAGGTCACGTCGATCTCGAGACTCGAGGCTCCGCTTCCATATATCGAGGCCCATCACACCGCCGAGCATGTGGCCTCCATCCGAAAGATCGAAACCTCGGGTGAGGTGGCAAAAGCTGCCGTTGGCGGGGCTCTGGCCGCGGTCTCCGCCGTGTCACATGGAGAGGTGCGCAACGCGTTCTGCGCGATCCGGCCCCCGGGCCACCACGCCAACAATACCGGGGAGGAAGAGGGGTTTTGCTTCTACAGCACTGCCGCGATCGCGGCAAAATATGCGCAGTCCGTCTTTGGGCACGAGAAGATCTTGATCATCGATTGGGACTATCACCACGGCAACGGCACTCAGAACGCGTTCTATGACGATCCCACCGTGCTCTTTTATTCGAGCCATGACTGGCAAGCTTATCCAGGGACGGGCGATCCCGCGCTCGAGGGCAAAGGGGAGGGAAGCGGGTTGAATATCAACGTCCATCTCGAATGCGGCTCCAAAGACGTGGACATGCTGCGCGCCTGGGACAAGAAGCTGCTTCCGGCCGCCGCCAAGTTCGAGCCCGACTTCGTTATCGTTTCGGCCGGCTTCGACAGTCGCAAAGAAGATCCGCTCGGCTGCTTCGACGTAACCGACGACGCGTTTCGCCGCATGACGCGGACGGCAATGGACGTCGCCGACCAATATTGTGACGGCCGCCTTGTATCTCTACTCGAAGGAGGCTACAACATCGACGGCCTGGCGAAAGCCACCGTCGCGCATGTCAGCACCCTAGTCGAGGGTTAGCGGCGCGAATAAGCGCGGCCTTTCCGAGCCGCCTCTTCATTGGCGGCGCCGAGCATCATCCCGTCGTCGATCTGGGCCTCGACGTTCTCAGTCGAAACGGAGTTCAGAAAGAAAATCTTCGCAGCTTTGGTTGCCGCGAGCACCCGCGCGCGCGCGTCGACGAGAACCTGGGGGTCGGGCCGCGGCCTCGAGAGAAAACCGTAGGAGAAGCTCATATCGCCCGGACCCCACTCCGCGAACCCGACGCCCGGCACTTTGGTCGTGGCTTCGGCGTTCTCGAGCGCGTGTCGATCCTCGATCTTCAAGCCGAGCAAGATCTCGCCTTCCGGGTTCAACGGCCATGTATCGGCGACCCGCAGATAGTCGCCCGACGAAATCCCCCATATCTGCGCCGCGAAATGCTGGCTCCCGCTCCCGCGGAGGCCTTCTTCCAAGCCGTCACCGACTTCCTGCTCGTGAAACGGGTAGCGCGCCGCTTGCACGAATGCCTGAACGGCGCCAACCGTACGCGCGTGGCACAGGATGATGCCGTGTACACCAGCCGCGAGTACTTGTTGCAACACCCATCCGTTGGCGCGCATCGTCGCTTCATCGAGACCGAGCACGGGGATGGTAGCAATGACCGTGGGTGTGCGGTGCCCGCTCGGAGTCGGCCCGCCATCGACGAGACCTTGCATGAACTCTCGAAGCTTGGTGAGGTCGAAGGCGCCGTGCTCGAGCTCGTAGTTGATGTAGTCCGCCCAAGTATGCGCGAGCGCTTTGCCTTCTTCGTAGCCCCCGCGGCTCGTCGTGTAGTAGACGGGTTGTCCCTGGGCGAGAAGCTCGATGGCTTTGTTGATACGCGCCGCTTCCGCCGCGCCGGTAAAAGTGAGTATTAGCACTAACAACAGCATGCGTTCTCCTTTGCTTACCGTACTTCAATCGAGTCGACGCGAATACCGAGATCGCGTACGTCCGTCGAGCCCGCGATCCAGTTCGAAGGCCGCCAGGTTTCGGTTCTGAGCGAGAGGATCGCATACGTGACGTCCTTGCGCATGGCGAGGGCCTCCGGAACGGGAAAGAGGTGCGTCTCGAAGTGTCGGCTCGCCGTGATCGTTCCTAGAAGCTCTTCTCCGAGGCGGATTTCGACGGAGTGATTCGGCGCTTCTTCTTCCTTGGGTCCGGCTAGGCGTATAGCGATCTGTTGCGAACCGCCGCCGATGGCGGGAAGAAATACGGACGACATCCTTTGACTCCATCGGTAGCTCGTCCCCTCTGCGTCGAGCTCCTTCTCGTGAAACCAGGAGACTTGTAGATCATCACTGCCACCCATGTCCAGGAAGGGAAGCTTTGGAACGCGCTCGGCCAAATCGTCGAGGTCTACTGCTTTCGACAAAGTGAAGCGGAGGTGGAACGGCTCCGCCCCGGCTGGCGGGCTCGTATAGGCATATGGGAGCTTCTCGGTCGCGAACCAGAAATCCTTGACGTGGCGGGTGAAGAGCCCGGAAAGCGAGATTTTGTAGTTGGTAACGAAGTAGACGTCACCGTAGATGCCGCGCCATTGCACGAGCAAATCTTCCAGCTGATCGCGGGGAGGTTTCAAGGAGTAGAACTCGAGGACTTTCTTGCCTTGAAGCTCGGCCAAGGGGAGCTCGAGCAGGTGAAGGCCTTCCCGACGCGGGAAGATCACGACGTCGTTATCCCCGATGTGGCGCGCGAGGTCTTCCACGAAGTCGAGGCTCCCGGGAAACTCCTCGTGTCCAGACACCGCCCAGAGGCGCCGGCCTTCGGAGAGGTAGAGCACGAGGAGGAGCGCAGCAATCACACGCGAGCCCGCGCTCATGAAACGACGTGCGGGCAGGTGGAGGCTTGCGAGAAAGAGGCTCATGCAAGCGATCAAGGTCGGCAGGATGACGGGGACGAACCGACGCATCGCGAAATAGTGGTCGTGCCACACGCGGACTTTGTAGAAAAAGAAGAGCGAGAACGTGAGCCCGACGAGGAGGAAAAAGACCTGGCTCTTCCGGGCCCGGACGATGAGCCACATCGCCCCCGCCACCGCGAAGCCGACCCCGACCGGATAGAGATACCAGCTCATGCGCAGAAACGCTTCGGCGTCATGGGGCGCCGTGCGCGGGCCGTGCCAGAAAGGGCGCACGAAATAGGTGAAGAGCGCCAAGCCCGCGAGCCCTATTGCCAGGGCGACACGGAGCTTTTCCGATCGCACGCGATCGTAAATCGAAGCCGGAAGTGCCATGGCGAGGCGGTCGACGGCGATAGCGACGCCTGCCGCTATGAGAGCGACCAGAAAGAGGTTCTCTCCGAGAAAGCGCCAATAGTGGCGGCCGAGAACGCTCGACACGTAAGGCCAGGCGATGAATCGATCGTGAAGGATCGCGTGAAGGGCCACGAGGCCGAAGCCGCCGAGAAAGGCGAGCTCCGGAGCTCCGAGCTCGCGGCGCAGCCTCTTCCACCCGAAAAAGAGTACGAGGGGCACGAGAAAGAGAACGTTCTCCATGCGCGCGAGGAGGGTCGATCCGAGAGCCACGCCCGCAAAAGCGCCCGCGAGCGCCGAGCGCTTCTCTTCCATGAAATAGAACAGCAGAAGTGACGTGGCATAGAGGAATTGTACGACGACCTCTGAGTTTGGAAAACGGGCGAACCAGATCTGGATCTGAAAGACCGTGAGAAAAGCACCTGCCCAAGCGGCCACTTCGAGCCCGAACAAGCGCTTCATCGCGAAGAAAAAGCCGAGCGCGCCCATCATGGAGAAAAAAGGCGTTGCGTAGAGGCCCGACTTCATTTGGAAGAGCGCGGCGGCCGTGCCGATCCAAGTCGAGTAGAGGTGAAGGCCGTGCGGCGTCACGCGCGCCGTGGCCGGCGACTCGAGCGCATAGCCCTGAAAGCGAAAATGGCTCCAGTCCGGAACCTCTTTGTCGACCCGGAAGAACAAGGCCCAGTCCTCTTGCGGAATGCTTTCGATCAAAGGATCCGTGAACGTGAGATTCCCCTCGCGTGCCAAGTGGAATCCGGTATTGATGTAGATGCCCGGATCGCGCCCGCCAAGGATGTGCTCGAAGGGCGGGAAATAGACCACCACGGCGAAGGCGAGCAGTCCGCCGGCGACGACAAGCTCCCGCGCGTCAAACGTCCCCGGACGAAGAGCCAGCCGCTTTCTCGCGATGAACGCCGAGAGGGCCACGAGTCCGGCGACGAGCGCGGCAACATTCACGGGCGTGAAACGGCCGAGCCCGGCGAGCCCCAGCCCCACCCAGCCGGAGATGACGAGGCTTCCCGCCACCGAGAGGTAGATCTGCTCTAAGGCGGTCAGAGAAACGCCCCGCTTGCCGCCGAGAGCCGCCACGAGGAGTAGACCCGGAGCAATGAAAATGACCAGCGTGGCCAGAGTTGCAGTCATTGGGCTCACAGAGCCGTGATCATAGCTCAGCCTGCATGTTGGCCGTGCTATCCGCAGCCGGGCGCTGCGCGAGCGGCTGGTCTGAGACTAGCCCCTAACCATCGGAGCTTTGCTGTGACGCTTCTCTTCCGCGCCCCTTCGATCGGACAGGAAATTGCTGCCTTCGGAGCGCTTCAAGTAGTGCTTGATCTCGGCTGCTCGCTCGGCGAGGATGCGGTGGCTCTCGAACTTCTTCTCGTCGTTATTGACCGCGGCGATGGTGATCGTCATGAGCGGGTAGCGCTCGAGCTTGCCGTCGTGGGATTCGAGCGTAATGCCTTGGTTCTTGCGGTCTTCCTCGTCGTAGAACTGGGCAATGCTCGCGTCGAAGCTCGACATGATGGCTTTGCTGAGCTCGGCTTCTCTGTCCGGAGTGGTCACGAAGACGAAATCGTCGCCTCCGATATGCCCGACGAAATCCTGATCTCCGCCCATTTCGTTCACGCTTTGCACGATCAACTGAGACGTGTGCAGCAGCACGCGATCTCCGGCCGCGTAGCCGTAGCGATCGTTATAGGCCTTGAAGTTGTCCAGATCGCAGTAACACACGGAAAAGGTGATGTCGTTCTCCAGCCGGCCGCGGACGAGTTGTTCGATCACGATATTACCCGGGAGCTTCGTGAGCGGGTTCACATTCGCTTGCTCTGTCGTTCGCCGGATGAGGGTCTCGACCCGGACCTTGAGCTCGACGGGATCGATGGTCTTCATCAAGTAGTCATCGGCGCCCTTAGCGAGGCCCTCGACCTTCCGGTGTACCTGGTCATCCACCGTCAACATGATGATGGGGATGAAGCGCGTGGAGAAATGTTCACGGAGCTTCTGGCAGACGTCCGGTCCGTTCATGTCTCCAAGATGCACATCCATGAGGATCAGATCGGGAAGCTCGTGCTTGGCTTTCTCGATGGCTTCCGGACCGCTCGACGCGGCGATCACCCTGTAATCCCATTCCAGCAACAGCGCCCGGGTGAGCTCCTGACAGTCCACCTCGTCATCGACGATCATGATTTTTTTTTCGGCCATTCGCGATCTCTCCTCGGACGTCGTTAATCATGCAATGACGATGCCATCGGCCGGGCCGCAGGAGGGACGCTAACCGTAACTCGGAAAAAGACTTGATAAAGGCGCTGCGAACGCGGGCAGGGCTTCGCGCCCACGTTCGCACCAGAATGCGTAGGAGTTTTCCTACATCCTGTGGGGTATTGAAGAGCTCGTCTTACGCCCCTGTGGGAGCGGGCTTGCCGTCCGGGAAGATCTCCTTGAACGCGACCATGAACCGCTCCATCTCGTCCGCGGTACCGACCGAGACCCTCAAGTGCTCGAGCATCGGCGGGAAGGGACGTCCCACGAGAACGGTGCGCTTACGGAACTCATCGATGACTGGCTGTACCTGTCGGCCGAGATGCACCATGAAGAAGTTGGTCTCCGACGGGATGCAATCGAAGCCGAGCTTTTCGAGCTCGGCGGTCGTCTTCTTGCGCAGCTCCAGTGTTACGGCCCGAACCTTCTCTTGCTCCGCCGTGTCTTTGATGGCGGTGGCGCCGCCCCATTTCGCGATAGCGCTGATGCTCCCCGTGCCGTTGGGGCGCATCTGATCGATGAGGTTCTTGGGCGCGATGGCATATCCGAGCCGGATGGCGGCCATGCCCGAGATCTTCGAGAACGTTCGCGCGACGATGACCTGGCGTCCTTCCAGCACGTGAGGAACCGCCGTCGCGTAGTCAGGGTCTTCGACGAAGTGATGATAGGCCTCGTCCACCAGGACAGGCATGTCCTCTGGGATTCCGTCGAGAAGGGTGTCGATCTCCTTCTTCGTGACGATGACGCCCGTCGGGTTGTTCGGGTTGCACATATAGACGAAGCCGACATCCCGATAGTTCTTCTTCGTGCCATCGATGATCGCCGGGATGTCCTGGCGGTAGTCAGAGAGAAGCGGCAGCTTGATGGCATCGGCCTTGATGCCGCTCGCCTGCCGGTACACCGAGCCGTAAGAGGGCTCGACGCCGACGACCTTCTTGCGAACCCGCAGGAACGTGCTGCCGACGATATTCAGGATCTCGCCCGACCCGGCGCCGAGCAGAACGTTCTCCGGCTCGACACCGTGATGCTCTGCGATCGCCTGGAGGATGTTGCCGTCGGGATAGCCGTATCGGTTGGCGTATTTAAAGGCGTGGTTCATCGCCTCCAATACTGCATCCGACGGCCCATAGGGGTTCTCGTTGCTCGAGAGCTTGGCGAAAGCGTCGTACTCGGCCTCGGTGTAGCGCCGGCGCGGCCTGCGCCCAGTCTGCGCCCAGAGCACGCTTTTGGGACCGAGCCCGAGATAACCGATAGCCGCGGCCAAGCTGCCTACGAAACCGCGACGGGAAAGTGTTTTATTCGTATCCATGATCACTCCTCCATGATTTAAGTGACTACACGCGCCGCTTCCACGCCCCTGGTCGGCGAGCCGATGGAAAAGCATTTTAGTCGCTTAGAGGTGAGAAGTCACCAAACGTTCTGTACAGTGACAATCCGTCAAGCCGGGCCGAACGACCTCTCGAAGAGCTCTGCGATCGCTTGACGTCCCGACTCGGAGAGCTCCCGCGTTCCTGTTCCGGTGAAGCGGGTCTTTTGGATCTTCGGCGCGTCGACTTTCTCCCATTTTGTCTCGGACCACCGGTACCAGCTGTTCTTGGTTTGGTCGAAGACGTGGAGTCTCTTGTGGAAGTGGCGCGCGAGCTCGGCGCCCCAGCCAGTGCCGCCTTTGACGGTTTGATCTTCGACGATCTCACCGACGACGAATACTTCGCCCGCTGTCGCGACCTGATGCCAGATGGTCTTCAGCAAGCGCTGGAACATCGCGGTCTTTGGAAACGAACGATGAAGCTGCGCCTTGATGTAGGCTTCGCTGACGCTTCCGCGCTCGAGCTCGTCTTCGCTGAGCTCGACGATACCGCGTGTGCGCACCGCGGCCCGGCCTGGAAAGGAATAATGAATCTCGTTCATTCCCCACCTTTCGGCGGCCTCGCCGAACGCCGCCTCACTTCCTTTGGCGCCTCCCGAGAGTAACGTGTACGAGGACGACGGGAGCTTGCGGAGAGCGCTCGACGCACCATTGCTAGCGATCCGCATCGTGTCCGTGTCGAGGTGGAGGTGAGTTTCCTCGAGCACAGCGGAGTCGTGGTCCTTGAGCAAGCGGACCGAAGCATGGGTGCCTTCGGGCTCGAGAAAGATGGCGACGTCGATCACGTCCGCGTAAGCTTCGCAAGGTGGCAAGATACTCGTCGGCTTTTCGGGCGTTCTCTCGCGATGAGTCTGGGCGGTCATCCACAGCTCGGCACCGAGCCTCTTTGCCGCGAGCTTGAACGCTCCAAGCTCGGCTGCGCGCTCGACGATCTTGCCGGATTCCCAATCGAAGCCGTCGATCAAGATGGCCTTCGGCGCGAAGCCGGTGTCCGCGTAGAGGGAGAGCACGTCGTCGAGGCGCTCATGCGAGAACCCGTTATCGGCATAGGCCTGGATGATTCGGTTTGCCTTCACGATCTGGCGCACTTGGGCGAGATTTTCGAGCTTGGTGAGCTCTGCCAGATCGTCGAACAGAGCGTCGTACCACGACTGTACGTGCTCGAGCTCTTGCCCGAGTGCAACGTGGAGGACGGGCCGCTCGCGCATCGCGTCGTCGAGTCCAATTTGGACGAGGAACGCAGTCTTGCCGACACCGGCGCGTGCCATGACGACGCCGAGCTTCCCGGCGCCCAGACCACCTTTGGTCGAGCTTTCCAGAATCCGGAGAGGGCTCTTCTCGTTGACTTGCTTTCGAAACATTTTTGCTGATCTCCTCTTTAATATTAATTGCTCGCTCTCTCTTCGTTCGCGCAGGCGACCGTATTTTCATCCGCCTGCTAATGTGCCATCGCTTTTTCTTTTTCTTGCTTCGCCACCAGCTCTTCTTCGATGGCCTCGGGAACCGGTAAGTAGCGCGAGAACTCCATGGTGAAATCGGCTTTGCCTTGCGTCGCGGAACGGAGCGTCGTGGCGTAGCCGAACATTTCGGCCAGCGGAACCTCGGATTCCGTGATGGTGGTGCCTCCATTTTCCTGCTGTCCGATGATCGCGCCGCGGCGCTGCATGAGCGTCGTCAAGACACCGCTCGCGTGATCGGTGGGGGCTTCGACGACGACGCGCATGATGGGCTCGAGCACTTTGGGCTGGCTTCGGTCATAGGCTTCGCGCCAGGCCCCGCGCGCCGCTTGCTGGAACGCGACGTCGGACGAGTCCACCGTGTGGTGGGCGCCGTCGTTGATGACGACTCGTGCGTTCACGACCGGTGCTCCGATCTTGCGGCCTTTCTCGAGCATCGACTTGAAGCCCTTCTCCACCGCCGAGATGAACTGGCGCGGGATGACCCCGCCTTTAATGTTGTCGACGAACTCGAAGTCACTATCGGTGTTCGGCTCGAGATAGCCGGCGATGCGACCATATTGGCCCGAACCACCGGTTTGCTTCTTGTGGACGTAGTCGAAAAAGACTTGTTTGCCGAGGGTCTCCCGGTACGCGACCTGAGGCGGTGATACTTTGACTTCGACATTATATTCGCGCTTCATCCGCTCGATATAGACCTCGAGCTGAAGCTCGCCCATGCCGTGGATAACGGTCTCTCCGGACTCGGGATCCGCGCCCGCTTTGAAGCTCGGATCCTCTTTCGTGAACCGATGTAGGGCCTTCGTCATGTTGACTTGAGATTTGTTGTCGACGGGCTTGACCGATAGCGAGATCACCGGCGCGGGAACGTGGATCGACGTCATGGCCAATTTGAGCTTGCCGTCGGTGAAGGTATCGCCGGAGCTGCACTCGAGACCGAAGATGGCGGCTATATCGCCCGGACCGACGTCCTCGATCTCCTCCATCTCGTCGGCGTGCATCCGAACGAGCCGGCCGACTTTCGTCTGCTTTCCGGTGCGGGTATTGGTGACGAACAGGCTGCGGTCGAGGTGCCCTTGGTAGATGCGCACATAAGTTAACTGGCCATAGCGGCCGTCTTCGAGCTTGAAAGCGAGCGCGACGATTCCTTTGTCAGGATCCGGATCGAGCAGGACCTTGGCCTTGTCCTCGCTTGTGAGGTCGATGGCCTCGTTCTTGATGTCGGGGGGGCTCGGGAGGTAGTGGACCACGGCGTCTAGAAGAGGCTGGACCCCTTTGTTCTTGTAGGCCGAGCCGACGAGCACCGGGGTCATTTGGAGTGCGAGGGTCCCTTCGCGCACGGCCCGATAGATCTGCTCTTCGGTGACTTGCTCTTCGAGGATCGATTCCATGAGCTCGTCCGAGAACATCGACACCGCATCGAGCATCTCTTCGCGAAACGTCGCGGCTTTCTCCACGAGCTCGGTTGGGATCGCCTTCTCGACGACTTTGTTTCCGTTCTCGCCTTCGAAGAAGAGGGCTTTCATACGGATGAGGTCCACGACGCCTTCGAAGGTATCCTCGAGGCCAATAGGGATCTGAAGCAATACTGGGTTGTGGCCGAGCTTCTCGCGGAGCTGATCGCGCACGCGCACCGGGTCGGCGCCCACTCGATCGCACTTGTTGACGAAGGCGATACGCGGCACGTGGTAGCGGTTCATCTGCCGGTCCACCGTATAGGACTGGCTCTGGACGCCCGCGACCGCGCACAGGACGAGGACCGCGCCGTCGAGGACGGCGAGGCTCCGCTCCACCTCGATCGTGAAATCGACGTGCCCTGGCGTGTCGATGATGTTCACGTGATGGCCGAGCCAGTTGCAATGGGTCGCGGCGCACGCGATGGTGATACCCCTCTCGCGCTCGAGCTCCATCGAGTCCATCTTTGCACCGACGCCGTCTTTGCCTTTGACGTCGTGGATGGCGTGAACGCGGTCCGTGTAAAAAAGAATCCGCTCGGTCAACGTTGTCTTGCCGCTGTCGATATGCGCGGAAATTCCGATATTTCGGATGGTGCTCAGATCTTTGATCACCTTGCTACCTCTTGAAAACGGGTGAC
>Ga0209988_10003400_pt1 | contig 10548 bp, 5 predicted proteins | sample N075metaG_FD_183115 | JGI IMG/M metagenome (GOLD analysis project Ga0209988, IMG submission 183115) | Deep subsurface microbial communities from Kermadec Trench to uncover new lineages of life (NeLLi) - N075 metaG (SPAdes) (version 2) | ecosystem: Environmental > Aquatic > Marine > Ocean trench... | reverse complement strand
TTTTCAAGCCTTGATGGAAGAAACACAGTGGGAGAATTACGGACCCAAGAGCGGAAATCCCCACTGTCGAGACTGCATGGTCCACAGCGGCTTCGAGGCCAGCGCGGTCGAAGACATCTTCTCCTCATTTCGCGGTCTCACGGCGATGATCCGGGCGGCCCTCTTCGGTCCGGCCATCCCGAAACCCCAGGGCGACCCCGCATCGCTGCTGCAAATTGCGACGGAGCTGGAGAGTGCTCCCGCAACACCGGCACAGACCACTTCACAACCCGAGATCACTCCCGCGGAGCATGTTGAAGAGAGCGGGCCGACTCGGGGATGGTCGGCCCCTGCGAGTTTGGAATCGCTGCGTGTGGCTTTCGAGTATCGCGGCGACGTGACCCTGCAACTCGACGATGACAGCCGCATCGATGGCTACGTCTCCAATCTCACCGACGACACGCTCATCCTATGGCGTCGCGGTGAAACCGCGCAGCTCGAAATTCCGGTCCGACAGGTGAAGCACGTCGAGCTTACTGGACAGGACACGGCGTCGGGGAAGAGCTGGCAGACCTGGATGAAGAAGCACGAGGCGGCCGAGGCGGCAGCCAGCATCTAGGAGTTTGGTGCTCATTGGACCTGCCTGCGAGGCTGGTTGCTCGGGTGGTTCTTCTCCTCGGCCCCCCGAGTAGACTCCACGTGCCAGATCCAATGCGCGACACTGCCCCCAATTGGAATGCGGGGTTGGTTGCTCGGGTGGGGTGACGGGAGGCCATCGGTCTCAGGCCCATGTCCCCTCAAGCCTCCCGTCACCCCCCAAGTGACATCGCCTCAATTCGAGCACTCTGATTGAGATGGTTCCCTTTCACGCGCTAGCAAGATTTCCCAGGGGAGCCGGGGGGAAGGGCTGTGAGCGACATGGGGTTAGAGCGAGTAGCCCTTCCCCCCGACTCCCCAAACCAGATTCCACGCGCAAAATCGTGTATTCAACAGCGTCGCCGATTGAACAGCGAGAGAAATGGCGTCAGTGCGCTCCCGGCGGAGCAACCAGTGGCTCGTGGCCAAGATCGCGCAGGTGCCGCTCGGCGCGCTCGGCGTGCAGGTGTAGCTCTTGCCTCCTGGCCAGGTCGAGTACGCGCAGCCAGGTATGCGTCGCGTCTTGATTGCTGTCGCCGCGCGCTTCGAAGGCAAGCGCGAGATTGCTCCAGGTCGAGACGGCACCGGGGTCGCGGTTCAACGACCGACCGAAGTACTCGATCGCCGCATCCCACTGCTCCAGCTGCGCGAATCGGTCCCCGAGCCGGTAGTAGGCCATCGCGTAGTTCTCCCGACTGAGAGGCAGGTGCACCAGCCAGACGGCGAGCCCCAGCCCGACGAGCCCCGCCGCAAAAGCGCGAAACCGACGGCTTCGCATCCGATCCCAGAGCCAGCACGCCGCGGCGGATGCCAAGAGATACAGCGCGGGGAGCGCCGACATCCGATCGCGCGCGAGCACACTGAAGATCAGGCTCAAGATCAGGTGAAGCTCGATGACTGCGTACACGAGGTAGAGCCGGCGCCACTCGCGCGCAAAGATGCCCATGCCGAGCAACGCGAGGGGCCCCACCACGGCGAAGCTGATCAGCGGAACTCGCCGCACCCAGGAGAAGGCCCGCTCGGCCACCGGAGAGCGTTCGTTCCAGAGTTCGGCCGCATTCCAGAACAAGCCGAACTTGCGGACTTCGTGCCGCAGCCACTGGCCGGGGTTCGTCGAGATATACTCGAGCGTCTCACGCGCCCAGAATGCCGAAATCTCAGAGGGTCCTAGTTCTCTCCCCTCGACCTGCTCGGCAACTTCTCTAAAAAGCTGCCGCCGCTCGACAGGAGCATCTGCGACCACGCGCGCGTAGCGACGCGGCATGCCGTAGCCGCCCTGCGCGTGTGGATGGTTGCCGGCGTATGAGGAGATCCCGCCACCCACGTTGACGAGTGTAAATGGGTCCGCGACCGCATGATTGCGGACCGCGGCAGGAAGGATCGCGACCGTAATGCCCATGAGTACCAGCGCAGCCCAGCGCGCACGCCGCGATGCGCTCCAATTTTCAGAAAACACCGGCCAGAGCAACAGGTATGGGGCGAAGAGCAGCAGCGCCTGCCACGCGAGCGCACCGAGGCCCAATACGAGGCCCGCGCCGAACCAGCGCGCCGCAGATGGAGACTCGTGGGCCCGCTGCGCGGCAAGCAGCAGCAACAAAACCAGCGGAACCGCGAGATTCGCCGCCGCGAGCATGCCGCCAAAAAAAATCGACGTCGAATCTGCGGCGATCATCGCGCTCGCAATCAACGCCACACGGCGGTCGAAGAGCCGCCGACCCACCGCCACGACCAACACGCAGCAAAGCGCACCGACCAGAGCGTTCGCGATCAGTGCCGCTTGGATTCCGGCTCCGAAGACCGCGTAGACCAGGCCCAGAAAGTACGCGTAGAGCGGGGCGAGGACGAAGACGCCCTCCCCCAGCCAATCGCCGCCCGCAATCTCGATCGCCCATTGGTGATAGAGACGCGCGTCGGTCGCCGGTAACTCGAAAAAGGGATCGTGGAGGCCAATTTCTCGGAGATGCAAGAGGCGCAGTAGCAGGGCGGCCGCGAAAATCACCCCCGCACCGACCTTCTCGCCGCGTGACCAGGCTGCCCGGGCCGACGACACTAGATCGACGAGCGCCCCTGGGCACCAGCCGGCAGCGGCGACGTACCGTCGATTTCAGTCCCACGGGCACGTCGCGCGGAACGAGCGGAAATCTGAATCTCGAGACGCGCAAAACCGAGGTAGACGGACGGGATGACGAAGATCGTGAAGAGCGTCGAGAACGCCATGCCTCCCACCACTGCAACGCCGAGCGGCGCGCGCGCCTCACCGCCCGCGCCCATCCCGATGGCGATTGGCAGGATTCCCGCGATCGTCGACAGCGCGGTCATCATTACGGGGCGAAAGCGCGTACGCGCGGCGCTCAAAACCGCTTCGAGGGGCTCCGCACCGCGCTTGCGCATCTGATTCGCGAATTCCACGATCAGAATCGAATTCTTGGTGACGAGGCCCACCAACATGACGAGCCCAATCTGGCTGAAGAGATTCAGCGTGTATTCCGGAAACTGAAACCCAAACCAATTGAGAAATTTCGTCATTTGAAGCGCCAACAACGCCCCTGTAAACGACAGTGCGACCGCGACGAGAATCGTCGCAGGATCGACGAAACTCTCGAACTGGGCAGCCAGCACGAGATAGACCATCAGTATGGCAAGCAGATACGCGAAGCCCAGCGCGCTTCCCGACTGGTAGAAGCGTTCGGACAAACCGGAGAAGCCCACCCTATAACCGGAGTCCTCCGGAATCACCTCCCTCCCGATCGCGCTCAACCGATCGAGCGTCTCCCCGAGCGGAACGCCTGGGAGGAGGCTGCCCGTAATCGAGGCCGCACGCTGCCGGTCGTAATGGGGAAGGCCCGACGACGTCACCGTTTCATCGATCGAAACGACAGACACGAGCGGCACCATGACACCCGACTTTGATCTCACGTAGAGGCCGTATAGATCGGTGGGATTCGCGCGGTCGGCTCGATCGATCTGCGCGATCACCTCATAGGTTTCGCCGTGCAGCTTGAAGGTCGACAGTTCGCCACCTCCCAGCAGCACCTGCAGGGTCGTTGCCACATCGCGAACCGATACACCCAGATCGCTCGCCTGCTCGCGATCGATGTGAACCACCAACTGCGGCTTGTTGAGTTTGAGATCGCTCTGGAGGTTGACGAGCCCGGGAATCTCTCGAGCGCGTCGGAGGATTTCGTCCGCGTAGGCGGCCACCTTCGTAATCTGGGGCCCGGTGACCACGATGGAAACCGGCGACGAGTTCCAATCGATGCTCAGCGTCGGCTCGTTCATCGGGTAGACATTGATCCCGGGATTGTCCAAAAACAGGTAATGGAGGGACTCGACGATCTCCTGCTGGCTCCGCTCCCGCTCATCCCGAGGTACGAGGTCGGAGAAGATGATCGCCTTATTGACGACCGCTGGGCCATTCCAGGCGGGCGCAATGAGCGCCACCGATGCGTGAATCTCGGGAATCTCGAGCAGCTGCTGTTCGACCAGCCTGTGATAGCGATCCGTGTATTCGAGCGTACTGCCCTCCGGCGCTTGCGACATGATCATGATGCTGCCGCGATCAGATGCCGGCACGAACTCCCGATCGATCTTGAGAAACAGCAACCAGCCGAGCGCGATCCAGGCCACGCTGATCCCAGCCACGATCCGCGGCTTGGTCAACGTGACGGCGAGCGCCCGCGCATAGGCATCTCGCAGCCGATCGATCATGCGTCCGAGCCGGAGTGTAAAACCGGAATCTCGCGACTCCGTGCGAAGTACGCGTGCGCAGAGTGTGGGCGCCAGCGTGAGTGCGACGAATCCCGAAATCGCCACTGCCGTGGCGATCGTGACGCCGAATTCCCGAAACAAACGGCCCGTCGTACCAGTCATGAACGCCAACGGCAGAAAAACGGCGATCACCGAAAGGCTCGCGGCCACCACCGCGAAAGAGATCTCGGCCATGCCACGTCGGGTCGCCTCGAGGCGCGGAGTACCCTCCTCGATCCAGCGGCTCACGTTTTCGAGCACCACGATCGCATCGTCAACCACGAGTCCAATCGCAAGCGTGATCCCCATCAGGGTGAGGATATTGATCGAATAACCGAGGAAGTAGAGCACCGCGAAGGTCCCAATGACCGAGACCGGTATCGCCAGGGCGGGAATGATCGTCGCCCGCACGGAGCGCAGAAAAATAAAAATCACGATCAACACGAGACCGACCGCGTAAAAGATGGTCGCTGTCACATCGTTGATCGAATTTTCGATGTAGATGCTCTGGTCCCAGACTACACCGAAGTCCACTCCTTCGGGAAGGTCATTCTGGATGAGCCTGACCTCTTCCTTGACCGCGCGGGCGACGTCGAGCGAGTTGGCCTTCGACTGCTTGACGACGCCTATCGCGAGGCCGACTTCGCCGTTGACCCTGACGAGCGAGCGTTCGTTCTCAGCGCCAATGACCGCTTCTCCGATATCGCGAATCCGCACGGGGTTGCCGTCGAAATTCGCGATGATGAGCGCGTTGTAATCATCGACGTCGCTTAGTTCGCCCGGAGTTCGCACACTGAACTCCCGGTCGACACTCTCCACGCGACCCGATGGAATATCGACGTTGCTCTCCCGCAATGCGTCGGCGATATCCGACACGACGAGACCGCGCGCGGTAAGCTGGTGGTGATCGATCCAGATCCGGACCGCCAGACGGCGCTGGCCGGCTACGTTCAGCGTCGCGACTCCCGGCAGCTTCGTCAGTCGATCTTCGATCTGCGTCTCGAGCAAAGTCGTCAGCTCGATCTGATCGAGCCCACCACCGCTCAAATTCATCCAGATCATTCCGCCACCGTTCGAGTCCGCCTTCGTAACGATTGGCGCCTTGACCTCGTCGGGCAGACGGCTCAGGGAGCGCGCGACCCGGTCACGCACGTCGGACGCTGCCACATTGAGATCGCGCGAGAGTTCGAACTCAAGGCTGATGATCGAAGTTTCTTCGCGACTCACCGAAGTGATGTGGCGGACCCCCTGGATGCTGACGAGTTCGTCCTCGATCACCTGGGTGATCGATGTTTCCACCACCTCGGGCGCAGCACCGGGTAGAATGGTCATCACGGAGACGACCGGATTATCGATGTCCGGAAGTTCGCGATACGGAAGCCGCCCGAGCGCGATGATCCCGAAGACCATGATCACGAGTGACATAACGATCGACAGCACGGGTCGATCGATGCAGATCTGGGATAGGCGCATCAGGGCGGTCCGGAAGCAACCGGCCAGGAATTGCTCGATTCGACGCCGCTACCCTCATAGATCTTGTGGGTTCCGCTCGTCACGATCGTATCCCCCGAAGTGAGTCCGGAAAGAATCACCACTTGACCGTCACGGCGTGTGCCGAGCTCGACAGCAGCACGCTCAGCGAGGCTTTCGGAACTCACCCGCCACACATAGGGCCCGCTCGCGTCATTCGCGATCGCCGACTCGGGAACGAGTATGGCGTGCTCGCTGCGTTCGACCTCGAGTTCGACGCGCGCAAACATCCCGGGCCGCAGACGCCCATCGGCGTTGGGTACCCAGGCTTTCACCCCGAGACGACGGCTTCGCGTGTCGAGTGCGGGGGACACGAAATAGACGACTCCGGCGAAGTCCTCATCTGGATACGCGGCCACCCGCACCATCACCGCCAGGCCAGACTCCGCGAGCGCGATCATGATTTCGGGCAGCGAGAATTGCAACTGCAGGCGGTCGACCGAGTCGATCTGAACCAGCGCAACGTCAGAGTCGACCCAATCTCCCGGCGAGACGTCACGCGCGCCGAGAGCGCCATCAAAAGGCGCGCGAATGCGCGTTCTCTCGAGGTTGACCCGCGCAAGATCCACAACAGCCTCTGCGGCCGCGACCCGCGCGCGCGCCTGGGTCAACTCCGAAGCCGCCGAGATCCTGACCTTCGAGAGCTTTTGGGTGCGCTCGAAGACGTCCGCAGCCAGTACCCGATTCGCTTCGGCTTCGCGCAATGCCGCGCGCTGTTCGTCCGAGCGCAGGACAAAGAGCACTTCACCGGCCGCGACCCGCTGTCCTTCTGCGAATTCGATGGACTCCACGACACCCTGGATCTCGGGTCGGAGGATCACCGACTCCGCGGCCGCGAGCTGGCCCACGATCTCGACCCGTTCGGAAAAGAGGCGCAACTCGATCCGAGCGGTTTCGACGACGGTCGGCGGTGGGCCTTCTGAAGACTCCAATGCATCCGAGTGGCAGCCCACCGCCAGCAGCGCAAATAGCGCGGGGATCGGGATGAGCCGCTGTTTGAGGGGGGATCCGGCCATCTCCCCATCTTATCACGAGTCTCCGGGCGGCGGCGTGGGGGTAGCGAAGCGCCGTCTGGAACGGAGAGCGCCGCGGCCTAGTCCTGGAGCGGACAGCAACGCGGGTATACTGCCGCTGCCCAATCGACCGAGCGGAAATCCAATGAATCTGAAAACCCGATGAATCCCAACCTCGCCTTCTGGACCGCCGCTCTAATCGATCTGCTCGCCATCGTCGTTCTGATCGCGATCGGGATTCGAAGCATTCGACGCGGCAATTTGTCCCGCCACCGCCGCTGCATGAAGGGCGCGGCGATCCTCGTCGCGGGCTTCCTGGGTATCTATCCACTCAAGGTGCTCTACATCGGCCGCGAGCGGCTTTCCGAATGGAGCGAACAGGCTGTCGTAATTTTGCGGATCCACGAATTGTGCGTGTTCGCAATGGTCGCCGGCGGACTGACCGCGCTCTTTCTCAGCCGCAAGATGCACAGCAGCCGCAATCAGCTGGACCAGCTTCCCGACGCCCCACTCGCTTCGAGCCAGACGCTCCGAAAGCACCGCATCGCGGGCCGGATTGCGGCAATCGGCGCTGGACTGGCGTTTTTGACAGCGGCTATTGTGCTCGCGGGAATGTACGACCGAACAGTCGGATCCTGAAGATCGCTCTCCGGGGTTGACGAATTGCGAACCTACGACTTCGCGGTCATCGGCGCTGGCATTGCAGGCGCGTCGGTCGCCTACGAGCTGCAATCGCGGGGGCGAACGCTTCTGCTCGAGCGGGAGTCCCTTCCGGGCCACCACACCACTGGGCGCTCAGCGGCGTTCAGCGTCGAGAGCTACGGCAATCGCGTAGTCCAATTGCTGACCCGCGCCGGTCGCGCGCTGTTGGAAGATCCGCCCGAGGGTTTCGCGCAGCACCCGCTCGCAGATCGCTGCCCGGTGCTCTGGATCGCGCGCCCCGAACAAGTGCAACGGCTCGCGGAACGCGCGCAGCGCGTCGTCGCGGCTGGGACCGAACTCTCGGAAGTAACCGCCGCCGAAGCCCGTTCGATGTTTCCCGTGCTGCGCGAGGATCAAATTGCAATGGGCATCGTCGAAGAGCGGGCCCTTCACATCGACGTGGCCGCGTTGCTCGACGCGTATCTGGCGGGCTTCCGCGCCCTCGGAGGCGAGCTGGCCACGCGCGCAGGGGTGACGGAGCTGCGCTCGATCCGCGGCGCCTGGGAGATCTGCGCCGGCGACACCCGCTATCGCGCGGGGGTGATCGTGAACGCGGCGGGCGCCTGGGCGGATGAGATCGGAGCGCTGGCCGGCGCTCGATCCATCGGACTCGTTTCGCTTCGCAGAACCGTGATCACTTTCCAACCTCCGGACGACGTCGAGATCCGGAACTGGCCGTGCTTGATCGATGCAGACGAGGCGTTCTACCTGAAACCCGAAGGCGCACAGCTGCTGGCATCGCCCTGTGACGAAGTCCCCTTCCCTCCCTGCGACGTCACTCCGGACGATCTCGGCGTCGCACTGGCGGTCGAGCGCGTGATGCGCGCGACGACCCTGGAGATCCAACACGTCCAACACCGTTGGGCGGGCCTTCGCAGCTTCGTCGCGGACCGCGCGCCGGTCATAGGAATGGATCCCCAGGTTCCCGGCCTCTGCTGGCTGGCGGGCCAGGGGGGATTCGGAATCATGACCTCCTCCTCTGCGGCGCGGGCCGCCGCCTCGTTGATCGTAGACGGCGCCCTTCCCGCAGACCTGAAGGCCCTGGGAATCACACCCGAGATGCTCACGCCTTCGCGGCCGGCGCTGCGCTCCGAAGCCCACGGTCCCTGACCGTCAGCCGCATTCGTTCGAACCGCCCACGCGGTATGCTGAACGCATGCCTCGAGCCCACAGCGGCCGATCCTCCGCTCAGTCCATCTGCGCGTGCTTCGCGCTGCTCTCGCTCGGCGCATGCGCGACGGCTCCGCCGCCCGCTCCGCGGACGGCCCTCATCGAAGAGGACCAGCGACCGGAACGCGTAGTCCTGATCACGATCGACACGCTGCGTGCGGACTACGTGGGAAGCTATGGCTCGAAATCGTCGCGCACCCCCACCCTCGATCGACTGGCGGCCGACGGAGTCCGCTTCGCGACCACCATTTCGCCCACACCGATGACGATGCCCTCACACGCCTCGATCATGACGGGACTCGACCCGACTCTGCACGGCGTCCACAGCAACGCGAAGTTTCGCCTCGACAATGGAATTCCGACACTCGCCGAGCAATTCCAGGCGCACGGTTTTGCGACCGCAGCCTTCCTCTCGTCCGTCGTGCTCGACCGGCGCTATGGACTGGCCCGCGGCTTCGACGTCTATGACGACCGGATGGGGTATCGCCACAACATCCAAGGTGCGACGGGCGGCTACGCGGAACGGACCGCCAACCAGGTCGTCGATGCGACGCTCCAGTGGCTGGAATCCGCGCCGAGCCGCTTCTTCCTATGGATCCACTTCTACGACCCCCACGGAAGCTACAATCCTCCGAAGGGCTTTCGTCCCAAGCGACAAGCCACAACGGTCAGGCCCGAAGACGTCGGGGTGCTCGAGTACGCGAAGCAAGCCTTCCCTCCCCTCTACGCCGCAGAAATCTATTTCACGGATACGGAGCTCGGCCGGTTCCTCCGCGTCCTGAACAGAAAGTTCGCCAATGACCGCACCCTCCTCGTCGTCACCAGCGACCACGGCGAAAGCCTGGGGGAGCACGGCGAGCTCACCCACACCCTCAGCGTCTACGACGCCACCCAGAAAGTGCCCCTGCTGATGAAGGGCCCGGGCGTACCGAGCGGCCGCGTCGTCGACGCGCAGGTTCGACTGGTCGACGTGACACCGACCATCCTCAGCTTGGCCGGGCTGCCCGCAATCGAGCGCACCACGGGCGAGGATCTGGGGCCGTGGATGAGGGGCGAACGCGAGGATGGACTCGAGGCCTACGTCGAAACCCTCGAGACCCATCTCGCCTACGGCTGGAGCCCGGTCGTCGGGCTGAGGACGGGCGAGTACAAATACCTGCGGACCGTCCGCCCCGAACTCTACGATCTGGACACCGATCCGCACGAATTGAATGACCTCGCAGCGAGCCAACCGGCAAAGTTGAAAGCCCTGGACGCGGCGCTGGAAGCACACCTCGAGGACGCGCTGCCCGTCGTTCCCAACGCGGTCGCTCCACCCGAACAGATCGCGCTACTCGAAAGTCTGGGATACGTGATTCGCGCGTCGGACAGTGAAGGACATCCTCTGGGGTGGGTTGGCGGCGCCGATCCGAAAGACGCGCTCAGCACCTTCATCAAGATTCTCGAAGCGCGCTCGAGACTGACCGACGGCGATCTCGCGGGCGCCCGCGAGATCCTCGATTCGACGCCCGAAGCAGGCGGTTGGGTCGCCCACGCCCAGGCTGAAATCGAACTCCAACTTGGCAACGCCGAACAGGCCGAGCGATTGGCTCGCAAAGTCATCGCAGCCCAACCCCACCACGCCGAGGGTTATCTTGTTCTCGGCGAAGCGCTCGAGGTACAGGGACGCACCCAAGACGCAGTCACAGCCTACGAGGAAGCGGCTCGCATCAACCCCAACGAGACCGCCTCGCTGGTCGCACTCGCACAGATCTCCGAACCTGCAGGTGAA
>Ga0209988_10003393_pt1 | contig 10556 bp, 5 predicted proteins | sample N075metaG_FD_183115 | JGI IMG/M metagenome (GOLD analysis project Ga0209988, IMG submission 183115) | Deep subsurface microbial communities from Kermadec Trench to uncover new lineages of life (NeLLi) - N075 metaG (SPAdes) (version 2) | ecosystem: Environmental > Aquatic > Marine > Ocean trench... | reverse complement strand
ACCTGCAAAATTCAGGCGGGAATGGAAGGGCGGGTGGATATCGTCTCGCGGGAGGAGACAGTGCTGCAGTTTCTACTGAGAAAAGCCCGGCTTATCACAGATGTTTAAATTTGTATTAGACAAACAGACTATCCGCTGCCGATATTATTGTTAACTCGTATTAGACTTTTCGGAAAATTCTACTAGACTTTTTATGGTGACCGAAGAGTTGCCTAATGAGGTCAAAGATGAAGTTGACCTTGACTTGGAGAAATAAGATGAAGAATGAACAACTGTTAATAGATTTGAGTGATGAGCAGTGCGAGAAAGTGGTTGGCGGCGTTGGCATAGGAGCTAACCCGGGAAGTAGCGCTGGCGTTCAAGGATGGTTTGGTGACGGGGACCATGGACTCTTCGGAGCCGGTAAAATGCCAGGTTCTATGATGGCGGGAAAAAGTGGTAACAACATCGTTATCCCCACATAACGGCCATTGATTAAAACATTGGTGGAAAGCGTTTGAGTCGGCGACTGTCGGCTCGAGTGCTTTTCGCTCGCCTGACCGGAAACTAAACAGGACCAGTCAAGACTGCGTGCGCGCTACTTCACGCGAACGCGTGTGGCTACTGTCGGAACAGAGCAAATCACGCCCCCGCTACCAAGAAAAATAAGAACCCGGCCCTGTGCCGGTTTTTTTGTGCCTGTCATCCGGTCATTCGACGTCCGTTATGGGAAGGCTCAGCTTATCAACCCAACTCCAACTCGACATGGACAATTCGCATCGACTTGCGAAGTGACATACGGACCATTGAGTATCCCTCGTTAGGCCGCAGTGGTGATCTGACTCTCTTGGAGGAATCAGGGGCTCGCCTGATGTTCAGCGAACAAATAACCTCTGACGTCGGAAACTGCGTTACCGAAGGATTTACCGAATTGTTGAATCAATCAGATGGTGATTTGACCTACAAAATGGTATTACGTGGGCGCGGGTGGTGAGATTGGCGAACATGGCGCAACCGGAAGCGTCAGCAGAAGTCCGTAACCGCCGTGAGAGGGCAGCATTGTTGATTAGCACCGAAATTTGAGCCAAAAATGGCCTTTTCTTGCATCGAAAACTGACCCATTTGCTGCTCCTTAAGTCTTTGAATGAGCCGAAAAGCCGTATTTCCCGATTACGAATCATCCGGGTGGTCACACTCTGTCCGGGCGGGATTGAAGCGTATGGATGAGTTGGCCAGGAAAGCGGGCTATTGGGGGCATTACGCCGACAGAACGGGCGATGCGACGCCAGTCATCGGCATAGGGGGTGCTCATCGCCAGGTGCATGACGATGCGTCGCACCGATGACTCGATCCAGACGATTGATTTCAACGGTCACAGCGTATTGACCTGTGCGCGTGCGCAGCCGGTTCGGCGCGCCTGTAGCCGCAACTCCTGCATCAGCACGTAAGCGGCAGCCGTCATCAACACCCGAAATTGGTTGGCTTTGAAGCTTGAGCAACTGGTGCGATCGATTTCGAGACTGTCCTTGAGTTCCTTGATGCGGTTTTCGATGTCACCGCGTGCACAGTACACCTTCTGATATATGAACTTCGGCGTGGTCTTTAAATTGGTGACAATGAAGCGCGGGTTGTCCTTGGGCTTGCGACCGGGATGCAAGGCGATATCGGCTCCGATGATTACGCGCCGCTTGCACTTCCAGCTGCGGGCGTCGTACCGACATTCGCCAAAGCGCGGCATGAAGTTTTCACCGGTTTGCAGTGCTTCTTGAAGCGGTGCCATCAACGACTCCGCCAAGCGCAGCAGCACCGGATTTTTCCCCATGCAAACAACATACTCCATGCGTTCGGCCTCAAAGAAGTCATACCATTCCGGGCCTGTCAAGCCGGCATCGAGACGGATGCGGATTTTGGCTTTTGGAAACGCTTTATGCAGTCGCGGTAACAGTCGCTTTAGATGGTTTAAACAGGTGGTTTTGGACAAACTCCGCAGTGATGCCACAGCTGAAATTGGCAACCGCGATCATAGCGGTTTTATTGGCCTTCTCCGTCTTGAAATACAACATTGCCATCGGCGAGCGTCGTGAGTTAGCCTTCTTCTATACGACGTTGCTTCTGTTCCGCTAAGCGTCGAAAAATCTCTCCGAGTTCCATACGGATTCGGCCGAAGATCGCCTTCTTCCGATACTTCGACATGAACACCTCGCGGTACTTACACTCCCTACTTGTCTCTTAGTTTCTCCTTAGCCTGTTGATTGGCGGCTCACGCTCTGGAGTTATTATTGGATTTCCGGAATTGTCAAACTATGGCTGCTTCCCCGGCAGAGCCGGGGGGACTCCCGTTCTTACTTGGGCAAATATTCAGCAAGTCGGCCAATTATCTACTACAATGATTAGATAACAACAAAAATACCAAACTCGTTGAAATGCGGGGATGGTTGCCTGGTCTGTAGGCACAAATCAGTTCGTAATCATGCGGACGAAGTCCGCGTAATTATGTAAAAAAAGAAGGCCCCTAACTATGGAATGCCTGTTTCAGTTCCTCGATGAGATGGATGACATAGTCATTGCGACCGCTCTCCGTTTGCAGCGCTTGCTATCTTGGAAGCAACGGGAACGACGAAAAGTCCCCAGAACGAACTTGCCACCAATCCAACATCCACTCTTGGCCTGTCCGAACAACCACCATACGCTAGAGTTGCGATTTGCAAAACGGGCTAGCGAGAGATTGCTTGACGGGACTCGGTTCGCGCCTCAATAGGCTCTTCTTCGGCGTTCCTCTTGCATCCGTTCGAGTTCCTTTCTGGCCTGCGAGAAGCAGCCTTTGGCTGCCAGGAATGCCACCATGGCTATGCCACCATCGCCCACTGTCGCGGGAACTTCGCGCACCAGCAGGTTGGTCGAGCGCAACTGATCGCCGAATCTCAGGAGATACATTTCATCCACCAGTAGCGGTAGCGTAGCCGGCCAGGTGACTGTGTTGTCACCGGCTTGCCAGGCAATGATTACGCTTTCGCCCGAAGTGACGCGCTTTACTTCGAGCCGTTCGTCGGCGTCGTTTTGCTCTCGCCAGTATCGAAGATCTTCAACACCTGCCCTGACACACTGCGGGCCCGTAATGGCAGTGTGCAGCAACCATGGCGACGGGCGATGGTCGTCGATCTCCTGCGCCAGGAATTCTTCGCCGGTGGCCGCACCGCGCACGCCGCCGATATCGCCAGCCTCGGTTTCGGCATAGCCGACGAGCCGGCCCAACGCGTCGAGCGCACCGCGGACTCCCGGCGTCCCTTCATTATCCGCCGGTCCTGTATACGGTCCCGCCAACGAGATGATCATGCCATCCTCAGCGATCAGCATGATCGCCACGTCTTCGCCAAGCACGATTTTCATGTCGGCATCGAGAATTTCACCGACCGGGTAGTCTGCCGACGTCGATTCGATAACCACCACCTCCGCTGTAAGCGCTGTGGACGACAGGCAGATTGCCAATAAAAATACGCAGATCTTTTTCATTATTTTTCCTCCAGCCTGATTTCGGCGGCGCTTCCTCCGCGCATGAAGTGCGCCTGTTGAAACTCCAGCAAGGCGTCTTCCGGGTGTTTGCGAGCCAGCGCATCGATCTGCGCTCGTGCTCCACTGCGACGCTGCAGGAGCGCATTGAACGCATCGACGTATTCAATCTGTTCACGCTCCGAAAGATCCTCCGAAATCGTGACGACCTGTACGGGCTGCGTCTTGCCTTTTAGTAACACGTTGCCAATCGGCCGCACCTGCACGTCGGGACAGCATTCCGCGACCTCCATACTCATGCAGACTCGCGTACCGAACTGTTTGTTGGCGGTTTCGAGTCGCGCAGCGACATTGACCGTATCGCCATGCGCGGTGTATGCGAACCGTTGTCGCCCGCCGATATTGCCGACCACTGCCGGACCCGTATGCACGCCGATCCGGGTAATACCGAGTTCTATACCCTTGGCCCGTTGCTCGTTGCGAAACGACTGGCTAAAGCGGTCCCAGTCGCGCGCGCAGTGCACCGCTCGTTCCGCGTGATCGTCCTGTGGAACCGGAGCGTTGAAAAATATCATGGTTGCATCGCCCACGAATCGTTCGATGGTCGCGCCATAGCCGAGCGCGATTTCCACCATGCCATCTTGATAAGACTGCAGCAGCGATACCAGCGCCTCCGGCCGCAACGATTCCGATAACGCCGTAAAATTCGCAATATCGGCAAATACGAAACTCATCACGCGGCGCTCACCACCGAGATGCATGTGCTCCGGATGATCGACCAGGTCGTCGATGACGTTAGGTGACAAGTAGTGCGCAAACGCGTCGCGCAGGAAGCGCCGGGCGGCACGCTCTTCCCGACTGGAATAGGCCCATGAGACTGCGAGGCTCAGCATGAAACTCAAGGTGACCGCAAACAGCGGCAGTACGGGCCCGCCCAGTCTCTGCACTGTGATCGCACTGACCCACAATGTGACGAGCGACAGAACAGCGATGATTACTTTCGTATACAGCGCGCCGGACCGGTTTACGATCAGGAAACCGAGTGCGGCCAATGCCGCCAGCAACAACCACTCAAGCGCAATCGGCAAGTTCGGAATACCGGTCCCGTCCATGAACTGTGCCAGCATGTGGGCATGCACCATCACTCCCGACATCTGTCGCCGGTCCCCGCCCAGCGCAGACAGCGGCGTCCGGTGCCGGTCCTGTTGCGGCAGTATGCCGCCGATCAGCACGATCTTGTTTTCGAACCATGCCCGTGGCAGCAACCCGGCGTGTTCGGCAGGAAAGACACGGAAGAACGGCTTGTCGGTCAGCATGTCACGGACCACCAGGTGCTCCGGTTCTGCCGGCAGGATAACGCCAATCTCGCGCGCCAGCGCTGCTGCAAATCCCAGTTGCCGGCCGCCTGCAGCAGGCTGCGCGATCGTTGTATAGCGGACCGTGCCATCGTGTTTGACGAGGTTTGCCAGGCCGGTCACCGTCGCTGCAAGGTACTCCGCCTGGAACGCCCGCTGTCGCGGCGTCAGATCGGACTGCTCGTTGCCGACTGCCACGACGATTGGCTGCGAATAGTTCTCGAGCGTGTGTTTTAAGGCTGCGTCTTCTTCCGGATTGGTCGGTTGGTCGAACAGGATGTCCACACCGACGGCGCGTACGCCTTTCTGTTCCAGCGTAACGAGCACGTCGGCGAGAAACCGGCGGCTGATCGGGGCGCGGAACGGCAGTGTAGCGAGTGTATCTTCGGTCACCGCAAGCACGACGATGTCCGGATGCTGCTCTGCTGGCGGCGGCGACAGCGCCATCTGCACATCAGACAGCCATTCGGCACCAACGCGCAGTGTTGTTACAAAGTGCACGTTAAGCGCCGTCACCAACGCCACCATAACAGACACGATGACGCCGTTACGAACGTGGCGCGCAAGATTATGCTGCGAGGTCGCCATGCGCAGAGTCCGGGTCGCGTAACCCCCTGATTGACTGGATTTTCCATCATACGCCGATTTGGTATTTTGCCAATTCAGGACTACACTGAACGAACAGAGACCGCTGAATAACAGTGGAGGCCAGGCATGTCTCCCGCAAGAATATGCGCATGCGGCGTTGTCTGGATGGTTGTTGGCGCCGCGCTACTGGGTCGGCCCTTGCTCGGGGCCAATGGGAGTGTCTGCGCCAAAATTCCCATCGCTGACGGCAACGTCGCTGAACTCCTGGACGCAGCGGATTGCTATCAAAATCAAGGAAATACAGCGGCCGCAATCCCGTATCTTGAAGCGCTGAACCGGCAGCTGGGGGGAAGCTCGGAGCCGCGCGAGCACGTCGAACTCAACGGCCGGCTGGCATCAGCCTACCTGCAGATTGGGGACCAGCGGCGAGCCTATGCCTTGCTCGATGAAGGAATTCAGCATGTAGAGACCGTGGGCCAGCCCTGGCTGGCGGCATCCTTACTCAATGATCTGGGCCGCCTCTACGTGGCGCAGGACGAGCCGCTCTTTGCCATCGCTGCATTTGACGATGCGTTGCGCCTGGCCAGGCCGAACGACAGGGCTTTGCGGGCCAGTGTCGGCCTGAACCTGGCCAGGATACTGATTGAACAGCAGGTTGCGGGCGGTCTTGAGGGGCGGCTTGCAGCAGCCGGGCGCGACATTGCAGTGCTGCCGGGCGTATCCCTCAGGAGCCGCTATTACCTTACACTCGGGACGCTGTACCGCGAGGCGCAGGTCGATCTCGATATGCCCGCCGCATGGCGGGCACGCGCGTATGACGCTTACATGAACGCGTTGCAGCTTGCGCCGGACAATAGCGGTCCGTTGCAGTCCTTCGCATTCGGCTATATCGGCGCGTTGTACGAAGATGAAGGGCGCCTGGAGCCAGCGCTGAATTACACGCGAAAAGCGTCCCTCGCGGCGCAACGCGCAAGCTCCGCTGCAAGCCTGTATCAATGGCAGTGGCAGTCCGGTCGCATCCTGCGCGCGCAGGGCAAGGAGGAAGAAGCGCTGCAGGCTTATCGCCTTGCGACCGACACGCTGGCCGACATCCGTATGGATGTTGCCGAGCGCAGTGACCGCAGCTTTCAGCGCGACATCGCCCCACTCTATTTCGAACTGGCTGACTTACTGCTGGCGCGCACGCCGATGCTGGCGTCTAACGAGGCAGTGCAACAAAACCTGCTCGACGTGCGCACTACACTCGAGCAACTCAAAGTCGCCGAGGTTGAGGACTATTTTGAAGACCAGTGCGCGGTCAATGAGGATCGTACGCAGCTTGAGCAGTTTACCGGGGATGCCGCCATTGTGTACCCGGTGGTGCTGGAGGATCGAATCGAGCTGCTGTTAAGTCTGCCCGGGGGATTGACGCAGTATACGACCCGAATCACGCAACAGACTTTCAACAAAACGATTCGGCAGCTGCGGCTGGCACTCGAAGACCCCGACAGCGACGAGGCCTATCGTCCTTACGCCGAGCAATTGTATGCGTGGCTGATAGCGCCGCTAGATGCTGCGCTCGCGCAAGCCCAAATCGATACACTGGTGCTGGTGCCGGGCGGTGCATTGCGAACCGTGCCGCTTGCCGTGCTGCACGACGGCGAGCGTTTCCTGATCGAGAAATACGCCGTCGTAACCTCACCGGGACTGACCCTGACAGGCGGCGGCAAAAGCAGCGGCGAGCCGGGCATGATCCTGGTGAGCGGCCTGACGGAATCGGTCAGCGGATTCCCGGCGCTGCCACACGTCGCCGCTGAGATCGACAATATCGCCGCGCTGTACCCGGCGCAGGTGAACCGCGACGCAGCCTTTACCGCTGCCAGCCTCGAATCGGAACTGGCAGAAAAGCCGTACAACTTCGTGCACATCGCAACCCACGGGCAGTTTCACAGCGATCATCGCCGCTCGTTCCTGCTGACGCACGACGGACTGATCACCATGGATCGCCTGGAGAATATCCTCGGCCTGAGGCAGTACGTCAGCCAGCCGGTCGATCTTTTGTTCCTGAGCGCCTGCCAGACGGCCGCCGGCGATGAGCGGGCGGCGCTCGGACTCGCCGGCATCGCGGTCAAGTCCGGCGCGAAGAGCGTCGTCGCGAGCTTGTGGCTGATCAACGACGAATCCACGGCGATGCTGGTATCCGAGTTTTACCAACAATTGAGGAACGGCGACGGCAATAAAGCAAAAGCCTTGCAAAACGCGCAGCTAGCGCTGCTACAGGACGAAAAGTATTCGCACCCGAACTACTGGGCACCGTTCTTGCTGGTGGGGAATTGGTTATGAGAAAAACTGCAATCGCCAGAGACCTGGCTTTGATCGGTATCGGCGTAATAGCGCTTGCAAGTCCGGCGCGCGCCGAGGTCGTGTTCGACGGTACCCTCGGCCCAGGTGGCACGCTCTCCGGCAACTTCGATATTCCGGACAGCTTCGGCACGCAGGTCGGCGGTAATCTGTTCCACAGCTTCCTGACGTTCAACGTCAACACCGGCGAAAGCGCGACTTTCACTTCCAGCTACACGGGCATCACCACCAACGTGATCGGCCGAATCACCGGCGGCTCGCTGTCGACGATCGACGGCCTGCTCGCAAGCACAATCCCGGGCGCCGCAATCTGGCTCATCAATCCGAATGGCGTCGTGTTCGGCGACAACGCCAGCCTCTCGGTGCCCGGGGCCTTCCACGTCAGCACGGCGGATTACCTGCTGCTCGAAGACGGCGGCCGCTTCGACGCCACCAACCTGGGCAACACGGTGCTGACCATGGCCAATCCGGTGACGTTCGGCTTCCTGAGTGCCACGCCCGCGCCGATTACCGTGGGCGCCAGCACCCTCGAGGTTGCAGCCGACGAGGTGCTCTCGATGGTCGGCGGCGATATCCAGTTCACCAACAGCACGCTCCAGGCGCCCGCGGGGCGGATCAACCTGGTCAGCATGCGCAGTGCCGGCGAGGTGCAGCTATACGACCCTGACGCCAACCGCGCGAATCTGAGTGGCTTCGGCGACATCACACTGGATACATCGTTGGTCAGCACCGACGGCCAGCAGGGCGGCAATATTTATATCCTCGGCGGCCAGTTTTTCGGCACGGGCTCATCCGTGACCTCGCACACGCTCGGCGCAACTGACGGCGGCGATATCCGCATCGACGTGGATGACCTGACCATCTCGGACTTCACCAGCATCCAGACGTTTACTTTCGGCGGCGGTACCGCCGGCGACATCAATATCGACGCGACGGGAACCGTTGCAATCATCCCCGGCGCGAGCGGCGTGGGTGCTCAGATTCAGAGCATCGCGCAGGGCGGCACGACCGGTGATGCGGGCAGCATTTCGATCAACGCCAATAGCTTCGACATGCAGTTGTCGAGCATCGGCATCTTCACTCTCGGCTCCGGCACCGGCGGCATCCTCAGCCTTGACATCGAGACTACGCTCAGCGTCGCGGGCGGCTTCGGTTCGGCACTCGCGAACAACGCCATCGCCGACGCCAACGCGGGCAGCGTCATCATTGCAGCAGGCGACGTAAATTTCTTCGGCGGCAGTATCCTCGTGCGTGCTTTCGGCGATGGCGATGCCGGCCAGATTTCGATCACCGCTGACAATCTGACTATGGCCAACGGCACGCAGTTCGGTGCCGGCGCGTTCGGTGCCGGCACCGGCGGTGTGATCAATATCGATGTAACCGACACCATCACCATGTCCGACGATATCGGCTTCCCGACCGGGATGTTTTCCGGCTCGGCGAACGGTGACGGTGGCGACATCACCGTGCACAGCCGGATTCTCAATATTCGCGAAGGTGCGCAGTTGTCCAATGGCGCGTTCGGCTTCGCCAATGCCGGGGGCATCAATGTCACCGCCGATGAAGGCATCTTCGTGTCCGGGCGGCCCGGCGTGTTCACCGGTATATTCTCAAACACGTTCAATGTCGGCAATGCAGGCAACATCAGCATCACGACGCCGGTGCTCGAACTTATCGATGGCGGCAGCATTCAGGCGAGTGCATTCGTGGGCTCTGCCGGAGACGGCGGCTCGATCATCCTGGACGTCGGCGATCTCCTCGTCGACAGCGGCAACAGCTTCATCACGGCCCGCACTTTCTCCATCGGCGCAGGCGGCGACATCGTCATCAACGCCGACAGCATCCGCATGGCTGGCGATCCCGGCACATTCGACGGCATCTTCGCAGGTGCCGATAGCACGGGTGACGGCGGCAGCATCCTGATCAATACCGGATCGCTGGACATCGCCGATGGCGCGTTCATCCAGGCGTCGACCACGGGTGACGGCAATGCCGGCAGCATCGTCATCAACGCGACCGGCTCGATCTCGCTAGACGCCCAAATCGATACAGCAACCGGAATTTTCAACAACACGGCCGCTGCGGGCCAGGCAGGGTCAATCGTCATCGATGCCAGCGACCTGACCGTAACCGGTCTTGCCACCATTCAGGCCGCAACGGGGGGATTGGGAAATGCCGGCATGATCGATATCTCCGCAGGCAACCTGAAGGTTGCCGACGGGGGCCTGATCTCGACAGTTACAGTCAGCAGCGGCAACGGTGGCACGATTCGGATAACGGCCGACAGCGTCGTTATCAACGACGATGGCACCATCAGCGCCACGACCAGCATGGACGGCGCGGGCGGCGATATCATCATCGCGGGCCGCATCCTCGATATCTCCGACGGCGGTACTGTAACGGCGAGCGCCACCGGCGCCGGTAATGCGGGCACCATCATCTTCATGTTGGTTGAAGACCTGACAATCACGGACGCCTCGATCGAGACCAGCTCGGAAATTTCCGCCGGCGGCAATATCGACATCCAGGTCGGCCAGACGCTGTTCCTGAATGAGGGCGGTACCATCAGCGCGGCCGCGGGCGGCGTTACCGCAACGGACGACGGTGGCAATATCCTGATCGACCCGGTGTTCGTCATTCTGCGCGAGAGTTCGATACTGGCCACGGCGAATGCCGGCAACGGCGGCAACATCGATATCCGTGCAGGTTCATTCATCATCGATACGAACAGCGTGATCGACGCCTCGTCACAGACCGGACTCGACGGACGCATCACGATCGATACCG
>Ga0209988_10003392_pt1 | contig 10557 bp, 7 predicted proteins | sample N075metaG_FD_183115 | JGI IMG/M metagenome (GOLD analysis project Ga0209988, IMG submission 183115) | Deep subsurface microbial communities from Kermadec Trench to uncover new lineages of life (NeLLi) - N075 metaG (SPAdes) (version 2) | ecosystem: Environmental > Aquatic > Marine > Ocean trench... | reverse complement strand
ATAGTGGATCCCGCCAACAACCGGATCTCGGTGTTCGACACCGCCGGGACGTACGAGGAGGGGCATCGCACCTTGGGTGGCTTCTTCATCAGCCCGTGGCCGGGTGGTTTTGACGATCGAGGACGGTTCTACAACTACAGCGTTGACCCCGGTGCTAGTGATGGTTTCGGCTTGGTGCTGGTGCGGTACGACGAGAACCTCGAGCCGGCCGACACGATTCGGATCCCGCAGCGGACCGGCGAAGGAAACTTTTTCGATCTGCGGGGCGACGGAGGTCGGCTGCGAATACGAGCCGGAGTACCGTTCAGCCCCGGGGTCACATGGCAGTTCGTGCGTCGAACCCCCTACATCTGGTTTGCCCTCACAGGGGAATACCGGATCTACCAGCGCACTGTGGACGGAGACACGGTGCGTGTGATCTCTCGGGACTTCGATCCGCTGCCGGTGACGGGTGAGGACATCGATTCGGCGATTGTGGGACTCGAGTGGTTCACGCGACAGGGCGGTAAGGTCGATCGCTCGAAGTTCCCCGATACCAAGCCGGCCATACGACGGTTCTTCGTGGACGACGTGGGCAGGCTGTTCGTCGTGCCGGTCACGTCTGCGGAACTGACCGACCGAGTGCTCGATATGTTCGATGAGGAAGGCCGCTATCTGGGTAGGCTCGACCTCCCCTTCAAACTGAACTCCTATCCCCGTCCCATCTTCAGGAACGGGATGATATACGGAGTCACATTGGACGAGTTTGAGGTGCCGTTCGTCGTGCGAGCCCGCCTCGGGCCCCCGAGCACGTAGGGTGGTAGGGCGGTAGTCCAGCCTCTTCCGTGCCTCCCGGTGCGCCCCGCCGCCTCCCTGCCTCATCCACCCGTCCGCCCACCCCCACCGCCCTACCTAACCTCTTATTTCCCAACAAATTACGAACTCATTCGTCGTTGATTTTAGGTTGTAAATGAGGTAATTTTTGAGTAGTACTTTTCGGGGCCCCAGGCCCCGGTTTTTACGACTTTCAGCCCTCAGGATCGTATGACCTCACCCATCCAGCGGGAGCGCATTCTGCCCCGGCTCATCGAAGACGAGATGAGAGAGTCCTTCATCGACTACTCGATGAGCGTGATCGTTTCTCGTGCGTTACCCGACGTCCGTGACGGATTGAAACCGGTCCACCGGCGGATTCTCTACGCGATGAACGAGTTGGGGCTCATTCCCGGACGTCCCCACAAGAAATCGGCCACGGTGGTTGGCGACGTGCTGGGGAAGTACCACCCCCACGGTGACTCGGCGGTGTACGACTCCATGGTACGTATGGTTCAGGTGTTTTCCCTCCGTTATCCGTTGGTTGACGGGCAGGGGAATTTCGGGTCGGTGGACGGCGACAGCGCTGCGGCCTACCGATACACCGAGGCCCGGCTCACTCCTATTGCCGTGCAGCTGCTGGATGACATCGAGAAGAACACGGTTGCTTTCGCCGCGAACTTCGACGATCGGCTGGAGGAGCCGACCGTCCTGCCGTCCAAGCTTCCCAATCTCCTCATCAACGGGTCTTCCGGTATTGCCGTGGGCATGGCGACCAACATCCCTCCGCACAACCTCCGTGAGGTGGCCGACGCTGTTACCCACCTCGTCGACAACCCGGAGTGTGAGGTCTCGGATCTGCGGAAGTTCATCTTGGGCCCGGATTTTCCCACCGGCGGCATCATCTATGGCAGCCAGGGCATCGCCGAGTCCTACGAGACCGGTCGCGGCCGGATCACTGTGCGAGCGCGGGCAGTAGTGGAAGAGAAACAGGGTGGCAAAGAGCAGATCGTGGTTACCGAGCTGCCGTTTCAGGTGAACAAGGCGCGCCTGGTCGAGCTAATTGCCGATCTGGTGCGCGCCAAGAAGATCACCGACATATCGGATCTTCGCGACGAGTCGGATCGGGATGGAATGCGGATGGTCATCGAGCTAAAGCGCGACGCCAATCCTGCTGTTGTGCTGAACCAGCTGTACAAGCGAACGCAGATGCAGGTCACGTTCGGCGTCATCATGCTCGCTCTCGTGGACGGACAGCCGAGGACGTTGAATCTGAAGGAGGTGCTGCAGCCGTATATCGACCACCGCCACGATGTCATAACACGCCGTACCCAGTTCGATCTCGATCAAGCCGAAACTCGGGAGCACCTGCTAGAGGGTTTGACGATCGCGGTCGACAGCATCGACGAAGTCATAAAGATCATCCGCAAATCGAAGGATGGGGCGTCGGCGGATATGGCGTTGCGGAAACGCTTTGATCTCACGGAGAAGCAGAGCGAAGCCATCCTCAACATGCGCTTGGCGCGACTCACGGCTCTCGAGATCGACAAGCTGGAGGCCGAGATCAAGGAGTTGCGTGCAATCATCAAGGTGCTGAAAGGCATCCTGGCGTCAAAGCCGAAGCGCATGGCGATTCTCAAGGAAGAGCTTGGGGAGATGGTGAAGAGGTTCGGTGATGACCGCCGCACTGAAATTGTTGCTGACCAGGGCGACTTCACCGTGGAAGATCTCATTGCCGAAGAGGATATGGTGATCACCATATCTCGCTCGGGCTATATCAAGCGTATTCCCGTAACCACCTACCGCAGGCAGCGGCGTGGCGGGCGGGGCCTGAACGGCATGGGCACCAAGGAAGACGACTGGGTGGAACACCTCTTCGTCGCATCGACACACGACTACGTCCTGTTCTTTACCGCGGACGGTCGTGTGTATTGGCTCAAGGTCTATGACATCCCACAGGCGGGAAGAGCGGCGCGAGGGCGTCCGATAATAAACCTGATCGGGCTTCGTTCCGACGAGCGGATTGCCGGGTTTCAGGCAGTTCGCGGCTTTTCCGATTCTGAATACCTGGTGTTTGCCACCAGGAACGGGATCGTCAAGAAGACCGTGCTCTCTGCGTACGGGAACCCTCGTTCGACGGGTATCAACGCGATCAACATCGAAGAGGGCGATGAACTCATCGACGTTCTGGTCACCGATGGCAACAATGACATCGTACTGGCGACTAAGAACGGGATGAGCATTCGCTTCAGTGAGAAGGACGTGCGCCGGATGGGCCGCACGGCCGGCGGCGTGCGAGGCGTTCAACTGGAGGGGGACGATCGCGTAATCGGCATGGTCGTTCTTCGTCGTGACGCGACGTTGTTGGTCGTGAGCGAGAAGGGCATGGGCAAGCGATCCAAGGTCTCCGACTATCGCGTGCAGAGGCGCGGCGGTAAGGGCATCATCACACTGAAGCGCACCGAGAAGACCGGGTCGATCGTCGCCTTGAGAGAAGTATTGGCGGACGACGAACTCATGATGATCACCCGGCACGGCGTGATCATCCGCGTTCCGGTAGACGGGATACGGGTGATCGGGCGCAACACGCAAGGCGTCAGGGTCATGAGCCTCGATGCAGGAGATACTGTGGTCGACGTGGCACGTGTGGTCAACGAAGACGCGGAGACCGAAGAGGTCACAATAGTCTCCGAAGGCCGGGATCAGCGCGAGATGGATGTCTGAGGTCGGAGCGCCGCCCCCGGTGTGGACGGCGCACTCTCCGCTTGCGGCCTCGCATGGTCTGGCCTACCTTCGCCAATCCTTGAACATGTTTGGGTTCCCATTGAACACAGCTGCGTTCTGTTGAGCCCTGCGCCACTGCCAGCCGTCGCCCGCGTTTCGATCCACGACATTCGTGAGGCCGCCCGAGGATTGGAAGGGGTGGCCGTGCGCACCTCTCTCGTGGAAGTGGAGCCCCTATCGGACTCGGTCGGTCATCCGGTTTACCTGAAACTGGAAAACCAGCAGCCGTCGGGCGCGTTCAAGCTCCGCGGCGCTTGGACCGCCCTCAGCAGGCTACCGGAGGACCGCCGGCGGACGGGTGTGATCACGTATTCCAGCGGCAACCACGGACAGGCCGTAGCTTGGGCGGCCCACCGCCTGGGCGTGAGGGCGGTCGTCGTCATGCCTGAGACGGCCCCCAGGGCCAAGGTGGAGGGGGTTGAGCGCTGGGGTGGGGAGATCGTGCTGGCGGGAACGACGTCGGAGGATCGGCTGGCCAGGGCCAATGAGATCATGGCTGCCGAGGGCCTTGCCGTCATCCCACCCTTCGACCACCCCCACATCATCGCAGGGCAAGGAACGGTTGGGCTCGAGATCGCGGAGGATCTTCCGGACGTAGCCCACGTGGCCGTTCCGGTGGGCGGGGGCGGCCTCTGTGCCGGTATATCGACGGCTCTCGAGGCCCTAAGGCCGGAAGCGGCAGTCACGGCGGTGGAGCCCGAAGGTGCCGCAGCATATGCGGCGGCACTCATCCGGGGTGAACCAGTGCGGCTCGAGTGCACCAAGAGCGTGGCCGACGGGTTGTTGCCCTTGTCAGTAGGCCGCCTCACGTTTGAGCACATGAGAACGCGAGCCCGGTCTGTCACCATCCCCGACGACGCCATCATTGAGGCGACCCGATGGCTCTATGAGGAGGTGGATTTGGTGGTAGAGCCTTCGGGAGCCGCTACTACTGCGGCTCTGCGGTGCGGTGCACTGCGTCCGGAGGGACCCACCGTGCTGGTCGTCAGTGGCGGCAATATCGACCCTGAGCTGATTCCCACCCTTCAGGCCATGTCGTAGCGGTCCCGTGACGACCCCCGCCGCCAAGATTTTCGTCGTCGATGACGATGAAGCGTTGCTGCAGACCCTGGGCTGGATCTTGAAGGACAAGGGTTACGACGTCGTCTCATTGCCCAATGGCCATGACCTGTTGGAGAGGATGGAGGTGGAGGGCCCCGACCTCGTTCTGCTGGACATCATGATGCCGATGGTGGACGGTCTGGAGATTCTGGAGCAAGTCAAATCTGACGACAGGTGGAAGGATGTCCCCATCCTGATGCTTTCGTCGATGCCGCCCGAGGAAGCTACGGTGCGTGCCCTGGGCTTGGGAGCCACCGATTACATCGCCAAGCCGTTCAGGGTTCGGGAGCTGTTGGCGCGGATCGATGCGCGGCTCAAGGAAGCCCGAGAGCTCAAGCGTGCCCGTGAGGAAGCACGGTCGCGGGCCGAAATGGTCGATATCCTTTACGAAGTCACGGACTCCCTGAAGCCGGACGAGATCTACCATATTTTGACACGGCGTGTCGCACGGGCGCTGCAACTGTCGAAGTGCTCGATGGTGTCGGCGCAGCCGGGCTCGGACGCGGGTGTAGTAGTGGCCGCCGCCGAGAATCCGATGCTCCGCAATCTGGAAATCTCCCTTTCGAAGTATCCCGAACTCCGTGAGGCGCTGGACGCTCAGCGGACGGTTCTCGTCACGGACGTGCATACCGATCCACTGTATGAGGAGGTGCGCAAGGAATGGGAGCGTGACGGTGTCAGGGTGCCCACCCGGTCGTCGATCGTGTTACCATTCTCTCTCCGCGGGAAGGCTGCCGGCGTATTTTTCTTGCGGTCGACGGACGACGATGCTCCACTGACGGCGGAGAACGTTTCGTTCGCGGAAACCGTAATAAGTTCGGCGCTCAATGCGATCGAACGCGCCTACGATCTCGAAGCGGCCGAGTCAGACCGGGAACGGTTCCAATTCTTGGCTAGCACCGACCCGCTGACGGGCTGCGTAAATCGCCGGGTCATGTTGGACCGTCTGGAACAGGAACTTGCCGGGGCGCGCAGGTACCGGCATCCATTGACGGTGCTGATGATCGACATCGACTGGTTTAAGCAAATCAATGACACGCACGGCCACCTGGTAGGGGACACAGTGCTCAGAAAATTGGGCGACATACTCCGCCAGGAGGCTCGGTCAGTGGATATCGTTGCGCGCTATGGTGGCGAGGAGTTTACGGTCATTTTGCCGGATACAGATCTCGAGGGTGGAACAGCGTCTGCCGAGCGGTTCCGTGAGCGTGCCGCGAAGACCGATTTTACTGAAGTCGGCGAACCTATCCACGCGACGATATCGATCGGGGTGGCAACAGTTAACAGTGATGAAGAGATCTCAACCGAGGAGATGATAGCACGCTCGGATGCAGCGCTGTATCGTGCCAAGCAGGCGGGACGCAACAAGGTGCGTCAATGAGACGCCGCTGTACGCGGTGTCAGACTGTTTATGCTGGTGACGCTCGGTACTGCCCGCGCGACGGAAGTCCACTTGTAGACGTTGCCGGCGGAGGGCCAGGGAAGAAGTTGGGCAGCAATGACCCCCAGGTTTCGGGAACGCTGGTGAGAGCCGCGGTGAAGCGGAAGAGCGGACCGGGATCGAATGAAGCGGCCACGCTCCAAGATCAGATCATCGATGGACGCTACCAGGTGCTGCGTCGGGTGGGCGAAGGCGGGATGGCCTACGTCTATGAGGCCCGAGAGCTGAACACGGGCACTTCGGTGGCGGTAAAGGTGCTGACACCCAAGCTGCTCACCGACGAAACGGCCATGCACCGGCTTCGCCGCGAGGCGGGTCTCGCCATGCGACTGAATCATCCCAACGTGTGCAACATCTTGCGGCTCGGAGAGACAGAGAGCGGCCTGATTTATCTGGTTATGCCATATCTCAAAGGAGAGTTGCTGTCCGATCGCGAGGCGAAGGATGGCCCCATGTCGCTGGCAGTGTCCATTCCTTTCCTCACACAGATGTGCGACGGGTTGCACCATGCACACGGGCTCCAAATCGTGCACCGGGACCTCAAACCGGAAAACGTCATGATCGTCAAGGAGGGCGGTTCTGAGCGTGCCGTCGTCATGGATTTCGGTCTCGCAAAGGTGCGTGGCTCGGCGGCCATGAAGAAGCTCACCGCGACGGGAATCGTTCTGGGCACACCTGAGTTCATGAGCCCGGAGCAAGTCCGAGGCAAGGACATCGACGCGCGCAGCGACGTGTATTCCCTCGGCATCCTAGCGTTTGAGATGTTCACCGGCAAGCTGCCCTTTGAGGGCCGCTCGGCGCAGGAAATGATGATTGCGCGGCTGCGCGGTACTGCCACACCACTCCGCAAGCACCGACCCGATCTCACCGCCCAGTTGGAAAAGGTGCTGACCAAGTCGATGGAGGCGAACCCAGACAACCGCTACGCCAGCGCCAAGGAGTTTGGCACCGCGTTAGCTGACCTGCTCTAGATCGCCATCCCCAGTGCTGAGGGTCTGAGAGTCACGGATGCGGTGGTGGTGTTCGTCGGAGACCGTCGCGTGGGATTGGACCTGGCGACCATACGTTGGTGTCTGGCTGTTCATTCTCGCGATGGCCATCGCTTACTTCCTGCACCTGAGACGTCTCGACGGTTCGGATCGCGGCCGTCACGCCGCTTTCTTTTCGAGTGGGTTGCTGGTGCTGTGGGCGGCGCTGGATTGGCCGCTGGGAACACTGGGGGCGTCCTACCTCGCGAGCGTCCATGTCCTCCAGTTCCTGCTCATCGCCCTGGTGGCGCCACCGCTGCTACTCGCCGGCTTTCCCCGCGCCAGCTTTACCGCTCTGCAAAGGCGGCCGCGCGTCTGGGGGCTTCTGGAAAAGGTCACTCAGCCGCTCATGGCGTTCTTCGTTTTCAACGTGGTGATGACGGTGGGCCACTGGCCCTCGGTCGTCGATGCGCTCATGACCTCGCAGCTTGGTTCGTTTGCCCTCGATATTGCGTGGCTGGCAAGCGGGATCGTTTTCTGGTGGCCGATAGTAGCGCCCGTTCCCGCAAGACCGCGATTCTCGTTCCTACCCAAAATCGGTTATCTAGCCTTGAACGGTCTCTTGATCCGTCCGCCCACCCTCGTAATGCTCTATGCGAAGTTTCCAGTGTACGCCCTGTACGAGCTGGCGCCGCCGATCCCAGGGACATCCGCCATCGACGACCAACAGCTGGCTGGCGCGGTGATGAAAGTGGGCAGCGCGTGGGTCATGATGGCCGGCATTGCCGTGTTGTTCTATCTGTGGTACCGAACTGTGAGTACGGAGCAGGGAGCAGGGAGCAGGGAGCGGGGAGCAGGCCACCCATCCACTTGAGGGAGCAGGGAGCAGGGAGCGGGCCACCCATCCCCACCCAGAACCGGGGCGGGGTGGGGCCCGCTCACTGCTCCCTGCTCACAACAAAGCCGCCTTTTTCGAACATCGACTGAGCGATGTCCGGATTGATGACAAAGTCCGACACGACTAGTGCCTTGGTGCGCTTGCCGGAAGGTGTTATCCAATCTCGCCGGGCGACGACCGGATAGCGAATGTCTCCCACTCGTCTAGTCTCCCCCCAAAAAAGGCGATTGACGTTCTCGCGACCCTCCTCGACGTAGGTGACCTCCGTGGGAAACGCTTCACCGGGCTCGAAGTAATAGTGCCAGGTGTCCTGGTGATCGCCGATGTCCTCTCCAAACGTGACGCCGACGGCGTGATACTGCGCCACTCCTGTGGCGGGAACGGCCTCCGCCGGATCGGTGCTAAGAACGGCGCCCGGGAGGTCGGACATTCCACGGTAGTGAAGAAAAACGCCGTCGTCGCGCAGCTTGTAGGGCAGGCCGGGCCAATAGAAGAGGTCTCCCGCGACGTAGCGCGTCTCACGCCAATCCTTCGCGGTATCAGGCAGGAACTCGCCGTTGAGTGTGGCCCACCCGTCTCTGCCGTTGAATCCCTGAACGATGAAGTCGTCGCCTTCCCAGCGCTCCACGCGCGTCTCCTCGCCATAGGGGCCTTTCTTGATCCACACGTATCTGGGCCGCGTTCGCTTGACTCGTCCCGAAAGGGTGTCGTAGATGACTGTAGTGACCGTGTATGACGCCGACTCGAAGTTGCGGTAGGTTTCCATGCCACCAAGAGAGTCGATCCAAAGACCGATCAGGGAGTCGGCGATGACCTCCGGGGGCGAGTCGGACGCGAATTCGCCTGGGAGGTCTTCACCGGCCGGTTGGCACGCCGTCACGGCTCCCACCAGGATCGTACCCACGGCAATACCCTGCAAACTCTTGGCGGCCCGGCAAGCTAGTATCATTGTCTTGCTCCTGCGAATGTGCTCTGGGATTTTGAGACAGGAATCTAACGGTGATGAAACTTCGAGGCCATGAAAAGGTTCCCTGCTTTCGATCCTCCTGAATATGTCGACTGGCAACCCGATCCAGATCTCGTCCGGCAATTTGCAGAGACGTGGGCAAGGGATTCCGACAGGAAGGCTGTCGTAGAGAGCCTGAGCCACGAGAAGCAGCTTGATCTGTATCGGGGCATGGTGCGGACCCGACTACACGATGTCATGCTCAAGCGGTGGGTCAAGCAGGGGGTGATATCCAAGGCGTGGTTGGGTACTGGGGAGGAGGCGACGACGGTCGGCCCCGTACATGCATTAGACCGGGGAATAGACGTCGTGGCCCCGATGATCCGCAACGCCGGGGCGTGTTGTGAGATGGGTATGTCCGTTGCAGACATGCTGCGCGGCTACCTGGCCACGGCCGATTCTCCCTCGGGGGGTCGAGACGGGCACGTGGGATCCCTCGGCCAAAGGGTGCTACCGCCGATTTCCAACATCGGCAACATCCCGCCGGTAACGGTCGGGTTGGCGCTGTCGTTCCGCATCCACGGCATCGACGGTGTCGCGCTGACTTGGGTTGGCGACGGATCGGTGAAGTCGGGACCTATACACGAGGCGTTCAACTTTGCGGCGGTCAAGCGCCTGCCGGTGATTTTCGTGATTCAGAACAACCAGGTTGCCCTGGGCACGGTGGTGGGTGTCCACCACCTCCCCGGGACGTTCGAGGAGCTTGGCGAGGCGTACGGCATGGCCGGGTGGTCCTTCGACGGCAACAACGTGCTGGACGCTTACGCAGCCACGAAGCTCGCTGCGGATCGGTGCCGGCGTGGGGACGGCCCGGTGATGCTGGCCGCCGAGACGTTCCGCATGGGCGGTCACGCGACCCACGACGAGCGTGAGGCGCGGGAGGTCATTCCACCCGAGATGTTTGTCGCATGGGGAAGACGGGATCCCATCGGTCAATATGAGGAACACCTCAAACAGAGCGGCACGACTGTGGAGGAACTGGGGCAGATAGAGGCCGAGGTCGCCGAAGAGGTGCAGCGAGCGGCGGACGAAGCGTTGCGCAGCCGCGACGGCAACATGCCGGAGCCGGCGTCGGCTCTGGAGGGGGTGTATGCTAGTGAGCAGTGAGCAGGGAGCAGGCCGCCCAACCGGCTCCCCGCTCCCCGCTCTCTGCTAGGCTAGAAGTAGTTCCCCGTCGCGATGATGTACACGAGGATCGCGGTGATGCCCACCGGCGCCAGGAATCGGAGCAGGAAGCCCCAAGCGTGCTTGAGACCGAACGTCACCCCCTCCGACTCGATCTCTGCAGCAGCGGCTTGCACGCCCCACCGGTACCCTACGAAGATCGCCAAGCCCAGCGATCCGATCGTAAGAGCGTAATTCCCAAAGATGATGCTCATCAGCGAGAGAAAATCGGGTGCGGCGCCCGGCAGGTCTGAGAAGAACGGTACAGCGCCCGACGCCAGTGCCGACGGGACGCCGATCAAGAACGTAACGATCGCGGTTGCCGCCACCGCTTTGCCACGGGACCATCCCCACTCGTCAATCACATACGATACCGGAACCTCGAGCAAGGCGACCGTCGAGG
>Ga0209988_10003383_pt1 | contig 10571 bp, 8 predicted proteins | sample N075metaG_FD_183115 | JGI IMG/M metagenome (GOLD analysis project Ga0209988, IMG submission 183115) | Deep subsurface microbial communities from Kermadec Trench to uncover new lineages of life (NeLLi) - N075 metaG (SPAdes) (version 2) | ecosystem: Environmental > Aquatic > Marine > Ocean trench... | reverse complement strand
ACCTACCGGACCACCGGCAATCGCACCAATCATTGGCAAGGTTTTGCTGACACCCGGGCGCACCGTAAATTCGTAATCAAAGGTTTGTGCAACCAAATCAGTGCTGCCGACGATACTTATTTCTGCAACGGTTGATTTCAAAATCAAGTCATCGGTGTAACTGTTGCCGTTTTCAAGACTCATCGTGCCGGTGGCCTCGTCGAAATGAAAGCCCTCATCAAAAACATCACGAAAATCCAGTGCCAGCCGTCGTGGCAGCTCCGTCAGGCTGAGCAACCCCAACATACGTCCCGCACCCGGATCTGCGGTTAATATATTTCCATGCACAACGCTGAGATCCATTTCACCATTCAGGCTGTGCAGCGCAAAAGCCGCCGGCGGTCCTTGCCACCAGGCATCAAAATGGACCATCGTCTGTCCGCCTTGCATCGCGGATGAAATGTCCATGGCTTCAAGTACTGAACCCAGGCTTTCGGAGGTGATCTGAATATTAAAATCTGAACGCTCACCCTCTTCATCTCTAATCCAGTCTCCACGGGCGCTAAATGTGAGGCTGGGAGAGCGAGCTTCAACGGATTCAATATGGAAGCCATTTTTCACCGGATAGCCTTCAATACGGGTTTCACCCAAGTTCACGCCTAAATATCTGAATTCTTTACTATAAAAATGTATTTCCGGTAGCTCGGAAGGGTCTGACTCCATGGTCATACCTTCGGCAACCGGATCCGGCAGAAGCAGGCGGTTAAACTCACCCGTCATACTGTGCGCACCTTCTTCATTCTTGTAATAACGGATAAAGCCATCGATGTCCTGACTTTCAAAATGACCGGTAATAACACCGTCCTGGAACTGCATTTTCAGACCAACATTATCGAAACGACGATCGAAAATCATAATTTCCCCAGCCTCGACCGCGGCGTTTTGCAAGCTGAGGCCATCGGTTTCATCGGTTTCAGCAAACCGCTCTACGATCAGATCGATCCAGCCGTCAAGATTAAAGGTCGGAGCGTTTCCATTCACAACAAACAAACCCTCATCCGGCAGTGTCTCGACCTTTCCACCCAACTGCACAGCAGCACGGATTGGCTTGGCGTCTTGTGCTGAAAGCTCCATTTTCAGCTGCATCCGGTGCGACAGATCGGCCGTCAGGATACGCTTGTCAGCGCTTATCGGATAACGTACCAACAGGGGCCAATTTTGCTCAGCGGTCTTCTCCATCGGTGCCGGCAGATCAATTGCAACCCCCTCAAGTCCACTATTAATTTCCAACCAGGTTTCCCGGACTTCACTGCCCGGTACCGAGGCAACACTGAGATTAATATCCCAGTGACTGCTACCGGCGACCTTGGAAAATAGGGGTTCCCGTGCCAATAAATCCTCCGGAATGACTTTTTCTACCGGCAGATCACCCTGTAATCGAACGCTGAATACTTCATCGGCATCCCAGTCGGAGGTGATGTCGAGGCTCACCGGAAAATCCCGGTATATACTGGCCAGGTTGCTGGCTTTGAGCCCGTCGCGATCGTAATTCAAGCTACCCTTGATCTCCTCCAGTATGATACCGGAGGTCAGATCGGTGAACTGATTGCCTTTCAATTGCAGGGCACCGCTGACCCGTAGCGAGTCAGCCGAGCCCCCAAGGCGGGTGCGCAAATGGCCGCTTACCTCCGCTGGACCAGCAAACACAAATTGATCCAGATCGAGGGCCAAGCCATCCAGCAGCGGTGTGTGCTTGATAAAATCGATCAGTTCAGGTAATTCGGCTGATGTCTGATATTTGAGATCCAATACCGGCTTTTTAAAATCAGCGATGCTGAGAATAACTTTATCAATGGATGTTCCCGCGATATCTCCTACCTGCCCTTCCACATACATGCCTGGGCCTTCGAATTCTGCGCGTGCCTGACCTTCTCTGACCTGGGGCCATTCATCGATGTACCTGAGGTTCAGCTTGTCTACCGGTGCGATGGCCTGGAGTCGCCCGCGGTGGTTTTTAAACGGGAAGTCATCCAGGTCTCCGATCATGGAAAAGCGGCCGTTTGAAACCTGCCCGCTGAGCAGAGATCTGCGCAACCATTGCAATGTGCGCTCGCTCATGATGTTTTCCGGCCAATAGTCGCCGAAACTCGAAATGTCCGCGCGTTCCAACACAACATTGATATCGACTTCAGGCTTGCCCTCACTGGAGGCCATCCGAACCCGGCCAACGGCACTTAAATCATCGTTCTCGAGATGGCAATAATTCAAGTCAAACTGCCAGTCACGTTTTTGTTTCCACATGATTTCCAGTTTACAATCGTTCATTGCAAGCAGCACGGGACGGCGAAAAACAGAAAGCCAGTCAAGCTTGACCGCCGGCCCGCCAAAACTGATGTTGCCCTCACCTGCACCCAGGTCTATCCGGACGTTTATGCCTTCAATATCCGGTCCTTTGCTCCAGCCCCAAAAGCGGCCGTCTTCAAGCTGTCCTTTGGCTTTCAATAACTGCCAACTGGCATCCAAAACCAGATCAAAATCAGTGACTTTACCCTGTGCGCGCAACGGCAGTGCAGCCGGCCACAGACTGTTGTAGGTGGCCATAATCCTTTGCGTGAGCTGCAGCGGGTAATCCAGTTCGACAAAATCCGCACTGATCCAAAGCCCCAAATCCTCCTGCAGGTTGCGGGCCAGTGAAAATCGCGGGCTCTGCCATTCTGCACCGGCGTATTCGACTGTCAGGTCAGATAGATCCAGGCGCCAGTTCTTGGAATGCGAAAACTGAAAGTTGAAACGGCTGTTTAAATGGTCAATCAACAATGGCCCCAATTGTGATGAAAGTTGGGCATCGCGGAGATCCAGCACACCTTGCATCTGTTGCGGTTTACCCTTCTGCCAATCACCCCAAAGCTCGGCGTTCAATCGCCCTGAAACCGGGACTAGCGGGTGGTGTGGAAGTTGCCTGACCAGATCAGCCAACAGTAATTCTCCGGTTTTAACATGCCAGTGGGCTTCTGCGATCTGTTGCTTTTTATCCAGTCTGATCTGCAGGATTACGTCCAGATCACCAAGCACACGGTGTCTGTCCCTGTCTGTCACACGCGCCTGGATTTCGGCCGCCATGCGGTTGCCATCCATTTTCAAACGGCCGTTGACATTGCTCAAAAGTAAGTGAATCTGACGCTCCGGATCATCAAAACTGAGACTGACGTCTTGCAGACGGACTTCCCCGTTTAATGCCACATCACGCAATCCCGATTTGCTGTTCCTGCCCGAACTGGTATTACTCACACCCAGGCCTGACAACACATAGCGGCCATCGCGTGTACGTTCGAGAGCCAGATCTGCGCCAATGATCCGGAAGCTGTATAAAGGTCTGCCCGGGATCAGCGCATTCAGAGGCTTGATATCAAGGGCTGCGTGGTCGATCGCAATCTCAGATTGCATACCGACCGGCATGAGTGTGACACCCCGCAAGCTGATTCGCGGTCCAAAGGCCTTCCACTCACCGGTGAAACTTTCCACTTTGACCGGCTGGTTAAATGCCTTGGTCAACCAGGCTTCCAGCTCTGGCTGATAATGAACGCTGTAAGGCATCAACAACTTGCCAACCCCCACGACCACCGCAGCCAACACTGTCACCAAGGTCAGCGCTGTCCACAGCAGGGTTCTCAGCTGTCTGAAAATTTTTCGTAAACTACTCATGCAGGCTCATTCATCAGGGCAACAGCTACAAGAGCACCACGTCGAATTGTTCCTGGGTGTATTGGTCTTCGCGCTGGAAACGGATGGATTTACCAATGACTTCCTCGAGTTCAGCTACGGTCGTGGATTGATCGTCCAGGATCCTATCGACAACCACGGTCGATGCAACAACCAGCAAACGGCTGGCTTCAAATTGTCGGCTGGAGCGCAAAATTTCCCTGAAAACCTCCAGGCATACGGTTTCCGCACTTTTCAGAACGCCCCTTCCGGAACAGACCGGACAAGGCTCGCACAACACGTGACCCAGGCTTTCTGTGGTGCGTTTACGGGTCATTTCAACCAAACCGAGTGAAGAAATTTCACAGATATTGGTTTTGGCATGATCACGTTCAAGCGCACGTTCCAGGGCCAGCATCACCTGCCGCTTGTGCTCTTCATTATGCATATCAATGAAATCGATAATGATGATACCGCCCAGATTGCGCAGACGCAGTTGCCGGGCCAGTGCCTGCGCTGCCTCCAGATTGGTCTTATATACTGTCTCTTCGAGTGTACGGTGACCAACATATGCACCCGTATTCACATCGATGGTGGTCATGGCCTCGGTCTGATCGATCACCAGGTGACCACCCGATTTCAGCCGTGTTGTCCGATGCAGGGCGTTATCAATTTCGTCTTCGATACCATACAGATCAAAAATTGGCCGGGCGGCAGAATAACACTCGATCCGCTCGGTCCATTCGGGTAGAAATTTTCCGGTAAAATCCAGCAGGCGTTCAAAATCCTCGCTTGAATCTATACGAACCTTTTCCACGTCCTCATGCATATGATCGCGCAAGGCGCGCAATGGTAACGAAAGATCTTCATAAATGCATTCGCCTGGTTTACTAATCCGGGTTTGTTCGGCGATACATTCCCAGATTTTTCCGAGGTAGGACATATCGGCGGACAGTGCGAATTCGGAAATGTTTTCAGCATTGGTACGGACGATATATCCGTGCTTGCCTTTGTGCTCACGCAGCACTGACAGCAATTCGGTCAGGCGCGCCCGTTCTGCTTCATCTTCAATCCGTAAGGACACAGCGATGGTTTCACTGTCGGGCAGCAACACCAGAAAACGGGAAGGAATACTAAGATTGGTGGTCAATCGTGCACCCTTGGTACCGATCGGGTCCTTGATTATCTGGACCACCACTTCATCGCCTTCGCGAACCAGCGATGCGATCGAAGGCTCCGGCGGCAGGTCATCGCGGCTTAGTCCATGCTCAACAGTGTAAATATCCGAGGCATGCAGAAAAGCCGTACGCTCCAGGCCAATCTCAATAAAGGCGGCCTGCATGCCTGGCAACACGCGCGATACGGTACCTTTATAAATATTGCCGTGATACGCAACATGGCTTTTGCGCTCCAGGGAAACCTCCTGCAGCATGCCATTCTCAACCACCGCCACCCGGGTTTCTGTGGGTGTCACATTGATCAGGATCTCTTCGCTCATGTCAGCAGCCCGGCTTGACGCAGAATCTCTGCGGTTTCATACAATGGTAAACCCATCACACCTGAATAGCTGCCATCAATCCGGCTGATGTACTGCCCGGCACCGCCCTGCACCGCATAAGCACCGGCTTTGTCCATCGGCTCATCACTTTGGCAGTACTGCTTGATCCAATCCATTGGCATTTTTCCGAAGCTCACAGCGGTAACATTTAAGGCATTGAGAATCCTGTCCGGCTGCAAAGCCAGGGCAACGGCAGAATAGACATGATGTGTTTGTCCGGACAAACGCATCAGCATACTCGCTGCTTCTGTATGTGACTCAGGTTTACCCAGGATTTTATCGTTCAAAACCACAATCGTGTCAGAACCCAGCGCGGGTATTTCACCTCCATTTTGTGCCAGACCTGCCAATGCTTTTTCACGCGACATCCGCAACACGTAATTGGTCGGCGTCTCGCCCTCGTCGATGGACTCATCAATATCTGCCGGTGCCACCTTGAATGTGACCTCCAGTTGCTTGAGCAATTCCCGACGTCGCGGCGAAGACGAAGCCAATATCATTGAAAATTTCTCACTCATGCGCGGTGGTATGGATGATTCTGCGTGATTGTCCATGCACGATACAGTTGTTCGGCGAGCACTACCCGGACCAATGGGTGCGGTAAGGTCAATGGCCCCAACGACCAACGTACATCCGCTTTTTGCATGATGTCTGCCGCAATACCATCAGGCCCACCGATCATAAAACCAACGTCCCGCCCTTCACCCATCCAATCCTCCAGCTTCGCCGCCAGTTTTTCCGTTGACCAGGTTTGACCCTGCACATCGAGCGCAATAATTCGTGCACCTGCGGGCATGGCCTCAAGAAGCGCCTTGCTTTCGGTGGCGGTCAAGCGTTTGGTATCAGCATTTTTGCCGCGTTTGGCGAGAGTGATCTGGCGTAGCGATAAACGCAAACTCGGCGGCATTCTGCGGGCGTATTCGGTCCATGCTTCGTTCACCCAGCCCGGCATACGCCGGCCGACGGCAGCCACCAATAATTGCATTATGAGCGCGCGCCTGAAGAGTCCTGCCCTCAGGCAGTACTGCTTACACCACTGCGGTGATCAGCGCTCGCTTCCCAAAGTTTTTCCAGGTTATAAAAAGCCCGGGTCTGGGGCAGCATCAGGTGCACAATGACATCATTCAAATCAACCAGCACCCACTCACCTTCGCCAGCGCCTTCAACACCCAGTGGTGAATTGCCGGCGGCTTTGGCATTATCGACAAGGTTATCGGCCATGGATTTCACATGACGTGTTGAATTACCGGTTGCAATGACCATGCGTTCAGTCAAAGGGTTTTTGCCTGAAACATCGATCACCGTAATATCGGCGGCTTTGAAGTCTTCTAATGAGGATACAACGAGTTGTTGTAACTGTTCGGTGGTGAGTTCGTCAGAGACGGTCTGGGTATTCAAATTTGAGCATTACCTGTAAAAAGTAGAGTAATTTTAGCCCCCGACGTGGTCAAGGTAAAGGTTTACAGTACCCGGAAGCGCTTTGAAGCGTTTGTTCAGACGGGCAAATACAATCGGTTATCATCGATATAGTCCATAACCGCTGCAGGTAACATGGACTTTGGCGAACGTCCCAGACGCATGACGCTCTGGATGGTTGTCGCCGAAATATCGATCGGTGAAACCTGCAATTGCAATACGCAGCCATGCTCTGAACCGGCAAGCTCCTCTACCTGGGTGACCAGGCGGGTTTGAATTTGCCTGGCCAGATCATGCCGGTAATCTGCTGCTTCACCAGGTCTGGTCAGGATCACCAGGTTAGTCAACGAGAACAGTTGTTCCCACTGATACCAGGTATGTAAACGATTTGCTGCATCCTGGCCAACCAATAGCAACACACTACGATGTGGAAATTCGCTGCGTAATTCCTGCAAGGTATCGACCATATAAGACGGCCCGCCACGGCGTAATTCACGACTATCAATTGCCAGTGACGGGAACTCCGTTTGTGCCAACTGCAACATCTCCAGTCTTTGCCCGGCGCTTGCCTGCGGCGTAGCCCGGTGGACGGGATTACCGGCGGGTAGCAGGTAAAGTTGATGGAGATTCAGTTTCTGACGGGCTTCATCGGCACAACGCAGATGGCCGTAATGCACCGGATCAAAAGTACCGCCGAACAAAGCCAAGGGCTCATCAGGAATGTGATTATTCATATTGATTATGTTGAAAGTTGAAGAAGTAAGATTTCCAGGCTTTGCCATGGGTCACCTGCGGCCTGGCCTTTACTTTGCCGGTCGATCAGGGAAAGCTGCTTGAAAGCGCTAAAAAGTTGCCGTGTATTGAGCCGCCTTGCTGCCGAACGAACGGTATTTTGCCGGTTTTGCCAAATATTCAGACGTCTGAAAACCATGCTTTCCTGCTCACCGCCACGCATCGCAAAGCGGAATGCCTCGGTGGTTTTCAGCTCCTTGAGTAATGCGCCGAGTAGCAGTGGCAAGGGTGTGTCCATACGTCGCAAACCGGCGGTCGCCCGCAGGCCATCACGCAAATTTCCGGCCAGCATAATCTGCGCCAGGCCGAACACATCGAAACGGCTGCTGTCGGCAACCACTTTCATGACATCATCTACCGTCACAATGCCGGCACCCTTAAGCAAGGCCAAACGATCGATCTCCTGCTGTGCAGCGAGCAGATTGCCTTCCAGCCTGTCAGCCAGTATGCGTACAACTTCAGGTTCGGGCTGCATACCGTGCTGCTGCATACGTTGTTCCAGCCAGCGCGGTAATTCCTGCGGCTTGATCGGCCAGATATCGACGCGTTGACCCGCTTTTTCCAATTTGCCAGCCCATTTTGATTTGCGTGACCCGGCATCCCACTGCTCACAGCTGACCAGCAAGATCACGTTGGGATCAGGTGCTTCCGCCCATTCGCTCAGCGCTTTTGCGCCTTCGCGGCCGGGTTTACCGGTACGCAAACGTAAATCAATCAATTTCTGGCTGGCGAATAACGAAGGCGCTGCAGCCTGCTGGAGCTCTGACCAGTCAAAACCACGTTCAACCTGCAAAAGCTCGCGTTCGACAAAACCCTGCGCTTTTGCCGCTTCCCGGATCTGGTCACAGCATTCCTGCAACAGTAACGGCTCCTCACCACCAACCAGATAAACCGGTGCCAGTCCGCGTTGCAGGCTACTTGCCAATTGACCTGCTCTAAGCGGCATGTCGCATTACTTTCCGTAGGTACCGAGACGTCTGACCACCATGCGCGCCATGGCATCCGCCAGATCTTTACGCAAAAACTCACCTTCGCGCTCGGCGGCAAGTATATCCTGCTCATTAAAACTGTAGATACGACTTTGCTCGATTGTCTGCAATGGGATCAACTCAACACCCTCGCTGTTAAGTAAACGAAACTGCACAGAATGTCGGATCAGGTACTCACGCACCCGGGCATTATCGCCAATCGACTGGATTTCCTTGCGTATGGAGTTGACCGGAACTTCAAGCACGGCAGCCTCACCCAAGGCGGTCACCACCTGAACCCCGTTCTGCTCGAGGTGGGTTTCCAGGCGGCGGGCAAACTCGCTATAGGGTGACTGAACTTCAAGCCTGGTACGATGCATTTCGGCCGGCAATTCGACTTTGGTCTGTAACTGAAAACCGCAGGCATCCAGCAACAGCCATACAGTTGCCAGTAAGAGCAGACGAACTATGTTGGGGAAACCATTCATCCGACAACGATATTCAACAAACGATCTGAAATATAGATGACCTTGCGGATAGTTTTGCCTTCGATATGTCGTGTGACATTCGACTCCGCCATCGCTGCGGTCATCGCCTGCTCTTCATTACTACCGGGAACCAGTTCAACACGGGCGCGTAACTTGCCGTTGATCTGCACCACCAGTGTGATCTGATCGCGCACCCGTGCCGATTCATCCACTTCGGGCCAGGCTGTGTTAACCACGCTGTCCGATTCGCCGAGCATTTCCCACAAACATTCACAAATATGCGGCGTGATCGGCGCCATCAGACGCACCACGGCCTTCCAGGCTTCATCCAGCACGGCGCGGCCCTGTGGACTGCGGTCTTCGAAGCGACCCAGGTGATTGCACAATTCCATCACCGCTGCGATGGCCGTATTGAAGGTTTGCCGACGGCTGACATCGTCACTGACTTTGGCGATGGTGTCGTGAACATAGCGTCGTATGGTTTTTTGCTCATCCGTCAATTGTTCGATATCCAGGGCTTCAACCGGACCGGCAGCGATATGACCGGTACTCATCGCCCACATCCTGCGCAAAAACCGGAACGCACCTTCCACACCTGAATCAGACCACTCCAGAGATTGGTCGGGTGGCGACGCGAACATGGAAAACAAACGTACCGTATCCGCACCGTAACGCTCAACCAGGTGCGTCGGGTCAACACCGTTATTTTTTGATTTGGACATCTTTTCAATGGCACCGATTTTCACCGGCAAGCCGTCGGCCAGCAGATGCGCGCCGACCATCTTGCCCCTGTCATCCCGTTCAACCTCAACATCAGCAGGGTTGATCCAAATGGTGTTGTTGTCATCGTCAACACGACTGAATGTCTCTGCGACCACCATACCCTGGCAAAGCAGGCGGGTTACCGGTTCATCTACCTCCAGCATACCGGCATCACGCATCAACTTGTTGTAAAAACGAAAATACATCAGATGCAAAATGGCATGTTCGATTCCACCAATATACTGATCAACTGGCAGCCAGTAATTGATCCGCTCATCGACCATACTGTCAGCACCCGGCGAACAATAACGCGCGAAATACCAAGACGACTCCATGAAAGTATCAAAGGTATCAGTTTCCCGCTCTGCCGCTCTGCCGCACTTTGGACATTGGGTCTTACGCCATTCGGGATCAGCCTTGATCGGCGACCGCACACCCATAAACGAAACATTTTCGGGCAACACCACCGGTAATTGATCTTCCGGTACCGGAACCGCGCCACAATCCGGGCAATAGATGACCGGTATCGGGCAACCCCAGTAACGCTGGCGACTGACGCCCCAGTCGCGCAAACGGAAATTCACCTTACGCTCGCCGATGCCTTCAGACTCCAGCCATGACATGGCTTCTTCCTTGGCTTCGGCGACACCCAGTCCATTTAACCAGTCACTGTTGATGGCAACACCTTCGCCCAGATAAGGTCCATCTTGCCAATCCTCCGGAGGCTCAACGGTGCGAACAATGGGAATTTCGTGCGCCTTGGCAAAATCCCAGTCACGCTGATCCTGACCGGGCACCGCCATGATCGCGCCGGTGCCATAGCCCATGAGTACATAGTCAGCAATATAAAGCGGTACCGCTTTATAATGCTGACTATGTACTCATGGGCAATGGCACCGGCGCGATCAT
>Ga0209988_10003381_pt1 | contig 10574 bp, 9 predicted proteins | sample N075metaG_FD_183115 | JGI IMG/M metagenome (GOLD analysis project Ga0209988, IMG submission 183115) | Deep subsurface microbial communities from Kermadec Trench to uncover new lineages of life (NeLLi) - N075 metaG (SPAdes) (version 2) | ecosystem: Environmental > Aquatic > Marine > Ocean trench... | reverse complement strand
CGCACTCGGTCGTTCCGATCAGGGTGAAATCGGTTTCGTAGGGGATGGCGAAGATGATCCTTCCGTCGGATTGCTGGAAGATGTAGGGCCGGTCGTGGTCGAACAGCTTGCGCGTGACGATGTGGCTGCCGCGTACCAGCCGGATGCGGTCCGGGGTATCCTCCCGCACCCGGTTGCGGATCACGTCGTCGACCCAGGGGCCGCCGGCATTGACCAGCCCGCGGGCCTGGACCACCCGCACAGCACCGGTCTCCGCATCGCGCAGCTCGACCTGCCAGAGCCCGTCCTTGCGGATAGCGGCCTCGCAGCGGGTCCGGGTCAGCACCTCGGTGCCGCGGGCGGCGGCGTCGCGCGCGTTCAGCACCACGAGGCGCGAATCCTCGACCCAGCAATCGGAATATTCGAAGCCCTTGCGGAACCCGTCCCTCAGCGGCGCCCCGGCCGGGTCGGTGGTCAGGTCCAGGGTCCGGGTCGGCGGCAGGATCTTGCGCCCGCCCAGGTGGTCGTAGATGAACAGCCCCAGCCGCAGCAGCCAGGCCGGGCGCAGCCCCTTGTGATGGGGCAGGATGAAACGCAGCGGCCACGAGATATGCGGCATCGCGCGCAGCAGCACCTCGCGCTCGATCAGCGCCTCGCGCACCAGCCGGAACTCGTAGAACTCCAGGTAGCGCAATCCGCCATGGAACAGCTTGGTCGAGGCCGACGAGGTCGCCTGCGCCAGGTCGCCCTGCTCGCACAGCAGAACCGACAGCCCGCGTCCGGCGGCGTCGCGGGCAATGCCGCAGCCGTTGACCCCGCCGCCGATGATGACGAGATCGAAAATCCGCTCGGGCCGGTTTTCATTCATGTTCGTCTCCGGCCACAAGCGAACCGTGGCCTTGCGCCACCACCACCTCGACCTCGTTGACGCCGCAGGCGTCGCGGAACCGGGCCGGGGGCGGGCGGTCGGTGACGAACATGTCGATCCGCGACAGATCGCAGATCCGCACCGGCGCCGAGCGCTCGAACTTCTGGTGGTCGGCGACCAGAATGATGCGCCGCGCATTGGCGATGATCGCCCGCGCCACCGAGACCTCGCGGTAGTCGTAGTCGAGCAGGGCGCCGTCCTCGTCGAGCGCCGAGGCGCCGATCACCGCGCAATCGACCCGGAACTGCTTGATGAACTCGACCGTGGCCTCGCCGACAATGGCGCCGTCCGATTGCCGGACCGCCCCGCCGGCCAGGATCAGTTCTTTCGCAGGCGAACCGTTTAGGATGTTTATCACGTTGATATTATTTGTAATCACGACAAGATCCCGGTGGTTGTAGAGGGCCCGCGCGACCTGTTCGGTGGTGGTCCCGATATTGATGATCAGCGAGCTGTTGTTCGGTATCTGGGCCGCTGCCGCGGCGCCGATCAGCGCCTTCTCGGCGGCCAGCAGGTGGCGCCGGTCCTGATAGCCGACATTGGAGACCGAGTTGGCCGGCATCGCGCCGCCATGGACCCGGGCCAGCAGCCCGCGCCGGCACAACTCGTTCAAGTCCCGGCGAATGGTCTGGGGCGTCACTGCGAACGCCGCGGCCAGGCCCTCGACCGAGACCCTGCCGTCCGTGCGGGCAGCGGTCAGGATGTTGTTCTGGCGTTCCGAGATGTTCATGTTCCCACGCTCAGGCCGTCGTTCAGATGCATCCGGCCGGCAACCATGCCATTCGGGTGGTTCATTCCGGAATAATACGAACATTCGCTTGACGTGCAAGTATCCTTCAGATGAACATGGCGAGGCCCGGGGAATGGCCGGGCCAATTCACTTGGGAGGATGGCATGCGCAAGCACCTTTTGTCGGCCGTGGCGGCAATAGCCCTGACGGTGTCGGCAGTTCCTGCATTCGCCGATGAGGCGGCTGCGAGAAAGTGGGTCGCGGAGGAATTTCAACCGTCGACCCTCTCGAAAGCGGAGCAGATGGCCGAGATGAAGTGGTTCATCAAGGCGGCTGAACCCTTCGTCGGCATGGAGATCAACGTGCTGTCGGAGACAATTCCGACCCACACCTATGAGTCCACGGTGTTGACCAAGGCGTTCGAGGAAATCACCGGCATCAAGGTCAACCACCAGGTGCTCGGCGAGGGCGAGGTGGTGCAGGCGGTTCAGACCCAGATGCAGACCAACCGCAACATCTATGACGCCTACATCAACGACAGCGACCTGATCGGCACCCATTCGCGCCTGCAACTCGCGGTCAACCTGACCGACTGGATGGCGGGCGAGGGTAAGGACGTGACCAACCCCAAACTCGACGTCGACGACTTCATCGGCAAGTCCTTCACCACCGGCCCGGACGGCAAGCTCTACCAGCTTCCCGACCAGCAGTTCGCCAACCTCTACTGGTTCCGCAAGGACTGGTTCGACCGTGAGGACCTCAAGGCGCAGTTCAAGGACCGCTACGGCTACGATCTCGGCGTGCCGGTCAACTGGTCGGCCTATGAGGACATCGCCGAGTTCTTCTCGGTCCATGTCAAGGAAATCGACGGTGTGCGCATCTATGGCCACATGGACTACGGCAAGCGCGCGCCCGACCTCGGCTGGCGCATGACCGATGCCTGGCTGTCGATGGCCGGAGCCGGCTCCAAGGGCCTGCCGAACGGTGTGCCGATCGACGAGTGGGGCATCCGCATGGAAGCCGGCTCGTGCAACCCGGCGGGCGCCAGCATCTCACGCGGCGGGGCCACGAACGGCCCGGCCGCGGTCTACGCGATCCGCAAGTGGGACGAGTGGCTGCGCAAATACGCCCCTCCGGGTGCCGCCAGCTACGACTTCTACCAGTCGCTGCCGGCGCTCAGCCAGGGCAACGTGGCCCAGCAGATCTTCTGGTACACGGCGTTCACCGCCTCGATGGTCGCGCCGCAGTCCGAGGGCAACAACACCGTCGACGCCGACGGCAACCCGCTATGGCGGATGGCGCCCTCGCCGCACGGGCCCTACTGGCAGGAAGGCCAGAAGCTGGGCTATCAGGACGCCGGTTCGTGGACTCTGTTCAAGTCGACCCCGGTCGATCGCCGCAAGGCGGCCTGGCTCTACGCCCAGTTCGTGGTGTCGAAGACCGTCGATGTGAAGAAGAGCCATGTCGGCCTGACCTTCATCCGCGAGTCCACCATCAACCACGAGAGCTTCACCGAGCGGGCGCCGAAGCTGGGTGGCCTGATCGAGTTCTACCGCTCGCCCGACCGGGTGCTGTGGACGCCGACCGGCGTCAACGTGCCGGACTATCCCAAGCTGGCCCAGATCTGGTGGCAGCAGATCGGCGACGTGAACTCGGGCGCCTTCACCCCGCAGGAGGCGATGGACCGTCTCGCGGCCGAGATGGACCAGGTGATGGCCCGCATGCAGGCAGTGGACGAAGCGGCCAATGTGTATGGCGGCTGCGGCCCGCGGCTGAACGACGAGGTGGATCCGTCCGAGTGGCTCGGCCGGCCGGACGGCCCCAAGGCCAAGCTTGCCAACGAGAAGCCGCAGGGCGAGACCGTCGCCTATGACGAGCTGATCAAGCGCTGGAGCGCCGCCAACTGAGGCGCCCGGCACAACCTGACATCGCCGCCGGGGGGCAACAGGCTCCCCGGCGGCTCCCCGGCCCCCGACGACCCCGGGCCGTAAAGCTTGTGTTTCCCCGAGCGCCAGAAAGTGCGACGTTCCGGACAGCACAGGATCAACCTAAAAGCCGGGGCTGAAAGCCGGGCTCGAAAGCAGTCATGACGCTCGAACTGAAGAACGTGGTCAAGCGCGTCGGCGCCGAGACCCATATCCACGAGACCAGCCTGACGCTGGCGACCGAGGGCTTCAACGTCCTGCTTGGCGCCACCGGCGCCGGCAAGACCACCCTGATCAAGCTGATGGCCGGACTCGAGCAGCCGACCTCCGGCGAGATCTGGTTCAACGGCGAGAACGTCACCGGCCGCTCGACGCAGCGCCGCAACGTCGCGCTGGTCCACCAGTTCTTCATCAACTACGAGAACATGACGGTGTTCGGCAACATCGCCTCGCCGCTGCGCGTCGCGCGCCTGGACCGGCGCGAGATCGAGCGCCGCGTCGGCGAGACCGCCGAGCTCTTGAAGCTGACGGAGTTGCTGGGGCGGCGCCCGTCCGAGCTTTCCGGCGGCCAGCAGCAGCGCACCGCGCTGGCCCGCGCCATCGTCAAGGATACGGGCCTGGTGCTGCTCGACGAGCCGCTGGCCAACCTCGACTACAAGCTGCGCGAGGAGCTGCGCGACCAGCTGCCGCAACTGTTCGCCGATCGCGGCGCGATTGTCGTCTACGCCACCTCGGAGCCCTCCGAGGCGCTGCTGCTGGGCGGCCACACCGCGACCATGAGCGAAGGCCGCGTCACCCAGTTCGGGGTCACCCCGGTATCCTACCGCCAGCCGCGCGATCTGGAGACGGCGGAGGTATTCTCCGACCCGCCGATCAATCTGGCGCCGGTGGCCAAGAGGGGCGAGCGGATCATCCTCAACGACGCCGTGCAATGGCCCGCCACCGGCGCCATCGCCGCCGCCCCGGACGGCGACTATACCGTCGGTGTCCGCCCGCATTACGTCACCCCGGACCGCGTGGCGGAGCACGCGGTCCGGCTCAACGGCCGGGTTTTGCTCACCGAACTGTCGGGCTCGGAAAGCATGGCGCATTTCGACCTCGACGGGCTCACCTGGGTGGCCCAGAGCCACGGCGTGCATCCCTATGAGGTCGGCGTTAGGCATGATTTCTACATCGACATCGAGGGATGCCTCTATTTCGAAGCCGGCGGCCGCCGGGTCACGGCCGGGTAAGGGGGGCGGCGAGCATGACCAGCATCGAGGGCTTCGGATGCCCCCTTGTCCCGCACTTCCCCGGCCCCCGAGCCGGGGCCTCGCGCCGCTGCGCGCCGACCATCGAGGCCCCGGCGCGAGGCCGGGGAAGTGCGGAGCGCAATCCGCGCGCCCGGCTGGCCCGGCTGGCCGGGGCGACTTCAGACTTGGGACACTAGCATGGCCAAGATCGGACTGAAGGCGCTGCGCCACAGCTACCTGCCGAACCCCACGGCCGAGGCGGACTGGGCGCTGCGCCAGATCGATCTCGACTGGTCCGACGGCGGCGCCTACGCCCTGCTCGGCCCGTCGGGCTGCGGCAAGACCACCCTGCTCAACATCATCTCCGGCCTGCTGACCCCGACCGAGGGCACGGTCCTGTTCGACGGCCGCGATGTGACGGCCCTGCCGCCGGACCAGCGCAACATCGCCCAGGTGTTCCAGTTCCCGGTGATCTACGACACCATGACGGTCTACAACAACCTGGCCTTCCCGCTGCGCAACCGCGGCATCGGCGAGGCCCGGGTCGACACCCGGGTGCGCGAGATCGCCGAGATGCTGGAACTGACCGACATGCTGGGCCAGCGCGCCTCCGGGCTCTCGCCCGACGGCAAGCAGAAGATCTCGATGGGCCGCGGGCTGGTCCGCGAGGACGTCAACGTGATCATGTTCGACGAGCCGCTCACCGTCATCGACCCGCATCTGAAATGGAAGCTGCGCTCGAAGCTGAAGGAGCTGCAGCAGAAGGTGCGGGTGACGATGATCTACGTCACCCACGACCAGACCGAGGCGCTGACCTTCGCCGACCAGGTGGTGGTGATGCAGGACGGCGTGGTGGTGCAGATCGGTTCGCCGGTCGAGCTGTTCGAGCGCCCGGCGCATACCTTTGTCGGGCATTTCATCGGCTCGCCCGGGATGAACGTGCTGCCCTGCGAGGTCCGCGACGGCGGCGCCTTCTTCCAGGGCGTTCATGTCCCGATCGACGAGGGCATCGGCGGCATCGAGGGATCGCGCCGGCTCGAGATCGGCGTGCGCCCGGAGTTCGTGCGCTTCGCCGACGCGGGCATTCCGGTCGAGGTGTTCAAGGTCTCCGATGCCGGGCGCCACCGCATCATCGAGACCCGGGCCAACGCCGCCCGGATCCATCTCCTGGCGCCCATCGGCGGACCGGTCCCCGAGGGCACGGCGTATCTCGCCTTCGATCCCGCCCGCACCCGCCTCTACGCGGATGGCTGGCTGGCGGGGGCCAATTCTGGGGGAAATACCGGGTCCAATTCTGGGGGAGGCGCCTGAGCCATGGCCACCAAGACCGACAACCAGAAAGCCTGGTTCTTCGTCCTGCCGGTCGTCGTGCTGGTCGCGTTCAACGCGCTGATCCCGCTGATGACGGTGGTCAACTACTCGGTGCAGGAGACCTTCGGCAACAACCTGTTCTTCTGGGAAGGCGTCGGCTGGTTCGAGCAGGTGCTGCATTCGGAGCGGTTCCACGCCGCTCTCGGCCGCCAGTTGATGTTCACCGGCATCATCCTCGCGATCGAGATCCCGCTGGGTGTCGCCATCGCCCTGACCATGCCGCGCCAGGGGCCCTGGGTGCCGGTCTGCCTGGTGCTGATGGCGTTGCCGCTGCTGATCCCGTGGAACGTGGTCGGCTCGATGTGGAACATCTTCGCCCTGCCCGAGATCGGCCTGCTGGGCCGGGCGATCAACGCCATGGGCATCGACTACAACTTCACCCAGCAGCCCCTTGCGGCCTGGTTCACGGTGATCCTGATGGATGTCTGGCACTGGACCTCGCTGGTGGTGCTGCTGGCCTATGCCGGGCTGATCTCGATCCCCGACGCCTATTACCAGGCGGCCAAGATCGACGGCGCCAAGGCCTGGGCGGTGTTCCGCCACATCCAGTTGCCGAAGATGAAGCGGGTGCTGACCATCGCCATCCTGCTCCGCTTCATCGACAGCTTCATGATCTACACCGAGCCCGCGGTGCTGACCGGCGGCGGCCCCGGCAACTCGACCACGTTCCTGTCGATCGACCTGGTCAAGATCGCCCTCGGCCAGTTCGACCTCGGCCCGGCGGCGGCAATGTCGCTGATCTATTTCGTCATCACGCTGCTGGTCAGCTGGGTATTCTACACCCTGATGACCCGCGACGACGCCAAGTGAGAGGGGCAAGAAGATGAAACGGCTCATACCGCTCGTCCCGGCGCTCTACATCCTGTTCCTGATGCTGCCGATCTACTGGCTGCTGAACATGTCGTTCAAGACCACCAACGAGATCCTCGGCAGCTTCAGCCTGTGGCCGAACGAGTTCACGCTGGAGAACTACCGCACCATCTTCACCGACCCGACCTGGTACATGGGCTACGTCAACTCGCTGACCTACGTCTCGATCAACACCGCGATAACGCTCGTGGTGGCGCTGCCGGCGGCCTATGCCTTCTCGCGCTACCGCTTCCTCGGCGACAAGCACCTGTTCTTCTGGCTGCTGACCAACCGGATGGCGCCGCCGGCAATCTTCGCGCTGCCGTTCTTCCAGCTCTACTCGGCGGTCGGGCTGTTCGACACTCCCCTCGCGGTGGCGCTGGCGCATGTTCTGTTCAACATTCCGCTGACGGTGTGGATCCTCGAGGGCTTCATGTCCGGCATCCCGAAGGAGCTCGACGAGACGGCTTACGTCGATGGCTATTCCTTCCCGCGCTTCTTCTTCCGGATTTTCCTGCCGACGATCAAGGCCGGCATCGGGGTTTCGGCCTTCTTCTGCTTCATGTTCTCCTGGGTCGAGCTGTTGCTGGCCAAGACCCTGACCGCGGTCGAGGCCAAGCCGATCGCGGCGATCATGACCAAGACCGCCTCCAGCGCCGGTTACGAGCTCGGCCTGCTCGCGGCGGCCGGGGTGCTGACCATCATCCCCGGCGCCTTCGTGATCTATTTCGTCCGCAACTACATCGCCAAGGGCTTCGCCCTGGGCCGCGTCTAGAGAGCAATTTCGAGCCAAATGAATTCATTTGGCGACTCGGAAATTGCGCAAAACAAAGGGGTCAGAGCCTCCGGCCTGATCCCATCAGGCCGGACAAGGCTCTGACGGAAAGGAGGGCACACGCATGGACCTCACCTGGATGGCCTGGACCTGGCCCACCGCGGCGCTGTTCGTGTTCGTGTTCGCCTCGATCGCCCTGATGGGCGTGCTGGAATGGAAATTCCCCGGCGGCGCGCCGCGCCGCGGCATCCTGGGGCTGGACACCACCCGCGGCGACCGGCTGTTCCTGTCGCTGCTCGGTTCGGCCTTCATCTTCCTCGGCTGGCTCGGCCTGGTCGGCCCGCCGCTCTGGGGTTTCCTGGCGATCGCCGCGGCCTGGAGCGCCTTCGTGTTCTGGAAGGTGTGACGCGAACCCGGCCGTCATCGAGACCGCCGGACCCTGACCCCGCCGCGCCACCGCGCCACCGCGCAGCCCACCCACCCACCCCTGCGCGCCGCCCCCCCGCGATTCATTGGCGTCGCGGCGGGGTCATGCTCCGGCCCATCGATCCATGGTCCCCGCTCGCGCCTCACTCCGCGCGGCGATGATGCGCGGCCCTGGCCACCCTCCCCATGGCGGAACCAGTTTTGGCAAATTCGGGCAGGCGGAGCTACCCGGACAGGGTGGTGCGCGGTTGTGCCCCCGGCGCCGCCAACCACTTTTTAAGCTTTCGGTGCCTACCTGTTGGCAGGTGCCCAGGGCAGACGCGCTCTGTGGTTCCGGGTGGAACACACCGGGGGATCGGGATGAAGGACCTGCTCATTGTGCTGGGCCTTCTGTCGAGCCCCGCCTTCGTCTTCGTGGTTTTCGGCCTACCGGGCCTTGCTGCCTTCAATAAGGGCAACGGCCCGTCGACGTCTTTCGCGTCGGTTGAGCGGGGCCTGGTCGCCTTCGCCGGCGAATGCGCCAGCTGCCATGGCCGGCTGGCCGAGGGCACCGAGCGGGGCCCCAACCTGATCCACCTCGATTACGGGCCCGGTGTGCGCAGCGACGCCCAGTTGCGCCGCGCCGTGCGCGAGGGCATGCCGGCCCGGCTCGGCTACGGCGCCATGCCTCCGTCCCCGGATGTGTCCGAGCGCCGGCTGGAGCGCATGATCACCTTCGTGCGCGAGCTCCAGCGGGCCAACGGCATCCGCTGAGGGTTCCTGCCCTGACGGCGCCGCCACCCACCCCGCCTCCCCGCCCAACCACCGATCATGCCCGGGTAACATCGGTGGTCGGGCGGGGAGGCGGGGTGGGTGGCGGCGCCGGAAATCCGCGAAGGCGGATTTCGTCACGGGCAAGGACCAAGCGTCAGCGCAGGCTGGCGCAGAACCGCTGGATGCGCTGGCAGGCGTCCTCCAGCAATTCGTCCGAGGTGGCGTAGGAGACCCGGAAGTTCGGGCTCAGCCCGAACGCCGCGCCGAACACCGCCGCCACGCCTTCCGCCTCCAGGAGCTCGGTGCAGAACACCTCGTCGTTCTCGATCACCGTGCCGCCCGGCGTCGCCTTGCCGATGCAGTCCTTGATCGAGGGGTAGACATAGAACGCGCCCTCCGGGGTCTGGCAGTGGATGCCGGTGGCCTGGTTCAGCATCGACACCACCAGGTCGCGGCGGCGCTGGAACGCCTCGCGGCTGAACTGGATATAGTCCTGCGGCCCGTTCAGCGCCTCGACCGCCGCCCACTGGCTGATCGAGCACGGGTTCGAGGTCGACTGCGACTGCACCTTGCGCATCGCCGCGATCAGATGCTCCGGCCCGCCGGCATAGCCGATCCGCCAGCCGGTCATCGCATAGGCCTTCGAGACCCCGTTCACCGTCAGCGTGCGGTCCATCAGCCCGGGCTCGACCTGCACCGGCGTGCAGAACTCGAACGGCGGATAGCTGATGTGCTCGTACATGTCGTCGGTCATCACCCAGACATGGGGGTGGCGCATCAGAACATCGGTCAGCCGCTTCAGCTCGTCCTTCGAGTAGCCCGCGCCCGAGGGGTTCGAGGGCGAGTTGAAGATCAGCCACTTGGTTTTGGGCGTGATCGCCGCCTCCAACTGCTCCGGCATCAGCTTGAAGTTGTTCTCCAGCGTCGCCTCGACCGTCACCGGGGTGCCGCCGCCGAGCAGCACCATGTCCGGATAGCTGACCCAGTAGGGTGCGGGAATGATCACCTCGTCGCCCGGGTTCAGGGTCGCGATCAGGGCGTTGAACAGCACCTGCTTGGCGCCGGTGCCGACCGAGATCTGGGCCGGTGTGTAGTCGAGCCCGTTCTCGCGCTTGAACTTGCCGCAGATCGCCTGCTTCAGCTCCAGGATGCCGTCGGGTGCGGTGTATTTGGTCTTGCCCGCGTCGATGGCGGCCTTGGCGGCGGCCTTGATGTTGTCCGGGGTGTCGAAATCCGGCTCCCCGGAGCTCAGCGCGATGACGTCCTTGCCGGCCGCCTTCAACTCCGCCGCCATGGCCGAGATGGCGATGGTCGGCGAGGGTTTCACACGGGCGAGGGTGTCGGCGAGAAAGGCCATGGTGCTGCTCCTGGGAGGCTTGGGTGAATAGGGCAGGGGCGTTCTACGCCGGGAGGGGCGGGGCGGCAAGGGGGGTGCGTGCTCGCACGCACCACCGCCAGACGCCATTCCCGGCCCGGGCGAATGCGCGGAGGCATGGTGCGTGGCGAGCACGCACCCTTGTATGTTCCCATCACCCTGATTTCTGGAATACTCGGGGTGCGGGGGAGGGTCGCGCGATCCTCCCCCGCGGACGGATCGGGCCGGGCG